>Ga0213827_1000058_pt1 | contig 160732 bp, 142 predicted proteins | sample MC6MC0898MG_FD_180669 | JGI IMG/M metagenome (GOLD analysis project Ga0213827, IMG submission 180669) | Enriched soil aggregate microbial communities from Iowa State University, Ames, United States - MC6-MC0898-MG | ecosystem: Environmental > Terrestrial > Soil > Unclassified | place: USA... | reverse complement strand
CCTTCAGTTCGATTTCCTTGGCGACGGACACGCCGTCCTTGGTCACGGTCGGGGCGCCGAACGAGCGCTCCAGCACGACGTTGCGACCCTTGGGGCCCAGGGTGGTCTTAACAGCGTTGGCGAGAACGTTCACGCCACGGACGATGCGCACGCGAGCGTCATCACCGAACAATACTTGCTTGGCAGCCATTTGTTAGCTTCCTTCGAAAATTCGTTTGAGGCGGGAGATTTACTGAACCACGGCGAGGATTTCGTCCTCGCGGATGACGAGCAGTTCTTCGCCATCAACCTTCACGGACTGGCCGGCGTACTTGCCGAACAGAACCTTGTCACCAGCCTTCAGGTCGACCGGCAGGATCTTGCCGTCTTCGGTCTTCTTGCCGGGGCCGACGGCCACGACTTCACCCTGGTCGGGCTTTTCAGCGGCGCTGTCGGGGATGACGATACCCGAGGCAGTCTTGCGCTCGTTTTCGAGGCGTTTGACGATCACGCGATCGCCCAGGGGACGCAAGGCCATGAGGAACTCCTGTTAACTAAATGAAAGGGGTGGTCGGTTTGCCCGGGAGGTGTTAGCACTCACCGGAGTCGAGTGCTAATTATAGGGATGATGTTCTGAGGTTCAAGGGGGGGCGGGGCGCTGTTACATATTGGGGCGCTACTTGTCCCGGGTGTCGAAGTTCATTCAACTTCAGATTTGGTTCACTGCGTCAAGGCCTACACACACATACGTCCGCCTGTCTTGGGGGTGCAACGTCCAACGCCATCAGCGTCGCTGCAAGGGCTCGGTGCAGCTTCTGTCGAGTGGCGCTTTCATTAGCGCAAGCTGCGAGTTTGTAAGTCGTGGCTCTATAAGAATCTAGTTTTCTGGCCCTTTCTATAAGGCCATGACGGTCTTAAAGTGAGCCCTTCTAGTTTCTGAAAGAGCTTCCACATCATCGATGTCTCATCGAATGCGAGCAGCCCATCGGCCCGCCCGTGTCCCGTTGGGATGCTCGTTCTATCCCGGCGTACTCGGCTAGAAGGCCGCATCCGTCCACTGGAACCGATCAACGCCAAAACCCACGGCGTGGATCTCCATCACGGACTGCAAATGCTGACTGTGAACGCGACCATTGAAACCTGGCGCGCACCAGACAACGTCGAACCCGATGGCAGCCGGTGCATGTCGCTAGTGGACATTCGGCAACGGCTAGTCGCGCCTGTGCCGGCTGAACCGTGCACGGCAAGGCATTAGATCAGCAGTACCTCCAACATCGAAAGGACTAACACCATGAACATTCGACTGGCCCATGAGCAAGACTACGCGCAGTGGCTCACGCTCTGGCAGGGCTACCAGACGTTTTACAAAACCAATATCGCTGAGGCTGTGACGCAGCAAACATGGGCGCGCTTTCTGGATCTTGCCGAGCCCATGCACTGCGCCGTGGCCGAACAAGACGGTGTACTGGTAGGCATAGTGCATTACATCTTTCACCGTAGTTGCTGGACTGCGGGAGACTACGTGTACCTGCAAGACCTGTTCGCCACCCCAGAACTACGCGGCCAAGGAGTGGGTCGGGCGTTAATCGAGCATGTATACGCAGTAGCAAAAGCGCAGGGCGGCAGCCGCGTTTGGTGGCTCACGCACGAGACAAATACCGACGCCATGCACCTGTACGACAAAATCGCCGATAGAAGCGGCTTTGTTCAGTACCGAAAGGTGTTGTGAGCGCACGGCCTCTCCGCTACCGCGTGACCGGTGTGCTTGAATTTCGGTTAATGGCCGGAGAGCAGTCTTTGATGACAGCCTGCTTCTCCGACCCATAACGGCCATTGGTTGTCTGCCTACGAATGACTGCTACCCAGTGAAAGCGATCGTCGGCAACTTCTACGGCGGCGTCGATAGGACGCATGTGAAAATCGCCTCAGATCGCTCGCACATGGGTGAATGGGACCTTTCGGATCCTCACCTCGTGCTGTTAACGATCACAGGGTTCGAGCGTAGAACGGCTTGAGCTGACCCATCGCGGCGTCCACATACTTGGGAACCCAGTAGGTCTCGATATGGGTCGCGCCTTCGATCAAGAACAGTTGCTTGTCGTTGGTTCCCGTGGCCTTCGGGAAGGCTTCTTCGGTCATATACAGGCTGTCCGCCTTGCTGCCGGCGATCATCAGCAAAGGCTGGTCTATCAATTCGATCTGTTCGGTTGCATCCCAGCGCATCAGATCCAACAGGCTGCTGGTCGTGTACTTGAAGGTCGAGCCGGGGTGGGCGTGCGTCCTCCAGTAGTACTCGTAGCCCTGCCGGTACATTTCGAAGGGCAGCGCGGCGATCTGTGCATCTGTCATGTCGGCGTCGCCGGAGTACGGAATCTTTCCTCCCGCCTTTTCCTGGGCGCGTGCTTCGGAAGCTTGCTTCAGGCGTTGTTGAATCGTATTCAGTTGAGAATCGGCGAAGCCATTCCGACGAACCCGGCCGGAGTTGAACATGCTGAGGGTCGCGATCGACTTGAAACGCTTGTCGGACTTTGCCGCGGACAACGAGTAGCCGCCTCCGCCGCAAATGCCGAGTAGCCCCAGGCGCGTGGCATCAACACCCGGGTACTGAGTGATGAAGTCCGCTGCGCCGTGGATGTCCTCTATGCGGAATTGCGGCTTGTCCGCGCTGCGGGGCTCGCCGCCACTGCCGCCCTGATAGGCGGCATCCATCGCGATCGTAATGTAGCCAAGTTCGGCCAGGTGCTGGGCATACAGGCCAGCGACCTGCTCCTTCACGCCGCCATTGGGATGGGCCACGACGATTGCGGGATATTTCTTCTGTGCATCGTAGTTCGACGGGGTGTAGACGTTGGCAACGATATCCAGATCGTTCAGCTTGTACTTGACCGGATGAATATTGACCTTGCCCGGTTCATTCTTCGAGAGGGCGCCGGCGTAGACCAGCGTAAAGGGATTCTTCTTGTAGTCGGCTGCGGCGGCGGTGGCGCTCATTATTGGAACTCCTACGATTGCACTGGCGACAGCGAACGCGGATGCGCCTAGAAAATCGCGTCGGGTTCTGCTGATAAATGGATCTTTCATCTCAATTCCCACTGTTGTTGATTGCGACGGCTGGTGTTGCGGTAGCTGGGCCGATTTCCCAATGCCTAGGCGATGCATCAGGCTGCAATTGCGCGCTTGTCAATCCAGACCTTTCGCGGCAAGAAACCGTGACACCAGATCGGCGATCTGGATGTTGTTGAGGTCGGACATCAGAAAATGCGTGTTGCCCCGAATGCCGACTTCCGGCAGGTGTACGAGCTGCGCGTCGCCACCATGTTTGTTGATGGCGGCGACCCAAAGGCGGGCCATGGCCAGGCGCACCCGCCAGTTGTCCTGTCCGCGCTCCGTGGTCGGCTCGGTCGGAAAGTTGTCGCCGTAATAGATGATGATCGGGATGCGCGTGAGCTTCTCGAAGTCTGCCAGCGGCACGGCCTCGGGCGTAAGCGTCCCTGCCGCGCTTGGCATCGCGGGGGGAAGCTCGCCTTCAGGGAAGATGAACCCGCTACCGGGTTCCAAGGCGACGATTCCCTTGACGTTCTTGCTTTTGATCGCGGTCAACCAGCCCGGTCCACCTGCCTGCGAATGCGATAGCAGGACGCCGGGCCCCGTCTTGTCGAACAGCGCGGCCATGGCGTCTGAAATCACCCCAGCATCGAAAGGACCGGTATTGGGCGTTACCGAACGGAAGAACTGATCCAGCGTTTCAGGCTTGCGGTCGAACTGCACGTTGTCGAAGTACCTTGGCCATTTGCCGATCCGGAATTGATCGAAGAACAGCTGATCGAAGGGGGTGGGCTCGATCGTGGTTGCCACGGTGCTATTGCCGGCGCGGCCGCGGCGAGGCTGATCGACCAGATAGACCGGAAAGCCCCGACGCAAAAAGAGGGTTTGAAAACCTTCACGGCCGTCTGACGTCGTTTCCCAGCTACGCGCCGATTGGTACGCACCATGCAGCATGACCAGGGGCAGCGGTCTGGCGTTCTGCGGGACCTGATAGAAGGCGTAGAGGTGGTCGCCGTGGAATGTCTGCCCTTCGGCGGTTGGCTTGTTGTTGTCGTACAGGCCAGGCTTCTGCACGACGCTTCCGCCGACAGCGAAGCTGCCTTGTTCCTGGATGACAAGCGGACCGCTGGCATTGTGTGGGCTGTCGGGAAGGGCAGTGCAAGCCGTCATCGAGCTCAGCGCGATGCACGCGAGCAGGGTTTTGGTGAGGTTCATGTTCAGCGCCCCGAGGTCGCGGCAAGGGCCTGAGTCAAGGCCGCATCCGCACGCTCCGCGGCCTGTTTGCCGCCGCGCTCAGCCAGAATCTGGGTCAACTGGCGCAACTGCGCTGCCGTCAGGCCTACCCGCATGCTGGCCCGCATGTGCGAACGCAACTGCGCTTCCACGCCGGGCGTAGCCGCCAGCGCCCCGACAGTGGCCAATTCGCGACTCTGCCAGTCGAGGTTGTCGCGTTCGAAGATGTCGCCGAACAGATGGGCTTGCAGGAATTGATTGATGATGGGGGCAAAGTCCATGACGGGGCCGGTGACCGGTGCGCCTGAGATGCGGGTCTGATTGGTCTTGCCTACCGCTATCAGTTCGTCCCCGGTGGGAATGGCGCGGCTGGGTTCGCGTCCCGGTGCGTCTTGAATCCCGCGTTGCTTGCGTGCCTCGACCACCTTCAGGAGTTCGCCAAGCGCGTTAAGGCTTTTAGGAAAGCCAACGTATGCATACAGCTGCACCAGGATTTCCTTGGCCTCGCTGATGGTCATGCCGGCGTCAAGGCCTTGGTTCAAGGCCGTGTTCAGTTGGGGCATATCGCTTGCGGCCATGAAGGCGGCGATCAGGGGCACGGCCTGCTGTTTCGCGGACAAGGTATCCGAGGCGGCTTGTGTGGGCGTCGCTTGCGTTGCCTCAGTTTTTGCTGTGGCATGACCGTGTGCGAGCGTTAGCCCGGAAGTCAGTGCCATCACAACACCCAACGTGCTGATCGCAGGCTTGTAAGCAGGCTTTTTTTGAATCATCGTTGACAGCTCCATCCCGTTGCTCGGATTGGCCGGCATGCATATCGGCCAGGGGTGGCGGCATGGTGTCGGCGAAAGGCAAAACGCCGGATGAGGGCTTGGGTTTGCCTTTCCTTTCGGGGAGCTGAAAATGCTACGTGACGCGGACGCTTCGATTAAGCCCCTGATTCCGCATTCACTACTGAGGTGAACTCATAAATGACGCAGAGCCGCGAACTGGCTATGCGCGATGTCGCAAGGCCTCGACAACAACTGCCAAAGCGCCGGAGGACTGGCGTCGGCTTGGGTAGTACAGGTGGTACCCCGGATACGGGCTGCACCAGTCTTGCAGCACACGAATAAGCCGCCCCGCGGCGATATCCTCCAACACCATATCCTCCGGAACGTAGGCCAAGCCACAGCCCGCCAGGGCTGCCCGGGCAATGGAGGAACTGTTGTTGAACACCCATTGGCCGCTGACGGGGTACTTGGCCTCTTCGCCATCCCGGTCAAGATCCCAAGGAAGGAAGCCTCCGTGCGTTGGAAGTCGCAGCCGGATGCAATCGTGTCGAGTCAGTTCCTGGGGCGAGCGGGGTGTGGACCGTGAGGCGAAGTACTCGGGCGAGCCCACTACCGCCATGCGCAGGTCCGGGCTGATGCGTACAGCGATCATGTCCTTGGCGACTTGGTCTCCCACTCGAACGCCAGCGTCGAAGCGTTGGGAGACAATGTCCGCCATCGTGTAGTCGATGCTGATCTCGACGTTGATGTCGGGATAGTCGCGCATGACCTTGGACAGCTTGGGCCAGAGAACGCTGGTTGCTGCATGTTCGGCGGACGTGATGCGGATAGTTCCCACCGGCTTGTCGCGTAGATCCTTGACGGCCGCCACCTCGGCATCGATGTCGTCGAAACGAGGCGCCACACTGTTGAACAGGCGTTCGCCCGCTTCGGTGGTCGCAATATTGCGAGTGGTGCGCGTCAGCAGTCGGACGCCCAGCCGGGTTTCGAGGCCGCGAACGGCATGGCTCAAGGCAGAGGGCGATACGCCAAGCAGGGCGGACGCCCGAGTGAAACTGCCTTCTCGCACGACATGAACAAAGGCGAGAACATCGCTGAAAGTCTCCAGGGCCATATCAGTCACACCTCTTTTTCGGGGTGACGCAATGCGTCGATCAGCACGGTCATTGCTCGGGACAGATGCCGGCGGCTGGGGTAATAGAGATGGTATCCAGGAAGCGTCGGACACCAATCCGCGAGGACCGTCCGCAGGCGGCCCTTCGCGATGTGGGGGGCAGCCATCTCTTCGGTCAGGTATCCAAGGCCAAAGCCGGCCAGCGCCGCCTGAAGGATGGGCTGGGGCCGGTTGAAGACAAGCGACCCATCGACTCGAACGCTGATCTGCTGTTTGCCATTCTTGAACTCCCACGCGTAGAGTTCCCCGTGGCTCATCAGCCGCAGATTGATGCAGTTGTGGTCGGCCAGGTCCTGCGGTTTCAGGGGAAGGGAGCGCTTGGCGAAGTAGGCGGGTGAGCCGACGATCACGAAACGCAAGTCGGGGCTGATACGCACCGTGGTCATGTCCCGGGCCAGATCGCCGCCGAGGCGCACGCCCATGTCGTAGCGCTCCGCGACGAGATCGACGAAGCGTGATTCCGCGTTGATCTCGACCTTGATCAGTGGGTACGCGGGAAGCACTTTCGCAAGCCTGGGCCAGAGCACGGTGTCGGCAGCGTTCTCGCTGGCAGTGATGCGGATCGTGCCGGCCGGCTTGTCCCGCAGTTCTCCGACGGCCAACAGCTCGGCCTCGATTTCCTGGAATCGGGGAGCGATGTTTTGCATCAATCGTTCCCCGGCCTCTGTCGGCGAAACGCTCCGGGTGGTGCGCGTCAACAGGCGAACACCCATCTTGGTCTCAAGAGCGCGAATCAGATGGCTCAATGCCGATTGGGAGACGCCGAGTTGGGCGGCGGCCCGCGTGAAGCTTCGCTCTCGCGCGACCGCAATGAACGCCAACAGGTCGTTGTAGCTGCTTTTCGCCATATATGAGTTCACCTCATAAGTATTTGCGGATTTTACTCTCTAGTGCTGGCTAGACGTGATGGCTACATTGGCTGATGTAGCGATGCCGCCAGCTATCCCGCCGCATGGCGAACGCTGGTGGGTCACATTGGACGGGCGCGTTTGAAGGAGTAAGACATATGCATAAGCGGAAACTTGGAAACAGCACGTTGGAAGTTTCAGCCCTCGGGTTAGGGTGCATGGGCCTGAGTCACGGTTATGGGCCGGCCACGGACACCCGGCAAGCGGTATCGCTGATTCGGACCGCGGTCGATCGCGGGGTGACCTTCTTCGATACGGCGGAGGTGTACGGGCCCTACGTCAACGAGGAGGTCGTGGGCGAAGCGCTGGCCCCTGTGCGCGACCAGGTCGTAATCGCCACCAAGTTCGGTTTTACCTTCGGCGACGACAACAAGCAGCAGATCCTGAACAGTCGCCCCGAGCACATCCGTTGGGCCGTCGAAGGTTCTCTCAAGCGCCTGAAGACCGACGTGATCGATTTGCTCTACCAGCATCGCGTCGACACCGACGTGCCCATTGAGGAAGTCGCTGGCACAGTCAAGGACTTGATCGCCGAAGGCAAGGTCAAGCACTTCGGCCTGTCGGAAGCGGGCGTACAGACGATCCGCCGTGCGCACGCTGTGCAGCCGGTCACCGCCTTGCAGAGCGAGTATTCGCTGTGGTGGCGCGAGCCGGAACAGGAAGTCTTGCCGACCTTGGAAGAGCTCGGCATCGGTTTCGTCCCCTTCAGTCCATTGGGCAAGGGCTTCCTGACGGGCGCCATCAAGGAAGGCGCGACTTTCGGCAACGACGATTTTCGCAGCAAAGTACCGCGCTTCTCGCCGGAGGCGATCCGGGCGAACCAGGCCCTGGTTGACCTGCTCGGCAAGATTGCCAGGGACAAGGGCGTAACGGCCGCGCAGATCGCACTTGCCTGGCTGCTGGCGCAAAAGCCCTGGATCGTGCCTATCCCTGGAACCACCAAGCTACATCGCCTGGAAGAGAACCTGGGCGCCGCCTCCGTCGAACTGTCCGCCACCGATCTTTCCAGCATCGCGCAGGCCTTGGCGGACGTAAAAATTCAAGGCGATCGCTATCCTGCCGCGCTGCAGGCCCGGGTTGGTCGATGACATCAAGGAGGCTTGGATGACTGTCGCCCATGATTCGACTCGACGTACGGTGATGGCTGCGCTTGTGACACTTCCGCTGGGAGCCGCAGCCACGGCATCGAACGCTCAGGGCGGTGAGATGCGACAGGTGGGCTCGCGGACACTGGTGGTCTATTTTTCACGATCGGGCAATACGCGCGTCGTCGCCGGACTGATACATCGTGCACGCGGTACTGACCTGTTCGAGATCCGGCCGGCCAGTGCCTATCCAGAAGACTACGAGCAAACGGTCGAGCGAGCTCGCCAGGAGACCGAGAGCGGTTACAGGCCGCCTCTGGCGGCGACGGTGCCCGCCATCTCTGGCTATGAAACGGTGTTCCTCGGTTTTCCCGTCTGGGGCACGACCGTGCCCCCAGTGGTCCGTTCTTTCCTGTCCGCGCACGACCTGTCCGGAAAGACCCTGATCCCCTTCATCACCCACGGCGGCTACGGGCCAGGGAACAGCAAGTCAGTGCTGGCGAGCGATGCGCCGAAGGCGCGGTTGCTGGATGGTTTCGTCATGGAGATGGACCAGGAGCGGCGAACGATGGAGCGCGTGACGAGCTGGCTCTCCGGCGTCCCGAAAACATAGGAGCTAACCATGCAACAAGTTACTTTGAACAATGGCGTCGTGATGCCCATCCTCGGCTATGGCGTTTTCCAGATTCCTGACCCACATGAATGCGAGCGCTGCGTGATCGAGGCCATCGGCACCGGCTATCGGCTGATCGACACGGCGGCGTCCTACTTGAACGAGGAAGCGGTTGGCCGGGGCATCAAGAATGCCAGCGTCCCGCGCGCCGAACTCTTCGTGACGACGAAACTCTGGGTGCAAGACACTGGGTATGAGCGCACCCAGCAAGCTATAGACAAATCGCTGCGCCGTTTGCAACTGGACTATCTTGACCTCTACATCATCCACCAGCCGTTCGGTGATGTGCATGGATCGTGGCGCGCAATGGAAGACGCCCTGAAGTCCGGCAAGGTTCGAGCTATCGGCGTCAGCAACTTCCATCCCGACCGCTTGATGGACATCATCGGCTTCAACGATGTCGTGCCGGCGGTGAACCAGGTGGAGGTCAATCCGTTCCTTCAGCAGGAGACAAGCGTCGCCTTCATGCGTGAGAACGGCGTGCAGGCTGAAGCTTGGGCGCCGTTCGCCGAAGGTCGCAACAACTTGTTCCAGAACGAAGCGCTGATGGACATCGGCCGCAAGCACGGCAAATCGGTGGGGCAGGTCGTGCTGCGCTGGGTGACGCAGCGCGGGATTGTGGCGCTGGCCAAGTCGGTGCGCAAGGAGCGGATGGAAGAGAACCTGCGAGTGCTCGACTTCACCCTGGATGAAGCTGACATGGCCCGCATCGCCCAGCTCGAGACCGGCGAAAGCAGCTTCTTCTCGCACCGGGATCCGGCCATGGTGAAGTGGATGAGCGAGCGTCAGCTCGACATTTGACGGGCCGTTGTCAGCCCTGTTCTGAAGAAAACGAATTGAACAAGGCAATCAACCAAGCACCATGAACCAATCAAAGAGATTTCAGAAAGGATGAACATGAAACTCCCCGCAGCAGCCCTTGCCTTGTCCCTTGGTGCGTCGGCCGTCTATGCGGCCGAACAGGAGCCGATCAACGTTACGCGGGTCGGTTCCAACCCAAGCAGCGCGGGTGCGGAGCAAAACTTCACCGGATCCGTTTTTGTGGATTCGCGCTTTCAAGCCGCTGCGCCCGCGCGCGTGGGGGGAGGCGTTGTTACCTTTGCGCCAGGCGCACGCACAGCTTGGCATACGCATCCATTGGGCCAGACGCTCATCATTACGTCAGGTGTGGGGCGAGTACAGAAATGGGGCGATACCGTGCAGGAGATCCGCCCGGGCGACGTAGTTTGGATTCCTCCGGGTGTCAAACACTGGCACGGAGCCAGTCCGTCAGTTGGCATGAGCCACATTGCAATCGCGGAATCCCTAGATGGGAAGTCGGTGGATTGGATGGAAAAGGTCAGCACGGACCAGTACGGGCAATGAATTTGAGAGTGTCATCTTTAGCGAACCAAGACGGCGAAGATGAACGAGTCGAACTTGCCTATGTCTTTGAGGCGCGAATGTGCAGCCAAATGAGACGCAAGGCAGGTCGCAGCGGCATGACTCCGCGGAGTCAACGCTTTGCGGCTTTGGTCGCGATAAAGGTTGGCATGACGTTCTCAACCACGAAGCGTGGGTGAGGTTGCCAGTCCTCGTGAAAACCCGTCAGCACGAAACCGGCGTCAAGTTGCCCGCCAATCTGGTCTGCGAGCGTATGCCCGAACACCAGTGCCTCGCCACGCTCGCGTTTGGCCGCCAAGTCTGACGCGGTTAAATGCGCGATGTCCGAATAGGGAAGTCTTCTGTTGGGACGCACCAGGCCTTGGGCGCTTAGCGTTTGGTCGCGATCAGCGACGAAAACCACGGGATTCCAGAAACTGGACAACAGTTGTCCTTGCGATACCAGCACTCGGGCGCACTCTCGCCAGACAGGGCGCACGTCGGGTACGTATAGATTGGAAATGGGGTGGAAGACCAAGTCAAAGATGGCATCTTCGAAGATGGAGAGGTCTCGCATGTCTCCCTGGACACAGCGCAGGTCAAGGCCGTCTCGCGCAGCTACTTTTCGGTCCTGCTCCAACTGCCCCTCTGAAAAATCGAAGACAGTGACCTCTGCACCCGCCGCCGCCAGTATGGGGGCCTGCTGGCCTCCACCGGCCGCCAGACAAAGTATGCGCAGGCCACGCACATCATCTAACCAGCCGGAGGGCAGCGGTCCGGGCGTAAGCCGGGCGTGCCAGGTGCCTGCACGAGCGGCCCTGATTTCTTCCGAACTCACCGGCTGGGACCAGGCGCAGCCTTGCGCGGCTTGGAGATTCCAAGCGGCTTGATTGTGGGTGAATACGTCGATAGCTTCAGTCATGTCGTCCTTTAAGCTGTTCAGCGCACTGGCAGCAGGTACTTCAACCCCTGCGTGAAGCCTCGTGGTGCGACGGTGAGATGATCCTCGTCGTTCAAGACCGCCGACTTCAGTTTCAAGCTTGCGTACTTTCTGCTCAGCAGCACCGCTTCCAATGCGCGATTGTCGGCAACCATGTCCACCGTCTGGTTGTAGCGCCGATCACCTTTGCGCAAGGCTTCATAGGCGCCGACATAAAGGTAAATATTCGCCTTCAGGTCCGGATTCTGCTCGGCGTAGTTCGCCTCGAGCTTCATGGCATGTCGCTTGTCGTACCAGATGGACGGACTGCCGAGGATATAGCTGCTGAACAATCCGGGATCGGTGAAAAGTATCTGCATGCCAAGTAGGGCACCGTAGGAATGACCCAGAAATATTGATCTGGCGGGGTCGGTACGATACCGGGCGGTGATGAACGGCTTCACTTGTTCGCGCAGGTATTGTTGATAGGCGCGCCCCTGACCATGTATCGCGCCGGGCAATGCCGTACTTGGGCCGTTCGGTGTCGGCGTGTAATCACGCTGGCGACTGACGCCGCCTTCTTCGCCCTTTCCATAAGATAGGCCGACGAGAATGAACTCCTCGATCTGGGGGCCTTCAACGTTCAGGCGGCGCCCTAGCTGCCGGATGATCGGGAAGGCGTAGTCGGCGTCCGTTACATACAGCACGGGGTAGCGTCGCTGTGGCTGCTTGGCATAGGAGGGCGGCAACGCAACGAAGACTTGGTAGCCGCGTTTGGAAACGGGATCGGGCACGTCCCATACTTCGCTGTCCGCGATTTCGTAGGGGCGTCCGCCGCCGGTCTGCACTTTTGGTGTTGACGGGGCCTGGGCGTGGGCGGGGGCGATGAAGGCACCGAGGCCGGTCAACAGAGCGATGGATAGAGCGTGTCGAAGATGTCGATGCATGTGGATTTTTTTTGTAGTTGGGCGCCGCCCTTCGCACATGGGCGTGATTCGGGCTGATGAAAGGTGGCGTGCTCGATCGAAACAGCAGAGTGGCACATCCTACCGAATTCGAGATGCCAGCGTGCGCGGCGGCGCTTCAATCAGGCGTTGAAGGGACAGCTGCCCCAGCAGATCGTTGTCGGTCACTGCGCTGGCTCACAACGATCGCATCGGGGGTGTGATGTACCGGGTCGAGCACTTCGGGCAGGTGGCCGCGCCGGGCCAAAGCGTCGATGCGAGACTTCGGCGCCGCACTCAGAAGCCATAAAGCCGCGCCGCGTTATCGACCAGGATCGCCTGCTTCTCCGTCTCGCTTACCCACGCGCAGAAGGCCGACAATTGTTCGCCATCGTCAATCGGATGCAGCGGTTCGCTGCGATCGCGCGTGCGCGCCACGCCGGGCCAGGCGCCCGAGTGTGGCCAGTCCGTGCCCCACAGCATGCGATCAAGCCGCGTATCGATCAGGGCGCGCGCGATCTCGCGTGCCTCGCTGGGCGGGCGGCCGTCCTGCCAGACCGTGAGGCGGTATGGGGCAGAGAGCTTTACGTACACGTTGCCCGTCGCCACCATCTCCAGCAGCGCATCGAAGCCGGGCTGGCCCGTGCCGGTCACGGCGCTCGCCAGTGCGAAATGATCAATCACCACGGGCACGGGGCAGTTGCGCAGCGCGGGCGCCAGCGCAGTGACGACCGGCAGCGTGGTGTAGATCTGCACGTGCCAGCCCAGGTCGGCAACCTGTTCGGCGGTGCGCGCCAGCGCATCGCGCGCGATGGCCGGATCCTGCTGGCCGAACGACTGCAGGTTGACGCGAGCGCCCCTCACGCCCGCCGCATGCAGCGCACGCAGGCCGTCGCGCGAGATATCGGGCGCCAGGACTGCGACGCCGCGCGACGCATGGCCTGCCGCATTCAGGGTGGCAAGGGCATCGGTCATGCAACGATTGTCGGTGCCTTGCGGGCTGGCCTGCACGACCACCGCGCGGTCAACCCCAAGCGCCGCATGCAGCGCAAGCAGATCGTCGGTCGAGGCGAGCCCCGGCATGAACACGCGGTTTTCGGCAAGCGGATAGCGATCGAACGGACCAAAGATGTGCACATGGCAATCGCAGGCGCCGGGCGGAATCGTGCTGGTGACGGGGCTGTGTCGGATGCCCAGCACGGTGCGCGGGTCGTCGGAAGAAAGGGCGGGCTGCATGCGGCTCATGGGATGCTCGGGTAGATGAGGGGGGAGGACGTGCAAGCGGCGGCGTTCAGGGGTTTTGCTTGATGCCGGCGGTCTGGATCAGCCGCACCCATTTGTCGCGATCGGCCTGGTAGTAGCGGGTGAAGGCGGCCGGGCTGTCATCCGACAGTTCGTACCCTTGGGCCTCCAGCTTTTCGCGCACATCCGGCAGGCGCAGCACGCGACGCACTTCCGCGTTCAGCGCGTTGACCACGTCGGGCGGCGTGGCGGCGGGCGCAAGCAGGCCAAGCCAGGTCGCGACCTCGTAATCCTTGAGGCCAGCTTCGGCCGTGGTCGGCAACTGCGGCGCGAAGTTGACGCGCGCTTTGCTGGTCACGGCCAAAGCGCGCAAGCGCTGGTCCTTCATGTACGGCAGGGCCGTCGAGGCATTGGCGAACATGAACGGCAACCGGCCCGCCAGCATTTCGGTGATGCAGGCCTGTTCGCCGGCAAACGGGATGCTGTGCAACTCGATGCCCGCCGTCTGCGCAAACAGCACGGCCGCCATGTAGGGTGAGGTGCCGATGCCTCCCGAGCAGAAATCGATCTCGCCCGGCGAGGCCTTGGCCTGGGCGATGAGTTCCTGGACGGAGTTGGCGCGCAGCTTCGGTCCGGCCAGCAGCACTTGCGGAGCGCTGCCCACCAGCGCCACGCCGGTGAAGTCCTTCATGGGGTCGAACGTTGTCACGTTCTGCAGCGTGGGCGCGACGGCGACTGTCGTCTGGCTGGCGAGCAGCAGAGTGTTGCCGTCGGGCCGCGCGCGGGCCACGTAGGCCGCCGCGATCATGGAGGCGGCGCCGTTCTTGTTTTCGACCATCACGGCGCGCCCGCCCACCTGCATGTGCTGCGCCACGATGCGGGCCACGGTGTCGGGCGCGCCACCCGGCGGCGCACCGACAACGATCCGGATCGTGCCGCCCGCCGGGGTCTCGGACAGCGCGGGCGCCCCGCAAGCCAGCAACGCGCTGCCGAGCAGCGGTGCGAGCAGTCTGGCCAGGAGCCTGCGTGGGTGTGCGCCAGGTTTCGTTTGCATCGGTGTCTCCTCGCAATATTGCCGTGCGCCGCATTGAAGCCGCGCCGGCTGTTGTGATGTGGAGCCAGTGTCCGGCACCCAGATTGATATAGTCAAATATATATATTGAGTCATTTCATACATTGATTTGTATGAGCAGCGAGGTTCAGATGAATAAACGCGAGATGGCGCTGTTCGAAGCCGTGGGGCGCACCGGCTCCGTCACATTGGCGGCGGCTGCCACCGGCATGTCGCAGCCCGCGGCGAGCGCGATGTTGAAGTCGTTGGAAGACAAGCTGGGCTTCGCGCTGTTCAGTCGCGAAAGGCGCCGTCTAGCGCTGACCGCCGAGGCGCGCATGCTGCTGCCGGAGATCGTCCATGCACTGGCGGCGATGGACAGCGCCGAACGTATGGCTGCCAGCATGCGGGGCGGGGCGCACGCGCGGCTGGACGTGGGGGCGGTGGCGGCCGTGGGCGCGAGCATCCTGCCCGGTGCGATGGCCTGGTTGCAGGCCCGCGAGCCCGGCGTGCGGGTCAGCGTGCGCACGGACATGACGCTAGGGGTGGCGGGGCTGGCGGCCGATCAGCGCATCGATATCGGCATCGTGATCGGCTTGGCCGCGCTGCCGAATGTGGGCCGGCGGACGCTGGCGCGGCTGAGCCTGCAGGCCGTGATGCCGGTGGGCCACGCGCTGGCGCATCGCCATCGTCTTGCATTGGCTGACCTGGCGGATATTCCGTATATCTCGCTCAGCCGTCACTTGCAGGTCGGGGCATTGACGGCGCGGCAGTTCGAGCAGGAGCGTTTGCCGTTTCTGCCGGTGATCGAGGTGAATCAGTACTCGGCCGCCTGCGCCTTTGCGGAACGCGGTCTGGGCGTGGCCATTCTGGATAGCATGAGCGGCCTGTATGCGCGCCGTCATGGGCTGAATGTCGTGCCTGTTGATGTGGAAGGCGGTCTTGATCTGGACATCGTCTGGCCCTTGAACCGCGGCCTGGGGCGCGTGGCGCGGCAGCTCGAGGCGGGGCTGGTGCATGAGTTGTCGCACGTCGCCGAGTAGACGGCACGCTTGCCGTCAGCAGTTAGGGTTATTCCGGGATTCTTTATGCTTAAACTTTTGTGAAGAATGAGCGGCGGATGCAGGGCCGCCGCCGCGATGAGGCATGAGGGCGGTTCACCGGGGTGCGGCAAGTGACGCACCGTGCGCGAAATTGCGGGGTGACGCCCCATATGGAGAATCGCATGCTGTTGCGTAGACGTTGTCTGGCCTTGATGATGCTGGCGCTGACGGGCTGGGCGACGGGCAGCCATGCGCAAACGCCGTCTCAGGCCTGGCCCACCAAGCCTGTGCGTCTGGTCGTGGGGCTGGCGCCCGGCGGGCTGGTCGATGTGCTGGCGCGCACCGTGCAGCCGCACTTGGCCGAGGCCTTCAAGCAGACCGTCATCGTTGAGAATCGCGGCGGCGCGGGCGGCAACGTGGCGGGCGCGGAGGTGGCGCGCAACGGGAAAGACAACCATACCTTCCTGCTCAATCCCTCGACGACTGAATCGGTCAACCCGCTGATGTTCGTGAGCATGCCGTTCGATCCGCAGCAGGATTTGCGGCCGGTTGGCTTGCTGGCCAATAGCCAATTGTTCCTGTTTGTCCGGTCCTCGTTGGGCGTCAATACGCTTGAGGAGTTCGTGGAATACGCGCGCAAGCGGCCCGATCCGCTCAATTACGGATCCGCCGGCAACGGCACGACGCCGCATCTGGCCGGCGAGCTGCTCAAGCAGGCGACGGGCATGCAGGCCACGCATGCGCCGTATCGCGGCGTGGCGCCGGCGATTCAAGACCTGGCAGCGGGCCAGATCGACTTTGCGTTTGGACCCGCCACGGTCTTTCCCATGGTGCAGGCGGGCAAGCTGAAGGTACTGGCGGTGGCGAGCCGGCAACGCGCTGCCGTGGCGCCCGACATTCGAACCTTTACCGAGGCCGGCATCGACGGTGTGTTCGCGGACAGCCTGTTCGGCGTGTATGCCGCCGCCGGCACCCGCGATGATGTGGTCGCTCGCATGAACGCCGAGCTCAACAAAGTGCTTGCGCGGCCGGAGATCCAGAAGCGCTTTCTGGATGCGGGCGCCGAGGCAATACCGCTGAGTGCGGCCGACTATGCCGCGCGCGTGCAGGAAGAAAAGAAACTGTTCGCGCCGTTGATGAAATCGTTGGGGCTGAAGGAACAATAAGCCGCCTCGCTTGTGCGTTCGTATCCGCAGCGCCCGATGTTCACGTCGGAGATCAGGTTGTTGAAATCCTGGCGCGGGTCACAAGCGCCTTAAAGCGTCTTTCAGCGTGCGCTAAGCTTCGTTCCAATGCCCAGCTTGGGGCCAAGAGGAACGATGACAATGAGAAGCGTGGCTTTGATCTTCATGCTTTCTGCCGCGGTGACGGGCCAGGCGCAGGAAGTCCGCACCTGGCATTTTTCCGGCGCTGATCTGATTGCCGCCATGGAAGGACGGATGCCGTCGCAGGTGCGCGATGCGTCGCTTGGCCGCCAATTCGCTTCGGCCTATGCGCAGGCCTACGTGAGCGGGGTTGCCGATCAGACGCAAGCCACGCTCTGGTGCACGCGAACCGGCGTTCTGCCGCATGAGTTGAAGGATAGGGTGCACAGCTATCTGACTGCGCTGCCGGACAATCGGCTCAATGGAAACGCCGGGCCGCTGGTTGGCGAGGCACTGGCGCGGTCGTTCCCTTGCCGGTAGCATCGCCACGGCCATGCCGGGTCAGTATGCGGCACGGTAGATGTCCAGCGCCTGGGCCTCGTCGATAGGCAACGGGTTATTCATCAGCAGGCGCTGTTGCGCCATCGCGGCGCTTGCCAGCGTAGGCAGGTCGGACTCTTCGATGCCGACGGCGCGTAGGCCCTGCGGCAGCTCGGCCTGGCGGATGAGGTCTTCCAGGAAGGATATGAAGGCAGCCGCGCCGCTCGCGGTATCCACGGCTGGCGGCAGGCCCACCGCTGCACCCAGTTCGGCGTAGAGAGGCGCTGCGGCCTGCGCATTGAAATGCAGCACGGCGGGAAGGACCAACGCGTTCGACAGGCCGTGCGGCACATGGAATATGCCGCCGACCGGGTAGGCGAGCGCGTGCACGCCGCCGACGGGGGCATTGGCGAATGCCTGGCCGGCCAGCATGGCGCCCAGCAGCATGTTGGAGCGCGCCTGCAGATTGGCGCCGTCGCGGCAAACGGTGATGAGGTTGGCAGTGAGCAGCTTCAACGCCAGGACGGCGAGGTGATCGGACAGCGGATTCTTCAGGCGTTTGCTGGTGTAGGCTTCGATGGCATGCACCATGGCGTCCACGCCCGTGGCGGCGGTGGCCGCGGGCGGCAAGCCTACCGTCAGTTCGGCGTCCAGAAAGGCCGCGTCGGCATAGAGCTGCGGCGACACCACGCCGCTCTTGGTCGTGGCGCCGGTAGTCACGATCGAGATGGGCGTGACCTCCGAGCCCGTGCCAGCCGTAGTCGGCACCTGAATCAGCGGCAATCGCTGGCCCTGCACCTGGTTGACGCCATACATGGCGGGCAGCGGCTGATCGCTATTGCACAACAAGGCCACCAGTTTGGCCACGTCCATGGAAGAGCCGCCGCCAAAACCGACAACCACATCGGCGTCGAACGTCCGGGCGCGTTCGGCTGCTGCCTGGACCACGGCTTCGGGCGGGTCGGCAACCACGTCGTCAATAACCAGCGTCTGCCAGCCGCTGGCCGCCAGACTGGTCAGCGCCGGTTGCAGCGCACCGCTGCGATTGAGAAAGTTGTCGGTGACCAACACCGCACGAGCGCCCGTATGGCGTTCGCGCAGCAGGGCGCCCAGGCGGCGGGCCAGGCCCGGCTCGACGAGAATGTGGGGGACGGTCTGGAAGGAGAAGGCGGACATGGGATCAGGAGAATTCGTTGATGATGGTTTGCGCCACGTCTTCCAGCGATGATCGCGTGGCCATGGCGCGGCCTTGGATACGGCGGTGCGCTTCGTTTTCGGTAATGCCCTCACGCGCGATCAATAGCGTTTTGGCCGTGGCAACCTTGCTGACGGCGGCATAACGCCCCTCGAGCTTGCGCATATGGGCCATGGTGGCGGCCTGCTGGCGCCAGGCGGTGCGTGCCAGCAGTAATTGGGTCAACAGGCCAAAGGGGCGGATCGGCCGTTCGATGACTCCGGTGCAGCCGCTATGTAGAACCAATTGCAGCGTGGCCGGATTTTCGTATTCGACGATGCCGACCAGCGGCGGGCTCAGCGCGTTCAGGCCATCGGCCAGCTTCTGAATGGCCTCGCGATAGTCTTCTTCGATGGGCAGAACGACAACGTCGGCATCGGCGCAGAGCGTATCGGGCATCGGCCATTGCTGGGTCGGCACACAGCCGATGCGCTTCAGATGCGACATCAACAGGCGCGATTCGGCGTCCTGCGGGTGCAGGACCAGCACGCGCAGGCCGTTGAGTTCGCGCAGCGCCGTGGTGCTGCGGCATGGCCGGGAAAGAAAGGCAGTCACGGCAGCGTCAGGGCGTGGGGATCCAGCGCATGGTCGACGAGGTACGGCACCGGCCGCACCGCGGCACGCGCGGCGTAGATAATCTGGAACCGCCGTTGGGCATCGATGCGGGCGATGCGCGGCCAGAGCGAGGTGTGCTGCGTGTCTCCATCGATAGTGACCAGACCCTGCGGCGCTTGGAATTGGGCGCCGTCCAGGGCCCGTACCAGCTCGGGTAGGGCAAGACCGCCTGCGCGGCGCGCGGCGTCGGCCACGAGATGGACCTGGGAATAGGCGGCTTCGGCGCCCGCCGTGATCGGGCTGTCTTCGCCGAAGCGTGCATGGTAGGCCTGGGCAAACCGGCGGCTGGGCGCGGTGTCCAGCGAAGCAAAGTACGGCGCGGCGGTGATGTGGCCTTCGGCCTGTTCGGCAGTGAGCAACGCCACGTCGGTCTCGTTGGTGGCGAGGCTGACGATGGGCATGCGCGCCGGATCCAGGCCCAGCTCGCGGTAGGCCCGATACAGCTTGACGATGTCCCGTCCGACCATGGTCGAGTAGATGGCGTCCGGACGCAACGCCACGGCGCGCTTGAGGACTTCGGCAAGGTGTTCCTGCGGTGCGTTCAGCGGCAGGTAGACCTCGTCGACCACTTCGCCGCCCGCCTGCTCGTACAGCTCTCGCATGATGCGATTCGACTCGCGCGGGTAGACGTATTGGCCGCCAATGAACAGCACCCGATTGCCAAAGTGGCGGATCACGTAACTGGCCAGCTGCACCGAGTTCTGATTGGGTACGGAGCCGCCGTAGAAGCAATAGGGCGAATACTCGAAACCCTCGTAGAGCGTGGCGTAGAACAGCAGGGCGCGGCGGCTTTCCACGACCGGCAGCACTGCCTTGCGGGTGCTGGACATATGGGTGCCGAAGATCAGCGGCACGCGTTCGCGATCGCAGAGCCGTTCGGCGGCCTCGCGATAGTCGGCCGGCTGGGCGCCCACGCGGGCGCTGACTGGGACGAGCGGCGCGCCATCGATGCCGCCGGCGGCATTGACCTCGTCGATAGCCAGCAGCGTGGCGTTTTCCTGGGTGATCTCGGTAGCCGCTGTCAGGCTCTCGTGCGAGAACAGCAGGCCGACGCGATGGCCTGTGGTCGCGGTCACAGCGACGTCCAGTCGAGCGAGCGCTCGAAAGCATGGGCAGCGCGATACAGCGTCGCTTCGTCGAAATGACGGCCCACCAGCATCATGCCGACCGGCAAGCTGTCTCGCAGGGCGCAGGGAACGGAAATGGCCGGATGGCCGGTGACGTCAAAAGGCGCGGTGTTGGCGTTCATTTCAAGGGCGCGGGTCACAAAGAGGTCCGGCGCCGCGTCGGAATCGATGAGGCGCGGCGCGCGCATGGGCACCGTCGGCATCAACAGCAGGTCGACACGGTCCAAAGCCTGATCATAGGCCTGGCGCAGGCGGCGCGCGAGGTTTTGCGCCTTGCCATAGTACTGGCCGCCGTAGCGTGCGTAGAAGTATTCACCGGCCAGAAGGCAGGTCTTGACGTCATGCGGAAACTCGTCGGCATGATCTAGCCAATGCCGTTGCGCCTGCATCAGACCGGTGACATACAAGCCTTTCCAGTTGCTGCCGTAGTTGAAGCCCTTCATTTGCTGGGTCGTGCCTTCGACCGCGATGGGGGTCCAGATGGCATGGCCCTTGCGGTGCAGCGGCACCGACAGCTCGATCACGTCGGCCCCCTGGGCTGCCAGCTCGGCGGCGGCCTGGCGCACCGCATCGTCAACCTCGGGTTCGCTGTTGTGCCAGCCAAAGCCTTCGGGCACCACGCCGACGCGCAGGCCCTTGAGAGGCAGGCCCAACGCCTCGCAGTACGACGCGCGTTCGGCCGGCAGATTCTGCTGGCGCGGGTCCAGTCCATCACTGCCGGCGATGGCGTCGAGAAGCAGGGCATTGTCGGCCACCGTGGCCGTCATGATGCCGGCGTGATCCAGCGTCATTTCGATCGGCATGATGCCGGTATAGGGAATGAGGCCATGCGTGGGCTTCATTCCATAGATGCCGGAATAGGCGGCTGGAATGCGTACCGAACCGCCCTGGTCCGTGCCGATGGCCATGTCGGCTTCGCCGGCGCCGACCAGCGCCGCCGCGCCGGACGACGAACCGCCCGCAGAATGCTCGGGCTGGCGCGGGTTGCGCACGGGACCGGTGGCATTGGTGTGGCTGCTGCCCGATACGCAGAAGTATTCGCAATGGGCTTTGCCGACGATGCGGCCGCCAGCATCCAGAATGCGAGTGGCAACCGTGGCGTCCTGGTCGGGCACATAACCGCGCAAGGTGGCCGCGCCATTCATCATGGGTACGCCGGCCAGGCAGACATTGTCTTTGAGCACCACGCGCTTGCCGGCCAGCGGACCGCCGGGGCGGCCATCGATCTCGGTACGCACATACCAGGCATTGAGCGGATTGTCCTCGGGCTGCACGCCCGGTGTGCGCGGATAGCGCACCACCGGCGGCTGATCGATCATGGCATCCACCTGGTCGTACTCGGCGAAGGTGGCCTCCAGAATGCTGTCGTAGGCACGCAGCATGGCATCGTCCAGATTCAGGCCGATGCGGCGCGCGGCCTGGTCCAGCGCTTCCAGAGTGGGACGGGGAAGGGACATCTCGGATTCCGGTTCAGGATTGCAGACCGCCGTAACGCCGGGCGATCTCTTGGGGAGTAGTGGTTGCGGTGGGAATGTCGGCGATCAGCTCGCCCTTTTCCAGCACCAGGATGCGGTCGGCAAGCGCGCACAGGAAATCGATGTCCTGTTCGACCAGCAGGATGGCGATGCCATGCGAGGCACGCAGGAGCTGCAAGGCCTCGACGATTTCGTCGCAGATCGAAGGTTGGATGCCTTCGGTGGGTTCGTCCAGCAGCATCAACCTGGGTTCGCCGCACAGGCAACGGGCCAGCGCCAGCAATTGCTGTTCGCCGCCCGACAGGCTGCCGCCCGGACGATCAAGCAGACGTTGCAGACGCGGAAACACCTTCAGCACCGAGGTGACCATGGCATCGGCGCCGCGCAGGTTCTTCACACAACCCATGCGCAGGTTCTCGGCGACGCTCAGCGCCGGGAAGATTTGCCGCCCCTGCGGCACGAACCCCAGGCCCTGGCGGGCGCGCGCATGCGGGGCAAGCGTGCCGATCCTTCGGTCGGCCAGCGTCAGGTCGCCGCCGGTAAGGGGAAGCTCGCCCATCAACGTGCGCAATAACGTCGTCTTACCCATGCCGTTGCGGCCCAGAATGCCGGTGAATTCGCCGGCGGCCATTTCGAAGCTCACGCCGTGCAGCACCGGGATGCGGCCGTAGCCGGCTTTTAAATCACGCGCCTGGAGCATGTGTTTCTCCTTGCTTGCCCAGATAGGCGGCACGCACTTCGGCATGCGCCATGATGTCGTCGAAGCTGCCTTCGGCCAGCACTTCGCCCTGGTTGAAGACCGTGATGCGGCCGGCGATCAGGCGGATGAAGGCCATGTCATGCTCGACCACGACCACGGTGCTGTGGCGGTTGATGGCGGCAATCAGGTCGGCGGTCTTGCGCGTCTCTTGGTGCGTCATGCCGGCTGCCGGTTCATCCAGCAGCACCAGCTCGGGCCGCGAAGCCAGGATCATGCCCAGCTCCACCCATTGGCGTTGGCCGTGGGCCAGCGCATTGACGGGCGTGCGAGCATGCGCATCCAGGCCGATTTCGGCCAGCACCTGCGCGGCAATGGCGTCCGGCTCGCCGTCGGTGCGCCGCGCCGCGGCCAGCCGCAGGTTCTCGCGCACGTCCAGCCCTTCGAAGACGCTGGGCACCTGAGTCTTGATGCCGATGCCCAGGCGCGCCACCTCATGTGTGGCCAGACCGCGCAGGGGTTGGCCCTTGAAGCGGATGTCTCCGCGGCTCGGCTGCAACTGGCCCGAAAGCATCTTGAAGAAGGTGCTTTTGCCGGCGCCGTTGGGGCCGATCAGGCAGCGCACTTCGCCGCGCTCCAGCCGGAAATCGACGTCTCGCACGGCGTGCACGCCGCCAAAACTTACACCCAGGGCCTGGGTTTCCAACAGCAGTTCGCTCATGCTTGCTCCTTGGCGGGCCGCACCACGCGGCGGCAAGCGTCGAGCACTGTCGGGGCCAGGCCGCGCGGGATCAACAGAACAAAGAGAATCAGGATGAGGCCCAGAACCAGGCCGGTGTCCACGGTGTGCTGCGCGCCCAGTTCCGTGACCATGGCTTGCAGCGCCACGCAGGCGATGATCGGGCCGATCAGTGTGCCGCGGCCGCCGACGATCACCCAGATGATAATTTGCGCCGACTGCGACAGACCGAACACGCCGGGGCTGACGAAGGCGCCCCAGTTGGCGTAAAGCATGCCGGCCAGGCCGGCCAGCGCGCCGCCCAGCGTGAACGCGGCGAGCTTATACAGGCTGGCGTTGTAGCCCAGCAGCAGGGCGCGCTGTTCGTTTTCGCGTACGGCGGCAACCACGCGGCCAAAGCGCGAGGCCATGATGGCGCGCAGGCCAAAATACGCCCCGATGAGGATAAGGGCGGCCAGTGTGAACGTGCCTTCGGGGGACAGGGGCTCTGTCGCGCCCGGGAGCGTCAGCGGCGGGATCGACGGAATGCCATTGAATCCGCCCAGCAGCGCTTCGCCGATGCGATAGCTGTCGCCCGAGGTCGAATTCATCAGGTTAAACAGGATCAAGGTCACGGCCAATGTGATGACACCCAGATAAACGTCGCTGATCTTGCCGTAGAACATGAAGTAGCCAAGCAGGGCGGCAAAGGCCGCTGGCACGGCGACGGCCAACGCCATCGCGACCAGGCCGGGTCCGAAATTGAAGGCGCCGATCGCCCACGCATAGGCGCCCAGACCAAAGAACGCAGCCTGCCCAAAGCACAGAATCCCACCGTGGCCCCAGACAAAGGCCAGGCTCAGCGCAAGCAAGGCCATGACAAGGTAGACCGTCATGGACAGGAGACTGAACATGTCGACGACGGTGGGCAACATGACCGCGGCCGCGACGGCCACTGCGCCCAGCGCCAGAGAAATTACAGGTACACGCATCAGATCGCTCGCTTGAAAAATCGCCCGGTAATGCCTTGCGGCAGTAGACGGATCAGCACGATGGCGGCCAGCAGCAAGGCCACTTGGCCATAAACCGGCGTGGCAAGAAAAGTCACGCCCTGGCTGATTGCGCCGAAGAAGCCCGATGCGCTGACCGTGCCGGCGATGACGGCGCTGCCGCCGCTGATGACCGTGATGAAGGCCTTGGCGATGTAGGCCGCGCCGATGGTCGGGATGACACCCGTGAGCGGGGCGAGCACGGCGCCGGCCAGACCGGACAAGGCGGCGCCCAGACCGAAGGTCATCTTGTAAACGCCATTGGGGTTCATCCCCAACGCATTGGCCATCGCGGCGTTCTGCATGCACGCGCGGGCCCGCAGGCCGAAATCGGTGAATCGCAGCAGGCACCACAGCGCAAGCATCACGCCGGCAGCCAGCGCAATCAGAAAGAGGGTGTAGCCGCTCGCCTGGCGCGCGCCGATGGTGATGCCGCCCAGGGGCGACGAGATGCCGACTGTCGTGTTCCCGAAGACCATGGTGGCCAGTCCGATGACGGCTAGCGACAGCCCCCAGGTCGCCAGCATGGTGTCGATCATGCGGCCATACAGATGGCGCACCAGCAGGTGTTCGACAAGCACGCCGAACATGCCGACGATCAACGGCGCGAGCACCAGCATGGAGATCCAGATCGGAACGCCCCATTGATTGGTGGCAAGGATGGCGACGTAGCCGCCCAGCATCATGAATTCGCCGTGGGCGAGATTGATGATCTTCATCATCCCGAACACCACCGCCAACCCGACGCTCAACAGCGCCAGGGTGGCGATCGCACCCAGGATATCGATGGCATAAATGGCAACGAGATCCATGAATCGCTCAGAACTTGATGGCGTATTGACGGTTGTCCGTCGGGTTCTTGATCAGGTCGCAGACCGCGGCGGTGTCGCCAGGCTGTTGCTGCGGGAAGCTCTCGACGAGATTGAGCTTGCGGTCACGTACTTCCGCGATGTGCACATCCAGGGTGCAGTGATGAGTGGCGGGGTCCAGCGACACGCGGCCGCTCGGCGCATCGATGGCGATGCCGGACTCCAGCGCTTCGATGACCTTGATGCGGTCGATCGAGCCGGCCTTGCGCACGCCTTCGGCCCACAGCATGAAGCCCTGATAGGCGCCCATGGCCAGTTCGGTGATGTACGGGTAGTCGGCGCCGTAACGGGCATGGAAGCGCTTGACGAAGTCGGCGTTGGCCGCGCCAGGAAGCTCTTGCAGGTAGTTCTGGCAGACGAGGAAGCCATTGCATTCTTCGGGCGACAGCACGATGTGTTCATTGCCACCGGCAAAGGTGGTCGAGGCGAGCGGGATCTTGCCCGTCATGCCGGTGGCCTTCCATTGGCGATAGAAGGACATGTGTGCGCCGCCCACCAGGCCCGACCAGACGAAGTCCGGCGAGGCGGCTTGGATCTTGGAAATGGCAGCGCCGAAATCGGTCACGTCCAGCGGGAAGAATTCGGTTGCGACGGTCTTGCCGCCGACATCGGATGCGTACTTTCGCACCCAGTTGGACACGATCTGGCCGTAGTTGTAGTCGGCCGCCACGATGTACACCTTCTTGCCCCATTGCTTGACGGCGTAGGGCGCGAGCTTCTGCACGGTCTGCGCGGGCGTTACGCCGGCCGCGAAGTAGTTGCGGTCGCAGACGCCGCCTTCGTACTGATTGTTGTAGAAGTACAGGGTGCGATAGCGGTTGAGCACCGGACGCACGACCTCGCGCGAGGCCGAGGTAATGCCGGCGTGGACCACGGCGGCCTTGTCGCGCAGCGCGGCCTGCTGCGCAAATTGCGCATAGAGCTGCATGTTCGATTGCGCGTCATACGCGATGAAGTTGATCTGCTTGTTCAGCAGGCCGCCCTTGGCATTGATTTCCTCTGCCGCGAACCGCAGCGCGTCCATCACCGGCTTGCCGTAGATGTCCAGGCCCCCGGACAGATCGTAGATGGCGGCGACATTGATTTTTTCGTCGCCAGCCGCAAAGGCGCGCGAGCCAGTGAGCCCCATCAGGGTGGCAGAGGCGGCGGTGGCTGCGGTAGACGAGAGGAACTGACGGCGGTTCATGCTCATGTTGATGGCCCCTTGAGCGCTTGCGGCGCGCGCGGTCTGGCGCCCGGCGCGAAGTGCAGGGACGTGCAGAGGCCGACGCCGAAAGTCGCGTAGACGTGTGTAAGTTTGTGGGTATGCCGAGAACCCGGCAGGATGTCGACGCCGTTGTCGACGAGAAACACTGAGCGGCCTTGCTGGCAGTTGCGCCTTTGGAACTTACCGGGCCGACCTTCAATGCGTGAAGGCAGGCCAAATTCTAGGGGAAGGGCAAGGGCCAGGCTAGCCCCGGGATTTCCCTAGGCCTGCCGCTGATCTCGTCGTAAGCCGCGCCATCAGCCAGGACGTAAGCGATACCGGCCCGCTATGCGCGACATGGATCTGATCGCGCTCCACGGTTTTGATGAAACCTGCGCGAGGGTGCCGCGCAGATCGCCTTCCGCCTCAGGTTAAAAGCATATGCCTGAATCGTATTTGGCCTCCTGCCACCGGCCTGTCCATACTGAGCGGTTTTGGCCTGCCCGCCGGGCCGCCTTCCTTCCTTGCATCGGACGCATCATGAGCACCCTGTCACCCGAAGTTCAAGCCGCCCAGGCCCTGGGCCGTGAAGCCGGTGTCGGCACCCCCAATGTGCTGACCACCCCGCTGGATCAAGTGCGCCGGCAGGCGCGCGGTTATCAAATCTGGTTGGCGGGGGACGCGCCCGAGGTCGGACGCGTGGTTGAGCATCGGCTGGATCATTTGCCGGTGCCGGCGACCTTGCGGCTTTACTATCCGGCGGGATCGGAGGGCAAGGTGTTGCCGCTGTACCTGCATCTGCACGGCGGCGGGTTTGCGCACGGGGATCTGGAAACCCTGGATCGCTGGAAGCGCGAGATTGCCAATGAGGCCGGCATGGTGACGGGCGGATTGGACTACGCGTTGTCGCCCGAGGCGCGCTATCCGGTGGCCCTGGAGCAGGTGTTGGGAACGGTGCGCTGGTTGCATGGCAATGCGGCAACGCTTGGCCTGGATGCGGGGCGTTTGAGTCTGGGCGGAGAGTCTGCCGGCGGCAACCTGACGCTGGCGGCCGCGCAACGGCTGCGTGATGCGGGCGAGCCGTTGCTTCGTGCGATTGCGCTGATCTACGGCATGCTGTCGGCGCGCCGGGATACGCCGGCGCAGCAGGAGCTGGGCGATGGCCGCTTTGGGTTGTCGACCGACAAGCTGGATTGGTTCTGGCGCCAGTATGTGGCGGATGAGGCGCAATTGCAGGATCCTGGCGTTGCGCCGCTCTTGGGCAGCGTGCAGGGTCTGCCGTCTGTCATTCTGCAAGCCGCAGAGCTTGATCCCTTGCTGGACGACACCAAGGATCTGGCGCAGGCGCTACGCGAGGCGGGCGCGCAGCCGTGGTTGAAAATCTACCCCGGCGTGCCGCACAGCTTCATCGGCATGACCCGCATCCTGCCGCAAGCGCGGCAAGCCCGATCGGATCTGGTGCAGCAGTTGCGTCTGCTGCTGGCCTGAGCGCCTCGCTTACTTAACTCCGAACCGGCTTGTTCCCGTGCGACACGCTGGGTGTATCGCGGAACAGCGACATGTGCGTGTGCGTCGCCACCCACGGATCGCCGACGTTTTCGCGCGCGAACGACACGGTGGCGCGGCCGAGGCGGTCGAAGGTCTTGCCGTCGGGGTGATAGCCGATCGAGTCCCACACCGCCGCACCGACGGCGAACAGGCGATCCGGCGACACAAAGGTCTGCACGTCGTCCAGACGCCACAAGAACTTATCGATGCTGAACCACACATTGCGCCACTGGTTCTTCTCGGCGTGATCGCGGCCGTGCACGAAGTTGGTGTACGTGCCAAACGCGACAAAGTCTTCTGCGAACAGATGGCGTGCCGCCGCGTAATCCACGGCTTGGACATGGTCGGACAGTTCCTTGAACCAGGCACGCACCGCGTCGGCATCGGCCGGCGCAACAGGGGTCAGAGCTTTAACAGACATGGTTTCTCCATGAAAAATTACGAGGAAATCGGCGCGGCGCCAGGAAACCAGCAAGCCACTTTGTGTTCGCCCGCCATTGCCGTCAGCGTCGGCGCTTCCTGGCGGCAGCGTTCAACCGCCAGCGGGCAGCGCGGGTGATAGCGGCAGCCTGAGGGCGGGGACATCGGGCTGGGCGGTTCACCCAGCGCCACCGGAAACGTCCGCCGGCCATCGCGATGGCGTTCCGGCTCGGGCACGGCAGCCAGCAGGCCGCGCGTATACGGATGCAGCGGCCGGTCATAGACATCGTCACGACGACCGGTCTCGACCACCTGGCCGGCATACATGATGGCGATGCGATGCGAGATATGCCGCACCACGGCCAGATCGTGCGCGATCAGCAGGAAGGACAGTCCCAGTTCCTGCTGCAAGTCCTGGAACAGATTGATGATCTGCGCCCGCACCGAGACGTCCAGCGCCGACACGGGCTCATCGGCCACGATCAGCTCAGGCTGAATCGCCAGCGCGCGGGCAATGCCGACCCGCTGGCGCTGACCGCCGGAGAAGGCATGCGGATAGCGCCTGGCGGTGTCGGCCGGCAGGCCGACCTGGGCGATCAACTGCGCCACGCGTTCTTCCAGCGCACGCCGTCCCGCTGACCAGCCATGGACGATCAAGGGCTCGGCAATCGCATCGAACACCGTGTGACGCGGATTCAAACTGGTGGACGGGTCCTGAAACACGAGCTGCATGTGCCGCCGCAGTTCGCGCAATTGCGCGGTGCCTGCGGTGCTGATGTCTTCACCCCGAAACCGGATGGAGCCCGAGGTCAATGGCGTGCGGCGCAGGACCGCGCGGCCCAACGTCGTCTTGCCCGAACCGGACTCGCCCACCAGGCCCAAGGTTTCACCGCGCGCCAGTTCCAGCGAGACGCCATCGACCGCGCGCGCGGTCATGGGCCGGCTGAACCAGCCCGCCGAGCGCACCGGGTAATGCACGCGCAAATCCGCTACCTGCAACAACGGGGGCGTCATGCCACCTCCTTCCAGACCGGTGCAAACGGCCGCACACAGGCAGCCAGGCGTCCCGGCGACAGCGATTGCAACGGCGGCCGCGCGGCGCATGCCGCATCGGCGCCGGGGCAACGCGGCGCAAAATCACAATAGCTGCGCCGCACACGGGGATCGGGCGGCACGCCTTCGATTGCCGTCATGCGGTGCTGGTTATCCGACAGCCGTGGGGTGGCGCGCAGCAAGCCCGCGGTATAGGGATGGGCAGGCTGGGCAAACAAGGCATCGGCATCGCCGACCTCGACCAGACGGCCGGCATACATCACGGCCACGCGGTCGGCCACCTGCGCCACCACGCCCAGATCGTGCGTCACCAGCAGCACCGCCAGCTTAAGGCGGGTTTTCAGTTCGGCCAATAGCGCCAGGATCTGCGCCTGGATCGTGACGTCCAATGCGGTGGTCGGCTCGTCGGCGATCAGGACCTGCGGATCGCAGGCCAGCGCCATGGCGATCAGAATGCGTTGCCGCTGGCCCCCGGAAAACTCATGGGGCAGGCGCTCCAGGCGTTCGGCCGGTTTGGGGATGCCCACCTGCTCCAGCAGACTGATGGTGCGCGCACGGCGCGCTGCGGCATTCAGCGCGGTATGGCGCTCCAACACTTCATCGATCTGCGTGCCGATGGTCAGGAGCGGATTCAGCGCACTCATGGGGTCTTGAAACACCATGGCGATGCGCCGCCCGCGGATGTCTTCCAGCGCCCGTTCCGGCAGGCTGAGCAGGTCTTGGCCGTCGAACAGCACGCTGCCCCCCGCCACCCGGCCGGGCAGGGTGGTCAAACCCATCAACGCCAAGGCGCAGGCGCTCTTGCCGGAGCCGCTTTCGCCAACCAGGGCCAGGGTCTCGCCGGCATGCAGATCAAAGGAGACGCGATCGACCGCGTTGACGCTGCCCTGGCGGGTCAGGAATTCAACGCTCAGATCACGAACGCTCAATAGAGGCTGCGTCGTCATCGCGCCTCCTTGGCCAGCAATTTGCGCGCGAAGTCCTTTTCGCGTTCCCGCGGGTCCAGCGCCAGGCGCAGGCGGCTGGCAGCCAGATTGACGCCCAGCACGGTCAGCGCGATGGATAGACCGGGAAAGGTCGCCAGCCACCAGGCGCTGGTCAGATAGTTGCGGCCATTGGCCACGTCCAGACCCCATGACACGCCGGGCGGTTGCACGCCGACGCCCAGAAACGACAGCGCCGCCTCGGCCAACACGACGCGGGCAAACTCCAGCACCATCAAGGTGATCAGCGGCGCCGCCAGATTGGGCAAGACGTGGCGCAGCAGGATGCGAGCCGGCCGCGCGCCGGCCATCTCGGCGCTTTCGATGTAAGGCAGCTGACGCACCGACAGCACCACGCTGCGGATCTGCCGCGCGTAAACCATCCAGCCATTCAAGGCCAAGGCCAGAATGACCGTGCCGGGGCCCGGTCCCAGAATCACGAGGATCACCAGGGACAGCAGCAGGCCGGGGAAGGCCACATGGATATCGACCCAGCGCATCAGCACCGCGTCCACCCGGCCACCGGCGAAACCGGCAATCAAACCCACCAGCACGCCTACACCGGCAGAGATCGCCACCACGGCGGCGCCGATGAATATCGACAGCCGCGCGCCATGCAGCACCCGGCTCAGCACATCGCGTCCCAGGTTGTCCGTGCCCAGCAGATTCGCGAGGCTGCCGCGTTCCTCCCAGGCCGGCGGACGCAGGCGCGCGGACAACTTGATCGTGGCGGGGTCATAAGGCGCCAGCCACGGCAGGACGATGGCAACCGCTGCCAGCGCCAGCAGCAGCACCAGGGCCAGGATCCAGCCGCGTTGACGATCCGACAGGGCACGCCAGCCGCTTGCCGCCGGTGCGGGCACCGGCAATTCCCAGACAGGCGCGCTCATACCGCGATTCTCCGGTCCAGCAGCCGGTACACGATGTCCAGGCAAAAATTCAGAATCACGATCAGGAAGGCGATGAAGAAGACCACGGCTTGCAAGAGCACCAGATCCTGGCGCTCGATGGCCTGCACCGCTGTCTGGCCCAGCCCCGGCCAGGCGAACACGGTTTCGACCACGACGGTATGGCCGGCCAGCATGGCGGCGAACTCCCAGCCCAGCAGCGCGACCGTCGGCACGGCGGCATTGCGCAGGGCATGCACCAGCACGATGCGCCGCGAGCGCAATCCCTTGGCGCGCGCCGTGCGCACGTATTGCGAATTGAGTTCGTCGATCAAGGCCGAGCGCAACATCATGGCGATGCGTCCCAAGGCCGGTAAAGCCAGCGTCACGATGGGCAGCACGGCGCTGGCTGCGGTGTCCGATCCCGATGAGGGCAACCAGTTCAAGGTCACGGCAAACAGCAGGATCAGCAGCAAGCCCAGCCAGAATTGCGGCAGGGACAGGCCGCTCAAGCTCAGCAGCACCGAAATGCGATCCGCCCATTGCCCGGGTTTCAGGGCTGCGGCAATGGCCAGCGGCACGCCCAGCAGCACGGCGACTGCCAGCGCGCCCAGACACAAGGTGAGGGTGCCGGACAGGCGTTCGAGCACGATGTCCACGGCGGGCCGGTGTTGCCAGAGGGAGTCGCCAAACTGAAAGCTGGCGATATCGCGCAGATAGTGCACGTATTGCAGCCAGATCGGGCCATCCATGCCCAGCGCGCGCGCCAGCACGGCGCGGTCTTCGGCCGAGGCATCGACCGGCAGCATGGCTTGCACCGGATCGCCGATAAGACGCGTGACGACGAACACGATCGTCGTCACGCCCACCACGACCAGCAAGCCTTGCAGAAAGCGGCCCAGCAAAAAGCGCGGCAAGCCGCGCCCGCCCTGATTAGTCGGTGACACGGAAGTCCTTGAGCGGGATCAGGCCATCAACGCGCGGCGAGAATTCCACCCGCTTGGACAAACCGAAAATTTCTCCGCCATCGAGCAGGAAGACCAGATAGGCCTGATCGCGGCCGATCTGCAGGGCCTTGGAATACAAGGCCTGACGCTTGGCGGGATCGGCTTCCTGGCGCGCGTCTTCGATCAGCTTCTTCAGTTCGGCATTGTCGTTGGCGGCCGCGACACCGCCTTCCGCGTAATAGGCGCTCAGCGTACGATCCGCGTCCAGCAATTGATTCGAATGGCTGCTGCTGATCTGCGCTTCGGTCGGCACGCGATTCTTGTTCAGCGCGTCCAGATATTCGGCCCAGGCCAGGACGCGGAAGTTGACCTTCAGGCCCGCGGCCTCCCAGTAGGCGGCAATGGTTTCCGCCAGTTCCTTGTCTTTCAGCCAGCGGCCCGAGGGCGCGTAGAGATCGATGCTTTTGCCGTGGGCGCCAGCGGCCTTCAGCAGCTCGGTCGCGCGCTTGGGATCGTAGGGATAGGGCTTGATGGAAGCGTCATAGCCAAACCAGCCCGGCGCCAGCAATTGGCCGTGCGACACCGAGGCGTAGCCACCATAGAGGTCGTTGGCCAGCGCTTCCTTGTCCACCGCGTAGTTCAAGGCCTGGCGCACGCGCACGTCGGCCGTCAGGCCTTTCAAGGCGTTGAGCGACACAAAGGGCAGGTCGGTGCCCTTGAGGGTCACGGCCTTGGCCACGCGCTTGGTGTCTTCCGGCAGCAGATTGGTGATGAAGTCGAAATCGCCGGCGCGCAGGCCCGACAGGCGCGTGCCGGGTTCGGCGACGAAGCGATAGGTGGCGCGGTCGACATTGCCGACTGCCTTGGGGTTCCAGTAATTCGGGTTCTTGGTGAGGACGATGCGATTGCCCTTGGACCATTCCGTCAGCACATAGGGGCCGCTGCCCACCGGCTTCTGGCTCAAGCTGCCATCGGCGGCCGCGGCGGGCGACACGATGGTCAGCCAGGACAGGCGCGCCGGCAGCGCCGGATCCGCGCCATTGGTGTGCACCTTGACGGTCACGGCGTCCACGGCCTCGGCCTGCTTGATGCCAAGAAAGAACGGACGCTGGCGCGAGGCGGTCTTGGGGTCGACGATGCGGTTGATGCTGGCCGCCACGGCAGCGGCGTCCAGGGGCTTGCCGTCGCTGAACTTGAGGTCCGGACGCAGCGTCACTTCCCAGGTTGTCGCGTCGATCTGACGCGGCAAGCCCGTAGCCAATTGCGGCACCAGATCGCCCGTGGGCGTGCGGGTCAGCAGGGTTTCGAAGATGTTGCGCGAGACGGCGCGCTCAGAGCCATCCTGCGCCGTCTGCGGATCCAGCGTGGAGGGCTCGGTGCCCAGCGCCAACGTGATATCAGCCGCCTGCGCGGCGCTCAGCACCGACGCAGACAGCAGCAAACCCAAAAACTGGTTAAGGCGCATGGCGCACTCCGGATCCATCGTAAATAAGGAAAACGAAGTTTGCCGCCAGAAAATCAAACGTGCCGTTCTAAGGATATGTCGCGGAAATACTTGACTGAGGCAGGGAGGGTTGAGGTATTAAGCCGCTCCGGACAGCAACACGGGCAGTTCCCAAGCCCGATGCCGCACCGGCTCGCCCAGATGTTTTTCGACCTGCACCAAGGCGGTCTGCGCGCTGGGCCCCTGCGTCAGCCGCGAGGTCCCGATGTCCGCGGTCAGTGCGTTCGGATTGCCATGCCTGTCCAGGTTGCCGTCGGGATCCGACCAGGCGCCCGTCGCCATGATCACCACCCCGCGCGACAGCCCGTCGTCCAGCACCGCGCCAGCCAGACATGCGCCACGGTCGTTGAAAACCCGCAGCACATCGCCGTTGCTGATGCCACGCTCGGCGGCATCCAGCGGATTGATCGCAATGGGTTCATGGCCGGACACTTTGCCGGCGCGCGACAGGCTGGCGGGATCCAACTGGCTGTGCAAGCGCGTGCGCGGTTGATTGGTCAGCAGATGCAGCGGCCATTGTTTTGCCGCGGGCGCGCCCAGCCATTCCGTGGGAGCCAGCCAGGCCGGATAACCGGGGCAATCGTCATACCCATATCCGGCCACCGCTTCGGAATACAGCTCGATGCGCCCCGACTTCGTGTACAGCGGGTTGGCGGCCGGATCCTGCCGAAAGCGCTCAAACAGCACATAAGGCGTTTCGGGCGGGGGCACTTCGGCATGCCCGTGCGCCCAGAAGGTCTCAAAGTCAGGCAGTTCGACGCCCCGCGCCTGACATCCCGCGCGCATGCCGTCATAAACATGCCGGCACCAGCCGGGCACATCGCGCCCCGCCGTGAACGCCTCGCCAAACCCGGCGCGCCGCGCGAGTTCCGCGAAGATATCGAAATCGTTTCGCGCCTCGCCCTGCGGCTCGACGGCGCGATGCATGGCGAACACATAAGGATCACGCGACGATCCGCCCACGTCCTCGCGCTCCAGCGCCGTTGTGGCGGGCAGCACGATATCCGCGCGTCGTGCCAATGGTGTCCAGAAGGACTCGTGCACGATCACCGTCTCGGGCTTGCTCCAGGCCTGCCGCAAGCGATTCTGGTCCTGATGGTGATGAAACGGATTGCCGCCGGCCCAGTAGATCAGCTTCACGTCCGGGTAGACATGCCGTCCGCCGTTGAACTCGTACTCCGCGCCCGGCGCCAGCAGCATGTCGGCGATGCGCGCGACGGGAATCGCCAGGCCCGAGGGATTCTTGGGCACCGGAATCTCCGGCCCGGGGACCTGACGGCGCGGCTGGCCGATGCCGTTCAACGAGGCATGCCCAAAGGCAAAGCCGCCGCCGGGCATGCCGATCTGGCCCAGCATCGCCGCCAGCCCGATCACCGCCCAATACGGCTGCTCGCCATGCTGCGCGCGCTGCAAGGCCCAGGCGGCCGTCAACAGGCTGCGCTGCTGCGCCGCCTCGCGCGCCAGCGCAGCGATGCGTTCTGCCGGAATGCCGGTAATGGCTGCGGCCCACGCCGCATCCTTGGGCTGGCCATCGGTTTCGCCACGCAAGTACGCGGCCCAGCGCTCAACCCCGGTGCAATGGCTGGCCAAAAATGCCGCGTCGTGAAGATTTTCGGTCAGCAGGGTATGCGCCATGCCCAGCATCAACGCCGTGTCGGTGTTGGGCCGTATCGGCAGCCACTCGGCCGCCATCTCGGCGGGAATGTCGGCGCGTGTCGGGCTGATCACCACCAATTTGATGCCGCGCCGCTGTGCCTCGCCCAGCCAGCGCGGCAGGTTGTGCAGGCCCGAGCCGCCTGAAGTCACCTGGCTGTTCTTGACCGGAATGCCGCCAAAGGCGATCAGCACCCGGGTGTGCTCCAGCACGCTATCCCAATCCGTCACGTCGCCGCTGACAGGCGAGGTGGTGCCAATGACATACGGCAGCAGAAACTGCGCCGCGCCCCAGCTGTAGTTGCCGATCTGGTCAACGCAGCCGCCGCCCAGAAACAGGAACCGCCGGATCAGGCTGCGCGCATGGTGGACCCGCCCGGCCGAGGACCAGCCATAAGAGCCGCCAAACACCCCGGCCGCGCCATGCTTGGCGCGCACGCGCGCCAGTTCGCCAGACACGAGGTCGAGCGCGCGGTCCCAGGAGATTTCGATGTAGTCGTCGCCCTCGCGGTCGCGGCGGCCTTCCAGCCAGCCGCGCCGCACCGCCGGACGGCGCACGCGCAGTGGCGAATGCACCATCTCGGGAATGGAGTCCAGCATGGGCGAGGGCGCCGGATCCGGCCCAAAGGGCTCGCAGCCGACCAGGCGGCCGGCTTCGGTGATTGCCGTGAAGGCGCCCCAATGCGTGAGCGAGGGGTGACGTGTACGTGCCATGCGGAAAACTCAGAGTGCGGTTCGATCCTGTACCAGCCTGACCCAGAATGCGGCGCCATGGCTGATGGCTTAGTCGTTGAAATCATACTGCGGCGTGTGCAGGCCCGACGCATCACCTTCACTGGCATCGCCCGACAGTGACTTAGAATTGCCGGTCAAGACCGGCTATTTCCGCGCCGATCAGCAGACCGTTCAACAACCGTATGGCAACGACATTCCAGCTGGATACGCTCAAGATTCAGATGAACGAGGCGGCGCTCCAGCGGTTGGACCTGCATCAGCGCATCCAGCGGGCGCTCCGCGCGTTGATCTTGGACGGCGCGCTGGGACCGCGGGTCAAGCTGCCCGCGACGCGCGGCTTGGCCAAGTCGCTGGGCGTGTCGCGCGACACCGTCGAAAACGCCTACGTGCAACTGCATCGCGATGGCTACATCGTGCGTCGCGAGGGCTCGGGTAGCTATGTGTCCGAGACGGTGGGAATCGAACTGCGGGGCGCGACGCGCAAGCGGGCAAGGCTGGAGCGCAAGCCCGGCGCGGCGCAACCGGGTGCGGGTCTGAGCCGCCGCGGGCGGGCGATCCTGGATAGCGGCGGCGTTTCAGACCAGCAGGTCATCAAGGCGTTCGCCACCGGGCTGCCCGAGACGCGCACGTTTCCCACCGGCGTCTGGGAACGCCTGCAGCGCCAAGTCATGAAGGACAGCCGCAGCCACGTGCTGCTGCATGGCGAACCGCAGGGCGCTGAACCGCTGCGCCGAGCCATCGCTGCCTATCTGAATCTGGAGCGTGGCGCCAAGGTCGTGCCCGAGCAGGTCCTGGTGCTCAGCAGCACCCGGCAAGCGCTCTTCCTGTGCGCGCAACTGCTGGCCGACGCCGACACGCCCATCCTGATGGAGAATCCCGGTTACTTCGGCGCCCGCAAGTCGTTCGAGGCCGCCGAAACGCGGATCGTGCCGATAGACGTCGATGCGCAGGGCATACGCATGGACCTCCTGCGCGCGGACCGCAGCGGCGCCAGTTGCGTGTATGTGACGCCGTCGCACCAGTATCCGACGGGCGTGACGTTGTCACTGGAACGCAGGCTGGAGCTGGTCGGTTGGGCAGCCGACCATGGCAAGTGGATCATCGAGGACGACTACGATAGCGAATTCCATTACGACGGTTTGCCGACCGCCTGCGTGCAGGGCCTGGACCGGCATCAACGAACCTTGTACCTGGGTACGTTCAGCAAGACGCTGTATCCCGGCCTGAGGATGGGATACATGGCGCTGCCGCCGGAACTGGTCGACGCCTTTTCACGGGCGCGCAGCATCATGGACGGACACACGCCGCAGATACTGCAGTTGACACTGGCCCGCTTCATGGAAGACGGTCATTACCATTCGCACGTTCGGGCGATGCGCAAGCTGTACGCGGGGCGCCGCGAGGTTCTGCTGGCGTCGCTGGTAAAGCGGCTCGGCCACGTCGCGCAGGCCGTGCGTCCCCCCGGCGGCCTGCAGATCCCGTGCCTGCTCGAGCCAGGCTGGTCCGAGGAAAGGACCCTGCTTTTGGCAGAGCGCGCCGGCCTGCGCCTACCCGGCCTCAGCCGGCTGTATGCCGGCGCGTACAAGCAACCGGGCTGGCTGTTGGGCTATGCGTCGTTGACGGCCTACGAGATCGAGGACGCCGTGCTGCGTCTGGAGAACGCGCTGTCAAGGGCCTGACCTGCCTTGAAGGGGCAGCATGGAGCGCCGTGCCTGAGGGCCGCCGTGCATCAGCAGATGCGCAGTCAGGCCGGCCACCAGCCCCCAGAATGCGCCGCCCACGCCCAGCATCGTGACGTTCGCGGCGGTGGCCAGAAAAGTGATGAGCGCCGTCTCACGCGTGCGCACGTCGGCCATGGCGTTGGCCAGGCTGCCGCCAATCGCGCCAAGCAAGGCAAGGCCGGCCAGCGTGGTGATGAATGCCTTGGGCAGCACCATGAAAAGTGTCGCCAACGTAACGCCGAAGGTGCCGACCAGGATGTAGAACGCACCGCAGGCTAGACCCGCGATGTAACGCTTGGCGGGATCTTCATGGGCGTCCTTGCCGGTGCAGATGGCGGCGGTGATCGCCGCGACATTGAATGCGTGCGCCCCGAAAGGCGCCATGAGGAGCGAGCCCAGTCCCGTCACGGTCAGGATCGGATTCGCGCTGGTCCGGTAGCCATCGTTGCGCAGCACCAGCATGCCGGGCATGTACTGACCCGTGAGTGTGATGATGAAAAGGGGCAAGGCAACGCCCAGCGCGGCCTGCAGCGAGAAGCCGGGCATTTCGAATACGGGCGCCGCCAGGCGCAGATGGACAGCCGAGAAGTCGATCCGGCCCTGCGCGATGAGCAATGCGAGGCCGATGGCCAGGATGCCGATCACGGCGAAGCGCGAGGAGAAGCGCTTGAGCAGCGCGTAGGACACCACCAGAACGATCACCAGCAGGGGGTCGGCGCTGGCGCCGCCAAAGGCATTGACGCCAAACTGCAGCAGGATGCCCGCCAGCAGACCGGCGGCGATGCCCCCCGGGATCCTGCGCACAAGCTTTTCGAAAGCACCCGACAGCCCCAGCACGATAAAACCCAGCGCCGATAACATGTACGCGCCGATGACTTCTTGATAAGGCGTGAAGGGCATGACCGTGGCCAGGAACGCGGCGCCGGGCGTGGACCACGCCGTAATGATGGGCGCCTTGTAGCGCCAGCTGAGCAGCGCGCCGGTGGCGCCCACCCCGATGGACACCGCCCACACCCAGGAGGTGGTCTGCGCCGGCGACAAGCGGGCCAGCTCTGCCGCCTGAAACACCAGGACAAACGTGCCGCCGTAGTTCACCAAAACCGATATCAGTGCCGCGACGGTCGGGGATAGGAAGTCGGCGAGTCGGATATCCGCCCGAGGTGCTGTCATGAATCACTCCGCATTCAAGGGGCGCCCGGCCGCAGGCCGGACTTGAACGGGGAGTCTATGGGGGGCGCGGCAGGTTGATACCTGCCACATCCAGCCGGGCGGGCAGACCGCTTCTGATGTGGAACGTCTCTTAAAGCTCGTCCAGGCGTGTCAAGGTCAGCGCCGCGTGCTCGCCTGTTTTCTGTTTCCTGTCGTACGAGCATCCACGGCAGTAATCGCCCCAGGACTTGCCGGATGAAGCCCTCGACCGCTGCCAAGTGCGCGCGCCCCGTTTCGTAGGCGGCCTGCGCCTGCCGCGCCAGCTCGTCTGGGTGCAGCATCTTGGTGTTCAAGGCGAAGGCGGCGAATATCGCCAGGATTTTTTGTGCGTGGTGCAGCACGTAGTCCGTCTCTTGACGCACTTCCATCAGCCCATACACGACGTCCGGGTCGGTCCGGGCGAACCAGCTGTGCAGCGGATTCAGCTGATCGCCGAGAATCAGGCGCAGGGTGTGCGCCCTCGCGCTTGGATGTCATGGCGCGCGGTCCCGCATCAGGAGGCCGGTTCCAGTGGTGGCTGTTCGCGATCCTGGCTGACCCAGATGAATGCGTCGGTGTCCAGGCCCAATGCCTTGGCGCGGCGCAGGATGTCGTCGCGCGTATCGCGGCCAAGCGTCTTGTCACGCGCGAGAATCCAGGCGTAGCTGCGATCCGGGCCAACGACCAGGGCCCAACGATAATCCGGGTCCAATGCGGCCACATGGTAGCCGCCATAGAAGGGGCCGAAGAACGACACTTTCAGCGATGCCACCGACGGGTCACCCGTGAAGCGGGCTCGCCCCTGCGCCGAACGCCAATCGCCTTGCGAACCCTTGGCCGGGTCGAACCCGCGGTTGACGACGCGCACGGTGCCGTCATCCTGCAGCGTGTAGTGGGCGGTGACGTCCGTCATGCCGCGTTCGAAGCTGTGGTCCAGCCGCGCGATTTCAAACCAGCGTCCTTCATAACGATGCACGTCGAAGGAGCCAACGGGTCTCACGCCCTTGGGCGGCGTCGTCGCGGCACAGCCATACAACGTCAAACCCAACAGTCCCAAGGCCAGCCACGGGGCGACGTGCCGCAACGGGTGGATGAAACGACGAACGGCTTCTGCATGGCGCATGAAAAACCTCCGCTGTATTTGAATCTGCGCTACATCACCTTTACCGCCCGCCCGATGAACTGGATCGGTCCGGTCGGCTTGCCGGTGGGCGAGCCGGTGGCCGGTTCCAGCGTCAGTTCAAACAACTGGTTCGGCTCCAACGGGGGCAGCTTGTCCAGCGCGATGCGCACGGGCTCTCCGGGTTTGATCAGACCCAGCGAGACCGGGCCGGCCCAGCCGTCGGCCTTGGTCCAGAATTCCAGCGCACGATCGGCCGGGACCTGCATGGCCGCGATGGGCACCAGTTGCACCTCGCGCTGACCGGCACTGGCCTGCACGACCCAGCCCGGCGTTTGCGACTGCGGCGCGACCAGGACCACCATGTACTGCACGGGACCCGGCGCTGGCGTGGGCCGCAGCGCAAGCGTTCCGGCCAGCACCAGGGCGGCGGCCAGACCGCTGGCGGCCGCGCCGCGCCAGAAAAACAGGCTGTCCCACCAACCCGGGCGCGTCGGCTGCGCGGCTTGGCGGGCCGCGCTCTGGCGATCCAGCGTTTCCGCGATGCGAGGCCACAGGCCGGGCGACGGCTCCACGGGAGTGGCCAGGCTGCTGAGCGGCAGCAGGCGTTCTTCCCAGCGGTCGACGGCGGCGCGCAGGGTGGCATCATGCGGCAGGCGGGCGTTGACGTCGCGCCGGCGCGCGGCGGACAAGGTGCCCAGCACGTATTCGCCGGCCAGTTCGTCCAGGTTGTCGGGGGAAGGGGATGGGGCGCTCATGCCAGGCATTCCTTCAGCGCTTTCAGGCTGCGCTTGATCCAGGCTTTGACGGTGCCCAGCGGTGCGCCCAGGCGCTGCGCAATCTCACTGTGCGACAGGCCTTCCACATAGGCATGCAGCACGCAGTTGCGGCGCACGGGTTCCAGTTGCTCGAGGCACGGGCCGATGCGGCCGGCGCTGTCGCGCCAGTCGAACGCGTCGCGCGTGTCGTGCCAGGCGTCGATCGCGTCGCGGGCATCGAGCGCGGCGGCGGTGTCGTCGTCGACGGCGGTTTCGTGGCGGCTGTCCCGCACGGCGTTCAGCGCCAGGTTGCGCGCGACGCTGTAGAGCCAGCCGCGGCCCGAGCCGCGGGTGGCGTCGAAGCTGCCGGCACGGTGCCAGATATTGACGAAGGTGTCGTGCACGATGTCTTCGGCCCGGGCGCGGTCGCGCACGATGCGCTGCGCGACGCCCAGCAGGCGGGGGCCTTCGTGGCGGTACAGGGCTTCCAGCGCCGAGCGGCGCCCCGCGGCGCACTGCTCGAGGGCGGCGTGGTAATCGAAATCCGGATCAGGTCGGTTCGGCATGCGCGCAGAGCAGGAAGGGGTGGGCACGGACCGGGCTGACAAGCCCCGGGCGGCGGCGGATCCAGGCATGTTACCGGACTCCCGCCGCCGCGGCCCGCCCGGTGTCAGTCCGCCTTCCAGAAGAGGTAGTCGGCCTGGTACGACACCTGGCTGCGTTCGCCGGCCTTGGTGCAAGGCTTCTGCGGCGCCACGCCGCCCTTGAGCGCCGTGCGCTGGATGTACGTGACGCCGGTCAGGGCGCCGGCGCCCATGGCGGGATTGGCCTTGACCAGTTGATAGGGCAAGTTGCCCGCGCCAGCCGGCGCCACGGCGACCTGCGTGCCGGTCAGCTTGGAGCCGTCCGCGGCTTCCCAGGTGGCGGGCGGGCCGTAGTAGGTGCCGACCTGCTTGCCCTGGCGGTCTTTCAGCACCGCCTTCGGACCGGCGAAGACCCATTCCATCTGGTCCTTGGCATCGGCCTTGGCGCGGCATTCATAGGTGATGTCGCCCGTGCCCACGGTTTCCCAGGCCACTTTGTGGCCGGCGGGTACCTGAACAGAAGCGGGCAGGGCGTCCTGCGAGGCGGCCAGAGCCGGGGAGGTGTGCAGCATGCCGCAAGCGGCCAGCAGAGCGGCCGCGAAAAGGCCGTTGGCGGGGGTGTGGCGAATCATCATGAGCGGTCTCCTGCGCAGTAAAACGCTGCGGATACGGCGCACGGAATGTGCGCCGTTGCAGGTACTACACGCGGGAGCCGTGATCGGATGCAGGCCGCGGGAAATATTTCGCGGCTTGGACTTGCCTGTATCATCCGCTGCAAGACATCCGTCCTCCGAGCGGCTTATTTCTGTCGCGCGGCCTGATCGCAGTGACCCCGGATAGCCGCCATGCCCGATCCGCTTCGTCTGCAGGCTTTGATACAGGAATGCGCTCGCGGCCAGGAGTCCGCGCTGGCGGAACTCTATCGTCAGACTTCCCCGCATCTGTTTGCCCTCGCGGTACGTATATTGCGGCGAAGCGACTGGGCCGAGGAAGTCCTCCAGGACAGCTTCATCAATATCTGGCGCAACGCCGCCCGCTATTCATCGGAGCAGAGCCAAGTCATGACCTGGATGACGCGCATCGTGCGCAACCGCTGCATCGACCTGCTCCGCCGGCCGGACCTGGAACGTCCCGATGCCGACGGCGCATTGACGCAGGCCTGGGCCGATGACGCGCCCGGCCCGTTCGAACGCTTGCAACGCGACCAGGACGGCCAGCGCCTGGCGGACTGCCTGAAACAGCTCGAGGGGCAGCAACGCGCTGCCATCGCGCTGTCCTTTTTCGACGACCTCAGTCACAGCGAGATCGCCCGCCGCCTGCAGGCCCCGCTGGGCACGATCAAGAGCTGGGTGCGGCGCGGCATGGACCGGCTCAAGAGGTGTCTGTCATGAACTACACCAATCCTCAACTGCGCGAGCGGCTTGCCGCGGATTACGTGGCCGGCGCCATGCGCGGGGGCGCACGCCGCCGTTTCGAGGGCTTGATGGCCGCCGACGCCAACCTGCGCCGCCAGGTGCGCGAGTGGGAGAACGACATCTACCCCCTGTTGTGGTCGCTGCCGGCCCGGGTGCCGCCGCGCCGCGTGTGGCGCGCCATCGAGTCGCGCCTGAAGCCAGGCGGCGGCCGCGGCTGGCAGGGCCTGGCATTTTGGCGCGTGGTGAGCGGCGCGCTGGCGGCCTTGCTGGTGGCAGGGGTGGTGATCTACCCGATGCAGGTTGACCGTGCTGCGCGCTCGCAATTGATGGCGGTGCTGCAAAGCCCCGAGGCGCAGGCCATGCTGGTGGTGCGCGCCGACGAGCGCGGCGGCCTGCACGTGCACGCCTTGCAGGATCTGGCCTCGCGCGCCGACGGCAAAGCGCTGGAGCTCTGGGTGATTCCGCCGGGACAGGCGCCGATATCCGTCGGGGTGGTGGCGCCCGAGGGCTTGACGGCGTTGCCGCCTCGCGCCCAAGGCCTGGAAGGGGGGCAGACCCTGGCCATCACGCTCGAACCGCCGGGAGGGTCACCGACGGGCAAGCCCACCGGACCGGTCATCATGAAGGGCGACGTGCTCAAGATCTGAGCCGCATCCAAATCGGGGCGGGCCGCGTATAGAGGGGTGTTCCGTTGCGGAGTGCCCCCATGTCTTCCTGGATCGACGCCAGCCCGCGTGGGTTGCTCGCCATCATGGCCGTGGCAGCGCTGGCCCTGGGCCTGCTGGCCGCCTGTTCACCGTTGACGCTGCTCAACGGCGCTGTACCTGAGGACGCCAGCGGCGTCACCGCGGACATTGCCTACGGCACTTTGCCGCGTCAGCGCCTGGACGTCTACCGGCCACCCGGCGCGACGGGCGCGCCCGTGGTGGTTTTCTTCTACGGCGGTGGCTGGCGCAGCGGTGAACGCGCGGACTACCGGTTCGTGGGCGACGCGCTGGCGGCACGCGGCATGGTGGCCGTGGTCGCCGACTACCGCCTCTATCCCGAAGCCGGCTTTCCCGCATTCCTGCATGATGCCGCCATGGCGGTCGCGTGGACTCAGCGCCATATTGGGGCCTATGGCGGAGATCCTGAGCGCGTATTCGTCGCAGGCCACAGTGCCGGCGGGTACATCGCGGCCATGCTGGCGCTGGATGGGCGCTGGCTGGGCGGCGCCGGTTCCAGCCCCGCGACCCTGGCCGGATGGATCGGGCTGGCCGGCCCCTATGACTTCCTTCCCATCGTGGCGCGCGGCGTGCGGCCGGTGTTCGGCTATCCGGACACGCCGGCCGACTCCCAACCCATGCACCATGTCAGTAGCCACGCGCCACCCGGTCTGCTGCTGACAGGCACCGCTGACACGACGGTCGATCCGCGCCGCAACAGCGTCAGCCTGGCGCACGCCCTGCAGGATGCGGGCGCGTGTGCGCACTTGGTGCAGTACCCCGATCTGGGCCACAAGCTGCTGGTGGGAGCGCTGTCGCGGCCGCTGCGCTGGCGCGCACCGGTGCTCGACGACGTCAGCGCGTTCGTCGCTCGCCCCTGCGCATCCCCATAGGAAAAGTAAGGGTATTCACTTACGCATCCGATGCAACGCCGCGCCCGTATATCCCTACACGTTTCCCACAGGACAGCATGATGCGCTCCGTTCTTACCGGCTGGACCGCTTCGATTCGGCGCTGGGTCGATACGCAAGCGCAGGACGCGCCGCGCTTCGACTCCGATCGCATCGACTCCGATCACATCGACTGGACTCGCGCCTTGCCTTTCGCCTTGCTGCACGCCGGCTGCCTGGGTGTGCTGTGGACCGGCGTGTCGCCGGTTGCACTGGCGCTGGCGGGGGCGCTCTACGCGGTGCGCATGTTCGCTTTGACCGGCTTCTATCACCGCTACTTCTCGCATCGCACGTTCCGCACCTCGCGCGGCGCGCAGTTGGTGTTTGCCGTGCTGGGGGCATCGTGCGCGCAGCGCGGTCCGCTGTGGTGGGCAGCCCATCATCGTCACCACCATCGCCATGCCGACGATGCGCTTGATCTGCACTCGCCGCGCCGTCACGGCTTCTGGTGGAGCCACATGGGCTGGTTCCTGACGCGCCGCGCCTTCGCCACCGACCTCACTCGGGTGCCGGACCTGCGCGGCTACGCCGAACTGCGGTGGCTCGACCGCTTCGACGCGGCGGTGCCGCTGGCGCTGGCGTTGGGGTGCTACGGGCTGGGCGCGCTGTTGGCACGCGTGGCGCCCGGCCTGGGCACCGACGGGCCGCAGATGCTGGTGTGGGGCTTCTTCATCTCAACCGTGGCCCTGTTCCACGCCACTGTGACGATCAACTCGCTGGCGCACCGCTACGGCAAGCGGCGCTACGACACCGCCGACGATAGCCGCAACAACGCCTGGCTGGCGCTGCTGACGTTCGGCGAGGGCTGGCACAACAACCATCACTTCTATCCGGGATCGGCGCGCCAAGGTTTTCGTGCGCGCGAGATCGACATCACCTGGTACGGCCTGCGCCTGCTGGCTGCCACCGGCCTCATCTGGGACCTCAAGGCGGTGCCGGCCTGGGCGCTGGCCGCTGCCAAGGAGTGAACATGCGCATCGCCATCATCGGTTCGGGCATCGCGGGGCTGGTCTGTGCCTGGAAGCTAAGCCGCGATCACGACGTCACGCTGTACGAGGCCAACGATTACCTGGGCGGGCATACCCATACGCACAGGGTCGAGCAGGGTGGCCGGCGCTATACGGTGGACAGCGGATTCATCGTCCACAACCCGCTCAATTACCCGCATTTCACGGCATTGCTGGCGGAGCTGGGCGTGGCGTCGCAGCCCACCACCATGAGCTTTTCGGTGCACAAGCAGGCGGACGATCTTGCCTATAACGCCACCTCGCTGGACACGCTGTTCTGCCAGCGGCGCAATCTGCTGTCGCCGCGATTCCTGGGCATGGTGCGCGACCTGATGCGCTTTTACCGCGAGGCGCCCGCGCTGTTGCGCGCGCCGGAACCAGGCCCCACGCTGGGCGAATATCTGGCGCAACACCGTTACGGCGAGGCGTTCCGCACCGACCACCTGATTCCGATGGCGTCGGCGCTGTGGTCGTCGCCGGCCTCGCGTATCCTGGAGTTTCCTGCGCGATACCTGGTGCGGTTCATGGCGAACCACCAGATGCTGCGCCTTGGCGGCCGGCCGCAGTGGCGTGTGGTGCAGGGTGGATCGAGCCGCTACATCGACGCCATGCGCCGGCAATGGACGGTGCGCGAGCGGCTGAACTGCGCCGTGCGCGCCGTCAGGCGCCTGCCGGGCAGCGTGCAGGTGATGACGCGCGATCGCCAGGACCACCATGACGAAGTGATCTTCGCCTGCCACAGCGATCAGGCGCTGGCGCTACTGGCCGACCCGTCGCCGCAGGAACGGGAGGTCCTGGGCGCCATCGCCTACCAGGACAACGACGTGGTGTTGCATACCGACGCACGCCTGTTGCCGCGCCAGCGCAAGGCCTGGGCCGCCTGGAACGCCTACGTGCCGGCCGATCCCTACGCGCCGTGTTCGGTCAGTTATTGCATGAACCTGCTGCAGGGCATCAGGTCGCCGCAGCCCTTCATCGTGACGCTGAATCGCAGCGATGCCATCGAGCCGGGCAAGGTGTTGGCGCGCATGCGTTATCACCACCCCGTGTACACCCACGAATCCGTGGCCGCGCAGGCGCGCCGCACCGAGATATCCGGTCGCCGGCGCAGCTGGTTCGCCGGCGCCTACTGGGGCTGGGGCTTTCATGAAGACGGCGTGGCCAGCGCGCTGGACGTGGTGCGCGGCATCCTGGAACAGCCGCGGGTCTGGGCGAGGGAGGCGGCATGAACGTGCAAAGCGCCGTCTACGAGGGCCGAGTGACGCATCGGCGCCACCACCCGCACCCGCATGGCTTCGGCTACCGCATAGCGCAACTTTACCTGGACCTCGACGAGATCGACTCGGTATTCCAGGGCCGCTGGCTGTGGTCGGTGGACCGGCCCAACCTGGCGCAGTGGCGTCGCGCGGATTATCTCGACGCCGGTGAAGGGCTGCCGCTGGCGCAGGCGGTGCGGCAACGCCTGCGGGCGCAGTTGGGAGACGTGCCGGACGGTCCCATCCGCCTGCTGGCGCACCCCCGCTACGCCGGCTATGTCTTCAATCCCGTGAGCTTCTATTACTGCTTTGAGGCCGACGGCCGGACGCTGGCGGCGATCGTGGCGGAGATCACCAATACGCCTTGGAAGCAGCGCCATTGCGTGGTGCTGCCGGCCGCCGCCGCCGAGCGCAAGGGCGACGCGATGGCGTGGCGTTTCGACAAGCGCTTTCACGTATCGCCCTTCATGCCCATGGACTGCGCGTACGACTGGCGCTTCAACCTGCCCGCCGACGACCTGCGGGTGCATATGCGGGTCAGCCGGGAGGGCGTGGCGCAGTTTGACGCGCGCCTGGATCTGCAGCGCCGCGCCCTGGACGGCGCGGCGCTGGCGCGCCTGCTGTGGCGCTATCCGTTGATGACGCTGCAAGTCATCGGCGCCATTCATTGGCAGGCGCTGCGGCTGTGGCTCAAGCGCAATCCCGTCTACGACCATCCCCGCACGCCCAACGGAGAACCGCGATGAAACCCATGACGCCCTCGGAACACGCCTCGGTCGCGGCCAGCCGCCGCACTACGGCGCTAGACCGGCTGCTGCGCCAGCGCCTGTTTGCCAGCCTGGCGGCGCTGGATCACGGCCGGCTGCTGATCGAGGATTGCCTGGGCAGCGCCACGCTGGGCCGCGGCGAGCCGTGCGTGCGCCTGAGCGTCAGCGATCTTGGCTTCTACCGGCTGGTGGCCGCGCAAGGCAGCGTTGGCGCGGGCGAGGCCTACGGCGACGGTCTTTGGCGCTGCGACGACCTGGTCGGGCTGGTGCGCCTGCTCGTGCGCAACCGCGAGACGCTGGACGCCATGGAGTCGGGGTTGGCGCGGCTGGCCGGCTGGGCGCTGCGGCGCTGGCATGCCGGCAACCGCAATACCCGCGATGGCAGCCGCCGCAACATCGCCGCCCACTACGACCTCGGCAATCCCTTTTTTGCGCTGTTTTTATCGGACGACCTGATGTATTCGTCGGCGCTGTGGGCCGACGGCGATGACACGCTGGAGGCGGCGTCCCATCGCAAGCTGGAGACGATCTGCCGCAAGCTGGCACTGCGTCCCGCGGACCGCGTGGTGGAGATCGGCAGCGGCTGGGGCGGTTTGGCCATCCACGCGGCGCGTCATCACGGCTGCCACGTCACAACCGCGACGCTGTCGCGCGAGCAGCACGACCTGGCGGTCGAACGGGTGCGCGCCGCCGGCCTGCAGGACCGCGTCAGCGTCGTGCTGCGCGACTATCGCGACCTGCAGGGCCAGTACGACAAGGTGGTGTCGGTGGAAATGATCGAAGCCGTCGGCGCGAATTTCCTGGAGGCGTATTTCGCCAAGGTCGCCAGTCTGCTAAGCCCGCATGGCCGTGCGCTGATCCAGGCGATCACCATTGAAGACCACCGCTATGCGCAGGCGTTGGCATCGGTCGATTTCATCAAACGCCACATCTTTCCGGGCAGCTTCATTCCGTCCATCGAGGCCATGCTGCGCGCCAAGACCCGCGCCTGCGATCTGGCGCTGGTGCACCTGGAGGACTTCGGCCTGTCGTACGCGCGCACGCTGCAAGTCTGGCGTGAGCGTTTCCTGGCGCGGCAGCCCGAGGTGCGGGCCCAAGGATTCGATGCGCGCTTCTGCCGCTTGTGGGAGTTCTACCTGGCGTACTGCGAAGGCGGTTTTCGTGAGCGCTCCATCGGTGTCGCGCACCTGCTGCTGACGCATCCGCAGGCGCGCGCCGAGGGCGCTCGCTGGGTAGGGGAGGGATCATGACGATCTGGCAGCAATGGGTTTGCATCGCGGTCGTCATGATCGCCGCGATGGCGCTGGCCTGGCGCTGGCAGCGGCGCCACGCCAACGCGGGCATTGTCGACGTGGTGTGGGCGCTGGGCATGGGCGGGGCCGCCTGGCTGATCGCCGCCACCGGCGAGGGCAGCCTGGCCGTCAGGCTCGCCCTTGCGGTGATGGCGGGTGTCTGGTCGCTGCGGCTTGCATGTCATCTGTGGCGCCGCGTGCGCGCCGGCGAGGACGGCCGTTATCACGCGCTGCGCGAACACTGGCAGGGCCACCAGGGAAAGTTCTTCGGCCTGTTCATGTTCCAGGCCGGGCTGGTGATGCTGTTCTGCCTGCCCTTCCTTGCGGCGGGCGCCAGCCCGGCGCAAGGCGGGCCCGTGGCGCTGGGCCTGCTGATCTGGCTGGCCGCCCTGTCGGGCGAGGTGATTGCCGACCGCCAGCTCGACCGCTTCCGCGACAACCCCAATCATCGTGGCCTGACCTGCCGGCACGGCGTGTGGCGCTATTCGCGGCATCCTAACTATTTCTTTGAGTGGTGCCACTGGTTCGCCTACGTCGCCCTGGCGTGGGGATCACCACTGGCGTGGATGGCCTGGCTGGGGCCGGTGCTGATGTATGTGTTCCTGCGCTGGATCAGCGGCATTCCGTTTATCGAGCAACAGGCGCTGCGCACGCGCGGCGACGACTATCGCGACTACCAACGCCGCACACCGGCCTTCTTTCCCTGGTTTCCGAAATCCTGACGAGGCATGCCATGACGACCGCCATTCTGCACGACACTTCGTTGCCTGCCGACCGCCCCGCGCCCGGCCTGCTCGGCCTGGCTGAGCGTGGCCTGCTGCCCGATGCGTTGCTGCGCCTGGGCATGCGGCGCCTCTGCGCCGAGCGTCTGGCGCAGGAATACGCGGGCGGCATCGAGGCATGGACCGAGCGCGACCGCCAGCTTATCGCCGGCCTGCGCACCAGCGCGGTTGCCATCCATACCGACGCCGCGAACACCCAGCACTACGAGTTGCCGACCGCGTTCTTCCAGCTTTGCCTGGGCGCGCGCATGAAGTATTCAAGCTGCTATTACCCGACTGGCGGTGAAACCCTGGACCAGGCCGAAACCGCCATGCTGCGCCTGTACGCCGAGCGCGCCGAGCTGGCTGACGGCCAGGACATCCTGGAGCTGGGTTGCGGCTGGGGGTCGTTAACGCTGTGGATGGCCGAACGCTTTCCCAACGCCCGCATCACCGCGGTGTCGAACTCAGCCACCCAGCGCCAGCACATCGAGGCGCGCTGCCGCGAGCGCGGCTGGTCGCACGTGCGCGTCGTGACCTGCGACGTCAATGTGCTGGCGTTGCCCGCCGCCGCTTTCGACCGCTGCGTGTCGGTGGAAATGTTCGAGCACATGCGCAACTACCAGGACCTGATGGCGCGCATCGCGCAGTGGCTGCGGCCCGGCGGCAAGCTGTTCGTGCACATCTTCGCGCACCGCGAACGCGCCTACCCGTTCGAGACGGACGGCGCCGGCAACTGGATGGGACGGCACTTCTTCACCGGCGGCATCATGCCGTCGGCTCAGACGTTGCTGCACTTCCAGCGAGACCTGAGGCTTGAGGAGCGCTGGTTTCTCGACGGCACGCATTACGCCCGCACCGCCAATCATTGGCTCGCCAACCAGGACGCCCGCCGGGAACCGGCGCGGGCGGCGTTGGCAGAGGCTTACGGCCCGTCCTTGGCCCGCTTGTGGCACCAGCGCTGGCGCATGTTCTGGATGGCATGCGCCGAGCTCTTCGGCTACGAGGATGGCCAGCAGTGGGGCGTGGCGCACTACCGCTATACGCGGCCCTGAGGAGAACGATCATGTTTCGAACCCTGTGCATCGGCGTGACGGCCCTACTGGCCGGTTGCGCGTCGCCGCCGCCCATGCCGCCGGTGGCCCACGTGGACCTGGACCGTTTCATGGGCGACTGGTTTGTGATCGCGCATATTCCCAGCTGGCCCGAGCGCAATGCCTATGACGCAGTGGAAGGCTACCGGCTGTTGCCGGACGGCCGCGTGCAGACCGATTTCCGCTACCGCGATGGCAGCTTCGAGGCGCCCATCGACACCATGCACCCGGTGGCCACCGTGCGGCCAGGCACCGGCAACGCGGTGTGGGGCATGCAGTTCATCTGGCCCATCAAGGCCGAGTACGTCATCGCTTATCTGGACGAGTCGTACCAGACCACCATCATCGGCCGCTCCAAGCGCGATTACGTGTGGATCATGGCAAGGACGCCGTGCCTGGACGACGCCGTCTATGCCGATCTGCTGAGCAGGGTGACCGCGTTGGGTTATACGGAAGCGCCGCGCAAGGTGCCGCAACGCTGCGAGCGGTGACACCGGATGGCGGGCGCGATCGTGCATCGGCGGGCGTCTGTGGCGGCAGAACGACTCGATGAGCCAGTTCTGGAAACGGAAATCATTGTCATTTACAATTGCGGCCTTTCCCGTCCTCCGTATCGCAGCGCGACGGCGACCAAAACGGACACGCCACTGATTGAAGATCCCGCGTCGGTGTCGATCGTGACCAGCGAGCAGATCGAGGCCCAGCAACCCAAGACCGTGACGCAGGCGCTGCGGTACACGCCGGGCGTGACCAGCGAAGTGGCGGGGGGGCAGCGCATGCATCGTCCGATTTGCGCGTCAAACGGTTCCCTGTAAATCGGGTACGCTCTGACGCTCGCAAATCCGGGAAGACTCGATATGTGGCGCACGTTCTTCAAGATGTCGTTGACGGTGGGTTGGGTGCTTTGGCTGGCCGCCATGGCGTGGTTTGCGGTGGGCATGGCGCGGTACATACCGTCGGCCGATGCGACGCTGACGCCCATTACGCTGACACCCGGCCAAACGGCGCGGGCCGAGGTTTACCGCATCCGCGAAGCGCCGTTGTGGATGGAGGCGCGTTTTGGCGGTCCGATGGGCCGGGAGCGGCCTGAACTGGGAGACTCCGCAACGCGAATCGACGCGCCGGACGCGAAGCCGCGCATCATCAACCCCGGAGATCCAGTGCGAATCCGTGTGCGCGATGGCAAGGAGCTGGACGTCGTGGTGAGCGCGGCGCCGCGCAGCGGCGCCAGCGCCACGCATTTCTATCGTAAGCTCTGGCCTGAAAGCCCTGCCGACGACGCGCAGCTTGAGACCGCGCCGGGCTTTCCGATGCTGGCTAAGGGCTCGTCGAATCTGATCTTCACGGTGGAAGAGGCGGGGCCGGCGCTTCAGGGCGAGCAGATCGAACTGGAAGTCAGCGCGCCCATCGGGTTGAAGCGTACGGCGCCAGGGTGGCAGGACGTTTCCGCGTTTATTTTCTGGCCCTTCTATGCCGCGCTGCTGGGCGCGTGGGCATTGGTATGGGCGGGGCTGACGTGGTGGTATCGCCGCTGGGGGCGGCGGACGGCGAAGCAGCCGTTTGCCTGAGTTCAAAGACAAGGCCCACGCCATTGCGTGGGCCTTGTTTCTTAGCGCGGCTGAAAGCGCGAATGCTGCCGCGCTTTAGAACCGGTACGCCGCTTGCAGCTGGAACGTCTGCCCCGACACGTTGCCGGTGTCGAACAGGCGGTCGTAGCTGGCGGTCAGATCCATCGCCTTGCTGAGGGGCAGCGTCAAACCCAGGCCCGCCGAGAACATGCCGCGCGACGGCGCCACGCCGGGCAGCGTGAAGCCGGTGCCATCGCCCGCCGTTGCGCGGTATTGGCGGTTGGTGTCGAGGGTTTCGTAGGCGTAACCCACGCGGGCCTCAACGATGGCAGGCTTGTCAGACTTCATGCTGAAGGGAAGGCCCACGACGAGTTGCGCATAGGGCTGCAAGCTGTTGAAGTCCTGTGCGCCGACATCCAGGTTCTGGCTGGTCGGGCCCGATTCGCTGAAGCGTTCGGTATGCAGGTACTGATAGCGCAGGCCGAGACGCGGCGTGATCGTGACGGGACCCGCAGCCAGCGGCAGACTGGCTTGCAGGCCGGCAGTGATCTCCTGTCCATCCGAGTCGTCCCGGGCCTTGCCCGGGCCGGGGAAGGAGCGGCGCGTCTGGAGGAAGTCGTAGGCGGCGCCGACCGTCGCGGCGATGGTGACCGCGCCCACGCGGCGGCTGCCGTAGCCCGCGATGCGCAGGGTGTCGATCTTGCCGGTGGCCTCGTCTTCGGTCACATCGACGTGGCTGTAGCCGCCCGCGACGCCCACCGTCCACGCGCCAACCTGCTGATCCAGGCCGGCCAGAAAGCCGTAATGGCGATCCTTGTAGCTGGGGGCGTCATCGTTGCCCCGCACGTTCGCGGTATTGGAGACGATCTGGGCCCACGCCTGGCGGCCCGGGCGCGCGCAATTGGCGTCCGTCGCGGCGTCGGCGCACTCCTGGCCCAGCCGTGCGAGCAGCGTGTCGTTCACACGCTGCCCTTCGCGAATGGCGGCCGAGGCGACCGCGCCGAAGATCGTGGCGTTGGTGGGGGCGATAACGACCGGCCCGGCGCCGGCACTGCTGCCGGGGGCCAGGATGAGGGTGCTGCCGTCGGCCAGGTTCTGCACGCTCTGCGCCAGGTCGGCCGGCGCGTTGCTCGTGACGGAAGCGAACCGGCCCGTGACACTTGCTGCGTCGACGATGCGGAACGACGTCGCGCTGTAGGTGCCGGGGCCGTACAGCACGTTCAGCGTGCCGGCGAGGGTGGCGGTGCCGCCGACCTTCAGTTGCGAAGCGGCGGTGGGGCTGACGTCGATGAACAGCGTGCCGGTGGGGGACTGCGTGTAGTTGCCGAGGATCGTCAGCGTGCCGATGGAGCCGCCGGGACGCACGACGCCGTCGTTGGTCACATTGCCACCGATCGAACCGTGTCCGCGCAGCGTCCCGGCGCTGCCGACGGCAACGTCACCCAGAATGCTGGCGGTGGGATGGGCGGCATCGCCGATTTCCAGCGTGCCCGCCGACACCGAGGTGCCGCCCGAGTAGGTGTTCACGCCGTTCAGGATCAGCATGCCGCTGCCGGTCTTGGCCAGCGCGCCGGTCCCGGTCAGTCTGGAATCGATGATGGCGGTGGCATTGCCATCGACTTCAATGGCCGAGGAGGCCGCCGCCAGCCCGATGTCGTCGCCGGTGACGCGGTAGCCGTCGGTGGAGAACTGCATGCCGTTTACCGCGATTGCGCCTTGGCTGCTATCGACCGTCACCGTACCCGCCGTCCCGCCGAACACGGGGCGCACATCGGTCTGGTCGAGCTGGTAGTTGGTGGCGCCGTTGGTCGTGGTCCAGTTTGTGCCGTTGGCCGTCCAGGTGCCGGAGCCGCCAGCAATTGTGCCGTCGGCCACGGTGTTGGCGCCGTCCCAGTAGTGGGTGCTGGCGTCGGGGGCGAGTGTCACGGTCAGCGCACCGTTCACATTGCTCAGTCGTGCGAGCAGGCCATTGTTGACGGAGACGAAGGCCGTGTTGTTGCCGTACGTGCCCAACCCAGTGGGGCGCACGACGGTATAGGATTGACCGTTCGCCAAACCGGTGCCGGCAAGGCTGATCGCGGCGCCGCTGATGGCCGCCGTGCCGTTCACGTCCAGGTAGCCGTAGCTGCTGGGGTCGACGACATTGAAGGCCAGTCCGCCGCCGGTCTGCGAGTAGTTGCCTGTGACAGTGATGGGGTTGTTGATCTGAAGGGTCGCCCCGTGGTTGATGACGGAACGGCCCACCGCAGCGATGTCGTCGTTCAGCAGCAGGTTTCCGCGCGAAAACACCAGGTTTGCGCCCGTCACCTTGATGAGGCCTTTGTCGGCCACGCCCAGGCCGCCGCTCGCGCCGGTAAGGGTGCCGACGACGTTGCCGCTGCCGCCTGCGATGGCGAGGGGGATGGTGCTGGCGGAGGTCAGGTCGCCCGCGATGAGACCGCTGTTGGAGATCGTACTGATATAGCTGTTGCCGTCGAGCTGGATCGCCGCATTCCGGCCAGTGATGGTGCCGCTGTTGGCGAGCAGGCCCACGGTGCTGGCGCCGGACAGGTAGATGCCGGTATCGTACGATCCGCCCATGGCGCTGCTGGGCGCACCCACTATCAGGCCCGTGTTCGTGATGGTGCCGGCCGTGCTGGCATCCATGAAGATGCCTGCGATGTCGCCAGAGATGGTCCCGGAATTGGTGAGCGTGCCCACCCGCCCGTTGCCCTGCGCAAGCAAGCCGAGCTGGCCCACGATGGCCCCGGTGTTCTCCAGCGTTTCGATGGCGCCGTTTTCGGTGACCACACCGAACCCCGCAAGGACACCGCCAATGTTGGCGCTTTGCAAGGTGCCGGTGTTGGTCAGGTTGGTGATCGTTCCGCCATTGTTCCAGATGGCTGCAATCGTCCCGCCGAAGGAACTGTTGCTGCTGATCATCCCGGCATTGCTGATCGTGCCGATGCTGCTTTCATTGAATATCCCGGCACGTGCGCCGGCGACGGTGGCGCCAGCGTTGTTGACCACGCGGGTGATGCTTGCGCCGCTGGCGTTCACGATGCCCGCTACGGTGACACCCGTTCCGGTGGAGGAGATCAAGCCGTTGTTGGTCACTTCATACAAAATGGCGTCGTTCTGCAGGCCCGCCAGTGTGCCAACGATGGTGCCGAGGTTCGTCAGCGTGCGGCCGGGACCGGTGCCGGAGGCGTGCAGACCGATGTCGGCGCCGGAGAGCGTGCCGGTCCCGTTGGCCAAAAAGTTACCGCCCGTCCATTCGATGCAGTCGGTGGAGCCGAAGAGCGTCGTGTTGCTCCCAACGCTGATGCACGGCGCTGCATGGACCATGCCGGGAAGCAGGCCTGCGGCCACGAGAGAAACACCCGACAGAATTTGCGTCGACCGGGCAAAGGCCGCCGTTGAGCCGGCCCGCGCGGATGCCACGGGAACGAAGTTGGTACGCTTTTTTTGGTGTTTCAGCTTCAAGGCAAGCTCCCGGCAGGGGCGATGTCATGGGATATCAGGCGGCAACCGGGGGAGCAGCGGCAATCCACGCGGTAGGCGCCAGATTATGGATTCGGACTGGCGGCCGTTCGGTAGGCGCACGATCTCACCCCGAACACTACCGGCGAAGGCGCATCCTCAAAGCGTGCAACAAGGGGGAAATACAGGCCTTTATTTCGCTTTGCGCGGTCGGCGCGTCGGCTCGGCCAGCCGCTGAACCCTGCTGGTCAGGCCTGAGACCCCGGAAAGCGCTTTGCCAGCGCCTGCCCGACGTCGTGCAGGACCGCCTTCCAATCGCCCGGAGCGGGCTGGCGGAACAGGCGCAGCGACGGATACCAGGGTGTGTCGGACCGGTGCAGCAACCAGCGCCAGTCGGGCAGGAAGGGCAGCATCACCCAGGCGGGGCGATTCAGGCCGCCCGCCAGATGCACCGGCGAGGAATCCACGGAGATGAGCAGGTCGGCCAGCGACAGGATGGCAGCCGTGTCGTCGAAATCAGCGATCTCTGCGTCCAGCGGCACGATGTTCATGCCGTGCGGTGCTGCGGTGGCCTGAGCGGCGGCCGGCCCTTTCTGAATGGCGAGATACGTGATCCCGGTCAAGGCCAGCGGCGCCATGTCCGCCAAGGCAAGAGACCGGTTGGCATCGTTGGAATGCGTGGGTCTGCCCGCCCAGGCCAGCGCCACCCACGGCCGTGGCAAGCCGGCCAGCCGCTTGCGCCATTTCTCGATGCGGGCCGCATCGGCCGACAGGTAGCCGACCTGGCCCGGCAGGTCGGCCATGCGCAGGCCGATCGCCATGGGCAGGGACATCAGTTCGCAGTGCTGGTCGAACGGCGGGGGGATCTGGCCGCGCGGGAAGGCGTCCGGGCCGACGAGGCGCCGGGCGAAGGGCAGCAGGTCGGGATGGACTTCCAGCACGACGCGCGCGCCGCTGCGGGCACGGGCCGCGTCGATCAGGCGCATGAATTGCAGCGTGTCGCCGTACCCCTGTTCGTCATGAATGAGCAGCGTCTGACCCGTGATGCGGCTGCCGTCCCAGCGCGGCCGCTGCACCTTGCGGTCCATCGCCGCGGTATGGGACAGGCTGTAGCGCCAACGGTATTCCAGCCAGCCGCGCTCGAAATCCCCTTGCAGCAAGAGCGTTTCGGCCAGGTCGAATCGGGCGGACAGGTTGCCCGGCATGGCTGTGGCGAGCATGGTCTGAATGTCGGCGGCTTCCTGGACGCGCCCTTGAAATTTCATCGTCAAGCCGAGAAGCCGCCATAGTGCGGCGGGCGCGCCGCGTGGGTCCATGTTATCGCGCAGCAGCCGCTCGGCTTCGGCGTTTTGTCGCTCAGTCAGCAGCGCGCGGACGCGTTGCGCCAAGTCGTGAACGTCTTGCGCCTGCGCTGCGGCTGGGGCTGTTGCTGCGGCCGGGTGCGCCCCGACTGATGCCGTGTCCGTTGACGTCGCTGGCGCTTCGGCTGTGGCAGCCTGCGAGCTGCACGCGATCCGCAGGCGCGTGCGCAATTCAAGCGCCTCTGGGTGGGTGGGCGCGAAGGCCAGCAGCGCTTCGGTCCACTGCAGCGCCTCGCGAGGCCGCGACCGCGCCGCTTCGATGCCCGCGAGATTGATGTACGCGTTCGCCAGGCGTGGGTTGCACGCGATGGCGCGATGCGCCGCATCTGCCGCCGCATCGTAGTCACCCAGCTCTCCCAGCACGAAGGCGAGGTTGCTGTGTCCTTCGGCGTAGTCGCTTCGCAATGCGAGCGCCTGGGCATACAGCCGGCGCGCCTCTTCCAGGCGATTCACGCCCACATACGCGTTGCCGAGGTTGTTGAGCGCTTCCGGGCTGTGCGGCTGAAGTTCCACCACCCGTTCAAGACAATTGACGCTTTCGGCCGAGCGCCCCGCTTCCTGCAGGATGATCCCCAGGTTGTTCCACGCCATGACCAGCCCGGGGTCCTGCTTCGTGGCTCGCCGCGCGGCGGCCTCGCCGTCAGCGAGCAGGCCCTGCTGCCGGCAGACCTCGGCCAGGTTGCCGAAGTAGACCGCGGGCGCGGCGTCGGTCCGGCATGCCTGACGCAGCAGATCCAGCGCGAGCGCCGGCTGGCCGTAGGCGTGCGCGATCAGGCCCAGGAGGTGCGACGCATCGGCCTGTCCGGGCGATGCGTCGAGTATGCGGCGGCACAGGATTTCGGCCTGGTTTGCCTGGCCGGCATTCCAGTGCGCGTGGGCCTGATGCATGGCCTGGGAAAGGGAAAGCAGCTTGTCTGCCTTCGGCGTTGGCGTTGCGGGCTCGTGGGCCATGGAGATACCAGCGGCCGGCGCCAAGGCCGGGCAGGGGAGGAACGTGAAGCGCAGATTCTAGTGCCTTCGCGCGGGCTTGCCATCTACGCGCCGCGGCGTATCGTCACCCGCAGGCCCGGGCCGAAGTCGCTTTGCGCATCGCGCATGGCGAATGCGATGCGCATGCCGTGCGCATGGGCGACGCGGCGGGCGATGGAGACGCCCAGGCCGCTGCCGGCTTCCTCGTTGCCGGCGGCGCGAAGGAACCGGTCGCCCAGCCGCGGCAGCACCTCGGGCGCAACGCCCGGCCCCTGGTCGTCGACCGATATTTGCGAGGGCGAGAATGCCAGACGCACGCGGCCATGGCGCGGGCCGTACCGGATGGCGTTGTCCAGAATGTTTTTCAGCATGATGACCAGCGCGTCGGCATCGCCAGCCATGGGCAGCGGCAGCACGCCCGGCTCGGGCCATTCCACCGCGATGTCCACGTCCCGCCGGTTGGCGATCCAGAGGCAGTCGCTGACGGCCTGCTCGGCCACGGTGCCCCAGTCGACAGCACTGCCGAAGTCCGTGTGATTGGCATTGTCCAATCGCGCCATCGTCAGCAGCTGCGAGACCAGCCGGTCCAGCCGCTCCATCCCGCGTGTCACGCTGGTTTGCGCCTGTTGCAGCGCCTCCGGGTCTCGCGTGCGCCGCATCACATCCCACTGCGCCCGCACGGCAGCCAGGGGCGTGCGCAACTCGTGCGCCGCATCCGCAGTCAGCCGGCGCTCTTGCTCGATCAGCGTACCGACCCGCGCAAGCAGGCCATTCATGGAAGTCACCAGCGGCGTGAGCTCGCCCGGCACGCCCGATAGCGGCAAGGGCTTGGCGTCGTCCGGGCTGCGCCGTTCCAGTTCGGACGACAGCCTGCGCACGGGGGACATCGCCTGGCGCACCGCGTAGATCAGCAGCGCGATCAGCACCGGCAGGCCCAACAGCCAGGGCAGGATCTGCCCCGCCACGTAGGCGATCACGAGGTCGTCGCGTTCTCCGATGCGCTGTCCCACGCCGACCCGCGTCTGGCCCGAGGCATCGTCCAGGTAAAAGAGGCGCCAGCGTTCGCCGTTGACGATGCTTTCCGCAAACCCTTCGCGGTCTTCGTTGCGAGGAAACTGCAGGGCCTCGGGGTCGAGCACCAGGGGGGCTTGCGATCCGCGCCATATGGCCACCGACAGATCGCCAAGGCCGGCATCGCCGGCGCTGTCCGACGCGGGCAACTGGGCGCGTGTCGGCTGCGTCTGGGCGGAAGGCGGGATCAGTGCGGATATGGCGATGGTCTGCTGTGCCAGGCGCACCATGTCGGTGTCGTAGAGTTCGTTGATCTCGTGGGCGGCGCGCCAGTACGTGCCGGCGATGGTGATGAGCCAGGCGACTGGCGCCGCCAGCAGCACGGCAATGATCAGGCGGCGTTGCAAAGTCATGAGTCGGCTTCCACCTGGCCTAGCGCGTAGCCCGACCCCCGCACGGTGCGCACGATCTTCGGGTGGATCTTCTTGCGCAGATGATGCACGAACACCTCCAGCGCATTGCTTTCGAGTTCGGCTTCCCAGTCGTAGAGCTTGTCGCGGATGAAGTCGCGCGTCAGCACGCGATTCGGATGCGTCAGGAACAGTTCCAGCAGCAGGGCTTCGCGTGTTGTGAGGTCCACCTTCTGGCCTTTCCAGTGCACTTCATGCAGGGCTGGGTGGTAGTCAAGATCGCCATGACGCCAGACGGGCTCGGGCTTGCCTGCCACGCGGCGCGTCACCGCGCGCAACCGAGCCGCCAGTTCATCCAGGGTGATGGGCTTGATGAGGTAATCGTCCGCGCCGGCATCCAGGCCCGCGATGCGGCTTGATACCGCTTCGCGCGCAGTCAGGATGACAACCGGCACGGTGCGCCCTTCGCGGCGCCAGCGGTTGAGCAGGGAGACGCCGTCTTCGCCCGGCAGGCCCAGGTCGAGGACCACGGCGTCGTAATGCACGACGCTGATCGCCTGATCGCCTTCGCGGCTGCTGGAGAACCAATCGACGGCATAGCCCAGCAGCCGTAAGCCGGATTTAAGACCATCGCCAATGAGCGGGTCGTCTTCAATGATGAGAATTCTCATTTGTCGTCTTCTCGCCGTGCAGGACTGAGGTTAACACCGCGCGGCTGGTTAATTTCTCATTAAGGTTCCATGCCTAAGCTGCGGTCCATCGTATCGGGAAAATCAGTTCCTAAGCATGGAATACCGCATGCCTCACAACAAATGTTCCGCGCCGTCCGCCTGGACGGCGATGGCCGCGCGGCCACGGGCCATGCCCGCAACCCTACACGTCCATCCCCTCGAGGATCCGATGCGCGCGCGGATCGAGTCCTACATTCACCAACGTTATCAACAGCGCTTCGGCGCCCGGCTGACCGAGTGGCTGCCCACGCTGGTCAGCGTGCAGCGCGACGGCGAGATCCTGGCGGCGGCGGGCTATCGCGGCGCGAGCGATCCGCTTTTTCTGGAGCGCTATCTGTCCGCGCCCATCGAGCAATACCTGCGCGATCAAGGCGCGCCTGTTGCGCGCAGTCTCATCGTTGAAGCCGGGCAGTTCGCCGCCGTGCGGCCCGGCGGCGGCAGGCTGCTGGTGCCGCTCCTGGCAAGGCATCTGCACGCCGAGGGCTTTGATTGGGCGGTCAGCACGCTCACCATCGAATTGCACCATCTGTTCCGGCGGATGGGGTTGGCGCATCGGCCGATCTCGGCGGCCACCTCGGATCACCTGAACGAAGCCGAGCGCAAGGACTGGGGCAATTACTACGCGCATGCGCCGACGGTTTTCGCGGGGCGGCTCAATGCCATTCTTGGCCGCCTGCCGGAGCTGGACGCATGAACGTATCCCATTTTTTCTCGCTGTTGAGGGAACCCGCCCGCGCGCGTGCCGTTGCGGTCCAGACCCAGGCAGAGGAATCAGACTACGCCGCGCTGCTCGCCCGCGTGGACACGCTTGCCGACGCGCTCGCGGCGCGCGGAGCGACGGTCATGGCCTCGCTGATGGACAACGGTCTTGATTGGATCGCGCTGGATCTGGCCTGTCTTCAAGCGGGCGTGGTGCACGTGCCCCTGCCGCTGTTCTTCACGCCTGGCCAGTGGCGCGAGACCCTTGACGCCGCGGGCGTGAACGCCGTCGTCGGGCCTGCGTCACTGCAGCCCATGCTGCAGGCCTTCGGTTTCGAGATCGCCGCGCAAGCGCAGGGCCACTCGGCGCTTTTCCGGCGCACTTTCGCCAAGGTGCCGTTGCCCGCTCGCACGGCGAAGATCACCTTCACGTCCGGGTCGACCGGCAGCCCGAAGGGCGTGTGCCTGGGCGCGGCCGAGATGCTCGCGGTGGCGAGCGGTCTGACGGCCGCCACGCAGCCGCTAGGCATTGCGCGCCACTTCACGGCGCTGCCGCTGCCCGTGCTGCTGGAGAACATCGCGGGCGTCTACGCGCCCTTGATCGAGGGCGCGGCGATCTGCGTCAACCCCTTGAAGGACATCGGGCTTCAGGGATCGTCGCGCTTCGATCCGGCCGTGTTTCACCAGGCCCTCGTGGCGGGCCGCGCGCAAAGCGCCATCGTGCTGCCGCAGATGTTGCGCGCTTATGCGGGCTGGCTGACGGCGGCCGGCATCGCAGGCCCCGGCACGCTGCGTTTCGTCGCGGTGGGCGGGGCGGCGGTGGGAAGCGACCTGCTGGAAAGCGCCCGCACGCTGGGGATACCCGCCTATGAAGGCTACGGGCTGTCGGAGGCCTGTTCGGTGCAGACGTTGAACCTGCCCGGCGCAGACTGTCCCGGCTCGGCGGGCCGCCCTTTGCCGCATGCGCGCGTGCGCGTCGCCGCCGACGGCGAAATCGAGGTGGCCGGCGCGCTGGCGCTGGGCTATCTGGGGCAGCCCGCCATGCCCTCGAAATGGCTGCCGACAGGCGACCTGGGCCGCATCGACGATGCCGGATTTCTGCATATCCGAGGTCGAAAGAAGAATGTGCTGATTACCGGATACGGACGCAACGTGTCGCCCGAATGGGTCGAGCTGCGCCTGGCGAACCAGCCCGTCATCGCCCACTGCGTCGTGTTGGGCGAAGGGCAGGCAGCGCTGGGCGCCGTGATCTGGCCGCTGGGCAATCCGAGCGATAGCGCCATTCAAGCGTGCGTCGACCTGGTCAACCAGGGGCTGCCGGACTATGCCCGGATCGGGGCCTGGATACGCGCGCGGGCCGAGTTCTCTGCCACCAGCGGCCTGGCGACGGTGAATGGGCGTCCGCGCCGGCAGGCCGTTGCCGAATTGCATGCCGATCTCTTTTCCGCGGGTTACCGCTCAACTATCAATGTAGACCCATCATGACCTTTTTCGAACAGTTGCTTGATCAGACGCGCGAGGCCCGGGAGTCCCTGGTGGCCACGCCCATCATCCAGGATTGCCTGCGCGGCCAAGTCGCGCGGCCCGCCTATGCGGCGTTTCTGCGCGAGGCCTATCACCACGTCAGCCACACCGTGCCATTGATGCACGCATGCCGCGCGCGCATGCCGGCACGCCTGGCATGGATGCTGCCCGCGATCGATGAATACATCGAGGAGGAGACCGGCCACGATGCGTGGATCCTCAATGACCTGCGTGCGCTGGGACACGATGCGGACGAGGTTCGCCGCGCCGGACCCGGTCCTGCCACCGAAATCATGGTGGCCTACGCCTACGACACCATCGCGCGCAAGAATCCGGTGGGATTCTTCGGCATGGTGCACGTGCTGGAGGGCACCAGCGTCACGCTGGCCTTGAACGCCGCCGACCAGATCCAGCGCGCGCTGGCGCTGCCGCCAAGCGCCTTCAGCTATCTGCGGTCCCACGGCACCCTGGACCAGGAGCACACCGCGCATTTCGCCGATCTGGTCAACCGTCTGGACGATGACGCCGACCGTGCCGCCGTGGTCCATGCAGCCAACATGTTCTATGGGCTGTATGGGGCGATCTTCCGTTCCCTGCCGCGCTCGACCTCGCAAGGACAGGTCGCATGAGCCCGCGCGATGCCTCCGTCGTACTGACGGGCGCCGCGGGCGGCCTCGGAAGCGCGATTGCGCGCCGGCTCTTCGACGAAGGCGCGAGCCTGCTGCTGGTTGGCCGCAGCGAAGCGCCCTTGCTGGCGCTGGCGCAGTCGCTAAGCGCCGGGGCGCGCGACCGGTCGCGTGTGGACGCGCTGGTGGTGGATGTGACCACCGACGCCGGCCGCAACGCGGTCATCGATGCCGCGGGCGCCCGCAATGCCAACGTGCTCATCAACAATGCGGCGCTGGCCGCGTTCGGACCGGCGCAGTCCCTGCAGACCGAAGCGCTGCGCCAGCTCATGGACACGAATGTCGTCGCGCCCATGATGCTGACCGCCGGCATGCTGCCGCTGTTGCTGGCGCAGCCGCGCGCACAGGTGCTGAACATCGGATCGACGCTGGGCAGCCTGGGCGTGCCGGGGTTTTCGGCCTATGCGGCAAGCAAGGCCGCGCTTCGGATGTACTCCGAAGCCTTGCGCCGCGAACTGGCGGACTCGTCCGTACGGGTGCAGTACTACGCGCCCCGGGCCATCGACACGCCATTCAACTCGCCCGAAGTGCTGGCGTTCAACAAAGAGACTGATTCGGCTAGCGATAGCCCGGAAGAGATCGCAGAGGCGGTATCGCGCATGCTGCAAAGCGAATCACGCCAACGCTTCGCGGGCGGAATCGAATCCGTCGCGGCGCGGCTGAATGGTCTTTGCCCTGAATGGTTGGACGGCGCGTTTGCGAAGCATCGCCGCGCCTTGATGTCGTTGAAATTTCCTACTGGAGCCTAGTCATGAAACAGAATATTGGCCTGCGCAATGCGGCCGCTGGCTTGCTGGCGGGCGTGGCGTGCTTGTTTTCCACCTTCACCCTCGCGGCGCCCGCCGAAATGGACCAGGGTATCCGCGAACTGCAAAACGGCTGGGCGGACATTCAATACAAGACCCCGCCCAACGATCGCGCCAAGCGCTTCGAGGCACTGTCCAAGCAGGCCCACGACCTGACGCAGCGTTACGTCAACAAAGCCGAACCGCATATCTGGGAAGGCATCATCCTGAGCTCGTGGGCCGGCGCCAAGGGCGGCATGGGGGCGCTCAGCCTGGCGAAGCAGGCCAAGGCCGAGTACGAAACCGCCATCCAGATCGACAGCAAGGCGCTGGACGGGTCCGCACTGAACAGCCTGGGCGTACTGTATTACAAGGTGCCGGGCTGGCCTGTGGGATTCGGCGACAACAAGCGGGCCGAGGCCTTGCTGCAGCAGGCGTTGACCATCAACCCGGATGGCATCGATCCGAACTACTTCTATGCGGATTACCTGGTGTACCGGAACCGCAAGTCCGAAGCGATTCCGTACCTGGAAAAGGCGCTGAAAGCCCCGCCCCGCCCCGGCCGCGAAGTGGCTGACGAGGGCCGTCGGGAGGAGGTTCGGACCCTGCTGAAGGAAGCGCGCTGAATCAATACTGATAGCGCAGCGTCAGCATCACGCTGCGCGGCTGGCCGTAGTAGTTCTGCCGCGAGGCGCCGCCAAGCTTTTCGTAATACTTGCGGTCAAACAGGTTGTCGACGGTGAGCGTGCCTTCGACGTGGCGGTTGTAGCGGTAGCCGATCTGGGCCGAGACGAGCGCGTAGCTGCCCTGATCCCAACGCACGTTGCCGCTTTGCAGATAGTTGCCGCTGTTCCAGCGAACGCCCGTGCCCACGCTGAATCCTTCCAGCGCCGGCTGGGTGAAGCGGTAGCGGGTCCAGAGGTTGATGGCGTGACGCGGGGTGATGGTGCTGTACGAAAGTCCCTCCTGGGCTTGGCTCGCTTCCAGATACTTGGTCTGTGTGTAGGCGTAGCCGGCCACGATGTCCCAGTTCGGCAACGGCGATCCGCTGATCTCGGTCTCGAAGCCCTGGCTGCGCACCTTGCCCGCGGCCACCGAATACATCGGATTGTTCAGGTCGCTCATCGCCCGGTTGCGGTCCACGATCTGGAACAGGGCGGCGTGCGCGTTGAGCGCGCCATCCATGAACGCGCCTTTCAGGCCCGTTTCGATCTGGCGTCCCACGCGCGGCGACAGCGTGCTGCCTTGCGCATCGATCTCGGTTTGCGGCTGGAAGATGCTGGTGTAGCTGGCATAGGCGGACAACTGCGGCGTCAGTTCGTATACCAGTCCGGCATAGGGCGAGGGGCGTGCGTCGATGCGCGTGGTCGCCTGGCTGAAGTCGCCGAAGTACTGATTGGCGTTGCGTGCATCGTTCTTCCACCAGGACAGGCGCGCGCCCGCAATGACCTTCAAGTGATCGGTCGCCTGGATGTTCGCGCGCGTGTACAGACCGAATTCGCTGGTGCGGCCGTCGTTGCCGTTGACCTGTTCCATCTCGGGCTGCGGCATGTTGATGACCGGGTCATTCACGTTGGTCGGGAAGATCGTGCCGCCGCCGTAGTTGAATTGCTTGCGCGTGTAGCTGTAGTCGGCCCCCACGAGCACGCTGTGCTCGCGGCCAAAGGCCTCGAACGGCAGGTTCACGTGCGCGTCCGCGCCGGTGGTCTTCCAGTGGTTGCGGTACGACCAGGCGATGAGGTTGGTGTCGCCGGTGACCGGATCGACGGCGCGGTTGGGCCAGGTGGTCACGCGCGTCGGCGTGTCGGTGTCGCGATGAAAGACGCTTGCCTTCATGGAGCCGCCGCCATCCAGCCGGTGTTCCAGGTCGGCAAAGACCTCGGTGGTTTCTTCTTCGATGCGGTTCCATTCGGCGCTGAGATTGGTGCCGCGGCGCACGTCGAGCAGCGAGCCGTCGGCGTACGCGGGCAGGCCGAATGCCGGCGTGACGCGGGAGCGTTGGTGCGTGATGCCCGCCGCCAGCGTCGTGCTCGATGTCAGGTCGGCCTCGACGATGCCGTAGAGTGTGGGCCGCTCGGAACTGACGCGGTCGACGAAGGACCCGCGGTCTTCGTAGGCGGCGATGAAGCGGCCGCGGACCTTGCCTTCGCTATCGAACGGCGTGCTCAGGTCGGCCACGGCGCGGTAGTAATCCCACGACCCGACGCTGGCCTGTGCGCCAAAGGCGAATTCCTGCATGGGGCGCTTGCGCACCAGATTCACGCTGCCGCCGGGCTCGCCGGTCCCTTGGTAAAGCCCGGACGGCCCGCGCAGCACTTCAATGCGATCGTAGATGGCGAGGTCGAAGCCCGCCGACAGGTTGCCCGCGCCGGCCGGGGCGCGCATGCCGTCCACCTGGATCGAATCGAGAGAATAGCCGCGGGAGATGAACCCGGAAATATTGCCGCCGCTGGACAGCGTTTCGACGGTCATGCCGGTGACGTTGCGCATCGCGTCCGACAGGCTGTTCAGGTTCTGGTCGTCGAGCTGCTGGCGCGTGACGACGGACACCGATTGCGGAATTTCCTTGAGCGTCTGCGTGCCCTTGCCGATGGTGACGGCATTGCTGGTGTACGAGCCCGTGCCTTCGCTGGTGGCGCGCTCGGCCGCGCCGGTGACGGTGACGGGCGCCAGTTGCGTGATGCCGCCTTGCGGCATGGCCTGCAGCGCGTAGGTGCCGGCCGCGCTTGGCACGGCGCGGTAACCGGTGCCCGCGAGCAGGCGGTCAAAGCCTTGCTGCACGTTCATCTCGCCCGAGATGCCAGGGCTCTGGCGGCCGGCGAGCCACGCGGGGTCGTAGACGATCTGTACGCCGGCGGCGGCCGCGTAGCGCGCCAGCACGGCGTCGAGCGAGCCCGCGCCGATTGCGACGGAGCGCACCTGGGCGGCCGGCGCCGCGCCGGTCTGGGCCGCGGACTGTGCGCCCGCGGTGGCGCTTGCCATGGCCGTGCACCAGAGCGCCGTCCAGATCATTGCCTTGCGGGATCCTCTGCCCCGCGCTGCGCGTACACGTGCCATCACTCTTTCATCCTTTCATCGTCAAGCAAGAAGCGCCCGCATCCCCTTGATGCGGTCTTACTTCCTACTCCGCACGACAACGAAAAAGTGATCACCTCGACGCAAAATATTTATCTGGGCGGTGGTTCAAGCGCCGGCCGGGCCGACCGATACCCAATAGCGAGTGACGCGTTGCACGGCGATCGGCAGGCGTTCGGCCAAGGCCTGCAGCGCTGCATCAGTGTCGCGCAGCGACAGGGCGCCCGAGACCCGCAGGTCGGCAACCTCGGGTGCGCAGCGCAGAAAACCCGGGCGATGGCGCGCCAGCTCGGCCACCACGTCGGCCAGGCGCTGATCGCGCACGACCAGCATGCCTTGCTCCCAGAGTGCCGCGCTGTCGTCCACGGGCGCCAGCGCGCCGGTCTGGCCGAGCGTGAAGCTGCCACGTTGCCCGGCGTCGATGCGCAGGGGCGGGCCACTGGCGGGGCGCGCCAGCACCGCATGCTCGAACACCATGACCTCGGTGCGGTCGTCGATCAGACGCACCGAGAAGCGCGTGCCCAGCGCCTGCACCTCGCCCTGCGGGGTCTGCACCACGAAGGGCCGGTACGCGGCCTGCGATTCCTGGCCGGTGGTGACCAGCACCTCGCCGGCCACCAGCACCAGACGGCGTTCGCCGGCGCCGTAGCGCAGGTCGACGGCGCTGCCGCTGTTCAACACCAGTTGCGTGCCATCGTCGAGACGGCGGGTCAGTTGTTCGCCCGCCGCGGAGCGCAGGTCGGCGCGCCAGGACGGCGCCTCGCGCCAGGCCATCCAGCCGGCCGGCGCCAGCACGCCCAGTCCCAGCGCCGCGCGCAGCACGGCGCGGCGGCCTTGGCGCTTGCGGGTGTCGCGAAGCACACGATGTCCGATGGGGGCGGGCAGGCCGTCGAACGCGCCCAGCACCTGCTCGGCACGAGCCCAGGCCTGCGCGTGGGCCTCGCCCTGGGCCAGCCAACGTTCAAATGTCCGTTGCGTGGCCGCGTCGGCGGGCTCGTAGCGCAGCCGGATGACCCAGTCGGCCGCTTCCTCCAGCAACAGGTCGCCCGGCGCGCTCATGCGGCGGCCGTCATGCAAGCCATCAAGGCCTTGCGCAGATGGCGCCGCACCGTGATCACGGGTTTGCCCGTCTGCTGGGAGATTTCCTGGAGCGTCAGCCCGTCCAATTGCGCCAGCAGGAACATGTCGCGCGTGGCGGCGGGCAGGCGCTGCAGCATGGCGTCGATCGCGACCAGCGTCTGCACGATCATGAGGCCTGTTTCCGGAGACGGCACCTGCGGCTCGGGCAGGTGCGCGATCGCATCCAGATAGGCCTGCTGCACTGCGCGCCGCCGCCAATGGTCGACCAGCAGGCCCTTGGCAATATGCGTGATCAGCGCGCGCGGCTCTTCGCGCAGCACGGGCGGCCGGCGCGCGGCCATCAGCCGCACGAACGTGTCCTGCGCCAGATCGGCCGCGTCGCCGCTGTCGCCCAGCTTGCGATGGAGCCAGCCTTGCAGCCAGCCATGGTGATGGCGATAAAGCTGCTCGACCACGGGGAGAGAAAGGGAGTCGGGAGATTGCAAGATGCCCAGCAGTCTACCGAATGCGAATAAGAAATACTATTAATTAGAGTTGTCGGATGGCGGGGGCGCGGCGCGCGCGCAACACCGCATGGGGAATCAACACCGGCTCACTTGCGCGGATAGGAACCCAGCAACCGGAATTCGGGACGCGCCTTCAAAAGCCCGGCCAGGGGTTCCTGCGTGGCATGGCCCGCGACCTCGACGACATACCGATGCGTGTCCAGGGTCTTTTTGCTGGGACGCTCATAGATCGTCAGCACGGCAACGTTGGCCTGCACGAGGGCGCGCAGTGAATCATTCAAGTTGTCGTCCGCGGTCGAGAGGACCAGCGAGGTCTTGTCATGCCCCGTGGGCGCCGGCACGTCGCGGCCCAGCACCCACCAGCGCGTCACATTGTGCGGTCCTTCCTCGATCCCATCGACCAGCGCGCCCAGCGAATACACGCTTGCGCCCACCTTCGGACCGAACGAGGCCTTGTCGAGGGTGGCGCTTTCGGCGACGGTCTTGGCCGCGGCGCCGCCACTTGCGGACTCTGTGCGCTTCACGGCGGGCATTTCCCGGTCCAGCCAGGGTTTCACTTCCTCAAATGCCACCGGGTGGGCGAACACTTCCTTGATGTCTTGCAGCTTCGCGCCCGGCCGAGCCAGCAGGCTGTAGCCCAGCATCTTTGGGTATTCGCCGACCACCACGGCATTGGGCAGATCCAGCACCGCGTCCAGATACGGTGTGACGCCAACGACCGACGTCGTCACGGGGACGCACGCCTGGGTCAGCTTGCCCGATGCGTAGCCGGAAAAGAGTTCGTCGCGCGAAAGCGGGACAAGCTCCTGGGGCCCGAACAGGTCCAGGCACGCCTGATGGGTCCAGGAGCCCGCGGGCCCCAGGTAACCAATGGAACCGGCAAAACTGGGGGTCATCGTCATCATCCAGGTCATGAGGCCAACTGCCGCGCCAAGGTGTCTTTTTGCCATGGTGTCGCCTTCGAGGTGGGCCGCGCGACCGCCGCGCAATGTCATGGACCCCCAAGACGGTATGAAACTACAGGCGCGCCGATCTGCATAGAGGTCTCCGCTTTCAGCGTGTGAGGGCAGGCCGCCACGCCTCGGAGGGCGTGATCCTTGGTTCAAAAAACATCAACCTAAATGCCGCTGTTACCCGATACACTGAGCCGCAAATGGGTCAAAGAAACATGTCGGATCAATAAAAGGTTGCACGGCACAGCCAAGCGCAACCTCTGGGGGAGACAAACGTGCTTGGTTCTGAGTTGATCATTCGCTCGCTGCGTCGGCGGGGCGTCAAGACCATTTTCAGCCTTTCGGGCAACCAGATCATGCCGCTTTACGATGCCTGTATCGACGCAGGCATCCGCATCATCCACGTGCGGCATGAAGCGGCCGCCGTCTTCATGGCAGATGCGTGGTCGCAGATCACTGGCGAACTCGGGGTGGCGATGATCACCGCGGCGCCGGGCCTGACCAATGGACTCGCGCCGCTGTATTCTGCCTCGCAGGCGGAAAGCCCGGTTCTGCTGATTTCGGGCGACTCCTCGGTGTCGGAAGATGGCACTGGTGCGTTCCAGGAGCTGGATCAGGTCGCCATCACCCGTCCGTTGACCAAGTTGTCGGTCCGCCCGCAATCCGCAGCCGAGCTTTGCCCCGCGCTCGAAAACGCGATCACGCAGGCGCTTGCGCCTCGGCGGGGCCCTGCCCACGTCGCGTTGCCCTTTGACCTGCTGATAGCCGAATCGGGTATCGCAGACCTACCTGACGTGTCCGCGGCCCCGCCGGTCGCCGCGCTGGATGCCACGCGCCTGAACCAACTGGCTGACCTGTTGCATTCGGCTCAGCGTCCGCTGGTGCTGGCCGGGCCGACGAGCGCGCGGCCGCAGGGACGTTCCGCGCGCGCGGCAGCCGAAGAAGCGCTGGGGGTGCGCATCATTCCGATGGAAAGCCCCCGCGGGCTGAAGGATCCGTCGCTGGGCGCGTTGGCCAGCATCATGCCAAGCGCCGATCTGATCGTGCTGGCGGGAAAGTGCCTGGACTTCACGCTGGGATTCGGCGGCACGGGCGCGCTCGGGGAAAACGCCCGTGTTGCGGTCATCGACCCGGACCCCGCGATGCTGGAACGCGCGGGCCGGCTTCTTGGCGCGCGTCTGGTCCTGACATTCCAGGCCGACGCCGTGGTGGCGATGGCGGCGGTGGCGGCGGCGCATCCGCCGGCCGAACGCCTTGCGTGGCGCGCCCAGGTCGATGAAGCGCTGCAAAGCCGGACGGTGAAGACGCCGTCCGCGCCGGCGCAAGGCGCTATGGGTCCGCGCGCGCTGTGCGAGACCGTGCAGGCATTCCTGGCGTCCGCGCCCGACCCGATCCTGATCTGCGACGGCGGCGAGTTCGGTCAGTGGGCGCAGGCGTTCTGCCAGGCGCCGGTACGCATCATCAATGGCATGTCCGGCGCGATCGGGGCGGGGGTCTGCTATGCGATCGCCGCAAAGATCGCGCGGCCCGGCGCGACGGTGGTCGTCATGATGGGAGACGGCACTGCCGGATTCCACATGATGGAGCTGGATACGGCGGTGCGCGAAGGTGCGGCGGTGATGGCGGTGATCGGCAACGACTTGCGCTGGAACGCCGAACATCTGATCCAGATGCGCACCTATGGACCGCAGCGGCTGATCGGGTGCGAGCTTGCACCGACGGCTCGCTATCACGACGTTGCGTCTGCGCTGGGGGGCGCGGGTTTTGCGGCGCACGACGCCGCGGGGCTGACCGCCGCGTTGAGACAGGCAGCCGACAGCGGCCTGCCGGCCTGCATCAATGTATCCCTCGCGGGCGAGGCCGCCCCGGTTTTCCACGCAGCATCCACGCAGTCCACGACCGGTCATTGACCTCAAGGCATCGAGCGTCGCCGCAGTCCGGTTTCGTCCCGTAGAACGAACAGGAGACATCCCATGATCAGCCTCACCGGCATCCGCCCGGGCGGGTCCGCTCGCGCCGCGTTTTGCCTGCTTCTCACCTTTCCCGGCCTGGCCGCTGCCCAGGCTTACCCCGCGAAACCCATCCAGCTCATCGTGCCGTTCAGCGTGGGCGGCGACGCCGACATGGCGGCGCGCAATCTGTCTGCCGCCGCGCAGGGTGTCCTGGGGCAGCCGGTCGTCGTGGTCAACAAGGCGGGCGCGAACGGCGCGATCGGATCTGCCGCGGTCAAGAATGCGGCGCCCGACGGGTACACCCTGCTGATGGGCCGCATCGGTTCCCAGGTCCTCTTGCCCGCCTTGCAGCCCAAGACGACGCCGTATACCTCGAAGGACTTCACGTTCATCGGATTGCTGGAGCTGAACCCCGTTGTCTGTGTGGTCCATCCGGACAGCGCCTACCGGACCATCGGCGACCTGTCCCAGGCGTTGAAGGCCCGGCCCGGCAAACTGAACTACAGCCATTCCGGCCCCGCGACCGTGCAGAACCTGGCGCCGCAACTGTTGCTGAGCAGCCTGGGATTGAAGCCGGATGCGGCCGTCAGTGTTCCGTACAAGGGCGGCAGCGAGGTGGCGATGGCGGTCCTGAGCCGCGATGTGGATTTTGCCTGCAACAATCTCAGTTCGATGACGGGCATTCTTGCGGGCGGCAAGTTGCGCGCATTGCTGACGACGACGCCGGAGCGCCTCGCGCAGTTTCCGGATATCCCGACCGCACGGGAATCCAAACTCCCGCAGCTTGAGGCGGTGATCGGCTGGAGCGGGCTCTTCGGGCCGCCGGGCATGAGCGCGGAAGCGGTTGATAAGTGGGCTTCTGCTCTCCAGCAGATATCAAAGGACCCGAAGTGGATCGAGGGGAACGGCAATTTCGGTGGCATCCCCCACGTGTTGTCGCCCGCCGATACGGCAAAGTACGTCGAGCAGGGTTCCAGGATCTATGCCGAGTTGGTGGCCAAGGCGGGGTTGCAGGTCAACTAGCCGCTCGCAAGCGGGGCCGACGGGCCGCCGAGGCCCTCGGCGGCCGGAATGGCGTCGCGCAGATACTGGACGAACGATGTGACGGTAAGAGGTACGCGCGGTGTATAGGGCCGCACCGCGTAGAGGCGTTCGGCATAGTCGCCGACAACGCGCCACCCTGGCAGGACCTCGACCAGCGTTCCGCGCCGCAGGGCCTCGCCAGCGCTGAAATCGGGAAGCAGCGCGATGCCGACAGAGCCCGCGGCCGCTTCCCGCAAGACTTCGCTGTTGTTGGCCGTGAAGGTCCCGCGCACCGGCACGGCCACGTGTTTATCCCGCGCCTGAGACTCGAATGACCAGGTGGCGCCGCCGCTGCGCCGCAGATAGTGCAGGCAATTGTGGCCCTCGAGGTCCGCCGGCGTTCGCGGCGTGCCGTGTGTCGACAGGTATTCCGGGGTGGCCACGAGCACCGAGCGCGTCTCGCAGATCAACGTGGCGACATGGGTGTCGGGCACGCCCGCGACGTGCCGGATCGCCAGGTCGAATCCTTCGGTCGCCAACGAGGCCAGGTGGTCGCTGAGCTCAAGCTGAATCCGGACGTCCGGAAAGCGCGCAAGAAAGCCCGATATCAGCGGCGCAATGACCTGGCGGCCCAACGCGACGGGAGCCGTCACGGACAGTACGCCGCGCGGGCCTTCGGAAAGATCCCGGACGGCGGAGAAACCTTCCTCGATGCGCAGATAGGCCGACGCCGTCTGGTCGACCAGGCTTGCACCGGCTTCGGTCAGGCTGACGCTGCGAGTCGTGCGCCGCACGAGGGGAACGCCGGCCGCCTGCTCCAGTTCCACGATGCGCTGGCTGACCGATGCCTTGCTGATCTGCAGCCGGCGGGCGGCCGCCGTGAAGCTACCCGTGTCGGCCAGCACGCCCAGGCAGTGAATGTGCGACCACAAGTCTTCCAGGCGTCTCGTCTTTGTCATGCCATTTCCCATTGTTCAAAACTGCAAACACTGATTCCAGCCTTCTGGTCTCGACGGGCGGCCGGCGGCGCGACATAGTGCCAGCACCCGCACATCACGCTTGAGCACAGGAGAAACCCATGAACGCCACCACGCGCAGCGCCAGCGATTCCATCGCCGGACACTTTATCGCCGGATCCCGTGTCGATGGGACAGGCGCCCGCCAGCCCATCTTCAATCCGGCCACGGGCGCCGTCACCCGGCACGTCACGTTGGCCACGCCCGACGAGGTGCAGCGCGCGGTGGCCAGCGCGCAGGCCGCCTTTCCGGCGTGGGCCGACACGCCGCCGATCCGACGTGCACGTGTGTTGTTCAGGTTTCTTGAATTGCTGAACCGCCACCGCGACGAGCTCGCTCATTTGATCACCGCCGAGCACGGCAAGGTGTTCAGCGATGCGCAGGGCGAAGTCGCGCGCGGCATCGACATTGTGGAGTTCGCCTGCGGCATTCCGCAACTGCTGAAGGGCGCGCACACCGAACAGGTCTCCACGGGCATCGACAACTGGACGCTGCGCCAGCCGCTGGGTGTCGTGGCCGGCATCACGCCGTTCAATTTTCCGGTGATGGTGCCCATGTGGATGTTCCCGGTGGCGATCGCCGCGGGCAATACCTTTGTGCTCAAGCCCAGCCCGACGGATCCCAGTCCGTCGCTGCGCATCGCCGAACTGCTGCGCGAGGCGGGGCTGCCGGATGGCGTGTTCAACGTGGTGCAGGGCGACAAGGTCGCCGTGGACGCGCTGCTCACGCATCCCGGCGTGAAGGCGGTGAGCTTTGTCGGGTCCACGCCGATCGCCAACTACATCTATGAGACGGGCGCCCGCCTTGGCAAGCGTGTGCAGGCGCTGGGCGGCGCCAAGAACCATATGGTGGTGATGCCCGATGCCGATATCGACCAGGCTGTGGACGCCTTGATCGGGGCCGGCTACGGTTCGGCGGGCGAGCGGTGCATGGCGATCAGCGTGGCCGTGCTGGTCGGCGACGTGGCCGACCGCCTCCTGCCCAAGCTGATCGAGCGCACGAAGGCATTGAAGGTGCTGGACGGCGAGAACCCGGCCGCCGAAATGGGACCGATCGTGACCCGCGCCGCGCACGAGCGCATCAGCGGCTACATCGCGCAGGGCGAGGCAGAGGGTGCGACGCTGCTGGTCGACGGCCGGGGATTCCGGGGTACGCAAGCGGGCGAGGGATGCGGTGACGGCTTCTGGATGGGCGGCACGTTGTTCGACCATGTCACGCCCGACATGCGCATCTACAAGGAAGAGATATTCGGCCCGGTTCTGGGCTGCGTGCGGGTCAAGGACCTGAAGGCGGCCGTGGACCTCATCAACGCGCATGAGTTCGGCAATGGCGTCGCGTGCTTTACGCGGGATGGCAATGTGGCGCGCGAATTTGGCCGGCGCATCGAAGTGGGCATGGTGGGCATCAATGTGCCCATTCCGGTCCCGATGGCCTGGCACGGCTTTGGCGGCTGGAAGCGCAGCCTGTTTGGCGACATGCACGCCTACGGCGAAGAAGGCGTGCGCTTCTACACCCGCCAGAAGTCGATCATGCAGCGCTGGCCCGAGAGCATCGGCAAGGGCGCCGAGTTTGCGATGCCAACGGCGAAGTGACCGTTGCGGCTGGCGGCCGGAACGCGGCCGCCAGCCCGCGCCGCGTTTCACTGGCGCGGGCGGCGCAATGCCGCTCATGCCGGAGACATCCACCCGCGGTAGATCGCGCCCGCGCCCGCGATCGCGAGCAGCACGAAGATGGACCGCTTCAGCAGTTCGGGAGACACCCGGGTCCGGGCGCGCGACCCCGCGTACAGGCCGATGAGCGCAACGGGCAGGAGCACCGCGGCGGCGCGCAGGATGTCCGGGTTGGAGTACAGCCCTGCGGTCGCGAAGGCTGCCGCCCGCACGATCCCGCTCAGCAGGATCACGACCGAAATGGTTGCCCGGAACTGCTCCAGCGCATCCAACCGGCGCGACAGATAGATCGTGTAGATGGGGCCGCCGGTGCCGAACAGCGCGCTGAAGACGCCGCCAACGATGCCGAATGGAAACGCCCAGAAGGGTTTGAGCGGCGCCTTGGCGCCACCCCGTGCGCCCCGCAGGCCCTGGATGCACACGACCAGCACAAACGCGCCCAGAAGGATCAATGGCCAGCGGGCGCCGGCGTCGCGCAACAGCGTGACGCCCAGCGCGATGCCCAGCAGCATCCAGGGCAGCAGGCGCTTGAATTCGGCCAGGCTGACGCGTCTCCAGTTCCTTCCGCCGACAAGGGCGGTGCAGGTCAGGTCAAACAGCACCACCAGCGGCACGGCCAGTTGCAGGGGAATGAACTGCACCAGGACCGGCACGGCGACCATGGCCGCGCCGAATCCCGTCATCCCGAAGACCGTGTAGGCAAGGAATATGACGGGGATGACAAGCGCGAGCGATTCGGCGGGCATAGGCGGGAAGGGACCTCGATGGGTGAAACAGGGCTGGGGCGTGCCGGCGCCCGGCGGGTGGTCAGGTGGCGGTGATTCCCTTCTTTTGCACGAGGGCCTGCCATTTGGCGGACTCCGCGGCGATCTCCTTTTGCAGCGCCGCGGCAGGCACGATGGTGGGGGCCATGCCCTGGTCCTGAAGGTAGCGCTTCAAGCCCGGTTGTTCAACGGCCTGTTTGGCAACGGCGAGCAGCCGGTCTATCGCGCCTTGCGGCGTGCCGGCAGGCGCCATCAGCGCGAACCAGCCGGTGAACTCGAATCCGGGCACGCCGTCCTCGGCCGTGGTCGGCACGCCGGGCAGCAAGGCCGCGCGCTCCTTGCCCGTGACGGAAAGCGCGCGCAGGCGGCCGCCCTTGAGCAGCGGCGCGATCGCATTGATGTTGCCGACGGCCACCTGGATGATTCCGGCCATCAGGTCCGTGTAGCCGGGCCCTTCGCCCTTGTACGGGACATGCATGAGGTCGATCCCGGCAGCGTCGGTAAACGCTTCGCCAGCCATATGTGTCTGGCTCCCGACACCGGCGGACGAAAAGCTGAGTTTGCCGGGCCGGGCCTTCGCGTAGGCGATGAGTTCCCGCGTGTTGTTGACAGGCAGTTCGGCATTGACGGTGATGACCATCGGTCCGCTGGCGACCTTGGCGATGAGGCTGAAGTCATTCAGCGAGTAGGGCAGCTTGCTGTAGATGAACTGATTGACGGTGAACATGCTGCCCGATGCGAGCATCAGCGTATAGCCGTCCGCGGGGGATCCGGCCACGGCCTGCGCGCCGACGCTGCCGCCGGCGCCCGCACGGTTTTCGACGACGATGCTCTGGTTCAGGCCTTTGCCCATTTCGGAGGCCAGCGCGCGCCCGAGCAGGTCGGTGGCGCCGCCCGCCGAGAATGGGATGACCATGCGGATGGCCTTGTCCGATGGCCAATTCGCGCGGGCAGGTGTCGCAAGAAACGGTGATAGGGCCAGCCCGTATCCCATGGCCTTGATGAGCCGGCGGCGTCCATGCACAAGTTGATTGTCGTCTTTCACGGGTTTGTCTCCTTTCGCTCGCGGTAGGCGCGACCCGCCGATCTGCGGGCAGGGCGGGTTTCGCCAGGCAGCAACTGCCCCTCAAGCCGATTGGCTCGATTTTTTTGGGACGTCGCGGTGATTGTTGGCGGACTACTGAACTACTGGGCTGCGGACTGCGGGACTGCTGGACTACTTACTGCGGATCAGGGATTGGGACGCGCCTGCGCCGTCATCGGGTCTGGCTGGCGCAAACCGACTTCAACGCATCGAGCAGCAACTGCGAAAGATGGGATCTGGGATTCTCCTGCGGCGCCAGGATGACCAGGCGGCGGGTGATCGTCGGCGCGCCGAACGGAATGACTCGGATGCCCGGCGGGAACTCGTTGCGGCCGCGCCTGGCCGGCACCACGGACGCGCCCAGGCCGTTGGCCACCATCGCGATGACGCCTTCAAGGTTGTCGATCTCCATGGTCGATCGCACCGTGATGCGCCTGCGCACCATTTCTTCCTGCACCAGATGGCCGACGCGGGCTGAGCGGTTGAATCGGACATACGGTGTCTGCTCCAGGATTTCCTGGTCGCTGGCGCCTTGCACCGACCGGTGCGCAATGACGACCAGCTCCTCCTCGACGAAGGGCAGAAAGTCCAGCCCCGAGCGCGGCGCGTCCGGCTCGGTCACGATGGCGACATCGAGCTGGCGGTGATAGATGGCCCGCTCCAGGTCGTGCGTCAGCCCCGTGGTGACGTGAACCTCCAGCCCGTGCCCCTGCTTTTGCAGGTGGCGCAAGGCCAGCGGCAGCACGCCCGACACACAGGTATGCACGCTGCCCAGTTTGAGCAGGCCGGCCGACGTCCCCTTCTTGAGCGAAGCGCTCATGCTTTCCCAATGCGTGATCAGGTCGCGCGCCCGGTGGACCAGCGCCAGGCCCGTGTCCGTCAGGATCGGCGGGCGGCGGCTGCGATCGAAGATCGTGATGCCCAGCTCATCCTCCAGCGCGCGGACCTGCATGCTCACGGCTGACAACGACAGGCCGATGGTGTTCCCGGCCTCGGCGAAGCTGCCGTGGTCTGCGATCGCAATCAGCGTGTAGAGGGTCCGGATGTCCATGCAGTATTCGTCCTGGTCGGTGGGCGTCGCGAAACGCGCGGGATGCGGGCGCTACAGCCCGAGCAGCCGCCGGGCGTTGCCTCCCATGACCTTCTTCAGGTTTTCCTCACGGATCGGCAAGCGCTCAAACCATTCTTTGTACCCTTGCACCGGACAGAAGGGAAACGAGCTGGCGTACAGCATCCGGTCGGACAGAAAGCTGTCGGCCGCCTTTACGTATTCCTCCCAGCCGGGCATGCGGGAAAAGTACATGTCGGGCGACAGCCACAGATTCGGCCGCCGGAACCCCAGGTGCAGGATTTCGTTGACCCACGGCCAACCGCCGTGGGCGACCACGACATTAAGGTTGGGAAAATCCGTCAGGACGCGATCGGTTCGTATCGGATCGGAATAGCTCAGGTCGGGCCCCGCCGTGCCACCGACCATCATGATCACGGGAACGCCGACGTCCTCGCAATGGCCATAGATGGGATAGAGACGCCGGTCGTCGGCGTGCATGGGCACGGGATAGGAACCCGGTTCGATGTTGATCAGCCGGAAGCCGTTTTCGATGGCCTGGTTGATGGTCTGACATGCCTTGCGGCGGTCGGTGGGATCGATCGAGGCCGCACCGATGAACCGGTCCGGGTGCCCGGCCACGATGCCGCGCACATCGTCGTTGGACACGCTGCCCAGCACGCCGGCCAGTCTGCCCACCACCACGCCGCGGTCGATGCGGGCCGCGTCCATCTCCTGCAGAAGCAGGTCCATCGACTGCTGCTGCGCCGCTTTGGATGGTTCGAATCCCACCGTCCGCGTGAAGCCGTCGCGCCGTTCTCCCGCTGAATACATCAGCGTGTTCAAGAAGCCGCCTACGGGCGGCCGAAGCCGAAAGTCGATGATCATCGCAGTCTCTCTGAATGGAATCCGATTGCGGGGCGTGGCGACGCAGCGCCTACATCACTTCGTCCTTGCGGTCGTCCGTCTCGCCGTAGCGGTGCAGCGCGGGCGGCTTCAGTCCGGCATACAGCTTTTCGATGCCGGCGTTGATCGCTTCCGCGTGCTGCGCGAAAAGCGAGTTGCCGTCCAGGTCGCTCTCGACGATGAATGGGCCGAAATCCTTGACCTCGAACAGCCACATCGCCTGCGCGATGCCCAGCTCATCCAGCCAATGCACCTCGCGCACCTGCTTGATGCCCCGTCCCAGCAAGGCGCCCGTGCCGTAGCCCACCGTGGTCAGGTAGATGGCGCCGCCCGGCGCCAGCACCTGCTTGTAGTCATCGGCGGGCATGCCGCCCTTGCCGATCAGGATGCGGCAGCCCGTCTCGCTGAGCCACCGGGGAATCCATTTGGAGAACCGGAATGACGCGGTGGCGGTGACGGCGCCCACGTTGTAGCCGCCGTGGCCGTCGGGGGCGGCGGCCGGCGAGCAATGGAAATTGACGTTGCTGACGGACCGCAGATCCACCGGCAGCGGCAGGCCCTCGTCCAGCACCTTCTTGTAGACACCCTCGCGGGCCGTGTACACCAGTCCATTCAGGTACACGGCCGAACCGAGTTCGAGCTTGGCGATGTCTTCCGTCTTGGCGGGCAGGTCAAGATGAAAGACCTTGATGTCGTCGTCGTTGTTCACCATTCGACCGTCTCCCGGCGCAGGTAGGGCGTGAACCATTGAGGATCGGTGCGGTACTGGATTTCCCCATTGGCGTGGATCCGCGCGGTGGCGCGGCGCGAAGACAGGCAGAACGTATGCAGGCTGATGGGCATGCCGCCGGTGTGCGTGTAGCCGCATTCGATATGGCAATCGACCACCATGCCGGAGCCGACGAAGCCCATGGCGCCCATGCCGATCGAGTTGCCGAGCTTCATCAGTTCAAGCTCCAGTTCGGCCACCTTGGGATCGGGATTCCGGTCGCCAACCGTGCGCAGACAGGCCGCCTGCTTGCCGAGCTGCATGCACGTGTCCTTGGACCCGCCCAGGCCGATGCCGACGATGGCGGGCTGGCACGCCAGGCCGCGCTTGCCGAACGCGATCAGGGTGTCGAGCACGAAGCGCTTGATGCCGTCGATGCCGTCGCCGGGAAACAGCATCCGGTAGTCGGTGCCGAACAGGCCACCCTTGTGCACGGTGGTGATTTCGATCCAGTCGGCGTCCGGTTCGAAAGACCATTCGACTTCCGGCGCGTTGATCCCGACGTTGTTGTTGTGGTCGGTGCGCCAGAGCGGATGCACGCGGTTCGGCCGCAGCGGGATGGTCACGGTGGCTTCGGCCGTGGCGTGTCGCAGCGCGCGCTCCACGGCGACGAAACCAGCGTCCACGCAGGCCTCGTTGCCCACCTTGACGTAATACCGCGGCAATCCGGTATCGGCGCACATCGGGCGCCGGTCCTGGTCGGCGGCCTCCCAGTTGTCGACCATGGCGTGGATGACGAATCGCGGCAGCTTGCCGGTTTCCTTTTTCTGCAGGGCCTGAATGCCTTCCTTGTAGTCCCTGGGTATCTCGATGGCAGCGCGGCGCATGATTTCCAGCGCGGCTTCTTCAATTTTCTGGACGGGAATTCTCATGGTGGGTTGCCTTCAGCTTTGGGGGATGCCTGCTTCGCCTTCGATCAGCGATTCGCCCGGCTTGACGATGTCAAAGGAAACCGGAACCATCTCCAGCTGCAATTCGCCGTCCTGCGCGCTGACGCGGGTGTAGCAGCTGGTGTGCAGGTCGCCGGGTTCGGAGAAGTCTTCGCGATAGTGCGCGCCGCGGCTGTTCTCGCGTGCCAGCGCCGACACCGTGATGACCTTCGAGATGTCGACCAGGCTTTCAAGGTTGAGCCAGTCGTGCCAGGTCAGGTTGAAACGCCGGTCGCCGTCCGCGACACCGATGTTGCGCAGGGCCGCGCGATGGCCGGAAATAGCCCCAAGGCCGTGTTCCATGGCGTCCCGATTGCGCAGCACGCCGACGTCGTCCCACATCGTCTGCGACAGCGCATCGCGCAGCTCGTGGATGCGTCCGGCACGCCGCGAAAACGGAAACTCGGCGCGTTCGACACCGCGCGCCATGACCTGCTGGTCCGGATCGCGCCACTGGCCTGACTTGGCGACATAGGCGGCCATCGCGTCGCCCGCGATGCCGCCGAACACCGTGGAGTTGGCGACGCCGTTTCCGCCCAGGCGGTTCGCGCCGTGCACCCCGCCGCAGTCCTCTCCCGCGGCATATAGGCCGGGCGAGGCGGTCGACCCGTCCACATTGAATTCGACGCCGCCCATCAGGTAATGCGCGGTCGGCACCACTTCGACTTTTCCGCTGGCCAGGTCGAATCCGCAGTCCTTGCAGCGGTTGACCATGCCGGGGAAGGTCTTGGCCACTTTCTCCGGACCAAGATGGCTCATCTGGATGTAGACGCCGCCCATCGGACCTGTGCGCCCCGCGCGCATTTCGGCGTAGATCCCGCGGCTGACCACGTCGCGCGTGGCCCGTTCGCCGCGCTTGTCGTAGTTCGTCATGAAGCGCTCGCCTTCGCCGTTGAGCAGGTAACCGCCGGCGCCGCGCAAGCCTTCTTCCAGCACCGTGCCGGTCATCCGCGTATCGGGTCCGCCCAACAGACCTGTCGGATGAAACTGGACCATCTCCATGTCTCTGAGCTTCAGGCCGTATCGCAATGCCATGGCCAGGCCGTCGCAGGTCTTGTCGCCGGAAGGCGTGTGGTAGCGGTACATCGTCGGGCCGGCGCCGGTGGCCAAAAGAACTGCCTTGGCCTGGATGAACCGATAGGTACCCGCCCGCATGTCGATGAACAGTACGCCCGAGATGCCCGAGCCGTCGGCGGCCGGGATGAGTTCGATGGCGCGGTGCTCCTCAAGTTCTTCCACATCCAGCGCGCGAACCTGCTCCATCAGCCGATTGATGATCTCGATGCCGGTCAGGTCCGCCTTGTGCACGGTCCGGTCAAAGCTTTGGCCGGCAAACGCCTTGGAATGCAGCGATCCATCGGGATTGCGGTCGAAGAAGCAGCCGATCTCGTTTTCCAGCTCCCGAACCCGTTCGACCGCGCCTTCGACCAGCCGCCAGGCCAGATCCTGGCGCGGCAGCCATTTGCCGCCCTCGATCGTGTCCATGAAGTGGCGCTCGACCGAGTCACCCGCGGCCAGCGCGACGTTGTAGCCGCCCTGGACCATGCGGGTACAGCCGCACTTGCCGAGCAGGCCTTTGACGGTCACCGTGACCTGCAGCGACGGGTTTGCCTTCTTCGCGTGCAGCGCCGCGAAGAGGCCCGCGCCGCCAGTACCCAGCACCAGAATGTCCGTCTTGTGGTTTTCAATACGCATGTCAGATCACTCCGGCGATGAACGCCAGTCCGGTGGCCATCGAGATCGCAAAGCCCCAGCCGATCCACGCGACGCGCGCGTCGCGCGGCGTGCGCCAGGGCAGGAGTTCAAGCGCAAGCAGGCGCAGTCCGAAGAACATATGCAGCGTCAGAAGCAGCACCAGCCCCCATTCACCGGCTTTCATCCACGGCAGCTCCGCCAGCTTCAGGAATGCGTCAAGCCTGGCCTGGTCCAGCGCCATGGCCAGCACATAGAAATGGACGGGAAGGAACAGCGCCAGCGCCAGGCCGGAAAGCCGATGTCCCAGAAAGGCCCAGTACGCCTGGTGATTGCGTGCGGACTTTCTCATGCCAGTCCGCCTACCGCGGCGACCGCGCGGATGCCCAGAACGAGCAGCGCCGCGCCGAACATCAGGCCGATGACGGACGCCGCCGCGCGGCCGAGTTTCAGCCACTCGATGAGGATGTTGCGCAGGCCGATGGGAACGTGGACCGATACGCTGAGCACGAACAGGCCGTAGAAGACGATCCATAGCCAGTTCCCCTCGGTGCGCGAGAGGATTTCGCCGGCGGTCAGGCCGCCGCGGACCGCATAGATGACGAGGCCGACGTGCACCAGGACGAAGGGCGCCATCACCATTGCCGTCAGGCGCTGGAGTGCAAACAGACGGGCCTCCATGTCAGCCTCCCTTGAGCAGGCTGAAGATGGCGCTGCGTTTCAGGCCCGCGATGCTGCCGGTCGGGCTCAGGCTGACGGGACAGTGCTTCATGCAACTGCCCTGCGTGTGACAGGAATTGCAGCCGCTGCCGGAGGTGGCCTTGTGCAGAACATCCTTGGGGTCGGCGTGCCGCTCGTCGTTATAGAGCGTCCACGCGCGATTCAGCGCCGCCGGACCCAGGTAGTCCTTGTCCCACGACACCACGTCACAGGCGGCGTAGCACACGCCGCAGTTGATGCATTCGATGGCCGCGTCAGCGAGCTTGCGTTGCTTGCTTTGGGGCGACACCAGCGCCGGCGGATCATTGCGCGTGGCGGTGCCGACAAAGGTGTTGCCGGCGCGCGCCCACTTCTGGAAGAACTCGCGCATGTCGACGACCAGATCCTTGATCCGCGGCATGTTGCGCAAGGGCTCGATCACGATCACGCCCGCTTCTTCGACGCGGCTCACGTGCGTGCGGCACGTCCAGCGCGGTTTGCCGTTGACGGTCATCGCACAGGACCCGCACACGCCGACGCGACAGGCGTAGCGGTACGACAGGCCGGGCTCTTGCGTTCGCTGGACTTCCGTCACCACGTCCAGAACGGTCTGGTTGTCGCGCCACGGGACCAGGTAGGTGGAGAACTTTCCTTCCTCCGTGCCGCGTGAGATGCGAACCGTTAGCTGTCTCTGGTTTGTGGAATGCGTCGTATCCATTTTCCGTCCTCAAGCGGCATGCTGCGCCCATGAACAGAATTCTGGAACTTGCGAATCCTTGAAGCAATACAGATTTGGTTGATATTTTTTGAATTTATTTTGGACGCTTTGAGGGGTGCCGCGTGCCGCTGCGGAGATGCCGCGACGCGGTAGGTTCAGCGCTTTGCGATGACGCAGTGCGGCAATGCCGCTCGCCGCGGCCTGTTCTGCCTACGCCCGGCGCGGCAGCCACCGCCAGAACACCCCAGCCGCGACCAGGCCCAACGTCCCCACGCCAAACGATGCCCCGCCCAGCGACAACAGTGCCGTCAGCGCCGATAGCGCCACCGGCCCGCCGCTTGCACCCAGATCGGCCATGAAGCGCCAGATGCCCAGAAACTGCGTGCGCGCGCCGGGCGGTGCGGCATCCGCGCCCAGCGTCATCACAATGCCCGACCCGATGCCGTTGCCAAAGCCCAGCAGCAGCGACACCAGGATGAAGCTCGTCACGCCGCCTGTCAGCGGGATCGCCATCAGGCTCAAGCCCATCAGCAGCGTGCACGGCAGCGCCACCCACAACCGGCCGCGCTGGTCCATCACCTTGCCCGCGGGATAGAACACCGACATGTCGACCGCCGCGACCAGGCCGTAGACGAGGGACGTGGTGGTGGCGTCCAGACCGAGATGGTCTGCCCACAGCGGAATCACCACCTGGCGCGACGCGCGCAGCGCGCTGATCAGCATCACGCCGACGCCCAGCGTGGCGTACACGCCGCGATGGTCGCGCGCGACCTCGCCGATGCGTGCGCGCGGCGCGCCTGAGGCCTTGGCGTGCGAGGGTTCGATGTCCGGCGCCTTGATGGCGATGAATCCCGCGCCGAGCATGGCGCAGACGGCAATCCAGTACGCGCCGTCGAGCCCCATGAAATGAATCAGTGCCGCGCCCGCGAAGGGGCCGATGAAGGTGCCGATCCGCGTCGTCCCGCCCAGCGTCGACAGGGCGCGCGCGCGGTACGTCAGCGGCACGACCTCGATCATGTAGCTTTGGCGCGCCAGCTGGAACACCGATTGCGCGCAGCCCTGCATCAGCATGGCCAGTGCGAGCACCCAGAGATGCGGCACGCCGATCACGAGCAGCAGCCCCGCCACGCTCAACAAGGCGGCGCCGGCCATGGCGCGCTTCTCGCCGAAGCGCTCGGTGATCAGTGCGGACGGAATGTTCGACAGCAGCGAGCCGACGCCGATGAGGGCCGCGATGAGGCCGGCTGCCGCGAATGACGCGCCTTGTTCCCGCGCAGTGAGCGCGATCACGGGAAGGATGGCGCCGTTGCTGATGCCGTAAAGCAGCGACGGGCCGAACGCCGGCACGGCGATCTGCTTCAGATTGAACGATTCGGGATGCGACATGAGGGGAACGTGGGGCGCCGGACGGCGCGGCGGTCATCGATGCGGGATCCCGAGAGTGTATCGAAAGCCCTTCGCGCCTGGCTGTCGGCAGCCTGACAGCCCAGTTGGCCAATCGAGGCGATCCGGCCATCCCGGCAATGCCGGCGTTTCTCCGGGTTTCTCCCTATTTGCATACGTATGCAAGGCTTTGAAAGTGCCCTCCATCGAAGAACTTTCAACGCTTGCAGGACCCGAGACCATGATCCGATATCTGAAGCGCGGCCGGACCGCCGCCGTCAAGACCGACGACGACGCCAAGGTGCGCGCCACCGTCGAAGACATCATCCGCGACATCGAAACCCGTGGCGACGACGCCGTGCGCGATTACAGCCGCAAGTTCGACAACTGGGACCCGGCGGATTTCCGCCTGTCGCGCGCCGAGATCGAGGCGGCGCGCAAGCAGTTGTCGGCGCGCGAGATCGAGGACATCGCATTCGCTCAGAGCCAGGTCCGCAACTTTGCGCAGATCCAGCGCGATTCGATGCGCGACGTCGAAGTGGAAACGTATCCGGGTGTGGTCCTGGGCCACAAGCACGTGCCGATGAATGCGGTGGGCTGCTACATCCCGGGCGGCAAATATCCGCTGCTGGCCTCGGCGCACATGAGCGTCCTGACCGCCAAGGTGGCGGGCGTGAAACGCATCGTGTCCACGGCGCCGCCGTATCAGGGCAAGCCGCATCCGGCCATCGTGACCGCCATGGACATGGCGGGCGCGGACGAGATCCTGGTGCTGGGCGGCGTGCAGGCCGTGGTGGCGATGGCGGTGGGTACGCCCAGCGTTGCGCCCGTGGACATGCTGGTCGGCCCGGGCAACATGTTTGTGGCCGAAGCGAAGCGGCAGTTGTACGGCCGGGTGGGCATCGACCTGTTTGCAGGACCCACCGAGACGCTGGTGATCGCGGACGACAGCGTGGACGGCGAGCTGTGCGCCGTCGATCTGCTGGGCCAGGCGGAACACGGCCCCACGTCCCCCGCGGTGCTGCTGACCACCAGCGAACAATTGGCGCGCGATACGCTGGCCGAAGTCGAGCGCCAGCTTTCGATCCTGCCGACGGCCGGCATCGCGGCCAAGGCCTGGGCCGATTGCGGCGAGGTTATCGTCTGCGACAGCGACGAGGAAATGCTGCAGGTGGCCGACGAGCTGGCGTTCGAGCACGTGCAGGTGATGACGCGCGATCCCGACTACTTCCTGAACCGGATGACGAACTACGGCGCGCTGTTCCTGGGGCCGCGCACCAACGTCAGCTTTGGGGACAAGGTGATCGGCACCAATCACACGCTGCCGACGAACCGCAACGCCCGCTATACCGGCGGCCTGTGGGTGGGCAAATTCCTCAAGACCTGCACGTATCAGCGCGTGCTGACGGACGAGGCCAGCGCGGCGATGGGCGAATATTGCTCGCGCCTGTGCCACATGGAGAATTTTGCGGGCCATGGCGAGCAGGCCAACATCCGCGTGCGCCGCTATGGCAATCGCCCCGACCTGCCGTGGTATCAGCCGGTAAAGGCCCAGGCATGATGGCGCTCCCCAAAGGACCGGACTTCCGGCTGGACGGTCGCCGCGCCCTGGTGACGGGCGGCAGCGGCGGCATCGGGCTGGCGGCGGCCGCCGCGCTGGGCCGTGCGGGCGCGCATGTCACGGTGGCGGCCCGGCGCGAGGCTGAGCTTTTGCAAGTGTGCGAAGCCTTGCGCTTTGAGGGCATCGGCTGTGTGCCGCTGGTGCTGGACGTGACGGATTCCGCGGCCGTGGACCAGGCGGTCGCACGCGCGGAGCCCTTCGACATTCTGGTCAATAACGCGGGCATGAATCGCCCCAAGCCGCTCGTCGATCAGTCCGACGAGGACATCGACGCCGTGCTGGACCTGAATGTAAAGGCAGCCTTCTACACCTGCCGGGCCGTGGCGCGCCGTCTGATCATGGAAGGCCGCGCCGGATCCATCGTGAATGTGTCGTCGCAGATGGGGCACGTGGGCAGTCCCCGGCGCACGCTGTATTGCGCCAGCAAGCACGCGCTGGAAGGCATGACGCGCGCGCTGGCGTGGGAGCTGGGCGCCGCCAACATCCGCGTGAACACCGTGTGCCCGACCTTCATCGAAACGCCCATGACGGCGGGCATGCTGGCGCAGCCCGGGTTTCGGGACTGGGTCTGTGCGCGCAACGCGCTGGGCCGCGTCGGCCGTCTGGATGAGGTGATGGGCGCCATCGTCTTCCTGGCCAGTGACGCGTCCAGTCTGATGACGGGCAGCGCCCTGATGCTGGATGCAGGATGGACCGCGGCATGAGGACCGCGCCCCGCGCGCAGGACGTGGCGGATCTGGCGCAGGTGTCGCAGTCGGCCGTCAGCCGAACGTTCACCCCCGGCGCCAGCGTGTCGGAAGAGACGCGGCGCAAGGTGCTGGCGGCCGCGCAAAAGCTGGGCTATCGGCCCAATGCGCTGGCACGCAGCCTGATCACTCGACGCAGCCGCATCGTGGCGCTGGTGATGAGCTATCTGGAAAACCAGTTCTACCCGCTGGTGATCGAGCGGCTATCGCAGAAGCTGCAGAAAGAGGGCTACCACGTGCTGATGTTCATCGCCGAGGTGGACGAGGCGGCCGACGGCGTGCTGGCCGAGATCCTGCAGTATCAGGTCGATGGCATCGTCATGGCGTCCGCCATGCTGTCGTCCAACGTGGCGCGCAGTTGTGCCGAGGTCGGCGTACCGGTCGTGCAATTCAATCGGGTGTCCATTCTGGGCGGGCTGGCGCGTCACGCCAGCAGCTCGGTCACGTCCGACAACTATGCGGGCGGCCAACTGGTGGCGCGCCTGCTGGCGGCACGCGGCTACCGGCGCTTTGGCTACCTGGCGGGGCTGGAGGATTCTTCCACCAGCATCGAACGCGAACGCGGTTACCGCGATGCCTTGCGGGAACTCGGCCACGACGTCTCCTGCCGCGAAGTGGGCCACTACGACTTCGATCTGGCGCAGGCCGCCGTGCGGAAGATGTTTGCCACGGAGCCGCCGGACGCGCTGTTTGCCGGCAACGATCACATGGCGATCGCGGCGCTGGACGTGCTGCGTCAGGAGCTGGGCGTACGCGTGCCCGAGGACGTGGCCGTCGTGGGCTTTGACGACGTGCCGCAAGCCGCCTGGGGCGCGTATCGCCTGACCACCGTGCGTCAGCAGGTCGAGCCCATGGTGGACGCCACCGTCGCGCTGTTGCGCGAACAGATGCAGGCCGAACTGCGGCCGCGCGACATCGTCGTGCCCTGCGGTCTCGTCGAACGCGCGACGGTCCGGGCGGGGCCCTGACGACACGCTTTTCCTTTTTTTCCGGCATTACCAAAAAAGCGCGCGCAGACCGCGCTCATTGACACCAGGAGACAAACGCATGCGCAGCATTTTTGTACGCACCCTGACCGCCGTAGCGGCCATCGGACTGACCGCCAGCATGGCCCACGCCCAAGGCGGCGCGCCCGCGTGGCCGACCAAAAATATCCGGTACATCGTGCCGTTTTCGCCGGGCGGCGTGTCCGACGGCGTGGCACGGTTGATGGCCGAGCAATTGAGCGCTCGTCTCGGGCAATCGGTCATCGTCGAGAACAAGCCGGGCGTTTCCGGCATTGTGGGCACGCAGCAGGTGGCGCGCGCCGAGCCCGATGGCTACACCATCGTGGGCGGTACCATCACCACGCATGCCGTCAACCCGTTCTTCATCAAGTCGCTGGGCTATGACCCGGTCAAGGACTTCACGCCCGTCGGGCTGGTGGGCATGGTCAGCAACGCGTTGGTGGTGCGGGCCGACAGCCGCTTCGATACGGTGCAGCAGGTGATCGACGCCGCGCGCGCCGACCCGGACGGGCTGACGTACGGCACGGCCGGCGCGGGCACGTCGCAGCATTTGTCGGGACAGCTCTTCCAGTCGATTTCGGACACGCGGTTGCGCCAGATCGTTTACAAGGGTGGATCCCAGTCGATGGTGGATTTGATCGGCGGACAGATCGACATGGTGTTTGAAACGGTTGCGGCCGCGCGGCCGATGATCGATGCCAAGCGGGTCAAGGTGCTGGGCGTCACATCAAGTGCGCCGCTGGCGGACCTGCCGGGCGTCAAACCGCTTGCCGAGCAGGGATTGCCGGGCTTTGCGATGCAATCGTGGCAAGGCATCTTTGCGCCGGCGGGCACGCCCGCGCCGGTGGTGGAGCGCTTGGGGCGCGAGATTGCGGCCATCGTCAACACCCCCGACGTGCGCGCCAAGCTGTTGACGCTGGGTGTGGCGCCCGACGGCCGCGGGTCGGCAGAATTCTCGAAGTTCCAACGCAGTGAAATAGAAAAATGGGGCAAGGTGATCAAGGACGCCGGCATCCAGGCCGACTGATCCCGCCCCGACACAGGAGACTTTCATGACCGATCCCCGCCTCCCGCTGGACGGCCGCCTGCCGGACATGTTGCGCAGCGGCAAGCCGCTGCGCGGCCTGTTCAACGGATTGCCCAGCCCAGCCATCGTCGAGATGTGCGCGTATGCCGGCTTCGATTTCATCATTCTGGACAACGAGCACGGCAGCGCGGACTTCGGCATGACCGAACACATGCTGCGCGCCGCGCGGGCCACGGGCATCGTGCCCATCGTGCGCTGTTTCGAGCAGGACTTGCCGCGCATCCTGGACATGGGCGCGAGCGCCGTGCAGGTGCCCATGGTCGAAAGCGCCGAGCAGGCGCGGCGCCTCGCCGGCATGATCCACTATCCGCCGCTGGGCCGACGCGGCAGCGCGTTCAGCACGCGCGCGGCGGGTTACGGGGCCTTCGGCGGCGCGGGGCATACGCAGCGCAGCAACGACGGCATCGGCTTCATCGCCATGATCGAAACGCCCGAGGCCATTGCGGCGGCGGGCGAGATTGCGGCGGTGGACGGCGTGGATGCGGTGTTCATCGGCCCCAACGATCTGGCGCACGCAATGGGTCACGGCAGCGACTGGAACGCCGAACCCGTGCAACGCGCCATCGAGGCCGGGCTGCGCGCGATCGCCGGGGCAGGCAAGTGCTCAGGGATCATCGCGCTGACGCCGCAGGACGAGGAAAAGTACGGGGAAATGGGCGCGCGCTATTTTGCCAACGTGTCGACCAGCATCATCACCCGCGCGCTGGCGCACGCCGCTTCTGCCGGACGCGAGGCGAAGCCGCCCGCCTATTGACGGCTAGCCCGCATTGCCGTGGTATCCGAACCGGAAGCCGCCCAGCAAATATGTGCGCACGGCTTCGTTGAAGGGGTAGGTGTAGGCCTGGCCCACCACGATCACATGCGCCACGTTGGCCAGCACGCGACGGCGCAGCGCCTGGCCGATCGATTCGTCATCGCGGCCGGCTTCCACGCGCGACATCTGCTGGAAGAGTTCGCTTTGCGTCACGCCGTTCTGCATGAAAGAGAATGCGGTCCAGACGCAGGCCAGCGTCAACACCAGCGCCAGGCCCGCCGCGCGCGTGGCGGTGCGCCCCGGCCGCTGGCCGGCCGGCGTGCGCAGCCAGACGACAAGTTTGACGATGAGGTAAAGCAGCTTGCCGAAGTGGCCCACCGCGCCCAGCAGCGAAAACAGCAGCGCGACCGGCGGCACGATGGCCGCGCGCGCGGCGTCCTCTCCCAGCTTGTGATGCTGCCCGCCGCGCGCAAAATCCGCGCTGCTGGCGGAAAAGCGCGGCATGGCTTCGTCCACCGCCCGGTCCAGCATGCCGTCGTACAGGCGCTTGAAGCCGGCGGCGTCGGTGTAGTTGGGCGCGACGCTCATGGTGGCCGGCACCATCAAGGTCTGGCGCAGCAGCCGTTGGACGCCGGGGCGCGCCACGAAGTCTTCGTACGACAGGCCGGGCGGGATGGCGTCGCCCTCGACATGCACGGTGCGGCTGCGCATGGTCTTCCAGTATTGCTGCGCGACCGCCTCATTGAAGGTGGCGCGGTCGTGTGGCTGCCAGCCAGCCGGCACGGGGATGCGCTTGCGCACGTCCTGCACCACGCGGCCTTGATAGCGCGCGGGCACGCTTTCCGGGGTCCAGCCGCGGCGCGACAGGTTGCGGCGGTAGTCGCCCCACGCGCGATCCTGTTCGCGCGCCAGGCCGATATCCGACGCGACCGGCACGCCGGCGTACTGCTTCCAGCGCTCGGCCACGGACTGCATCACGCTCGTGTAGACCTGGTGATAGCCACGGATGCCCGGCGACGTCATGCGCACTTCGCGGTCATCGAAGGTGAAGGTCTTCATCTGGCGCTGCAGGTCGGTGCGGATGACCTGGCGCTTCTTGGGTTCGACCTTGTCGTCCAGATTGTCGATGTTGGACAGCAGCACCTGGAATACCGCCAGGAATGCCTTGCCCTCGGGACGCGCGTAGACGCCGTCGTCGAGCAGTCCATCCAGATGCAGGTCGCCCTGCACCAGCGAGCGTTGCAGCAGGCCGGCGTTGGTGGCAATGCGGCGGAACTCGCCGTCGCGCGAGTCGACCAGCACGTTCACCATCATCTTGATGGCGCTGAAAACGAGCAGCGCGGTCACGGCGCAGGCAACGGCGATCTTCAGGTACGACGGCCGGCCGCCGGTGGCGAGCCGCCGGGCCAGCATGAGCTGCAGCACCACCAGCGCGGCGGCGATGCCGGACAGGGTGCGGCCGAAGAACTCCAGTTCCTCGATATCGTGGGGCGTCGCGCGGCTGCCAACGACATCGAGCAGCCGGGCGTTAAAGCCCAGTTCAAAACTGAGGTAGATGACCGTCAGGACGATCAGGAAGAGAATCTGGCGAATCTGGGCTTGGCGCACGATCAATCCCTCAGATCCAGACGGGTCGACGTGATTTCCTCGTCGGGCAGATCCAGCTTGGCCGGCACGCGCGAGGCCGCGCCCGAGCGTGGTGCGGCCGGCGCATCGCCGGCGGGCACGCGCTGCTGCTGTGGTGGCGCGACGCGCCCAGCGGAGCTGCCCGCCGCTTGCGTCTGAACCGCAGCGGGGGCATTGGGGGCGGCACGGCGGCCGCTGTTGGCGGGCTTTGCCGCCTTGCCCGATCGAGCTGCCGGCGCCGAGGGTGGCGGATAGACGCCATGCAGCCGGATCGAATCCATATACCCGGGCGGAAACAGCGACTCGTCGGCAAACGGCTTGGCGCGCGGATTCAAGCCCGCGACGCTCTTCACGTCGCCGCGGCGCATCCGGCCATCCTGCGTGTAGACAAAGCGCTCGATCGCCGAGCCCTTGGGAAAGTCGAAAGTCAGGGCGCTGCCGTCATTTTGGACCAGCACGACTGGCCGGTCGCGGCAATTTCCCACGTCCCACGACAGCACGTCGGACCCCTGGATGGCCAGCACGGTATAGCGGTAATCGCAGTTGCGGCGCTGGGTCTCGATGACGACCACGGTGCGTGGGCCGATGTTCTCGGTACGCGCGATGCGCGCGGATTCCACGTTGTTCAGGGGCACCACGCGCTGGTTGCCCGACAGCTTCACCGAGAAGTTCTTGCCTTCGCGGCGCAGCGTGCCCTGTCCGCCGTCTTGCAGCGGAAACTGGCCGATCTCGGTGCCGAAGAGGGCGGCGGTGTCCACGCCGTACACGAGGTTGCCCCTCGAATTGGTCTTGACCGCGCAGGCGGACAAGCCCGCCAGCAACAGGAAACTGGCCCCAAGGCGAAGGATCAACGAACGAGAGACGTGCAGGCGCAATGACATCATGGGAAGGCTAAAAACCTGGCGCCTCGCGGGCGCCATTTTTGTCAAAGCCCTGCAATGTATCTCACAGTTACAACGCAGGGCCAGACTTGTTTCAATTGCCCTGCTTCAGTTCCATCGACTGTTTCACCAGCTCGTGCGCCCCGTGACGGACGGCGGACACGCAGCGGGCCACGATGGCGCGCAGCAGCGCAAGGTCGGGCAGGGTGTCGGGAGCAGCCACGAAGCTTTCCACCGACGCCGACACGCGCGCGGGGCGACCGGCGTCCTCTTGCGGCAGCGTCAGCTTGATGGCTTTGCAGCGGTTGTTCACGACGTTGATGACTTCAAGGAATTGCTCGCGGGTCAGTTCCAGTTCGTCGGCCTGCACGAAGCTGGGGTAGACGAGGCGCAGGAATTCCGGGTCCGAATCGCTCAGGCTGAAGTACATGATGCCCATGTCGGGATACTTGAAGACCACATCGCCTTGCTCGTCAAAGCTGGCGACCAGGCCCAGTTCTTCTTGCACCACGGTCTGGTACAGGGCGGACAGCGGGGTGGGGGTGGACATGATTCAACGCTCCGTTCTTGATAAGTGGGAAATATCGGCACGTGGAAGACGCGGGGGGCATTCCAGCGTGCGGGGCTGAAATGGCGAGCCCTTGCTCCTTGCTACGCGCCGTCTTGAAAAAGGTTCGGAAAAAATTTAGCGACGAAGGATAAACCGAACCCGGCAAATCAATCGGCCGAAGAAAGGGCAGAAAAAAAAATCGAACCTTTTGCGCCGCTGCGCGTAGGGCTCAGTATCGGCGTCCATACCGGCCGACCATATTGGCACCCGCCTCACCCAAATAAGGAAACACACCATGCAGGACAAAGCACAAGACGTATTGACGCAGGCCAAGACCCACGCGGCACGGCTGGGGGCCATCGCGGTTCAGCGCGTCAACCGGGGCGACGCGGCGGGCGCGTTGCTGTTCCTTCTGGGCACCACGCTGTTCGCGGTGGTGTCCGTGCGCATGATGGGATCGAGCGCCAGCCTGAGCTTCTACGACCTCTTGCGCCTGCAGAACGGCGGCAGCGTGCAGGGCGCGATGGCAGGGCAGGGGTCCGGCGCGGGCTTTTATGCCTTGCTCTGGCTGCTGGCCGTCGTGGGGCCGCTGCTGCCTTCGCTGCTGGACCATCGCGCGGCGCGCCTGGGGTATTTCGCGCCGCTGGTGTTGTGGGTCATTGCGTTGGCGGGCGTGGTCTCGCAGGTGCAGGAGTTCATGAATGCGACGCGGCAGTTTGCGGGCATCATGGGCAATTCGCGCGCCGGCCGCAGCCTGGCGGGCGACATGGCATCCAACCTGTGGAGCGGTCTGTCGTTCGGATTCGGTTTCTATCTGTCTGCCGCCATCGCGCTGGCCTTCACTGTCCGCGGGGTCGCCGCGTTGCGCCGCCGCGCTTGATTTTCCGCGCCTGCGCAGCTAAGGTGCCGCAGCCCCAAGAACCTGAACCATGAACACGCTCGAATCCAAGCGCTACGTCATCAACAACGTCGACGCGCTGCTGCGCATCATGCACACCGACCCGCGCTATGCGCTGGAGTTTCGGAACAAGGCCGAGCAGCACATCACGCTGAAACTGCGCAGAAAATTCTTCAATGTCCCGCCCGAAGGCGTGGTGGACGCGTTCAACAACGCGCTCATGAAGTTTCTGCAGACGCGCACGTTCAAGGACGAGGGCTTTCTGCACGGCCAGCCCGAGGGCGGATGGACGGCGCATGAACTGGCCGTCAGCAAGCTGGGCGGCTACCTGTACCGCGGATCGCTGCACGAGCTGATCCAGTTTCACCGCCGCACGCGGCATGAGGTGCAGTGGTCGGGTTCCGAGGATGGCGGGGATCTGGACGACGTGGCGTTTGACGACGCCCGGGAGGTGGCGGATGCCTCGCCCTTTGCCGACCCCGCGCATGCGTACGAGCACCTGTCGGTGGTCAAGCGCATGCGCGACTGCCTCAACAAACTCAGCGATACGCTGAAAACCACCATGTTCCTGTATCTGGACGACATGCCGATGGAACAGATCGCCCGGCAGCAGGACCTGCACGTGCCAACCGTGAAGAGCCGCCTGCATGCCGCGCGCAAGCTGGTGACGGAATGCACCCGCAAGGGGATGGACTGATGATGGCTGAAGACCGAGTGCTGTCCTATCTGTCCGGCGAGCTGGACGCCGATGCCCGCCGGGCCTTTGAAGCCGATCTCGCGCGCGATCCCGCATTGCGGGAGGAGCTGGAGGCGTGGCGCAACCTGGCCGAGGCGCGGCAGCTTGCGCATAACGAGATCGGGCGGGGCGAGCGCGAGGCTGCGTTCTTGCGTGCGCTGGGGCAGCGCGTGGAGGCCGCGCCGGCGCACGAGTCGGCACCCGCGCCTGCTTCCGAACCTGTGCCTGCACCTGCACCTGCGCCTGTGCCTGCGCCGGTGTCGCGCCTGCGGCGCTTGTGGCAGTGGCTGTGGCCCACGCCCGCCAGCCCCTTGATGCCGCTGGGCTGGGCGCTGGCGATCATGCTGTCCGTCGTGGTGGTGCAGCAGGCGCCGGTGGAAGGACCCGAGGTAGTCATGTCCGACGATGTGTTGTCGCGCGGCGGTGCGTCATGTCCGCGGCTGGTGGTGGATCTTCCCGACGCCCTGACGGCGCGGCAGTTGCGCAATACCTTGTCCCAGTACGCCGTGTCCATCGTCGATGGACCCGATGCGGACGGGCGATACGTCCTGGCTGCTGCGCGTGAGTCGTCGCTGCGCGATGCCGCGACGGCGCTGGGCACGCTGTCTGCCACCGTTGCGCCGGCCGGCGCGTGTCCCAAGCCGTGAGGCGCTGGCGCAAGCCCGCCGTCAATCCCAACGCAAAGCCCACCACCACGTCAGACCCAAAGTTTCCTATGAAGCCCATCAACGAACTCGCAGACGCCAACGTGGCGGACGCGCCCGCGCAACCCCTCCTGCGGCGGCGCTTGCTGGCCGCGCTGATCGGCGCGGGGCTGTGCGGGGGGCATGCTGGCGCCGTGTTTGCGGCGGGCGCCAATGCGCGGGGGCTGAACAACCGGAACATGATGGATGAGGAGCCGGCCCGCTCGGGCGCGCCGGCTCCCCAGCCGGCCACGCAGGCGCCCGCGCCCGAGGACGGTCCCTCCGCCAATGTGTCGGATCCCAAGACCGCATCGGACACCAAATCCAAGGCCGACCCGCAAGCCGAACCCGCCAAGCGCCGTTACGCGCTGGTGATCGGCAACGCGCGCTACGCCGTCCCGGCCAACGCGCTGGTCAACCCGGTCAACGACGCGCGCCTGATCGCCGACTCGCTACGCCAGCGCCAGATCGACGTGACCCTGCTCACGGACCTGACCACGGCGCAGATGGAAGCCGCCGTCGACGACTTTGCCCTTCGCGCCACGGGCGGGGACCTGGCGCTGATGTACTTCGCCGGACACGCCGTCGCGGTGGACGACGTGAACTATCTGTTCGGCGTGGACCTGCCGCTGCCGCTGAGTGAAGTGCGCATCCGCACGGCGCAGCAAAGCTCGCTGAGCCTCAAGCGCGTGTCGCAGGCGCTCCGGCGCGCCAACGTGCGCGCCCGCCTGATGGTGCTGGACGCCTGCCGCACCAACCTGACGCGGGGTACGCCCGCCTCGGGGCTCGTGCACGCGGTGCCCGCGGGCGGCGAGCTCATCGCCTTCTCCACGCAGCCCGGAGCCACCGCCGAAGACGGTTTCGGCAACGACGGCCCCCGCCACAGCCCCTACGCGTACTACTTCTCGCAAGGGCTGCGCGCGCTACCCGGCTCCGCGCCGGTGGAGACCTTCTTCAAGCAATTGACCGCCGACGTGCAGGTGGCCACCGCCTACCGGCAGATACCGCACTACGCCAGCAGCCTGGTCGGCACCGTCACCTTCACCACGCTGGCGGACGCCCAGACGCCCGCGACGCCGGGGGCATCCGCCGGTCAGACGGCTCAAGGCCGAGGCCCGTCGCCCACGCTGGGACGCGATCTGATCAAGGCGCGCATGAGCGCCTGGGAATACGAGATTGAGCGGGGCGCGCAGTATGTGGACGAGCCCCGGCTGGCGTCGTTGCAGGCGCGCGCCAAGGCGGGCGATGTGGTCGCCATGACCACCTTGGGGCTTATCGCCGAAAATGGCGAGCACGTGCAGCAGAACTACCCCGTGGCCGCCCGCTGGTATCAGCGCGCCGCCGATCAGGGGTTCGCGCCCGCGCAAACCTATCTGGGCGAGCTGACCGGCATGGGCCGGGGCGTGCCCAAGAATTACGCCGTGGCCGAACGACTGTTCCGCGATGCAGCCGAGGCGGGGCACCGGCGCGCGGCGCTGGATCTGCTGGACGTCCGCGCGCGCATGGGCGAACCGATCGACCCGCGCGAGTGGGCCAAGGTGCTGCAAGACGCCGCGCTCAATCCCGTCGGCTTTCCGATGCCGGGCATGGCGCCCATTCCAGGCATGGCGGACAACCCGTGGATGCGCGCGCTGGGTGTGCGCCCGCCCGGTCAGCCCTGAACCCGGGGGCGGCGCGGGTATGGCGTGTCAGGCGCATCAGGCGGGGCGGTGGTACACCGCCTCGACGTTGTAGCCGTCGGGGTCCAGGATGAAGGCGCCGTAGTAGTGCGGATGATATTGCGGGCGTAAACCGGGCGCGCCGTTGTCGCGGCCGCCGGCCGCCAGCGCCGCGCTGTGGAAGGCATCGACTTCGGCGCGGCTGCGCGCGCGGAACGCCACATGCACGCGCGGGGTGCTGGGCGTGCCCTGATGAATCCAGAACTCGCCGCCCGGGTCGCCCGCGTCGTCGGGCTCCCCGATGCCAAAGCCCATGCCCGTCGCCAGCGCCTTGCGCGGCACATAACCCATCGCCGCCAGCGCACTCAGGTAGAACGCCCGGCTGCGCGCGAAGTCACTGACGTGAATCTCGATGTGGTCCAACATACGCTGCTCCTCGGAAAGGCGGCCGCGTGGGCCGGAAGGACCAGCATAGGTGAGCGGGCAGGGCGAGGTCGCTTCGATTTGCAACGTGGCGATACGCGGTTGGGCGCTAAGCGCGGCACGCCGCCAATCGGTAGCGAAGCGCTACTGAGGGTGCGTCAATGACGTACCAACCATCAGTTCGACCCCCGGCGCGCCACGGCGATCAGAAGCTTTCCCAATCATCATTCGACTGCGCGGGCTTGTGGTCGCCGGGCACGCGCAGCGGGCTCTTGGATTGCGGGGCGGGCTTGGCTTGGGCGCGGCGAGTGTCCGCCGGCTTGGCGGCTGCCGGCCGGGTAGACGCCGGCTTGGCCAGCGCGCGTTGCGGCTTTGCGGGCTGTGGCGCTGCCGGCTGCACCTCGCGCACCTGAGCAACCTGCGGCTGCGCCACGAAACGCGGCGCGTCGTCTTCAGCAAGACGGAAGACGCTGACCAGCTTCACCAGCGTGGCAGCCTGCGAATTCAAGCTGTGCGCGGCGGCGGCCGATTCCTCCACCAGCGCGGCGTTTTGCTGCGTGGTCTGGTCGAGCTGGTTGATGGCGTCGCCCACTTGCGAGATGCCTTGTCCCTGCTCGTGCGCGGCGGCGCCGATTTCGGCGATCAGGTCGGCAACACGGCGCACCTGCGTCACGATGTCGTTCATGGTGCTGCCGGCTTCGCCGACCAGGTTCGAACCGGCTTCGACGTTGCCCACGCTGTCGCTGATCAGCTGCTTGATTTCCTTGGCGGCGCTGGCGCTGCGTTGGGCCAGCGCGCGCACTTCGCTCGCCACGACCGCAAAGCCGCGGCCCTGTTCGCCCGCACGGGCCGCTTCGACGGCGGCGTTCAGGGCGAGAATGTTGGTCTGGAACGCGATGGAGTCGATGACGGCGATGATGTCGACGATCTTGCGTGAGCTGGCCGAGATGGCATCCATGGTGCTGACCACGTTGCCGACCACTTCGCCGCCGCGCGCGGCGGCTTCGCTGGCCGAGCCGGCCAGGCTGCCGGCCATCTGCACGGATTCCAGGTTCTGCTTTACCGCCGAGTTCATCTCTTCCATCGAGGCCGCCGTCTCTTCGACGTTGGCGGCCTGTTCTTCGGTGCGCTGGCTGAGGTCGGCGTTGCCGGACGAGATCTGCGTGGCGCCCGTGGCGATGGACTCGCTGGACTGGCGCACCTGGCTCACCAGTTGCGCCAGGTTCGCGCGCATGGCGTCCATGTTGGCCAGCACGCTGGTCTGATCGCCTTCACGGCGTTGCACGCGCACGGCCAGATTGCCCTTTGCGACTTCCTGGGCGATCTGCGCGGCGTAGGCGGGTTCGCCACCCAGGCGGCGCATGACGGAGCGCACGAGGCCCAGACCCAGGATGCTGCCGATCAGCGCGCACAGCACGATCAGCGCGGTCAGCGTCCAGAACGTGCGTTCGACCGCCGCGGCCGCGTCTTCGGTGTCGAGGCGGGCCAGTTCTTCCTGGCGCTTGGCCGCTTCCATCAGGATGTTGCGCGCGGCGACATGCAGCTCGGCCGAGTCCTTGTGCAGCACGGTCATCGCGGTCGGATCGTTGCGGTCGGCCAGACCCTTCACGTCGTTGACGGCCGCCTTGTAGCGGGTCCAGGTGTCGGCCAGCTTGCCGCCGAGCGCGCGCAGGGCGGGGTCCTGCTCCTGCTGCAGACGGTCACGCGCCTGCAACACGGATTTTTCGGATTCTTCGTTCAGACGCAGCTCGTTCTGGCGGCCTTGCGGGTCGGTGTTCCAGATATAGACATACATGCGCCGGAAGTGCGTGGCGCCTTGGCGGGCGGCGTCGACGACGACGCGCAGCGGCATGACGGTTTCCGTGTACATGGCGCGCTGCTTCTGGCTGATGCTCCAGAGCTGCTGCATGGCGATGGCGCCAACGGCCACCAGCATCACGATGAAGAACAGCACCAGTGCGGTCAGGCTGCTCCGGAGAGAGAGATTTCTGAGTTTGGACATGATGGGCACGCGACGGGGGCGCGGAATGCGCCCTCCACCCGGGCACTACAGCACATTATGTTGCGGTGCAATACGGGGAACTGCGGGCGAAAAAGGCGGGTCGGCGGTGTTGGCCGGCTGCCTGTTCCGATATGCGGGATTTTTCGCGGCGGGTGACCGGACGCGGCCGCGTTCCCAGGAGGACGCTACGCGCCCAACTGCACATGCTCCACGCGGTTGCGCCCGTTGTTCTTGGCCAGGTACAACTGCTGATCCGCCGCCTTGATGAGGCTGCCGCGCGCATGCTGGTCATCCGGCACCACCGTGCTCGCACCCACACTGACCGTGACGCGCCGGCCGTGCGGCGACAGCGCGTGCACGATGGATTTCTTCTGGAGCTGTCGCTGGCATCGTTCGGCGACTTTGCGGGCCACCTCGGCATCGGCCTCGGGCAGGAGCACGACGAATTCTTCGCCGCCGTAGCGGGCAACCAGATCGCGCGGGCCATCGAGCGCCAGGCTCAGCGTCTCGGCGATCTCGATCAGGCACTTGTCGCCCTGGGTGTGGCCATACAGGTCGTTGTATTGCTTGAAGAAGTCGACGTCGAAGAGCAAGACCGACAAGGGCTGGCGCTCGCTGCGGGCGCGCTCCCATTCCAGTTCGAAACTGCTGTCGAAGCGCCGCCGGTTGGCGATATTGGTCAGGCCGTCCTTGAAGGACAGCACCTCCAGTTCTTTCTGCAGGCTGAGCAGTTTTTCTTCGGTCTTTTTGCGCTCGGTGATGTCGAACATGAAGCCGATCAGGGCTTCGGGTTCGCCGCTTTCCGTGCGCACGACGTGAACCACATCGCGGATCCACACGTAGCCGTTGTCCTTGGTCAGCGCGCGGTAGTCCGCTTCGTGGTCGACGCCGGCCTGGGATTGCGAGACGCAGAAGTTCACGACGTATTCGCGGTCCTCGGGGTGCATGCGCATGGCCCAGTCTTCGACGGTGACCCAGCTATCCGTGCGCCAGCCCAGCAGCGCCTCGATCTGGGGGCCGATATAGGCGAACTTCATCGTGGCCCAGTCGATCTTCCAGGGAATCGCCTTGGTCGATTCCAGCAAAGTCCTGTACACCGCGTTGTCGTTGAGAAGCGTACTGTCGTCGGCCATGCTCAATCCTTTCGGGATCCCGAGGAACGAGCACTGTAGCCCGAAGCGGGGGCGACGGGAACCTGCTCGACGACAGTTTGCGGTCAGGTTGACTAGAACGGCACCGCCAGCTTCAAGGACCCCGAATCGCCGCAAATCCGCCTTTAGTCGTAGATGCGTCCGGCGCGCCTCGCGGGCAGGGGGGCGCTATTTCCGGACCCAGTGCCCCAGCCCGCTGTCGTTGTAGTACTTGATGTCAAAGCCCTGGGCCTGCCCTTTGTCCATCTTGAAGACGATGGATGCCCGCGACGCGATCATTTCGGCTTCGCCGGCCGGCGAAAACGCGAACGTGTCGCCATCCCAATGGCGCACGGGAAAGCGCATGTCCCTGGGGCCCAGCACCAGCGTCAGCGCGCCGTAGGCTTCTTCGATCCGGGCGGGGCCGTAGTAAGGGTTGTCGAACGTGCCGGTGTACTGCGACAACGCCTTGGATGCCGCGGGCTTGGCGGGATCGGGCTTTCCGGTCAGGTCCGCCTGCGGTTCGAACAGCTTCTTCATGGCGCCGTGGTACGCCGCATACCAGTCGCGCGTGGACTTGCCGTACAACGCCGTGTCGGTGAACGTGGCCACCACGGCTTCCGCCGCGCCGACCGGGGCGCCATTGGTCAGCACGATGATGCCGATGCCTGCGGAGGGCACGATGCGGAAGGTGGTTCCCGTGCCCACCAGGAAGGCGCCGGAATGCCCCATCGCAGGGCGTCCGCCGGTTTCGGTGTTGACGTTGAAGCCATAGCCGTAGAAGCCGGAACGCGACTTCAGATCGGGCGCGGGGGCGCTGAAGGCCTGCGGCGACAGCGCGGGCAGCAGCGCGCCGGGCGCGGCCAGCGGCTTGCCCTGATGTTGGCCATCAGCCAGCAGCAGTTTCAGCCACTGCGCCAGATCCACCACCGTGGAGGACACGCCGCCCGCGGGCGCCTGCGCATCGGCGTTGCGCTTGCCCGCCTGCACGAAGTGGCCATTCTGGTAGGCGTGCAACAAGGCGCGGTTGGCGTGCGACTCGAAGTCCGCATAGCGGTAACTGGTCGACGCCATGCCCAGCGGCTTGAAGAGCTGTTCGTCGGCCAGCTGCTCCCACGGGCGTCCTGCTGCACGGGCGATGGCCTCGGCGCCGATCGTGGTGCTGAAGTTGGCGTAGTGGTAGGAGGTGCGGAAGGGGGTGAGCGGCAAGAGGCGCAGGCGCGCGATGACGTCGTTGCGGGAAAAGCCCAGATCTTCCAGATCGTCGCCCGCCGTGGGGGGCAGCCCGGTGCGGTGCGCAAAGAAATCGCCGATGGTGGCGTGCTCGGACACATAGGCGTTGCTGAGCGCAAAGCCGGGCAGATGACGCGATGCGGGGTCGTCCCACGTGGCCTTGCGCTGGGTGATCTCGATGGCGGCGACCGTTGCCGACAGCGACTTGGAAATGGACGCGATCTGGAACACGGTGTTGGCATCCACCGGCGCCTGTTTGCCCACTTCGCGCGTGCCGTAGCCTTGCGTCAGCACCGTCTTGCCATCGATGACAACCGCCACGGCCAGGCCCGGCACCTGGCTGCGTTCCATGATGTCCTTGATGACGCCGGGCAGTTCCGCGACGGCGCGCTCGCGGCTGCCGGCCGGTATGGCGACCGCGTCAGCCGGCGGGTAGTCGGCGGGGGTAATCGGCACGGGCTGCGACCAGGCTGACGTGACGCCGCCCAGGGCAAGAACGATCGTTGCGGTGATGCGCGTGGTTGTGCTGTGCATGTTGGCCTCAGAATCCTGCTTGGTAAGCGATGCGAAAGACGCCCTGGTTGAGGCGCAGGGCCTGGTCGCGCTGGTGCGTGATCCCGGCCTGCACGATCAACCCCACGGGCGTGACGTAGGTGACTGCGCCCGATACTCCCCAATCCGTACTGTCCAGCAGGCCATGCCGGGCCAGCGTCTGGCCGCCGCCGGTCAGCTTGCGCACGGCGGCCGTTGCGGTGATCTGCCAGCGGTCTCGAGACAACGACACCGAGGTTACGCCATTGCCGTTGGAAACCGGCGCGCCACGAAAGGCGCTGGAATACGTAGCCTCGTTGAACCAGTTCAGGTTCCATGCGTTGCCCAGCGGCGTGTCGTAACTGAGGCGGGCCGACATCGTGTTGGCGCTTTTGCCCTGATCCGGATCCAGGTGCAGCCGGCCCGCGTCCACCCCGCCCGATATGCCGGGCAAGCCGGGCAGGTCGCGGAAGTCGTACGAAAGGATGAACGACTTGAACTGGTCGCTGAATCTTGGCGGCTCGTCGGGACCGAGCAGGCCGCCGTCCAGGCTGAACCTGCGGTTCATGGCGGTGTTGTCGCGCTTGAATAGCAGGGCGGCCACGGAATGCGTGCCGCGGTCCGACGTGCCCAGGGTGTAGCGTCCGCCCACGCCGATCGATCCGCGAAATTCCGAGTTCTCGTTAAAGCCCGAGTACAGGCCGTCCACCACGTGCCAGGCGTCGCCAAAGCCCAGGTCCATCTTGCCGCCGTACAGCGCGTAGTTGTCGGCGGTGTAGGCCGCGAACAGGTTGTCCAGGTTCACGCCCAGATCGGAGAACGCGTTGTCCTTGGTGTCGTTGGTGGACGAGTTGAACGTGGCCTTGGTGCGGATCGAGAACTCGCGCGTCAGTTGCAGCACCAGCGCGGCCTCGGCGGTGGGCTGCACGCTGCTCCAGTGCGAGCGCGGAAGCTGGCCGTTGTCGTCGTGCACGCCGAAAAAACCGGTGTAGCCGGTCATCAGCAGAAACCTGCCGTTCAGGCGCGGATACGACTCATCGCCGTCGGCCAGATCGCTGTAGGGCGTGAGGAAGATCTCGGTCTTGAAGATGTCTCTTGCCTCTTGCGCCGACGCGCCGTGCGCGGCCGCGGCAAGCAGCGCCGCCGCGGCCTGGCGCCGCGCACGATGCAGACGCCTCACCGCGCCAGCTCAGCCGCCAGTTCGCGCACCTGCGCATGGATGTTGTTGAACATCCCGAAATTCACGCGGCTGGCGACGACGAACACGCCCAGGTCGCGGTTGGGTGACAGCACCACGTACGACATGAAGCCGCCAATGCCGCCGCTCTTGCCCAGCAGCAGTGGCGTGCCGTTGCGCGGCAGGGTGACCACCCATCCCAGTCCCATGCCGTCGGCGTCCGTGACCTCGGTGCCCACAACGGATTTAAGCCCGTCGTACGGCAGCCACATCGTGTGCGCCAGCAGGGCGTTCTCGCGGGCCTGCTGGGCGCCATCCAGATGCCAGCGCATCCAGTGCACCATGTCGTCGGCCGTGGCGTACACGCCGGCGCTGGCATACATGATGTCGGGCGCCACCGCATTGGGGTCGGGCTTGTCGAAGGGATCGAGGCCCGTCATCAGGCGCTTTTTCTGTGCTTCGTTCAGCACGTTGGTGGCATCGGTCATGCCGGCGGGCTTGAAGACCTCGTTGGCAAGCACGGTCGAGTAGTCCGCGCCGCCCGCCTTGGCCAGCGCGTCGCCCAGCAGGCCATAGCCCAGGTTGGAATACAGTGTCGTGGTGCCGGGCGCGTAGGCGGGCTTGTGGCTGCCCATCCACTTCCAGTAATAGGCGCGGTCGAAGGCGGCGAACGGATTGTCGGAGGGCTTGGCGTCGGGGTTGGGCAGTTCGCGCGGCAGGCCTGCGGAATGCGTCGCCAGGTCCAGCAGCGTGATCGGGCGGCCGTTGGCGTCGACCTTGGCATTGTCGGGTGCGTACTTCGACAGGGGATCGGTCAGCTTGAGCTTGCCCTTGGCTGCCAGCGACGCCAGCACGTCGCCCGCGAACACCTTGGATACCGACGCAATCCGGAAGATGGACTGGCCGTCGGGTTCGACGCCGCTGCCCGGCGCGGTTTCGCCGTAACCCTGGACCACCACGTCATCGCCGCGGACCGCCGCGATGATGAGGCCCGGCGCGCCGCCGTTCAGATACATCTGCATGCCGGCCATGGACACGGCATCCTGCAAGGCCAGGTCGGCGGCCTGGGCCTGGCCTGCGCCCAGTGCGCAGGCGGCGCTCAGGGCAAGAACGGGGATGCGCGGGAGAAGGCGGGACGTCAGCATGCGGATCTCTCTGAAGACGGCGAGGAACGGGTGTCCCTCCGCATGCCGCGATGATCCCAAAATCCCGGTGCGTAGCCACCAGCGTCAGGACGAAACAACATCCCGGCGTGATGAATGGCATATTGGCCGGCGTTTCTGCCGGCGGTCCGGGCTCAGATTCCCATGCGTTCGCGCAGCGGCTTGCGGTACGCGCGGGACACCGGCCACGCGTCGTCCACGGCCCGCATCCGGATCTGCCACCGGTCGACGCTTCGGCGGTCCACGTCCATGACATGCAACGCGTTGGCAATGGCGGTGCGGTGAACGCGGAAGAACGTCTTCTCGGGCAATAGCGTCGACCAGACGCCGAGCGCGCGCGAGTCCAGCACCATCGAGCCATCGTCCAGCCAGATTTCGCTATAGTTGCCCGCCGAGCGCACGCCCACGATGGCTTCCGGCTGAACGCCCCGGACCACGCCGCGCATGCTCAGGTAGACGACCGATGCAGCGGGGTTGCCCAGCGGCGCCCGCGTGCGGCCGCTTCCGTATTTGGCTTGTCCAATCAGGTTGGCGCATTGGTACAGCGCGCCGACCTCGCTGGCGGACCAGCGCCGGTGCCGCGCGGTAGTGTCGAAACCGATGATGCCTTGCAGCTTGCCGTCATGGCAGACCGGCACGCTGAGCACGCTCTTGTTGCCCTGGCGCTGGAATTCGGCCTGAATGGCGCGCGCGGTGCGCGGCAGGTCGTTGACGTCGTGGATGGCGACCGCCTGGCCTTTGACCATGAACCGGTGCAGCCAGGCGATCAGCGTGGTCGGCACGTCCTGCAGTTCGGCGACGAACGGTTCGGTCTGGCCGCGGCACCACTCGTGGGTATTGCGCAGCCGCAGCATGTCGGGGCGGTATTCGATCATCCACGCCCGGTCGATGTCCGAGGTTTCGCCCATGTACGCAAGCTGCGCCGAGATCGCATCGTCCGCGGGCAGCTCGAGCAGGCTCATCGCGCAGTGATAGAGCCAGTCCGACGTCGGGTTGGGGTTGAGCAGGGTGACGGGGTGAGTCTGGTACTGGCCAACATCATCCTTCACGGGCGGTTCCTTCTGAGGCGGCAGGGCGCTTCGGGACGCGCTGTCGAACGCGCGCGGCTCGGCGGGATTTTCCTACCGGCGGCGCGGTCTGACAACCGCCTGTTGCGATAGGCGGCCAGCCAGGTGTCTGACACCCTCCGGAGAGGATCGTCAGCGTGCCGCACCGTCTCAACGGGTGTCAGACACCTTTTCAATTTGCAGCGGACGTGCCCGTCGGTTCGCGTCCGACGATCCGCCGCCAGGTGTCTGACACCCTCCGGAGACGATCGTCAGCGTGCCGCACCGTCTCAACGGGTGTCAGACACCTCTTCAAGTTGCAGCGGACGTGCCCGTCGATTCGCGTTCGACGATTCGCCGCCAGGTGTCTGACACCCTCCGGAGACGATCGTCAGCGTGCCGCACCGTCTCAACGGGTGTCAGACACCTTTTCAAGTTGCAGCGGACGTGCCCGTCGGTTCGCGTTCGACGATCCGCCGCCAGGTGTCTGACACCCTCTGGGGAGGATCGTCAGTGTGCCGCACCGTCTCAACGGGTGTCAGACACCTTTTCAAGTTGCAGCGGACGTGTGCGTCGGTTCGCGTCCGACGATTCGCCGCCAGGTGTCTGACACCCTCCGGAGAGGATCGTCAGCGTGCCGCGCCGTCTCAACGGGTGTCAGACACCTTTTCAAGTTGCAGCGGACGTGCCCGTCGGTTCGCGTTCGACGATCCGCCGCCAGGTGTCTGACACCCTCTGGGGAGGATCGTCAGTGTGCCGCGCCGTCTCAACGGGTGTCAGACACCTTTTCAAGTTCGGCACCGTCTCAACGGGTGTCAGACACCTTTTCAAGTTGCAGCGGACGTGCCCGTCGGTTCGCGTCCGACGATCGGCCGCCAGGTGTCTGACACCCTCCGGAGACGATCGTCAGCGTGCCGCACCGTCTCAACGGGTGTCAGACACCTTTTCAAGTTGCAGCGGACGTGCCCGTCGGTTCGCGTCCGACGATTCGCCGCCAGGTGTCTGACACCCTCCGGAGAGGATCGTCAGCGTGCCGCACCGTCTCAACGGGTGTCAGACACCTTTTCAAGTTGCAGCGGACGTGCCCGTCGATTCGCGTTCGACGATCCGGAATCCCACGTCGATGACGGGCTCTGGTGGAGCCTCGCCGCGGCAACGCGCCATCAGCACGCGCGCGGCCTGGGCGCCGATGTCTGCGCCGTCGATCTGCACGGTGGTCAGCGACGGCGCCAGGTGCGCGGCGAAGTCGGCCCCGCCGAATCCACAGACCGCCAGGTCTTGCGGCACGCGCAGGCCGCGCACGCGTGCCTCGGTCAGCACGCCTTCGGCCAGCGCGTCGGCGCTACAGAAAATCGCCTGCAGGCCGGGCGACCTATCGAACAGTTCGGCGGCGGCGCGCCGGCCGGACGCCACGTTGCTGGGCGCCGGGACGACCGCCGTGGGCACGTCATGGCCCAGGGTTTCCAGGAAGGCCGCCCGGCGCACCGCGGCGCGCTGATCGTCGCCGGTGGCCAGGCCCACGTTGCGCCACCCCTTGGACAGGAAGAATTCGGCGACGGCGCTGCCCACCTGCCGATGCGAGAAGCCGACCAACATGTCGAGGGGGCGCTCGGTCAGGTCCCAGGTTTCGACAACCGGGATGCCGATCTCCCGCAGGCGGTGCGCGGCGGGGATGTCGCTCAACAGGCCGGCAACGACCACGCCGTCCACGCGCCGTCCCGCCATGGCGTTGAGCAAGGCTTCCTCGCGGCCGCGGTCATAGCCCATCTGCCCGAGGATGAGCTGGTAGCCCTCGCGGTCGAGTTCGGCAGTCAGCGCTTCGATGGTGGGCAGGAACTGCGGGACCGAGATGATGGGCACCAGCGCCGCCACGGTGCGGCTGCGCCGCGACTTCAGACCGCCCGCCAGCAAATTGGGGATGTACCCCGTTTCCGCGACGGCCTGCTGGACGCGCGCGATGGTGGCCTCGGAAACGCGGCCCGGGTTGCCGAGGGCGCGCGACGCAGTGATGAGCGACACGCCGGCCGCGCGGGCGACGTCATGCAAGGTGATGGATTTGGGCTTCATGGAACCGGAAAGTGCGGGTTTGTACGGATCGCGTGCTGGCTTGCCGCGCGTTTTGGACAACGTTATCATGAACCTCAGCTGCAACGTTTTCCTCACGCCGCCAGCCAGGCTCCGCATAACCGGCGCTTTTTATTTGGTCGCAAATGACAACGTTGTCCATTCGTCGGCGTGACCCTTCATGACGTGACGATTCTTTCGCTTGGTCCATGCAGGACCGCCTAAATACCCGGAGACTTCCATGACCGCCACTTCCCACGCCGACCGCATCGCCTGGTTGCGCATCTCGTCGTGCTATCTGCCGCTGGCCACCCCGATCAGCGACGCCAAGGTGCTGACGGGCCGGCAAAAGCCGATGACCGAGGTCGCGATGCTGTTTGTCGAGGTGCAGACGGAAAACGGCGACGAGGGCATCGGCCTTAGCTACTCCAAGCGCGCCGGCGGCCCGGGGCAATTTGCCCACGCCAAGGAAATCGCGCCCGTCCTGATCGGCGAAGACCCCAGCGACATCGGCCGGCTCTGGACCAAGCTGTGCTGGGCCGGCGCGTCCGTGGGCCGCAGCGGCTTGTCGACCCAGGCCATCGCCGCCTTCGACGTGGCGCTGTACGACCTGAAGGCCCGCCGCGCCAACCTGCCGCTTGCCAAGCTGCTGGGCGCCTATCGCGATTCGGTCGCTTGCTACAACACGTCCGGCGGCTTTTTGCACACGCCGCTCGAGCAACTGCTGGTCAACGCCAGCGCGTCGCGCGAACGCGGCATTGGCGGCATCAAGCTGAAGGTCGGCCAGCCCGACCGGCAACTGGACATCCGGCGTGTCGAAGCCGTGCGCAAACACCTGGGCGACGACGTGCCGCTGATGGTCGATGCCAATCAGCAGTGGGACCGCCCGACTGCGCAGCGCATGTGCCGCATCTTTGAACAGTTCAATCTGGTGTGGATCGAGGAGCCGCTGGACGCCTACGACCACGAAGGCCACGCCGCGCTTGCCGCCCAGTTCGACACGCCGATCGCCACCGGCGAAATGCTGACCAGCGCGGCTGAGCACAGCGAGCTGATCCGCCACCGCGCCGCCGATTACGTGCAGCCCGACGCGCCGCGCGTGGGCGGCATCACGCCGTTCCTGAAGATCCTTTCGCAAGCGGAGCAAGCCGGCGCGATGCTGGCGCCGCACTTTGCGATGGAACTGCATGTGCACCTGGCCGCCGCCTATCCGACCGAACCGTGGGTCGAGCATTTCGACTGGCTGGAACCGCTTTTCAATGAGCGGCTCGAGATCCGCGACGGCCGCATGCTGGTGCCGAACCGCCCGGGCCTGGGCATCTCGCTCAGTGATCAGGCGCGCGCGTGGACGCGCGACACGGTCGAGGTCGGCAAGCGGATCTGACCCATTCCGGTCCCGCCGTCTTGCGGCGGGACCACATGCACCACCAACGGCGCGACAGACGCCAATCCAAAGGAGACTCGCATGAAAAAATGGTTCACCACGCTTGCGCTCGGCCTGGCCGTCACGGCATCGGCCCAGGCGCAGAACTGGCCCGCCAAACCCGTCACGATGCTGGTGCCGTTTCCGCCGGGCGGTTCGACCGACCTGATCGCCCGGACGGTTGCGCCCAAGCTGCAGGACAAGTTTGGCGGCACCTTCGTGATCGAGAACAAGCCCGGTGCGGGCGGCACGCTGGGCGCGGGACAAGCCAAGCGCGCCGCGCCCGACGGCTACACGGTGCTGGTGTCGTCGCTGGGCCCCTTCGTGATCGGCCCGCACCTCGTCAAAGAGCCGGGCTACGACGCGCTCAAGGACTTCGAATACATCACGGTGGCCGTGCAGGCGCCGAACGTGCTGGTGGTCAACGCGAATTCGCAGCTTCGCGACATGAAGGGCGTGCTGGATTACCTGAAGTCCAACCCGGGCCGCATGACGTTTGCCTCGGCGGGCAACGGCACTTCGGATCACCTGACCGCGGAACTCTTCTGGCAGCAGACCGGCACGCAGGCCACTCATGTGCCATACAAGGGCGGCGCACCGGCCATCGTGGATCTGCTGGGCGGCCAGGTCGACGCCAGTTTCAGCAACATCAACACGTGCCTCACGCACATCCAGTCGGGCAAGCTGCGCGCCATCGCGGTGACGAGCGCGAAGCGTTCGCCCCTGCTGCCCGACGTGCCCACCATGGAAGAGCTGGGTCTGAAGGGCGTGACCGTGACGTCGTGGCAGGCGTTTGCCGGGCCGAAGGGCATGCCTGCCGACATCCGCGACAAGCTGCGCGCCGGCATCGCCGACGCGCTGAATGACCCGTCGGTGAAACCGCGCCTGCTGGAACTGGGCTTTGAGGTCGTCGGCAACACGCCGGCAGAATTCACCAAATTCCAGGCCGAGGAATTTGCCCGCTGGAAGAAGGTGATCGAAGTGGGCAAGATCACGGCGAATTGATTGCGCGCCCCTTTGAGCCAAGGTCACGTCGATCCGCGGGCATTCGCGTCCCGTTGCCCGTGGCGTTCGCCATCGCCGCCATCGTGTCGCCGGCGGACCCGGTGGCGGTCGAAGCGATCTCGCGGCGCGTCCACATCCCGCGCCGCATGATGGCCATCCTGGAAGGCGAGGCGCTGTTCCACGACGCAAGTGGCCTGGTGGCGTTTCGCTTTGCGGTTGCGGCTGCTGGACCTGCACGAAGCGCACCTGCGGTAGCGCGCGCGTGCACGCTTTCAACGTCTAATCCTGCGGGCAGACCCGGAAAGTATCGAAAAACGAGCGCCGCATGTTGGGGCAAGGCGAAAACATTTATGCTTTAAAGGTATCAATTCGGATTCCCAAAGTATTGGACGCGAAAAGTCGCGGGGTCTTATAAACGCCTCGTGACCATCCTTTACGCAACGCCGTCCATGTCCGCAGCCACCATCCAACGCATCGAAACCTGTCTCGTCGACCTTCCCACCATCCGTCCGCACAAGCTGTCGGTGGCCACGATGTATGGCCAGACGCTGATGCTGGTGAAGGTGTATTGCAGCGACGGCGTGGTGGGGATCGGCGAGGGCACCACCATCGCCGGCATGGCGTATGGGCCGGAAAGCCCCGAGGCCATGAAGCTGTCTATCGACGCTTATTTCGCGCCCGCGATGATCGGCCAGGACGCGACGCGCGTGCAGGCGTTGATGGCGCATCTGGGCAAGCTGGTCAAGGTGAACCACTTTGCCAAAAGCGCGCTGGAAACTGCGCTGCTGGATGCGCACGGCAAGCGTCTGGGTGTGCCCGTCAGCGAACTGCTGGGCGGCCGGCGCCGGGATCGCGTGCCGGTGGCCTGGACACTGGCGTCGGGCGACACGGATCGCGACATTGCCGAGGCCGAGCAGATGCTGCAAGAGCGCCGCCATCGCATCTTCAAGCTGAAGATCGGCGCCCGGGACCCGAAGGTCGATATCGCGCACGTGGCTGCGATCAAGCGCGCGCTGGGCGACCGCGGGGCGGTGCGCGTGGACGTGAACATGGCGTGGAGCGAGACGCAGGCGGCGTGGGCGATTCCGGCGTTGGCAGAAGCCGGTTGCGAGCTGGTGGAGCAGCCGGTGGCCAGCGCCGCGGCGCTGGCGCGACTGATGCGCAGGTTTTCGGTGGCGTTGATGGCCGATGAGGTGTTGCAAGGTCCGGACACGGCGTTCGAGATCGCGCGGCAGCACGGCGCGGATGTATTTGCCATCAAGATCGAGCAGAATGGCGGCCTTTTTGCGGCGCAGCGCGTGGCGGCGATTGCCGATGCGGCGGGCATCGAACTCTATGGCGGCACGATGCTGGAGGGCGCGGTCAGCACGGTCGCGTCGGCTCACCTGTTTGCCAGCTTTGCGCATCTGCAATGGGGCACGGAGCTGTTCGGCCCCTTGCTGATCACCGAGGAAATCCTTGCGCAGCCGCTGGACTACAGCGACTTCGAATTGACCGTGCCCGCCGGCCCGGGGCTCGGTATCGAGCTCGACGATGCCCGCGTCAAGCGCTTTACGCGCGACGGGCTGATCAAGGTCACGGACAAGAGACACTGAAAAAAAAGGCGATGCGGCGGCAGGCGACGCCGCATTGCCCGTACCCACACACCGTACCCATACAAATAGACAACCCCTGGAGACAGACATGAGCCTCGACGTATTCAACACCCCGGAAGTGCAAGACTTGCTGAAGGCCGCGACCAACATTGCAGGCAGCGAGGGCAACCCGCGCTTCAAGCAGATCCTGAACCGCCTGTTGAGCGATCTTTTCAAGGCCATCGACGACCTGGACATCACGCCCGACGAGGTGTGGGCCGGCGTCAACTACCTCAACCAGCTTGGCCGCGACGGCGAGGCCGCGCTGCTGGCCGCCGGGTTGGGGCTGGAGAAATTCCTGGACGTGCGCATGGACCACGAGGACAAGCTGGCCGGCCTGGACGGCGGCACGCCGCGCACCATCGAAGGCCCGCTGTATGTCGCAGGCGCGCCCGTCCTGGACGGCGTTGCCCGCATCGATCTCGATCCGGACGCGGACGCCGGCCCGCTGGTGATCCGCGGCGTTGTGCGCGATACGAGCGGCGCGCCGCTGGCCAATGCGGTGGTGGAGTGCTGGCATGCCAACTCCAAGGGCTTCTATTCGCACTTCGACCCGACGGGCGCGCAGACCGACTTCAACCTGCGCGGCGCGGTCCGCACCGACTCGGAAGGCAAGTATGAGTTCCGCACGCTGATGCCCGTCGGTTATGGCTGTCCGCCGCAGGGCGCCACGCAGCAGCTGCTGGACGCGCTGGGCCGTCATGGCAACCGCCCGGCGCACGTGCACCTTTTTGTCAGCGCGGACCAGCACCGCAAGCTGACGACGCAATTCAACATCGAGGGCGATCCCCTCATCTGGGACGATTTCGCTTACGCCACCCGCGAAGCGCTGATCCCGCCGGTGACCGACAAGACGGGCGGCGCCGAGCTGGGCTTGAAGACCGACGCGTACAAGGAAATCGAATTCGACGTCGTGCTGACCGGCCTGCTGCAAGGCAAGGACAACCAGGTCGTCAATCGCCTGCGCGCTTCCGCCCAGGCCTGAACCCGGCAGGCATCGCCACCGCGCGATGCCGCCACCCGATACCCATACCGATAACGGGCTCCGCGCGAGCCCGGGGAGACTCTCATGGCCTCAACAATCTCCATCCCGAGCCTGATCGATCAGGAACGGATGGGCGCCTTTCAATGGCGCGTCCTGATCCTGTGTTTTCTGATCGCGCTGTTTGATGGCTTCGACACGCAGGCAATGGCGTTCACCGGGCCCGCGATCCTGACGGCATTCAAGCTGCAGGCCGGCGACCTTGCGCCGATCTTGACGGCCGGCATCGTCGGCATGACGGTGGGCGCCATGTCGTTGGGCCTGGTTGGCGACCGTATCGGACGCCGTCCCGCCGCGCTGATCGGCGTGGCCGTCTTCGGGCTGGCGACGCTGTTGACGGCCGCCGCGACGGAGACGTGGCAGATCCTGGCGCTGCGGTTCATCGCGGGGCTGGGCATGGGCGGCTGCACGCCGATCGTGCTGGCGCTGGCGGCGGAATACGCGCCGGCGCGCCATCGAGGCGCGGTGATCACCGGCGTGCTGCTGGGCCTGCCGGCGGGCGCCATGCTGGGTGGCCTGCTGGCCGCGAAAATGCTGCCCGTGATCGGATGGCAAGGCATCTTCATCGTGGGCGGGGTGGCGCCGCTGTTGCTGCTGGCGGCGCTGGTGGTGCTGCTGCCCGAGTCGCTGCAGTTCAAGGCCATGCGCGGCGACGCGGCGGGGCAGGGGTATGTCGCCCGCATCCTCGCGAAGATCTCGCGCCAGCCGCTGCCGGCCGGCATACGCTTCACGGTGCCGGAAGACGCGACCATCCGCGCCAGCGTCAAGGCGCTTTTTACCGACGGCTATGCGCGCAAGACGCTGGCGATCTGGTCGGTGTACCTGCTGAACTGGGTGGCGTGGTTCATGCTGCTGTCGTGGCTGCCCACGGTGCTGAAGGCCGCGGGCCTGCCGGCCGACCAGGCGCCGATGGGCACGTTCACCGTGAATCTCGTGTTCATCGTGTGCGCCTTCCCGTTGTCGTACCTGATGCCGCGCGTGTCGACGCGGACGCTGCTGATCGCGATGTTCGCGCTGGGCATCGCGGTGTCGCTGGGGTTGGGGTACGCGGGAACGGACTGGACGCTCGTGTTCATCCTGATTGGCGCTGCGGGCCTGGGCATCGGCGGCCAGCAGCTGGCGCTGAACTACCTGGTCATCGGCGCGTATCCGACGGCGCTGCGCGCCACGGCGACGGGCTGGTCCATCGGCGTTGGCCGCGCGGGCGCCATCATCGGCTCGGCCATCGGCGGCAGCTTCCTCGGCTGGTTCGGCCCGTCGGGCTTCTTCATGGTGCTGGCCGTGCCGCTGGCGGGGGCGCTGCTTGCCGTGCTGGCTGTGGACAACAAGTCGTCGCAACCCGCGCCGGGCGAGCTGTCGCGCGCACATTGATCGGGAGGTTGCATGAATCGCTTTGACAATCAGATCGCGCTGGTCACCGGCGCCGCCCAGGGCGTCGGCCGCGCCACCGCCAAACGCCTGGCCGCCGAAGGCGCTGCGGTCGTGCTGGTCGATCGCGCCGCGGAACTGGGCGAGGCCGTGGCCCGCGAGATTCGCGAGGCGGGCGGGCAGGCGTCGTTCATCGACGCCGATCTCGAAACCCATGCGGGCGCGCAGCGGATGGTGCAGTACACGCTGGACACGCACGGCCGTATCGACGTGTCCGTGCACAACGTGGGCGGCACGATCTGGATGAAGCCATTCTGGGAATACACGCCGGACGAGATGCAGCGCGAGGTGAACCGGTCGCTCTGGCCGACGCTGTGGTCGTGCCGCGAGGTGATCCCGGTGATGAGAAAGCAAGGCCGCGGCGCCATCGTCAACGTGGGCTCAAACGCCACGCGCGGCATCTACCGCGTGCCGTACTCCGCCTCCAAGGGCGGCGTCCACGCGGCCACCGTCTGCATGGCGCTGGAACTGGCCGAATCCGGCGTGCGCGTCAATTGCGTGGCGCCGGGCGCCCTGGACAACGGCGTGCGCGCCATCCCGCGCAACACCGAAGCCCCCTCCGACCAGGACCGCATCTGGCAAGGCGAGATGTACACGGACTGCCTGGCCGGCACGCCCATGCATCGCATGGGCAGCATGGAAGAGGTGGCGTCGGCCATCTGCTTTATGGCGGCGCCGGAGGCGTCATACATCACGGGGCAAGTGATGTATGTGGCGGGGGGGCATGTGGGGTGAGGAGACGAGGGGTGTCAGACACCCGTTGACGCAAAACGAAAGGCCGCTACCTGATGGCAGCGGCCTTTTCTGTTTGCGGCCGCCCTGCGGCGGGGGCGCGCGACGTTCATGCCGCGCGGGCGAGCGGTGCGGCGCCGATGCGGCTCAGGGAGCCGGAAAACGGGCCGGTGCGCGGGCGGGACTGCGGCTGGGGTTCGTGGATCAGGCCGCGCACGGCTTTGAGCACGTCGTCCGGGCTGGCCGGTTTGCGCATCAGCATCGCGCGGCCCGCGCAGGCTTCCAGGATTTCATGTTCGGGACGGCCGCTCAGCACCAGCACCGGCGTTTCGTGCAGATAGGCGTTATCCCGCATGGCGGTCAGGAGGGCGGCGCCGTCCATGCCGGGCATGGACAGATCGGTGATCACGAGGTCGGGGCGCAGGTCGATCATCTGCTGCAGCGCGGTGAGTCCGTCGGTATGCGTCGTGACGTCATAGCCTTCGCTGCTCAGGAACTCGCACATCAGGGCAACCAGCGTGGGCTGGTCGTCCACCAAAAGAATTTTCGTCATTTTTATAGGGTGCCACTGTCGGCGGGAATTCGGTTGTCTGCGCCGCCGGCTGTCCGCCGCTTCTAGCTGGGTCGAGGGCGCGCCGGCCAAGGGCGGCGCGCGGAAAGGCGGTCTGCAGATCGGGAAGCCGAATCCTAGGGCATGCCGACGCCGCGTTGGTGTAGTAGTTGTATCCAGACGCAACTCCGGACCCTGCATACCTGTATAGTTCGCCCGTGCGAAGGATGGTCCGCAGGCTTCTCCGTCCCTATAATTCTTCGCACTCTGCCTTAGCGCAATCCGCGCGCTTTCCCTGAATTGGTAAACGATCTCATGCTGAAATCGCCGCAGCCGGCCAGTCGTCTGGCCTTTCCCCGCACTCTGATGGCCGGATTCATCCTGGCCGCGGTGGCCACGCTGGTCATCGCCTTTGTCAACGTTCGCTCCGCGGACACGCGCACGCGTGCCGTCCAGTCCATGGACCGCGCGACCGAGTCGCTGCGCCAGCTCAGCCTGTTCAATTCGGCCCTGAAAGATGCCGAGATCGGGCAAAGGGGTTACCTGCTGACGGGCGACTCCGCCTATCTGGAACCCTACGTGCGTTCGGTGCCGCTTATCGAGCAGCGCCTGGCCGTGGTGCAGGAATTCGCGCAGCAGGACGCCACGCAACGCCGGATTGCCAATGACATTGCGGGCATCACGAAGCAAAAGCTTACGGAGTTGAACAACACCGTCGAGATGCGCCGGGCGGGAGACGTCGAAGGCGCGCTGGCGGTGGTGAGGACCGATTCGGGCAAGGAGGCGATGGACCGCCTGCGCGATCTGGTCGGCGAACTCTATACGTCGCAGATGAGTCGGGTCGAGCAGGAGCGCGACGCCTGGAGCGATGCGGCCACGACCTCGACCTACTATTCCTGGGGCGGCGCTCTGGTGTTGCTGGTCCTGATCTTTGCGTCGGCCCTGATGAACATCCGCGAGTACCGCGCCAAGGCGCGGCAGGCCTGGGTGACGACGGGCCTGTCGGGCCTGAGCCTGCGGCTGCGGGGCGACCATCGCTTGGACGAGATTGGCAGGCGCGCCCTGGACTACCTGGCCGAATACCTGAATGCCAGCGTCGGCGCGGGCTACGTGGTCAATGGCGAAGAACTCGAGCTGTTCGGCGGCTATGCGGTGCCGCCCGAAAGGCTGCCCCAGAAGATTCCCACGGCGCAAGGCCTCGTCGGCCAGGCGGCCGTGTCGCGCAAGCTGCTGCACGTGCGCAACGTACCCGCCGGCCACCTGGAAGTCTCGTCCGCCACGGGCCGCTCGAATCCGGTCGAACTGGTGGTCGCGCCCGCCATGCAATACGAGCGCGTGTACGCCGTGATCGAGCTGGGCTTCAACCATCCGGTCAGCGAGGGCGAACGCAGCCTGCTCGAAGGCGCATCGGAAATGCTGGCGTCCGCGATCCGGGCCGGCATGGACCGCACGCGGCTGGAGTCGCTGCTGGCGGAAACGCAGCGCCAGTCCGAAGAGCTGCAGACCCAGCAGGAAGAGCTGCGCGTCAGCAACGAGGAACTGGAGCAGCAGAGCCGTATCCTGCAGGAATCGCAGGCGCGCATGGAACTGCAGCAGACCGAGCTGGAGCAGACCAACGTCAATCTGGAATCGCAGACCGAACAGTTGCTGCGGGTGCAAAGCGCGCTGACCGACAAGGCGCGTCTGCTGACGCAAGCCAGCCAATACAAGAGCGAATTCCTGGCCAACATGAGCCACGAGCTGCGCACGCCGCTCAATTCCACGCTGATCCTGGCCAAGCTGCTGTCCGACAACAAGCCGGGCAACCTGTCCGTCGAGCAGGTGAAGTACGCGCAGACCATTCATGCGGCCGGACGCGACCTGCTGGCGCTGATCAACGACATCCTGGACCTGGCCAAGATCGAGGCAGGCCAGGCGACGGTCGAAGTCGACGACGTGGCCGTGATCCCGGCGCTGCAGCGTCTGCTGGAACCGCTGCGGCCGCTGGCCCAGGAAAAGGGCCTGGCGCTGGAGCTGGACATCGCGCGCGACGTGCCCGATTCCCTGCGGACCGATCCGCAGCGGCTGGGCCAGGTGCTCAAGAACCTGCTGTCCAACGCGATCAAGTTCACCGAGCAGGGTTTCGTGGCGCTGCGCGTGACGCGCGCGCCGGGCCGCATGCTGTCGTTTGCGGTGCACGACACCGGCATCGGCGTGGCCGCCGACCAGCACGAACTGATTTTCGAGGCATTCCGCCAGGCCGACGGCAGCTCGCACCGCAAGCACGGCGGCACCGGGCTGGGCCTGTCGATTTCGCGCGACCTGGCCAAGCTGCTGGGCGGCACGCTGTCGCTGGTCAGCACGCCGGGGCAGGGCAGCGTGTTCACACTGCTGCTGCCGATGAACCTGCTGGTCGTGTCCACCACGCCGGCGCCGCGCGAGCGCACCGATGTCCCTGTCACGCTGGCGGGCCCGGGCGGCGCGATTGCCGCGCCGCCCGTTGCGCGTGCAGAACCGGCCACGCTGTCCAAGCCAGCCGAGCCGGCCGAACAGGAACAGGGCGAGACCTTTGCCCGAACCATCCTCGTCATCGAGGACGACGAACGCTTTGCCGCCATCCTGGCCGATCTGGCGCATGAGATGGGCTTTGGCTGCCTGGCCGCGCACACCGCGACCGATGGCCTGGCGCTGGCGGCCCAGCGGCGGCCCGATGCCATCGTGCTGGACGTGAACCTGCCAGACTTCTCCGGCCTGGGCGTGCTGGATCAGCTCAAGCGCAATCCGAACACCCGCCACATCCCGGTGCACATCGTGTCGGTGGCCGACTACGCGCAAGAGGCGCTGGTGCGGGGGGCGGTGGGCTATGCGCTCAAGCCGGTCAAGCGCGAGGAACTGGTTCACGCGCTGCAGCGCCTGGAAGCCAAATTCACGCAGAACGTGCGGCGCGTGCTGGTCGTCGAGGACGACGACCGCCAACGCGACAGCGTGCGCGAACTGCTGGCGCGCGACGACGTCGAGATCGTGCCCGCGGCCAATGCCGGCGACGCCCTGGCGCTGCTGCGCGACACCACCTATGACTGCGTGGTGATGGACCTGAACCTGCCCGACATGAGCGGCTACGAACTCTTGCGCGAAATGGCCGATCAGGACAGCGTGTCGTTCCCGCCCGTGATCGTGTACACCGGCCGCGCGCTGTCGCGCGACGAGGAGCAGCAGCTTCGCCGCTTCTCCAAGTCGATCATCATCAAGGACGCACGCTCGCCGGAGCGCCTGCTGGATGAGGTAACGCTCTTCCTGCACCAGGTGGAAGCCGAGCTGCCGCCGCAGCAGCGCCAGATGCTGGAGCTGGCGCGCAGCCGCGACACCACGCTGGAGGGCCGCACGGTGCTGGTGGTGGAAGACGACGTGCGCAACGTGTTTGCGCTGTCCAGCATCCTGGAGCCCACCGGCCTGCACGTGGAGATTGCGCGCAACGGACGCGAGGCGCTGGAGGCCCTGGGCCGCGCCGGCGTCAATGGCAACCGCGCCGTCGATCTGGTGCTGATGGACATCATGATGCCGGAGATGGATGGCTACACGGCCATGCGCGAGATCCGCGCGCGGCCCGAGTGGCGCCGCCTGCCCATCATCGCCCTGACGGCCAAGGCCATGAAGGACGATCAGGAAAAGTGCCTGGCCGCGGGCGCCAACGACTACATCGCCAAGCCGCTGGACGTCGAGCGCCTGCTGTCGCTCGTGCGCGTCTGGATGCGCAAATAGGCCCGACCGGATCAAGACACAGCGATCACGCCCATGCCCACTCAGAACAAGGCGCACATCGAAGACATCGAGCAGCGGTTGCTGCTCGATGCGATCTATCACCGGTACCACTACGACTTTCGGGAGTATGCGCAGGCCTCGCTGAAACGCCGCCTGCGCACCGCGCTGGGCGAATTCCACTGCAAGACGCTGTCGCAGCTTCAGGACCGCGTGCTGCACGAACCCGCCGTGTTCACGGGCCTGTTGCAGTACCTGACGGTGCAGGTCAGCGACATGTTCCGCGATCCCAGCTACTTCCTGGCGCTGCGCAACGAGGTGGTGCCGATCCTGCGCACCTATCCCTCGATCAAGGTGTGGGTGGCCGGGTGCAGCACGGGCGAGGAAGTCTATTCAATGGCGATCCTGCTGCACGAGGAAGGGCTGCTGGGCCGCGCGCTGATCTACGCCACCGACATCAATCCGCATGCGCTGCGCGCGGCCGAGCAGGGCGTTTTCGACCTGGACCGCGCGGCGGCCTTCACGGCCAATCATGCGCAGGCCGGGGGCCGCAATTCGCTGTCGCACTATTACACGGCGCGGTATGGCCGCGTGGTTTTCGACAAGACGCTGCGCGAGCACATGGTGTTCTCCGACCACAGCCTGTCGACCGACAGCGTGTTTGCGGAAGTGCATCTGGTGTCGTGCCGCAACGTGCTCATCTACTTCGAGCGCGATCTGCAGGACCGGGCGCTGGGCCTCTTTCACGAGGCACTGGTCCATCGCGGATTTCTGGGCCTGGGGTCCAAGGAATCGGTGCGATTCACGGCGCAGGCCGACGGCTTCGACGAATTCGTGATGGCCGATCGCATCTACCGTAAAAAGGCCGACCTGTGACGCCGCGCGGGCCACATCTGCCGGGTGATGTGCCGGGTGCCGACGCACCGGGGGCCGAAGCACCGGGGGCCGCCGCCGTGGACTGCGCCTGGGACGCGATCGTCATCGGCGGTTCGTCGGGCGCCATCGACGCCTTGAGCATTCTGCTGCCCGCGCTTCCCGCGGGCCTGCGGGCCAGCGTGATCGTGGTGCTGCATTTGCCCGCCGACCGCCGCAGCCTGCTGAGCGACATCTTCAGCTATCGCTGCGCATTGCCGGTGCAGGAAGCGCAGGACCAGCAAACGATACAGCCGGGACACGTGTATTTCGGGCCGCCCGGCTACCACCTGCTGGTGGACCGGGGGCCGCGCCTGGCGTTGTCGATCGACCCACCAGTGCATTTTTCGCGGCCATCCATTGATGTGCTGTTCCAGTCCGCCGCCGATTGCTATGGCGAGCGGCTGCTTGGCGTGCTGCTGTCCGGGGCGAACGAGGATGGGGCCGAAGGCCTGGCCGCCATCCATGCCGCCGGCGGCCACGCGCTGGTGCAGGCGCCGGCGTCGGCCGCGGTACCCGCGATGCCCGGCGCCGCCCTGGCCCTGGTTCCGGCGGCAAGGGCGCTGACGCCCGACGAAATTGCCGCCGTCTTCGCGCAGTTGCCCACAAGGCGGCTGCCCTGAAACCCAAACGCATTGACACCATGATTTCGACATCAGCCCCTTCCCACGACGACCGCATCAAGTGCCTGCTGGTTGACGACGTTCCGGAAAATCTGATTGCGCTCGAGGCGCTGCTGGCCAGCGACCGTGTCGAGGTGCTGAAGGCCCAATCCGGCCCGCAGGCGCTGGAACTGCTGCTGCGCCACGGCGACGTCGCGCTGGCGCTGTTGGACGTGCAGATGCCCGACATGAACGGCTTTGAACTGGCCGAACTGATCCGCGGCAGTGAGCGCACGCGCCACATTCCGCTGATCTTCATCACCGCCGGCTCGCGGGAACAGAACTGGCAGTTTCGCGGCTACGAAACCGGCGCGGTGGATTTTCTGTACAAGCCCGTCGACCCGTACATGCTGCGCACGAAGGCAAACGTGTTCTTCGAGCTGCACGAGCGCAAGCGCGCGCTGGCGCAGCAGCTGGAAGAGCGCACCGAAGCGCTGCGGGTCAACGAGATGTTCATGGCGGTGCTGAGCCACGATCTGCGCACGCCCCTGCAGGCCATCATCATGGGCGCTACCGTGTTGCAGCGCCAGGGCGACGACGAACGCGTGTCGAACCTGGCGCGGCGAATGCTGCAAAGCAGTGAGCGCATGTCGTGCCTGATCGAAGACCTGCTGGATGTGACGCGCATCCGCCAGGCGGGCGGTCTGACGCTGGCGCCCACGGAGCTGAACATGGGGGCGCTGGTCGAGCGGACGCTTGACGAGGTGCGCACCGGCTTTCCCGAGCGCCAGGTGGAGTCGGACTGCCGTGGCGACGCGGCCGGTTCATGGGACGGCCAGCGCATTTCGCAGGTGATCGCTAATCTGGTCGGCAACGCCTTGCATCATGGCAGCAAGACCGCACCGGTTCGGGTCGAGGTTAATGGCGAAGACGCCGGCGAGGTGGTGGTCACCGTTTCCAATGGCGGCTCGATCCCGCCAGAGCTGCTGCCCCACCTGTTCAACCCGTTCCGCAGTGGCGCCCGGCGGCCCGGCGGGCATCACGGGCTGGGCCTGGGACTTTTCATTGCGCAGCAGATCGTGGCGTCGCATGGCGGCTGCATCAGCGCCGATTCGCGCGACGACGTGACAAGCTTCCGGGTGGTCCTGCCGCGGCAGACGGCGGCGGCTGACGCGCCGGTGATCGGACGCTCCCTCGGCAACGCCTCGCCCGCATAGCAGGCGCCGCGCTGACGCCGGGCGCCCTTTGCGCTCGGCCGGGCGCTCAGTCCGGTTCGCCGCGACGCCCGGCGGTCATCAGGTCTTCGGGCGTATCCACATCGGCGCACACCCCGGCGTCATCAACCGCGAGCTCGGTCGCACCGTATCGGGCCACCACGGCCCGCGCGCCCACATCGCCCGCCAGCACCGCCAGCGCCGGCCAGATCGTCCGCTGAAAGGCCACAGGATGGCCGCGCTGGCCATTCCATAATGGCGCCACAATTGCATCCTGGCGCGACGCCGCGGCCACCCGCAGGCAAGTGTCCGGGCGAATCCAGGGCATGTCTCCCAACGCCACCAGGCAAGCTTCGATGCCGTGATCCGCCGTCTGCATGACGTGGCGCATGGCGGCGGCCAGGCTGTCGCCCATGCCGTCGGCATCGGGATCGGCCACCACCACGTCGCACCCTGCCTGCGCCAGCAGCGCCGCGACGCGTTCGTTGCCGGGGCGGGTGACCGCCACGATGCGCGACACAGCGGCCCGCAGCGATGCCACGGCGGCCACCACCACGGGCGTGCCGTCAGGCAGCGGGGCAAGCAGCTTGTCCTGCCCCGCGGCTGCGTCCGCATAGCGCCGGCCGCGTCCGGCAGCAAGCAGGATGCCCATGCAGCGCGCGCGGGCGGCGTTGTCCGGATTGGTTTCGAGATCGAACATTTTCTTGTCAGGAAGGCATGGCGGCCGGGCGAGCCGGGTGACTATCATCGGATGACGAAGACGATCTTATCGGGAAACCTTGCCCTCGGGCCACGCTTGCCAGGCACACCATTTGCTGGCAACGGGCGCTGAATGGCAGGCCGCGGCCCGCCAGACGCTCAAAGGAGTTCCACCCTTGGAAAATTCCATCGACATCAAGATATCCCGGCGCAATCTGCTGAAGGCGGGCGCCGCTTCCGCCACCGCCATCGGGACAACCGCCATGTCCGCCACCCAGAACGCCACTCCGGCGCAAGGCATGACCGCATCGTTCACGCTGAATGTGAACGGCAAGTCCCACGAGATGTCCGTGGACCCGCGCACCAGCCTGCTGGATGCGCTGCGCGAGCACCTGCACATGACCGGCACCAAGAAGGGTTGCGATCATGGCCAATGCGGCGCCTGTACGGTGCTGCTGGACGGCAGACGGATCAACGCCTGTCTGACGCTGGCCATCATGCACGATGGCCAGCAGATCACCACGATCGAGGGGCTGGGCACGCCGGGCGCGCTGCATCCGCTGCAGGCCGCGTTCGTCAAACATGACGGTTATCAGTGCGGCTACTGCACGCCGGGGCAGATCTGCTCGGCCGTCGGCATGCTGGACGAGGCTGCAAGCGGGATGCCCAGCCATGTCACCGCGTCACTGAACGAACGCCCGCTGCTGACCCCCGAGGAAATCCGCGAACGCATGAGCGGCAACATCTGCCGCTGCGGGGCGTATTCCAACATCCTCGATGCCATCGAAGACGTTGCGGAGGGCAAGGCATGAGACCCTTCACCTACGAGCGTCCCCGCACCGACGCCGAGGCGGCCGCCAGCGCCGCGCGCGAGCCGCGCACGCGGTTCATCGCGGGCGGCACCAACCTGCTGGACCTGATGAAGATCGAGGTCGAAACGCCCGCCCATCTGGTTGACGTCAACGGCCTGGAATTGGATCGGATCGAGCCGTCCGGCGACGGCGGCCTGCGCATCGGCGCGCTGGTGCGCAATGCGGACCTTGCCGCCAACGAAACCGTGCGCCGCGATTACGAGGTGCTGGCGCGCGCCCTGCTGGCCGGGGCATCGGCGCAGATCCGCAATCGCGCGACGACGGCGGGCAATCTGCTGCAACGCACGCGCTGCCCGTATTTCTACGACACCAATCAGCCCTGCAACAAGCGCGTGCCCGGCAGCGGCTGTTCCGCGATCGGCGGGGTGTCGCGCCAACTGGCGGTGATCGGCGCCAGCGACGCCTGCATCGCCACGCACCCCAGCGACATGGCCGTGGCCATGCGTCTGCTGGACGCCAAGGTCGAGACCGTACGTCCCGATGCCACGCGACGCGTGATTCCCATTGCCGACTTCCACCGGTTGCCTGGCAATACGCCGCACATCGAGACCAATCTGGAAGCCGGAGAGTTGATCACCGGGGTGGTGTTGCCCAAACCCCTGGGCGGCAAGCATATCTACCGCAAGGTGCGGGACCGCGCGTCGTTCGCTTTTGCGCTGGTGGCGGTGGCCGCCGTGGTGCAGGACGACGGCACCGGCCGCGTGGCGCTGGGCGGCGTGGCGCCAAAGCCGTGGCGCGTGGAGGCGGCGGAAGCGCATCTGCCGGACGGCGCGGCGCGCGTGACCGACGCGCTGCTGGCCGACGCCAAGCCCACGCCGGACAACGGCTTCAAGCTGACGCTGGCCCGGCGCGCGCTGGGCTCCGTCTTGACGGAAGCGAGGACGTGAACCCATGAAATTCGATACTCCCGCGACACAGAACCCCATCGACCAGCTCAAGGTCGTCGGCCAGCCCGTCGATCGCATCGACGGTCCGCTCAAGACCAGCGGGCAGGCCGCCTATGCCTATGAACACCACGATGTCGCGCCGAATCCCGCCGTGGGCTACATCGTGGGCGCGGCGATTGCCAAGGGCGCCATCACGGCCATTGATACGGAAACGGCGCGCATCGCCCCGGGCGTCCTGGCCATCGTCACCGCGCAGAATGCCGGCAAGCTGGGCAAGGGCAAGATGAACACGGCCACGCTGCTTGGCGGCCCGGAAATCCAGCACTATCACCAGGCGATTGCGCTGGTGGTGGCGAATACGTTCGAGCAGGCGCGCGCGGCCGCCAAGCTGATTCGCGTGCAATATGCCCGCAAGCACGGCGCGTTCGATCTGGCAGCGCAGAAGCGGGACCACGGCGAGTCCGGCAAGCACATCCCGAAGACGGATGCGGGCGATTTCGACGCTGCGTTTGCGGCGGCACCGGTTACGGTCGATCACATCTACACCACGCCCGACCAATCGCACGCCATGATGGAGCCGCACGCATCGCTTGCGGTCTGGAAGGGGGACAAGCTTACGCTGTGGACCTCCAATCAGATGATCGCGTGGGGGCGGTCCGACGTGGCCCGGACGTTGGGCATTCCGAAGGAGAACGTTAGGCTGATTTCGCCCTACATCGGCGGCGGCTTTGGCGGCAAGCTGTTCGTGCGGGCGGACGCCTTGCTGGCGGCGCTGGGCGCTCGCGCGGCCGGCAGGCCAGTCAAGGTGGCGTTGCCGCGCCCGCTGATCATCAACAACACGACGCACCGGCCGGCCACCATCCAGCGCATCCGGCTGGGCGCGGCGCGCGACGGCAAGCTGACGGCGATTTCGCACGAGAGCTGGTCCGGCGACCTGCCGGATGGCCAGCCCGAAGAGGCCGTGCAGCAGACCAAGCTGCTGTACGCGGGCGCCAACCAGCGCACCGCGTTGAACCTGATGACGCTGGATCTGCCCGAAGGCAATGCGATGCGCGCGCCTGGCGAGGCGCCCGGGATGATGGCGCTGGAGATCGCAATTGACGAGATGGCGCAGGCGCTGGACATGGATCCCGTGCAGTTTCGCGTGCTCAACGATACGCAGGTCGATCCCACCGATCCGTCGCGGCCGTTCTCCCAGCGGCGTTTCGTCGAATGCCTGCAGACGGGCGCCCGGCATTTCGGCTGGGACCAGCGCGATTCCAAGCCCGGCGCTCGGCGCGATGGGCGTTGGCTTATTGGGCTGGGCGTGGCCAGCGCGTTTCGCAACAACCTGGTGATGAAGTCTGCCGCACGCGTGCGGCTGGACGCGGCGGGGCGCGTCATTGTCGAGACCGACATGACCGACATCGGCACGGGCACCTACACGGTCATTGCGCAGACGGCCGCCGAGATGCTGGGCGTGCCGCTGTCCCGCGTGGTGGTGCGCCTGGGCGACTCGGCCTTTCCCGTGTCCGCGGGCTCGGGGGGGCAGTGGGGCGCGAACAGTTCCACGGCGGGCGTGTATGCCGCCTGTGAAAAGCTCCGGGCGCTGGTCGTGGAGCGATTGGGATTCGACGCGCAGGGCGCGGTGTTTGCCAATGGCTCGGTGTCGGACGCCAGCGGACGTAGCGCGCCGCTGACACGTGCGGTGTCGGGCAGCGAGCTCATCGGTGAGGATGCGATCGAGTTCGGCGACCTGGATAAGAAATTCCAGCAGTCGACGTTCGGCGCGCACTTCGTGGAAGTGGCCGTGGACGCCGCCACCGGCGAGACCCGCGTGCGCCGCATGCTGGCCGTCTGCGCCGCGGGCCGCATCCTCAACCCCAAGACGGCGCGCAGCCAGGTCATCGGCGCCATGACCATGGGCGTGGGCGCGGCGTTGATGGAGGAGTTGGCGGTTGACCATCGCGCGGGGTTCTTCGTCAATCACGACCTGGCGAGCTACGAGGTCCCCGTCCATGCCGACATTCCACGTCAGGAGGTGATCTTTCTTGACGAAGACGATCCAGTGTCGTCGCCCATGAAAGCCAAGGGCGTCGGTGAACTCGGCCTGTGCGGCGTGGCGGCGGCGATTGCCAATGCCGTCTACAACGCGACCGGCGTGCGTGTGCGGGATTATCCGGTGACGCTGGACAAGCTGTTGGCGCAGATGCCGTTCGACGCGTGATGCCGTGCCGCGATGCGCTATCCTGGCGCGATGACGAAACACGACTATCAAGACGCGCTGCGCCGCATCCTGGACGCGCACACGGCGGCTGCTTTGCGCACACTGGCCGGCATGTTCGCGCGGTTGCCCGAGAAGGCGCGCGAAATCCAGTTCGGCATCTTTCCCGACCAGGGCGGCGAGGGGACCTTCTCGGTGGTGATCGGCCTGGAAGGGCCGGATCTGTATGTGCTCAACAAGGCCATCGAGGGCTACCGCGATCTCTTTGACGTCGTGCACGGCGAAGAAGGATTGGAGCCGCCGGTGCCGATGTTCTCCAGCGAGCCGGCGTTCTGCGTGCAGGACGCGATTGCCGACGTGGCAGCCGATTGGGTCCAAGCGCTATGGGCGCAGTGCGGCCGCCTCGTGTCGCCCTTGCCGGCGATGGTCTATGCCCACGACGATTACGGCACGGATCTGCCGCGCGCATTGCCTGGGGCATAACCGGGTTTCATTCCGGGTGTCAGAAACAATCGCAACAATAAATTACGCCTGTTTGGTCCCGGATCGACGAGCAGATGCGCTTCCCACAGTGTTGGACGCATCACCATGTGTTTCAGCGGACAAACCGAATATTGCGAACCGTACCAGAGCCGGTAGGATGCGCGCACATTGCTCCAGTCCAATCCCTTAAGGATCGATCCCATGTCCCTGCCGCGCTCGCGACTTGCCCTCTCTGCCCTGACGCTTGCCCTGACCCTGTCGGGCTGCGTCACGATTCCGGATTCGAACGGCGAGGGCACTGCGGACGACAAGCGTTATGGGCAGTTGGTCGATCTGATCGGCGAGGCGCTGAAGGACGGCATGTCGGTGGTGCTGGTGGCGGACCTGATGCCGCATGCCACGCTGAAGGACGCCATGAAGATGACGACATGGACCGGCAACACCGTCTGGATGTTCGAACCCGATCCGCGCATCACGTTCGGCCGCAAGTTCCAGAACAACTCGCTGCAACGCGACAAGGACACGACCTACCTGTTCAAGGCCTTCGAGGTCCACATCCTGCCGCCCGGCAAGTACCTGCTGACGGGCGGGGACGACTACAAGCTCAATGCCACGCTGAATCAGATCGGCGCGAAAGCCGGACCGGTTGGCTCGGGCCGAGGCGCCAACGGCACCACGTATCTGTCGCCAGAGCTGTATCGCGAGTTCTACAAAGAGACCAACTGGCACGAAGGCACGACGGGTAGCCAGACCAGGACCGAGAAGGTCTGCACGGCCGTGCACCGCGCGTCCGGCGCCTGCGTGGCCTGGGGCGAGCAGCAGATCACCGAGACCACGCCGGGATCGCGTGCCGGCTACTACGAAGACACCACATCGCGCGACATTCCTGCCATCAAGGTGCAGTCGCGCGTCGTGCCCAAGCTGGCGTTGGCCAGCTTCACGCTCAAGGGCGGCGACCTGGTGCTGAGCCAGCGCATGCACATGAGGACGCCCAGCTACAAGTTCAAGCAGTCCGCCTGCCGCGCGGTCGATCCGAAGATGATTGAGTGCCCGCTGGAGGACTTCACGGTGTACACGTGGCCGGCGCCGATGGACTTTGCGCAGAAATATTTCGCGCAGCGCACGAACCTGACCGACGCGCAGCGCGAGCTGTTGGCCAAGCTCAAGCCGATGCAGATCACGCCGCTGGGAAAGCAGGGCATGCAGGACCCGGTGTGGGGTGTGCCGCTGTCGCTGGGCAAAGGGAAGTAGGGCGCTTCCGAAAGCTGCGCGCCGCTGGTCAAGTGCCGCGGGCGGTTTGCCGGATTGCTACCAACGGCGGATGGTCGTAGTCATTCCGGCTACTTGAGCAGCCGAATGACTGCGCATAGATTGACCAAGGCCTTTTGCCCTCGTGCTGAATGGCCGCATGGGTGGTCCGCAGTCGAATGCCTTCAGTGGTGCGTTTCCTTTGTCTTTTTCAGGGAGCCCATTCTTGGACGTCCCCCCCCTTCTTGCATACCTGTGCGCCTCATGCACAAGCCGTCTATCCCCGTTCGCGCCAAATGATGCCGCCGCCTCGTGCGGTGGCGGCGGACTGCCGCCCGAATCCCGTTCTTCCCTCTGGCCTTGATCCACGGAGCGTGCCCGCCACAACGACACCGAATGCGCATTAGCTAGAAAAAACATCGTCGTGCATGTTGGAAGTCCCCTTAGTGAACTTCGCCAAACACATCCATTGGGAGCGACAACAATGAAGCTAACTCGCCGCAAACTGAACGCAGGGGGATTGGCCCTGCTGGCTGCAGGATCGCTGGGACCGGCGTTCCGGGCCTCGGCCGCCGCCTCTGAAGGGCTGGTGGCCAATCTGCCCGAAGCCGATGACCGTTTCGTCCTGGCCACCGACGCCTACATCTACGCCTACCCGCTGGTGACCATGGAGATGACCCGCCGGGTGATCACCAACGTCGCGGAACCCAAGGGCACGCGCGCGCCGATGGGCCAGCTCATCAAGCTGCGTCAGTATCCGGACGCCAAGTTCCGCGACGTGACGGCGCCGAATGCCGACACGCTGTACACGACGGCATTCTTTGATGTGGGCGACGAGCCCTGGGTGGTCAGCCTGCCGGACCTGAACGGCCGCTACGCGCTGTTTCCGCTGCTGGACGGCTGGACCACCGTGTTCGACGTGCCCGGCAAGCGCACGACGGGCACGGGCGCGCAGACCTTCATCGTGACGGGGCCCGGCTGGGAAGGGACCGTGCCGCAAGGGATGAAGCAGTACAAGTCGCCGACGAGCATCGTCTGGCTGCTGGGCCGCATCTATTGCACGGGCACGCCCGAAGACTACGCCGAGGTGCACAAGCTGCAGGACCAGGTGAAGCTCGCGCCGCTCAGCGGGTGGGGCAAGGATTGGAAGGCGCCGCAGGGTAAGGTCGATTCGGCGATCGACATGAAGACGCCGGTGCGCGACCAGGTCAACAACATGGATGCGACCGAGTATTTCTCGCTGTTCGCGCAGTTGCTCAAGCGCAATCCGCCGACCGTGGCCGATGCGCCCATGGTCGAGAAACTGGCGACGATCGGCATCGTGCCGGGCCAGGATTTCGACAAGTCGAAACTGCCCGCCGATTTTGCCAAGCGGGTTCCCGAGACCGGGTTCGCGCGGATCATGGCGCACTTCCGTTCCAACGACGGCGACATCCAGCACATCGACGGCTGGGGCTTCACGACCAAGACGGGGATCTATGGCACGAACTATCTGCAGCGGGCCTTGGTCACTGCGATCGGGCTGGGCGCGAACCGGCCTCAGGACGCCGTTTATCCGACCTCGCTGCGGTCATCCAACGGCACGATCCAGCGCGAGTACAACGGCTCGGAAAAGTACGTGCTGACCTTCCGCAAGGGGATGGCGCCGCCCGTGTCGGGGTTCTGGTCGCTGACCATGTATGACCAGAACTACTTCTTTGTCGACAACCCGCTCAACCGCTATTCCATCAGCGAACGCCAGCCGCTCAAGCGCAAGCCGGATGGGTCGATTGATCTGCTGATCCAGAACGAATCGCCGGGTCCGGAGATGGAGTCGAACTGGCTGCCGGCGCCCAAGGGGCGGTTCATTCTGATGATGCGTCTGTATTGGCCCAATGAAAGCGATCCTTCCATCATCAATGGCTCGTGGACGGTGCCGCCGGTGCGGCGCGTGAGCTGACGCAGTCATGGCGGCAGGGTGCGCCCCGGGCCTTTCCGGGGCGCACCCTCATGTCTCGATAGGCCTTCGGGCCGGAGGGTGCGCGATGAAAATGCACGTCATTGCTTGTTTGGCATGCACGGTGCTGCATGCCGGGACCGCGATCGCGGCCGAGCCGCAGGCGGCAGCCGCCATCGACGCGGGGGCTTCCGACGAATGGAAGTTCTCGGTGTCGCCCTATCTGTGGGCACCCGCGCTGTCGGGAAAGATCACGCATCGGCGGCTACCGCCCGTGGACGTCGATGCGAGCTTTGACAAGATCTTCGACAACCTGGATTTCGCGGCCATGCTGATGGGCGATGCGCGCAAGGGCCGGTACAGCATCTTTGGTGACCTGCTGTACGTGAAGGTCGGCGCGCAAGGCAATACGCCACGGGGCATCCTGGCCGACAGCGCGGACGTCAAGAACGAGTCGTTCACGGGCATGATCGGCGCGGGCTATTCGGTGCTGGACCGGTCGGAACACAGCCTGGACGTGGTGGGCGGGCTGCGGGTCTGGTCGGTGGACAACAGCATCACGTTCAATGGCCGGCTGACACGCGGCACAAAGTACAGCGACAGCGCGACGTGGGTGGACGCCATGGTGGGCGTTCGCGGCACCTACAACTTTCATTCCAAAGCCTATCTGACGGGCTGGGGCATGATCGGGGCAGGGGGCGCTCAAGCCGACTGGGACCTGGGGCTTGGCGTGGGCTACAACTTCAACAAGTCGGTTTCGGCCACGGTGGGTTACCGCGCGATGGGCGTCGACTACGAGCGTAATGGCTTCAAGTACGACGTGGTGCTGCAGGGACCGGTCGCGGGGCTGACGATCCGGTTTTGAGCAACGTGCCCCGCGGTGCGCTCAGCGCAGGTCGGCGACGTTGACGGTGGCGGCGCCGCAGGCCTGCAGGAGTTCAGGGTCGTGGCTGGCAAACAGTACGACGCGATCTTGCGCCCAGCGCTTGAACACGTCCGCCAGCACGCCGCGCGCCTGCGCGTCCAGCCCATTGCTGGGGCCGTCGGCCACGACGACCGCCGGATTGCCCAGCGCGGCCGCGGTCAGATAGACCTTGCGCCGCGTGCCCGTGGACATCTGCTCGAAACGCTTGTCCAGATGCGGCTCAAGACCCAGCTGGCGGGCCAGTTCCCAGATCGAGTCGTCCAGCGTCACGCCTTTGGCCTGGGCCGCCTGTTCCAGCAGGCCGCGTCCGGTCTGCTCGGGAAACGCCATGCAGTTGTCCGGCACGTAGGCCAGGCGGGACTGTGCGGCTTGCGGCGCGTCGCGCAGCGAATGGCCGCCGATGAGCACGTCGCCGCTGTCCGGCGCGAGGGTCCCCGCGATGATGTTCAGCAGGCTGGATTTGCCAGTGCTGTCTTCTTCGCACAGCGCCACGCAGCCCGGCGCAAAGGTATGCGTGAGGCCCTGGAACACGATGTAGTCGCCGTAGCGCTTGCTGAGGTTTTCGATGCGTAGCATGCGGCAAGTGTACGAGAGGAACGCGTCCCGCGGCCATTGGAAGGCGAGGCCGTATTCGATCGGTTCGAGCGGGCCATGGGTTGTCGTGTCCGGACCCGGCCGTTAGCATCGGCGGCTACCCGCCAAAAAAAGAACCGGAGACTTCATGACTGCGCCCATTCCTGAATTCACCCATGCCGTCGTGACGCGCGACGCCCGCGGCGTCTATACCCTGCAGATCCACGATGCCAAGAGCCTGAACATCCTGGCGTCCGCTGTCACGCTGAGCCTGACCGAGGCGGCGCGCTGGATCGCGGCGCAGGATGACGCCCGCGCGGTGGTGATCCGCGGGACCGGCGAAAAGGCATTCGTGGGCGGGGCGAACATTTATGAAATGGCCGAGCTGGATCCGCCGGGCGCGCGTGCGTTCATCACGCGGCTGCGCGACCTGTGCGAGGCGGTGGCGGATATTCCCGTGCCGACCATCGCGCGTTTGCCGGGTTTCTGCCTGGGCGCCGGCATGGAGCTGGCGGCCGCCTGCGACATCCGGCTGGGCTCGGCGGACGGTGTTTTCGGCATGCCCGAGGTGCGCGTTGGCATTCCCTCGGTGATCCATGCGCTGCTGTTGCCCGCGCTGATCGGCCAGGGCCGGACCAACTGGCTGCTGCTTACTGGCGAAACGGTGGATGCGGCGCAGGCGCGGGATTGGGGCTTTCTGGAATTCATGTGTGAGCCGGGCGGGCTGGACGCGCTGGTCGAGCGGACCGTGGCGCCGATTGCCGCCAGCGGCCCGCGCGCCGTGCGCGCGCAAAAGGCCCTGCTGCGTGACTGGACCGAATCGTCGATCCAGTCGGGTTTGGACCGTAGCGTGGAGGCCTTTGGTGAGGCTTTCACCACGGATGAACCGAGTCGGTGCATGGCGCCTTTCCTGGCGCGCAAGGGGCGTCACAAGGCTTGAAGGCGTGGCCCCGCGGGTGGGGCCACGCCGCCGTTCATTGCACGCGGGTCGGTGTTGCCACGCGCGAGGTCTGGGCGGGCATGCGTTCGACTGTCAGCGCATCCGGTTCAGCCGTGGACGGCCGGACCACCACGGCCTTGTTCGCGCTGGTTGCGCCCAGATTGGGCAGGTCGGTCGGCCGCGCGGCCACGGCAGTAAACGGACCGCCGCCGCTGGCCGGGACGCCGTCCAGCGTCAGGTTGGCGGCCCACGTGCCGCTGCGGCGCGACAGCACCTGATAGCGCTGCGGCGCGCCCGCGGCACGCGCAACGACGTACAGCGTGCCGTCCACCAGGCTGATGGCGGGCGGCGATGCGGCTTCGGCGTCCAGCTTGCCGAGCTTGCCGTGTTCCAGCAGCCAGAGCTGTCCGCCCGCGCGTTCCAGGATGGCGAGCACGACGTTGCCGGTGTTGTCGGCGTGAATGGCGGGGCGGCCGATGTAGGGCACGCCCAGGTCCGCGGGTGCGCTCCAGTCCATGTCCAGATCTGTGGTGTCGCCGGCTTCGACCAGCTTGGTCAGGTGGTTGTTGGCGCGCTGGCGGAAGTAAAGCTCGACGCGGTCTTCGTGGTTGCGGATGGCAGCCAGTCCGCCGGCGGCCTCGGGGGCGGCGACGCGGCGCCAGCCTTGCCATTCCGAGCGCTGACCCTTGGCGGCCGGGAGCTGGCGGGTATAGAAGAGTTCGCCCTTGGCGGCGATCGCAAACACGACGTAGCGCCCATCTGAACCGCGCGCGGCGGCGGGGGAACCCGAGGCGCCCTCCAGCGGCGGCAGCGCCTGCCAAGTGCTCCAACTGCCGTCGATGCCGGACGGCGCGATCCAGTGCAGCACGCCGTCATAGCCCAGCGCGACGGCGGCGGCCTCGCCGCGGGGGGCGACGGCCGGAATTTGCGTGACACGCAGGCCGCCCAGCGCCTGCCAGCCCTGCCAGCTGCCGTCATGGCGCTGCTTGTTGGCCCAGACGCCGCCCAGCGGGTCGCGCGCCATCAAGCCGGCCGTGCCGTCGGCGTGGGCAAACGACACCACGGGACCGGTCGTGCGGCCGCCCAGGCTGTGCCAGCGCTTTTCGCCGGAATCCCAGCTGTTCACGGCGGCGTTGGTCTCGCCTGCGGCAAACACGACGAGTCCGCCGCGTCCGTCGGGGTAAAGCTGCGGGGCGATGTCGTGGCGGGACACGTAATAGGCGCGCTGCACCCACGCGGCCGCAGGGCCGGCGGGTTCCTGGCAGCCCTTGGGGCCGGCGCAATAGTGGTAGTCGTTCCAGGCGTAGTGCTGGAAGATCACCGACTTGCTGGCGATTTCCGCGTCGGCCAGGTTGGTGGCGCGTTCCTGGCTGGGGTAGTCGATGTACCCGGTCTCGGCATAGTTGCCGGGCGCGCGCAGCATCGCTTCGCGCGCCAGCCTTGCGCTGGCGATGTGGTCGGGGTGCCCGTGGCCCGCGCAGCGCCAGCAGAGCTGGGTGTACGGCACGCTGATCGTGTCGTCCAGGTGCCGCACGGTGGTGGGGCCGTATTGGCGGATCAGTTCGGCCATCGTGTCCACCAGCTGCTCGCGGGTGTAGACCTCGGCGTGCGGACCCAGCGTGTCCACGTTCTGATTGGGTTCGGATTCCGTGCGGCTCAGCGGCGTCAGGCTGCCCCAGCCCTTGCCCAGCCACGGATCCTTCAGGCGCATGTGCCAGAGCTGCACGCGGGGGTTGCCGGTGAGCGTGAAGCGTGCAATCTGACGGCCCGCGACGATGCCGGTGTCTTCTTTCCATGCGTCGGGCTGGTGCGCCATGTAGGCGTAGGCAGCGCGCACGCCCCGCTCGCGGCCCAGCATGTAGCCTTCGCCTTCCCCAGCGTCGCTGGCGGTCAGGTACACCAGGCGCACGCAGCCGCCCGCCTCGATGTTCGAGGCGACGTCCGGATTCATGAAGAGCAGGTCGTCATCCAGATGGGCGACGAAGGCCAGGTCCTTGATGCCGTGGCACTCGGCCAGCGACGGCGGCGCGGCCAAGGATTGGGTGGAGATCAGGGCTGCGGCCAGGCAGCAAAGCGCCTGGCACAGCGGGCGCAGCAAGGCAGTAAAAGCGGGCATAAAAAAAGCGCTGCATGTTGAAGGTGCAGCGCGTCTTGAGGTGGTAAAGAGTGCGGAAAGTATAGCTGCCGCGCGGACGCGGGCTGCAATAGGCGCTTGCCCGGTGTGGCGCGGGACCGACGGTTTGTGACAGGATAAACGGGGGACGCGTTATGAAGGTGTCTGACACCCTTGAGACGACCTTGCAGGATGACGTCGCTCTCGTTGGGTGTCAGACACCTTCCAAGCACGCACAGGTGTTTCGCGCGGGGGTCTGATACCCCCTTGGAGACGACCTGCAGATGCGCGACGCCGAGGGGAACGGGCCAATAAAAAAGGGACGCCGTTGATGGTGTCCCCCATTCGTTCAGCGAGCCGATTCGGTGCTGACCGTCAGGTTGTCCGCCCGCGCCGTACGCGTGCGGCGTTCCAGCATCACCGCCCACAGCCACAGCGGCATGCTGGCGATGGCAAGCAGGCTGCCGACCCAGCCGGTCGACGTCCATCCAAACCCGGCGGCAATCGCAAGGCCGCCCAGGAACGGCCCGAGCGCGTTGGCCGTGTTGAAGGCCGAATGGTTGAGCGCCGCGGCCAGCCCCTGCGCATCGCCCGAGACGTCCATCAGGCGCGTCTGCAAGACGGTGCCCAGCGCGCCGCCGACGCCCACCAGGAACACGTTCAGCGTGATCAGCCAGACGTTGTGCGCCATGAACGGGAAAAGGGCCAGCACCACGGCAGACCACAGCAGCAGCAGGCCCGCGGTGCGCATGACGGCCCGATCGGCAAACACCGGCACGACCATGTTGCCCACCGTCAGACCGACGCCGAAGGCGCTCAGCACCAGCGGCACCATGGCGGGCGTCACCTGGGTGACGGCGGTCAGCGTGTCGGCGAGATACGTATAGATGGAGAACAGGCCGCCGAATCCGACGGCGCCAATCGCCAGCGTGATCCAGACCTGGCCGCGGCCCAGCGCGCTCAGTTCACGCAGCGGACTGGCGTTGGGATCGGCGGCGGTGTCCGGGGCGTACGCGCGCACGCTCAGCATGGTCAGCACCGCCAGCAGCGACACCAGGCCGAAGCTCCAGCGCCAGCCGATGACCTGGCCCAGCCAGTTGGCCAGCGGCACGCCGACGATGGTGGCTACGGTCAGGCCCAGAAACACGCGGCCCACGGCCACGGTGCGCCGGTTGGCCGGCACCATGGAACTGGCCACGAGCGACGCGATGCCGAAGTAGGCGCCATGCGGCAGCCCGCTAAGAAACCGGAAAAACAGCATCCAGTGGTAGTTCGGCGCGATGGCACTGAGGCCGTTGCCGATGGCAAACAGGCCCATCAGCGCGATCAGCAGGCGTCGGCGCGGCATGCGCGCGCCCAGCACGGCCAGGATGGGCGCGCCCACCACGACGCCCAGCGCGTACGCGCTGATGACGTGGCCGGCGGTGGGGGCGTCGATGCCCAGCGATTGGGCGAAATAGGGAAGCAGGCTCATCGTCGCGAATTCGGTGGTGCCGATCGCGAAGCTGCCAACGGCAAGCGCCAGCAGCACCAGGGCGGGCCGGTGCTGCGCGGAAACGGAATGGGACATGGAGACTACGAAGAGAGGATTGCGGAATGCTGCGATGCAACAGGGCCATTGTAGAGGGCCGAACCTGTCATTTGCATGTCGGGCAATCCGGACATGGTCATCCAGTGTCAACGGCGATGCGTGGAAAGGTCTTGTCGGGGGCGCGAGTGACGATCTTGACGTTTGTTGATATTTGTTGCATCGCTCGCCCAAACAATAAGAAAGCTTCGATGGTTGCGTTGCTGGTCGAAAAGTAGATTGAAAAAAACCTTATACCTCAAGTGGTTAAGGGGCTTTCTTAAAGCCGCTTTTTCGGCAATGAGCGCGCTCCGGCGCTGGGTGGAATCGTCATGAATGACATCTTTACGTACGTACCGAATACAACCCCGATCCCCGCGCAAAGCCCGCATCAGGCCTTGTCTTCCGCCATGCGCCGACGGGGCACGCCCTGCAGGGCGCGGTGCGCTGCCTCTGTCGCAACGGTTGCGCTAGCCTGCGCGGGCAGCCTGGGATTGGCAACGAATACCCACGCAAGCGGCCAATTGCAGCTATGCAGTCCCGACACGGCGTTCGGGAACGCCCTGAATGTCGGCAGCCCGAACTCTTTGCTGCCCTGCCCCGACGGCAGCCCGTCCTTCACCCTGCAAAACATCCGTAGCCTCAATACGGAGGAAGGCTTGACCGCCGCGACGGTCCGGATCACCGGCTACGCCGATGGCACGCTGGAACTGAAGGGCGAGAACGGCATCTTCATGCTGAACGGCGTCAACATGAACGGAAACCGGATCACGCAAGTTGGCGCGGGTGTGCTGTCTTCCACCAGTCAGGAGGCGGTGAATGGATCGCAGCTTTACGCCACCAACCAGCAAGTGCAGTCCAACAGCGCGGCCATCACGACGTTGGGCACAACAGTCGCGCAGAACACGGCCAACCTGAACACGCTGACCACCAACCTCAACAACGGCACCGTCGGCCTGGTCCGGCAGGATGCGGTCACCGGCGCCATCTCCGTGGCCGCCTCCACGGGCGGCAATGTCATCGACATGGCGGGCACGGACGGCACGCGCACCATCACGGGCGTCGCCAGCGGCGTCATCTCCGCGACCAGCACGGACGCCGTCAATGGCAGCCAGCTCTACGCCCTTTCGCAACAGGTCGGCCAACTGAACGCCGCCAATGCCTACGTCAGCGTCGATGGGGCGGGCGATGGCAGCGACAACGCCGCTGCAGGCGCGGGCACGATGGGCACGGCGGTTGGAGCCAACGCCACGGTCACCGCGTCCAACGGCGTGGCCATCGGCGCAAGCGCATCGGCGGCTGCGGCCAACAGCGTGGCGCTGGGTGGGGGCTCGGTGGCTGACCGCGCCAACTCGGTCTCGGTGGGTGCGCAAGGCGCCGAGCGCCAGGTGACCAACGTGTCCGCGGGCACGCAAAGCACCGATGCCGTGAATGTGGGTCAACTCAACCCCGTGGTGGCGGGCCTGGGCGGCGGCGCTCATATCGACGTGGCCACCGGCGCCGTCACCGGCCCGGCGTATCAGCTCGATGGCCAGACGTACTACAACGTCGGCGATGCGCTCGGCTCGCTGGACACCACCGTGCAGCGCAACCGCGAAGGGCTGGCCCGCCTGGACAACCGCATCGATCAGACCAACCGCGCCATCGACGAAGTCGCGCGCAACGCCTATTCGGGCATTGCGGCCACAACGGCGCTGACCATGATTCCGGAAGTCGACCCGGGCAAGCGGTTCGCACTGGGTGTGGGCGCGGCCACGTATCGCGGCTATCAAGCGGTTGCGGTGGGCGCGTCGGCGCGTGTCAACGACCGCGTCAAGCTGAAGGCCGGCGTGGGCATGGCCTCGGGCGGACCCACGGCGGGGATCGGGGCTTCGATGCAGTGGTGATGATCGGGGGATCACACCGTCACCACATTCAACCCGCCATTGGCCAGGACTTCCGGATTCGCGCCCGACACGAACAACCGGAAATCGTTATGCGCGAAGTTGCCGATCACCTTGGCCTGCGTGGCGATGAGGGCGCCGGCGTCGCCGTTGGTCAGCAGGTTGTTGCCGGTGACGGCGGCGTCGAACGCGGGGAAATGACTGTAGGCTTCCAGCGCGTTGTCGGCCGCGCGCAGGCAGCGCCACGCGGCAAATTCGCCGCCTGTCTGAATGATGTTCAGCATGGCGCGCGCCGCCTCGGCCCCGAGCCGCAGGCTGGACAGCTGGTTGCTTTGCAGCATGAACGTGCCGTCGCCTTCCGGCACCATCTTGCCCGTGCGGATGCCGCCGCCCAGCAGCTTCAACTGATCTGTCGTCAGCTCCGGAAAATCCCCTGACTCCGCAAAGAGCGCGATGCCGCCGCGCAGCCGGTTGTCGCGCACCGTGGTGTCGGCGTCGTTGTCCAGCAGCGCCAGCGCGCAGGACAGCGGATCGGCCAGCAGCGCGGCGGCAAGCGCTGCGATGGCGGGGCGCAAGCGTTTGGCTGCGGGCGTTTCGCGGCCAAGTTGCGTGGCCAGCGTCGTCAGCGCCGACTGGATGCGTGGCGTCATCGTCAACGCATTGCCGGCGGCGCCGGCGCGCAACAGCGCGGCGATCTCGGTGGTCATGGCCTTGCGCGCGTCCATGGGCTGGCGCGACAGCGCCGAGGCGGCGCGATCGTCGTCATCGTCCAGCACCGTATCGGGGGAGAGCGCGCGCTTCAGCGCGGCTAGCGTCGGGGCGCGGGCGAATAGCTGGTCGAGGCGTTCGGCGTTGCCGCGGCCGGCGGCATAAAGACGGCAGGTTTCGATGTGCACGCGCCGGCTGCCGTCGACACGCACCAGGCTGTTGCCGGGGCCGGCCGGTCCCGCGCAATCGACGCGCGACAGCCGCAGGTCGGCGCATTGGTTGAAAGCGATCGCGGCAGGCTGGCCACGCCGCGTGATCACCAGGTCGGCGATGGAAACGCTGGCAAAGCCGTCCAGGCTCAACATGCGTTCTTCCAGCACCAGCCGGCTGGCGGCTCCGCAGCCGTGCAGCATCAGGCGCACGCGCGGCCCCTTGATGATGAGGTCGTCCTCCAGCTTGTGTTCGCCCGGCGTCAGGCACAGGCAGATGTCCATGCGGTCCTGTCCGATGAGCGTGCGCAGCGCGGTGTCCAGCGTGGGGAAATCGCCCGCCGGGCCAACGGTGAGGCAGCATCCGCCGCCGTGCGTGCGCCGGCACAGCGCATCCAATGCTTCTTGCACCGAATAGGCTTGCTCCGCGAGCAAGTCCGCGCAGTTTCGGGGGTCGTAGGCCACCTCGGATGCGAGCGCCAGGGTCGCCGTATAACGCAGCGGCAGGTAGCGGTCGGACACGGGCAGGCCCGCGCGCAGCAGTTGCGCGGTGGCGCGTTGCACGGGGCGGGCGGCATCGCAGGCGAGCGACCAGGCAATGGACGCCACGCCATCCGCGCCGGTGGCCACGTCCTGCGTGGCCGTGCCATTGGGCAGGCGGCCGGCGTCCACGGTGAAGCGCACCACGGCGCCCGCCACCGGCAGGCTGCCATTGGCCACGCCCGCGCGCAGCTCGGCGGGCAGCGGCACCACGTCGGGCGTCATGGCGGGATTGGGCTTGACGCTCTGTCCGTCGCCGCCCGCATAGTAAAGCTGCGTCAATTCCGTCAACGCCGGAAAGAGCGGACGGCAGTCGCTGACGGCGGTCCACGCGCCGCCTTGCCAGCGCAGCAGGGCCAGCCGCGCAAACGCCCGCAGGACACCGGCGGGCGCGTTGAAGGCGGGCTTGCCGTCGGGCATCTGCGGCCATTCGATGGAGGCCGTGGCGGTGCGCGCGGGAATCAGCCAGTAGTCGCCCACGCGCAGGCGGCCGGGGGAAAACTTGATCTCGACGCCATCCTGCTCCAGCTCTACCCAGCCGGCGTTGGCGCTGTTGATGGGCGCGGGCGTGATTTCCGCGACGCCGTCCCAACGACGCACGCGCGGATTGGACGGAAAACGCGCCGCGTCCAGCGGATGACCAATCAGGCTGGCCGGGTCGATGGTGACCGTGTTGCCGTCGGTGCGCACCACCTGCGCCAGCGGGCCCGGCTGTCCCAGCAGCTCGTGCGTGTCGTCCAGGAACTCGACCCAGCAGCCCGCGGTGATGGCCAGCACGTCGTCGCGGCCGATGCTGGCGACCTCGAATTCGTTGGCCACGGGGTCGTCCAGCCAGCGCACGACGCGCGACAGGATGCTGCCGTTCTCGCGCGACCACTTGTAGCGTGCCTTGCCCGCGCCGGCGCCGTCGTGGTGGATCTCGATGCGGTAAAGATGGTTTTCCAGCAGCCGGTAGCCCGCGTCGGGCGGCAACTGGCAGGGTGTCTTGGGCGGCACGCTGGCTTCGGCGCGCGCGGCCATGCGCGCATCGGGCGGGGCGGTCAGCGCATCCCACGCCGGCAACGCCGACAGGCAGGTGAGGGCGGCGTCCGGCGCGCCCACCTGCATCAGCTTGACCTGCCACACCGTCTTTTCGCGGGTGGCGGTGTCGGGGCCGCCCAGCGCGACTTCGCGCATGCTGGTGTCGCCGGCAGGCAGATCCAGCGTGCACAGGTGGCGCTGCCACGCTTCCAGGTAGGCCAGGTACATGCCCTCCGGCGGCGGCGCGGCTTGTCCGCCCGATCCGAAGACGACGACGCCGTCGATGTCGGCCGGCGTGAGGGCGGGCGGCGGCAGCGGCAGGACGGACGCGCCAGCCGGCAGCACGGGCGAAGCCGTCGGCGGCATGTCGGGCTGCTTGGCCACGGTGGCGGGCTGCGGGTTTTCGCACAGCAGCCCGTCCAGATACAGGCGGCCGGCCGATAGCGACAGGTCCTTGCCCGCGGGGGCCAGCGCAAAGCCCGGCGCCTCCAGCGGCACGCCCACGGGGCCGACGATGTCCGCCGTCTCGGTTTCGATGCGGCGGTTCAGGATGTCCTGCTGCTCGTTCCAGTCCGAATCCATCTGCACGCGGCCCTGCTGCATGCGGACGGCCCGGTAGCGCCGGACGGGGTCGAATGTGAGGCGGCTGAGATCGGCTTTCATGGTGTTGTTCCCGAATTCAGGGGGCTCAGTTCACGGGGATCAATCCCGCTTCGAGTCCGAAGCGCAGATACTCTTCCAGCGCTTGCCGCAGATTGGCTTCGCGCTGGGCTTGCAGCAGGAAATTCCAGGCGCCCATTTCGGCGCCGTTGTCCGCGCCTTCGCGGATCTCAAGCGCGCAGCCGCGCGCCAGTTGGCCGTACGCGGGCGACCCGAACTGCGTGGACGTGAACGACGGGGCCACGCGCGCCGCCGCGCGTTTTGCGGCGGCTGCGCCCAGGTCCTGCATGGCCAGGTCCGGCTGGCAGCGGTAGCGCCGCGGCGTGATTGACGGCATGGGCACGTGGCAATAGCGCACGCACCCTTCCTGGCGACGGTTGATGGCGAGCGGCCCGCCGAACAGCGTGTTGGACGCGTCGAGCCGTCCGGCCGCCACGCGCCCAAACAGTGTGCTGGCCAGGACGCGCAAGGCGCTGTCGTCCACGTCGACGGCAGCTGCGGCGCTGCCTTGCGCGTCGATCAGGCACGCGTCGAGTTCGACCGAGGCGAGCGGCGTGGCGCAGCGCACCGGCCCGCAGAGGCAGCGAGTAAGGCTCAGCTCCAGTTCAGGTGCCGCGCCGCTGTGTCGCACGCCGCCGCGCGCGGGCGCCAGCGTGCAGTGGCGCAGCGCCACGGCACGCAACGCGCCTTCCAGCCGCAGGCGCCCGTCCACCAGCAGCCCGTCAAGCCGCACGCGCGTGCTGGCATTGCCGCGCAGCCGCCAATCCCCCCGCAGCACGGGCCGGCGCAGCGGGGCTGCCTCGATCGACAGATGCGTGTCGGGCAGCACCAGATCGGGGGCGATGGCTTCCGTGCCGTCGTGGTCCAGCACGATGCGCACTCGCTGGCCCGCCTGCACCGCGGTCAGCGCCGCCGCCAACGTGGGCGTTGCCGCGGAGGGCACGCGCAGTTCGATGTCGAAGGCGTCTTCGAATGCCGCGTGTGCATCATCGCTAGCCGGGACGCTGCGGTCGTACGGGCCCGCGCCGATGTCGCCGGGAAAGCCATACGCATAACGCACCTGCACCGATTGCGCCGTGACGCCGGGCGGTAGCGCAAGGCGTCCACGGCGCGGGTCCAGTCCCACCAGCACGCCGCCCGCAGCGGGAAAGCTGCGGTCCGGGCGCCCGGGCTTGCGCGCCTTGACCAGCAGGGAGGCGTCGGGCCGGCGCCAGTCTTCGGGGGCGAGGCCGGGAATGGGCGCCAGGTTGCAGATGACCAGATGCTCGGGCGGCACGGCCTGTCCGTCCAGCCATACCTGCACGACCGGGCCGCCGCCGCCCGCGGCAAACCATTCTTGCGGCGGCGCGTCGCCGTCGGTCAGCGCCTGGCGGCGGGCTTCCAGTTCGGCATGCAGATCGCGCCAGGACAGCGGTTCGGGCACGTTGAGCGGCTCGGCCAGATGGTCGATGTCGGTCTCTGTGCGCGGCCGGTTGAAAAGCGGCTGGTCGCGGCCCAGCGGGTCGATGGTGTAGAAGCCATCGCGCGTGGTGGCGGGGGCGGCGTCGCCGCGCTGTACGGTGTAGGACTGCAGCCGCCACAAGAAGAGCGCGACGTTGGGCAGGTTGTAGCGCCCCGCAGGCAGCGCGCGCACGTCGGCCGTGTGCAGCTCGGCGCCGAAGGGGCCATCGACCCGCTCCATCGCCCGGGAATCGCGCAGGTCCGGTGTGCGCAGCGCGTGCGGGCGCGGGTGGTTGACGTGCTGCGTGGTGGCGACGCGCTCGAAGCACTCGGACACGCGGCTGCGCCAGCCCGTGGCGTCGGCCGCCAGTTCTTCCAGCACCAGCGCGGTGCCCTTGCGGCGGCGCAGCCGCAGCGTGTTGGCCACCAGTGCGCGAGGCGAGAAGGCGGTGCCTACGGGGTACAGCGCGCGCACGCCGAGCAGATCGCCCAGGTACGGCACCACCCAGTCGTCGCAAGTTTCGATGAACCAGTTGTCGTAGAGCCGGTCCACGTCGGCGTCCACCAGCGCGCCCTGGCGCGCCAGCACGTCGAGCAGCGCGCGCAGCGGGCCGCCGGCCGCCGCGTCGCGCTCGCGGTAGAAGGCCGGCAGCAAGGCCATCAGCGCATCGGCATCCAGGCGGGTGTTCATGTGCGCTCCGATAACAGGATGCCAGCCGGGTTCGGGCGCAGCAGTTCGGCCGGTTGCAGGCTGTCTTGCTGCCACCGCGCGGTGCGGGCGGGCAGCGTGGCGTCGGGCCCGTTGCTGCGCCGCGCGGTGAAACGGGACAACCCCGAAACTGGCCCCGCGCTCAGCCCCGCATCCAGTCCTCCATCGAGCACCAGCGAATCCAGGTCCACCCACTGCACGCCCGGCACGCCTTGCAGCACGGACAGCACTTCCGCGCCGTGCACCGGCTGGCCGAATGCGCGCGCGGCAAAGCCAAAGGCCTCCAGCACGCGGGCGCCGGCCGCCTGCAATACCTTGGGCGTCTCGTAGCGGGGATCGATGCCCAGACCGGCCCGCAGGCCGAAATCCAGGTAGCGGCACGGCGCCACGCGCAGCGGCTGATAGGGCGGCCGCGCCCCGTCGATGGCGGCGAGCAGGTTGCGGTACAGCGCGCCGGCGGGGTCCAGCGCGGCGCCATCCTCGCCGGCGACGGTCAGATGCACAAGCCGTTGTTCCCCATCCCACAGCCACACCGCCTGCGACTTGCCGATGCCGGTGAACGCGGCGGCAAAATCCTCGAAGTCGCGCAGCGAGACGATGCGGTCCAGCGTGCGCACGCGCAGCGGCGCATTGCGGCGGACGGCGTCGCCGGCTTCGGGATCCACGCCGCCGGTCGCGGGCGCCGGATTGACGACCGCCTTGACGCCGGGCGCTCGCGTGAGCAGCACGCTCAACTGGCCGGGCGCGACGTTTCCTTCGCGGCCCAGGCCGACGCGATAGCGCGCCTCCACGTTGCCGGAGCCGGATGGCAGGCGCGCGCCGTGCAGGCCGTCGCCGAACTGCACGGTGGCGCCGCCGCTGTCGTCCAGCCGCAGCAGATAGGCGCGATCGTCCGGCGCCAGTTCCGTGATGCGCGGCGCCTCGGTCCACAGCAGGCCATCCACGCGAACCTCCAGGCTGCTCGCCGCGCCGCTCGCCGTGGGCGCGGGCACGAACGTCAGCGGCTTTTGCTGCAGCGTGAAGCGCTGGAAGGCCCGGTTGCCGGCGCCGCTACCCAGCACCTCGGGCTGGATGCGCATCTGCCGGCTGTCGCCGTGGCTGGCCGGCGCGACGTTGGCGTTGATGCGTACCGTGGCGGGCAGATAGGCGTGCGCCAGATCGGCGTCCAGGAGCAGCGACGTGCGGCCGCCGGCGCTGTCGTTGCGCTGGATGCGCACGATGTCGCTGGCGTCAGAAAGCGTGACGGTGGCGCGCGCACCGTCCTCGAATTCCAGATCCGCGCTGGCGCGGTCGCGCGCCACGCGCACGCTGGCCAGCGCGTCGCCGCGCAACAGCCGCTCGCGCGGCGCGGTGTTGGCGGCGTCGCTCTCGTCCAGGATCAGCCCCGACACCGCCAGCACGCGCTCGTGCGGCAGGTCGGGCTCGTACGAGGCCAGCACCAGCGCATGGCCCTGCGTCAGGCCGGACGCGGGGCGCACGCCCCAATCCAGCGCGTCGGATTCGCCATAGGCGGTGGTCTCGCGCACGGCGTCGTTGAACTGTTCGCGCAGGCGTTCCCCCCGCAAGGTCAGGCGGGTGGTCGGTCCGGCAAGCGCAAAGCCCGTCCTGGCGTCGGGCCCGGCGTCGGCAATGCGGTAAAGCTCTTCATACCCCGGCATGGACAGCACGGCCCAGCCGCCGGCCACCCATTTCGGATAGACGGCATCCAGATGCACGCCGTGCACGTCGCCGGGGAACAGGCTGGCCGCGGGTATCGTCTGGCGCGCCAGGCCGGGCCCGGACCATGCGAGCGCAAGGGTGGCGTCGCCGCTGGCTTCGTAGTAGTCGATGCGGATGTCGTGCTTGCGTCCCGCCGTGAGCCGGACGCTGGCGCTGTATTCGGTGGGCGATTGCTCGCGCCACTGGTCGATGAGCAGGTTGCCGTCCACCCACAGCCGCACGCCGTCGTCGGCCGTGACGTGGAAGGTGTAGCTGCCGCTGCCCGGCGCGCGCACCCATCCGGTCCAGCGCACGCAGAAGTTGTCCGCCGGCATGCCATCGCCGGGGCCGCCCGCGGCCCACCGGAAATCCAGCTGCGGATCGGTGCGCGTCATTACCCGTTCGCTGAAGCTGCGGCCGCGGTAATACTCGCCGTACAGTCCCGACCCCGCGCCGCTTGCGCCCGGCGGATCGGAGATCTCGGCCAGCGTGTAGCCCGGCCATTGCGGGAACTGGCCGAAGGACGGTTTTGCGTCGTCGGCCATGCCCAGATAGGCCGCGCGCAGGGTGGCGGGCATGGCACGCCAGTCGGGCGCGTTGTAGCCGAACAGCCGCGATTGCGCGCGCAGCGCGTAGCAGCGAGGATTGCGGCGGGCGGGCTGCACGTGCGGGGCCGCGCTGCCCAAGCCGCGCTCCAGCGAGATCAGCGTGTACGCGGGCGCTCCGTCTTCGCCGGGGCCCGGCACGTACTCGCGAACCTGCGTCAGGCGGCGGAAGTCCCAGTTTTCGTTGCCCGGGTCGCGCGCGCGTTCGTCGCCGACGATCACCACGGCGTCGCCGGCCTTCAGGCGCGTGGCGGCGCCGGCCAGGCATAGTGTGCGCGCGCCGAAGCGCGGCGCCGCCGGTTCGAGCCACGCCAGTTCCAGCGCGTTCCAGGCGGCGCGCGCCTCGACCGCCTGCAGGGTCTCGAATGTCTGCGCGCGTTCGTCCTGCGCGGGCACGCTTTGCGCGCGCGTCCAGGGCTCGACCCGCGCGCGCAACGGCGCGCCCGGCGCGGTTTCCAGCGAGAACGCGAGCCACGTCGTTGCCGCCACACCGGGCCGCAGTTCATAGCCAATGGCCCGCGCCAGCGACTGCACCGAGCGGCGCTCGGTCGCGGTCCGCAGATAGCCCTCGTTGCCGATGCGCTCCTGATAGAACGCCAGCACGTCCAGCACCGCGGCCCACGCGTCGAACAGGGCGATGACGGGGTCGTCGCGGTCGCGTGTGGTCAGCGCGGCCAGCGCCGGCGATCGCGCCAGGTCCGCCGTCAGGCTGGCAAGAAAGCGGCCATGCGTGCCGATGCGCAGGCGCAAGGCGGGCTGGCCCGGCGGGTTGTCCAGGTCTGATGGCGTCAGCGCAGGCTGGCCGGCGCAGCAGCCGCAATCGGCGGGGGTTGTCATGATCCGCCCTCCACGATGAAGTCGATGCGGCCGTTCTCGGGAAAGTTCGGGTCGCCGTCGGCGCGCAGCACCTCCAGTGGCGCGGCCAGCAGGCGGCCCGTGTCCAGCTCGCCCGCGGGGTCGCGGCCCCAGCGCTGGAAGCGTTCGGCCCGCGCAGATGCCACGCCCGGCACCGCCATGACGGCGCGCATCAGCGCCGACAGCGCCAGCGGCGTGCCGAAGGTGTAGCGGTCGGGATGAAAGAAGCCCGGCCGGCCCGCGCGGTCCAAGCCCGCGGTGAAGGCATCGCGCAGCGCCGCTTTGACGTCCGCGGCAAAGTGGCCCGGCGCCGCGCAGACGCGCACCAGGATGTCGAGCGGCACGTGCACGGGATCGGAGAATTCCAGGTCCTGCCCGGCCAGCCGGAAGCGCTCCATGAAGGCGCGCAGCGTGGCGCGGAAGGGCGCGTCCACCGCGAGCCCGCCACGCCGGTCCACGGTCAGGAACACGGTGTGCCAACTGCCCGTCCAACGCAGCCGGGCCGCCGCGCGCTGCACTTGCGGATGGCGCTCCGCGAGGCGCGCGTAGTCGTCGGCCGTGACCGCGCGCTCTTGCACGCGGAAGGCCTCGGGCGCGTTGAGCTTGATGGCGTCGGCCGGTTCCGGCGCCGCGCCGCCCTGCGCGGGGAGCGGATTGCGCACGCGCGCCACGCCCAGCATCAGGTCCGCATCGTCGGTGACGAGCGCGCCGATGGCCTCGGCACCCACGTTGCCCTCCGAGCCGCCGCCCAGCCGGTAGCGCGCCAGCAGGCGTTCGCCCGCAACGGGGGCGGCGCCGTAGCGGTTGTCGCCAAACCGCAGCCACGCCGCACCGTCGGTTTCCGTTTCGACGACGAACTCGCGCGCGTCACGGGCGCTGGCCAGCAGGCTGCGCTGAGGCGACCACGCCGGGCTGGCGGGGGCGGGCACGTCGCCGGGCTGATTGGCGTCGTCCGCCTGCAGCGACATGCCGCTGGGCAGCGCGCGGCGCGGGTCCTGCGCCAGCGCCGCGCCGGCGGGCAGCAGGGCGGACACGGCGAGGTCATGCCGGTAGGGTTCGGCGCAGGCCAGGCCCGGGTCAGGCAGGCGGGGGCGGTAGGGCCGCGAGGCGGGCGCGTCGCGCGCGGTCGCGGTGTCCGGTTGCAACGGCGTCCAGTCGCGCTGCATGCCGTGGTCGGCCAGGACAACGTTGCCGCGCGCCACGGATACCGCCCGCTTGACCAGCGCGCCGCCGTCGTCGAATTCGCGGCTGACGCACAGCGGAAACGGCAGCGCGTCGTCCGGATGCCAGGCGATCAGCAGGAGGTCGGTGCCGGTCAGGTCGTCGCGGCCGGCGCGGGTTTCAGTCAGGCGCACAGCCACGCGATGCGTGCGGTCCGCGTCGGCCTTGCGGCCCGTCAACGGGTCGATCGTTTCCTCGAACACCAGCACGTCGCCGGGGGCAAGCGCCAGCGGCGGATCGTTCATCAGCGCCGCCTGCGTCTGGCCGCGCGGCAGGCAGTAGGCGGGATCGGCGAAGTCATGCAGAAATATGCGGCTGTGTGCGGCGTGCAGCGTCAGGTCGTGCAGCGTCTCGAACACTTCGATGCCGGCCGCGGGCAGCCCGTCCAGCGCGTCGCGGCGGCGCACGGGCGCGGCAAGCGCGGCTTCGGGCGCGCTGGTCAAAAGCGGCGTGCCTGCCGGTATGACCTTGCCGTCGCCCTGCGCATTCGCTTCAACGGCGACGAACACGCGCGCGTTGCAGCCGTCATGCAATGGGTAGTCCAGGAGACGCGCATGGCGCCGCAGCGAGGTCCGGCGGCGCGCGGTGTCCAGATAGGCCTCGGTGGCGGCGGCGTCCTGCGCATAGGAAAGATGGTCGGCCACGTAGGCCAGCGTTTCCACGAGCGCCACGGTGAAATCGGCGGGATTGCGCTCGGTGAAGTCGGGCATGCTCTGCGACAGGCGGTCCAGCATCAGCCGCCGGAAGCTCTCGTAATCCTTGGCCAGATAATCGAGCAGCGGCTCTGGCTGCGCGGGCGCATCGCACGTGTGCGCATCGGCGCAGTCGAATTCCGACGGGCAGCCCGCCTTGAAGTTGATCTCGATGGTGGACAGGCACAGGTCAAAGCCCGGCGCCGGCGCATCGGGATCGGCCGGGTTGACGAGGGCGAGCGTGTACCAAGAGAAGTCGCCGGCCTTGTCCACGGTCAGCCGGATCTCGTTGCCCGACAGCACCGGGTCCGCGGCCAGCGCGATGCCGCGGATGCGCGCGCCGCCTTCGATACGCACGTGGGCGCGACCGATGCCGGACACCGGATGCGCGCACACCACGCGCACCGTGCGCTGGTCGGCCGCGTCGATCTCCACGAAGGCAATGCCGTTGTCGCCGGGCGGCTGCTGGGCGCGCAGCAGTTGCAGCCGGCGCGGGTTGGCGCTGCGGAACTGGCGGTTCATGGCAGATCCCGCGTAAAGCGCGCCAGCCGCCGTTGCTGGCCCTGGCGCAGCACGTACTGCACGTCGACCTGCAGGGTCGCATCGCGGTGCGCGACGTTGACGGATTCCACCGCGATGCGCTCGCCCAGCCACTGCTGCAGCGCGCCCTGCACGCTCATTTGCACGGCGGCGGCCAGGGTGTCGCTGTTGGGCGCGAACACCAGTTGCAGCAGCCCGCAGCCGAAGTCCGGCCGGTTGACGCGCTCGCCCGGCACGGTGAACAGCACCTGCTCGATCATGTCGCGCACGTGCGTGGCGTCGTCGGCGTTGCGGCTGCGGCCGCGCGCGTCGGGTTCGAACGGAAAGCGCAGGATGGCCATGGCGCTTCGTCCTTAGATGCCCACGACGCGCGCCTGCGCCTGCAGCGCCAGCATCGGCGTGCCGGTGGGCATGCAGATCGACGAGCCCGCCTGCAGCGCGGCCGGCAGCCCGCCGATCAGCACGCGCGTCGCGCCGGCGAGCCACATGCCGGTGATGCAGGGGCCGTTGCCCGACGGTGGCGGCGGAAACGTGCAGCCGGCGATGGAATACGTCGACAGGATGGTCACGGCCGGCTGGCCCGACAGCAGCACACGCGGATTGGGCGACGTCGGAATGGCCTGGCCGCCGTGCGAACACTGCACGGTGGCGCCAAGATGCAGCAGGGGTCCGGGCATGCTCTTAGCCTCCTCAGGTCACCGTCAGGGCGCCCTGGTTGATGTTGACGGCCGGGCCGGCAAGCATCACCGTCGCACCCTGGCCGTTGGACAGCGTGATGCCCACATCGCTGATCGAGATCATCGCGCCCGTCTTGGTCTTGAGCAGGATGCCGCCAGTGGGGCCCGGCAGATCGGAAATCATCAGCGTGTTCTGCCCGCCGGTCTGCAGCACGATGCTGGGCGACACAGGCAGGCCGGCCAGCGCCAACGCGGGGACTTCGGCGGCCGATCCCCAGAATCCGCCGACCCAGATCGGGTAGTCGGGCTTGCCCTGTTCAAACTCCACCCACACGCCCGAACTGACCTGCGGCACGACGAACACGCCGCTCTGCTGACCGGCGAACGGCACGCAGGGCATCGCCCAGCTTGAGACGCCCAGGCCCAGCACGTCGGGCACCTGCACCTGGATGCGGCCCATCTGCATGGGATCGACGTTGTTGATCACCACACCGCGGAATTTGCCGTAGTGGCGTTGGGGTTCTGTCATGGGGGCACCAGGGGCAGGGTCGAGATCAGGCCGTTGCGGGCCAGCGAAAATTGCTGCCGGAATTCGCCCGCCTTGAGCGAGCTGTCGACGCGCTTGACGTAGTACAGGCCATCGAACGCGAGCCCCGCGCCGCGCACGCCCACCAGCTGGCGCGACTTGAGCACGTGGCCGTAGCGCAGCACGTTGAGCGATCCGTCGGCGGTCACCGCATCGGCGGTGGTGCCGGCGGCCATGGCCAGGCCGCGGCCCAGCGCGGCGGCCGGCGACAGTTTGGCGGTGTCCTTGAGCAGCGTCAGCCCCTTGGCCAGCGGCGGCAGCAGGCCCAGCGGCGGACTGGTCAGGCTGACGTCGGGGACGGGCAGCGGAATCGGAAACTTGGTCAGCGGATTCTGGATAAAGATGACCGGCAGCGCGGCATCCGACTGGTTCACCGCGAACGACAGCGACTCGACATTGCTGTGCACGTCCATGCCCAGGTTGAGCGCGGGCTGCACCGGTCCCAGCCGGATCTCCGGTCCCCAGTACGCCACGTTGGCGCCGGGCAGCGGACCGGGCTCGATGTAGAACACGTGGCCCACTTCCCGCGCAAGCTGGCGCACGTACGCCAGGTCCGTGCCTTCGTGCAGCGGAATGCGTTCCACCGGAATCGGCACGTCCGTGAAGGGCGACGGCACGATCAGCGGCAGCATGCCGTACAGCGCGTAGCGGCCGATGATCGCAGCGACGCGCGCGGGCGGCGGCATGGCGGGGTAGGGCAGGCCGCTCATGTCCTGCTTGTCCATCGCCACGGTCAGGTCTTCGCCGGTGACGGTCAGGCGCGATTGGCCGGGCGCGTTGCCGTCCGTGATCTCCTGGCGCGTGACCAGCCCGTCCATCAGCACGGTGGGCAGCCCATTCAGCGTGGCGATCAGGATGACGCGCAGCCACGGCACCTGGCCGCCGGCGATCACCAGCAGCGTATGCAGCGGCGAACGGTTGCTGACGGAGAACGTGAGCTGAAATCCGCCCGGGCCGTCCGCGGACGACGACACCTCGACGCGCTCCAGACCGTCCATGATGGGACGGGGCGCGGGCACCGGCAGGCCGGGGCCGACAAGCAGCGTCAGGTGTACGCCGCTAAGCATCGCTGCCCCCGAATGGAGCGCCGAATGCAGCACCCAACGCGGCGGGAAGCGTCACGCGCAGGCTGCGCCCGGGCACTTCCAGCGCTGCCGGACGCGGTGCGTCATTGCCGTCCGCCAGGCGCCAGAACTGCAGCGGATCGCCCAGCGCGGCGGCCGCCAGCCGGTCCAGCCGGTCGCCCGGGGCCACCGCGACCTCGCCCACCGCGGTAAGCGCCGCCGGGTCCGGCAGAAAGCGGCGGCGCAGGTAGACGAGCGGCCGCCCGTCCGGCCCGGGCATTTCCGCCGTGGGGACGTCGTGGTACCGGCTGTTGGCGGGAAAACGCTGCACGCTCATGGCAGGGACTCCAGTCCGACGGAACCCAGGTCGCCAAGACCGGCCAGCGCAGCCAGCCGTTCCTTGCGCTGCTGATACACCAGGTACAGATGGCCACCCTTGTCGCCAAAGCCCAGATCGCCCACGTGCAGCACGCGCAAGCCCAGCGACACCTTCGCGCGGATGGGATTGAGCCGCGCGTCGAAGGCCTCTTCGGTAATCGAGAAATCAGTCACGCGCACCGGCACCACGCGTTCGCGGCTCCACACGAACAGGCTCAGCGGCGCGACCGTGGGCGCGATCTCCAGCGTTCCCAGGTTGGCAATCTGGTTGTTGCGAATGAGGGCAGCGCTGTCCGGATAGACAATTGTTTCCAGCGCGGCCAGCTGCGCGTGGATGCCGGTGTCGCGCGCCTGCGGATGATCGTCGGGAAATTCGAGCTGATCGGTGGCGTCCAGTTCGGCGTCCAGCCGGATCGTTTCCGCGGGCGGCCCTTTCAGGCGCAACGGCTCGCCCGCCGCGCCGCCGTCGTCCACGCTCTGCGGCTGAAGCGATCGCGTGAGCGTCTCGGGGTTGTATTGCAGCGAAATCACGCGCTGCACCGCCCCGCTGGCGGGATCGATCAGGATGATGCCGCCGCGCAGCAGGCGGGGCGAAAGCGGTCCGCTCATGGGTAGGCCTGCGGTTCCGCGGCGTTGCGCACGGCGGTGATGCGCTGCGCGCCAACCAGCGCTTCCGGCCAGTGGCGCGCCGCGCTGAAGAGGTCGGGGCGGTAGTCGAATTCCAGCACGAAGCGTGACACCGGCACCCGCGCCACGCAGTCCAGTTCGACGGCGCGCAGCTTGCCCGGCGGTTCGTCGACCATCGTGACGTCGGCGTAGCGCGTCTGGCACAGATCCAGCACCTCGCCCACGGTCTTGCCAATCCAGTCTTCCATGGCGGCTCCTAGATCAGGTTCATGTTCTTGGGCACGGCGCTGGCCTCATCCGGCCGGCAGGCCCGATAAAAGCAGATGCCGCAGCCGTCGACCGAGGCTCGCACCGCGGTCTCGACCTTGGCCTGGAACGTGCCGGTGGCCGCGGCAAACGCGTCGTTCCAGCGTGTCTTGAAATCGACGCTGCGCTTGCGGCAGTCGTACACGGCCTCGTAGTCCTGCATGTTCAGCGCGTAGTTGCAGCTGCCGGCGCCGATGTACTTCACCCAGCCCTGGCTGCCGGCCATGAAGTTGGCCACGTCGGCGCCGGAGAATGCGACGCCCAGCTTGGACCCTTCGGAACTGCTGTACGGATGCGTGTGATACGTGCCGAGCGTGTAGTCGCCCTTTTTCTCGGCGGGCAGGCTGATGCTGCCGCCGCCGCCCGAGCCGGTGCGGATGACGCGCTTGCCGTCCTTGTCGGACACGATGCGCCCGCCGTGCTCCTGCACGGTGTCGCCGCCGTGGCCGGACTTGGACCAGGCCTCGTTGACCGCGGCATACACGTCATCCGGCATGGTGTGCGTGGTGGGACATTTGCGCGCTTCGGCTTCGGCCACGCGCAGGTCTCCCATGCCGGCGCGCTGCACGGTCTGCGCCATGCCCGGCGCCGCATTGGGCCGTGACAGGCTGCGCGCGGCGCGGTCGGCTTCCGCTTCCAGCGGCGAGTGCGACGGGCCCAGTTCCAGCGGCAGCCCGGGGCGGTAGCGCCCCTGCTGCTGCACGACGTGCGCCAGTTCGTGCGCCAGCAGGTCGCGGCCCTGGCGTGTGCCCGGCGCGTAGCGGCCGGCGCCAAAGGCCACATGCGGGCCGACGGTGTAGGCCTGCGCATCCAGCGCGCGCGCCGAATCCGCCGCCCGCGCATCGGCGTGGATGCGCACGCGCCCGAAATCGTGGCCGTAGCGCCGCTCGAATTCCATCCGGTCGGCGGTGGCCAGCGGCTGGCCCGCGCTGCGCAGCACGTCTTCGACCTGCTCGGGCACGGCCGTCCTTGCACGGCCGGCAGCCAACGAGGCGCACTTCGACTTGCCGCCGCAACCGCAGGCGCATCGCCGCATCACCAGGCGCGAGCGCGGCGGCGATGTGTCGGGCCGGGGCGTGAACAAAGACGTTCTCATGGCACGGCTCAATGCTTCAGATGAAACGTGTCGGCGATGGCGCGGCCCGCCTGCGTGCCGGTTTGCGCCGGTTGCGCGCCGTCCGCCACGGTGCGCACCTGCTCCACCTTGGCCTCGGTGACCGCGCCGCCGTTCAGCGCCGCGCGCCGGACCAGCTCGTGGACCAGGGCGGCAACGAACGCGTTGCGTTGAGCCGCGTCATGGCTCGGCAGGCTGAGCGCGCGGATATGCAGGTGAATTGCGGATTTCATGGCCATCCTCTCGTTTCGGCGTCGGCCAGCGGCCGTTCCCGTTTGGCGGCTTCGGCGTGCGCGGCTTGCAGCACGTGAGCCATGGTGACTTCGGAGCCGGCATCGGCGGCCAGGAAGGCCGCGTTCAGCGCGACGTTGCGGATGCTGCCGCCCGTCAGGTTCAGGCGCGCCAGTTGGCGCGGATCGAGATCGCGAGTCGGCGTGGCGGCCGGGAACACGCCGCGCCAGATCCGCGCGCGCTGGTCCAGGTCAGGAAACGGAAACTGCACGACAAAGCGCAGCCGTCGCAGGAAGGCGTTGTCCAGGTTGGACTTCAGATTGGTGGTCAGCACCGCGAGGCCCCGGTACGACTCCATGCGTTGCAGCAGGTAGCTGATTTCGATGTTGGCGTAGCGGTCGTGACTGTCCTTGACCTCCGAACGCTTGCCGAAGAGCGCGTCCGCCTCGTCGAACAGCAGGATCGCGCCGCCGTCTTCCGCGGCCTCGAACAGGCGCCGCAGATTCTTTTCGGTCTCGCCGATGTACTTGCTGACCACGGCGGATAGATCGATGCGGTACAGGTCCAGCCCGGTCTCGCGGGCCAGGGCCTCGGCGGCCATGGTCTTGCCCGTGCCGCTTTCGCCGGTGAACAGGGTGGCAAGGCCCAGGCCCCGCGACTGCGCAGCTGCAAAGCCCCAATCCTGGTGGACGCGATAGCGCTGGCGCAGATGGGCCGCGATCTGGCGCAGCACCGCGCGCTGCGGCTCGGGGAGCACCAGGTCGTCCCAGCCTGCCGACGGTGTCAGGCGCTGCGCCAAGCCGTCCAGCTTGCGGCGGCTGGCCTGCGCGCAGCCCTGCCACAGTAAGGCGGCCGGATCGGCGCCGGTCTCCTGCAACGCCGGCGCCAGCGCGGCGGCGGTGCGCTGCAAGGTTCGCGAGTCCAGGCCGAACTGGCTGGCCGCCTGGTCCACGGCATCGCCCACGCGCGCGGCGGCCTGCGGGCCCAAAGCCTGCCGCCACAGGGTTCTGCGGTCGGCCTCTTGCGGCCGGGACACCGCGCATGGACGCGAGGCCACGCGCAGCATGACGGGCTCGCGCACGCCCACGAGGCACAATCCGCCGGCCTGTTCCACCAGATGCCGCGCCGCCGGCGTCAGTCCCTCCGAGGCGTCGACGTACAGGGCGGCGCCCAGCAGCACGGCCTCGCGCTGCCAGAGCGTCAGGATCGCATTGCGTTCGGCGGCGTCCGCCGGGACGTCTTCGGCCTGCAGCGTCAGACACGCGAGGCCCGCGGCATGCGCGGCGCGCGCCGCCACGTCTTCCTGCGCGCCGGGGTCGTCGCCTTCCAGCACGAACACCGGCAGCGGCGTGCCCTGCGCGTCGGCGACCTGCGCGGCGATGTGCTGCGCCGCCGCCTCGTGCGCGGACGCGGCGTGCGGCAGGGGCAGCGCCGGCCGCAACAGCGGGCGCAGACGCGCGTCAGGTTCGTTCAGGCCGGCCAGGTAATGCAGCACGCGTTCGTCGATGCGCAGCCGCGCGGTGCTCAGATCCGCCGTGTCGTCCACGTCCAGCAGGCGCCAGCGGCGCAGCGGACGCTGCGGCGACAGGGCGCTCCAATGCGCGCCTTCCAGCTCGGCCAGGGCCAGCGCAAAGCTGGCATGGCGCTGGTTTCCGGTCCGTCCGTTCGCGTGGGCGCAGAGGTCGGCCAGCACTGCGTCCATCTCGATGCCGGCGCACAGCAGCAGCAGGTCGCGCTCGAACGCCGACAGGCCGAAGGTGGCCGTCAACTGGTCGATGGCCGAGTCGCCGTCCAGCGCGGCGCGCGCCTGCGCAAGCTGCTGCGCGCCGTGGCGCGGCGGCCGGCTGCCGGGCTTGCGCAGCCGTGTGCGCAGCCGCGCGAACTCGGCGGCCATCAATTGCTGGTTGGCTTCGATCCAGTCGGTGGGCGCGCGCGCGTTCATGGCAGCTCGATCTGGCGGTCTAGATATCGGACGGGGACCGCTTCGCGGTCCACGAGCGGGCTTTCGATGCCGTCCACCCGCAGCCGCGCCAGAAAGCGCGTGCCGGCGGGCGGCGCGTCGCGCCATTCGAAGATGAGCGCGCTGGCGGGCGCGGCGGCGGGTTCAGCGGGCAGCTCCCGGTCGCCCAGCAGCAGGCTGGCCGTCTGGCCGGGCAGGAGGGGCGGTGCGATCCCCAGCGTGATGCGCACCGTGCCCGCGTTGCGCGTCGCGGCTGCCGGCGGCAGCACGGGCTCGGGCGCCAGCACCAGGGCCAACTGATTGCTGTCGCGCCGCAGGCCGGTATCGGTGGCCTGCATCGTGGCATGCACGCGGTACATGCCGACCGGCAGGTCCGCGGGCATCGTCAGCCGCACCCAGGCGTCCGTACCCGCCTCGACGGCAATGGTGCGTTCGGCGTCCAGCGTCGTATGGCGCAGCGTCACGGCGCGCGCCAGGCCGTCCAGATGATGGCCCAGCAACGTCACGGCGCCGCCCGGCACGGCAACCGGCTGCTTGCCGGCTGGTTGCACGGACAACAGCGTGGGCAGCGGCGGCGTGAGGCCCGGGAACACCAGCACGCCCCGGTCGCGCGGCGTGCCGGGGATGGCTTCCCCGCGTGTCAGCACGGGCAGCGCGCCGCGTGCGGGCCGCCGGGATTCGATCAGCACCACCGACACCTGGAACGCGGCGGTTGGCCGGTAGTGCGCCTGCAACGCGGACCACAGGCGCGACATCTCTTCGGCGCCCAGCGCTGCCGGCGTGATCTTCAACAGCTCGATCTGGCTGGCCAGGTCCGCGCTGCGCAGGCTTTGGTACACGGTGGGCAGGATGGCGCCATCGACCACGTCCGGATCCAGCGCGCGGCGCACGGCCTCGCGCGGCAGCACGGCGGATTCATGCAGCAATTGCAGCGCATAGCCAAGCAGCACTTCCGCTTGCAGTTCGGCGCGGCCATATGCGGTCAGCAGATAGTGCAGGTCCAGGGCCAGCGGCGGATTGGCGATGCGCTCGCCTGCCGGATCGCGCGACGGCAGCGCGGCGTTGCGCCACGCGGCGTTGGGCGTGACCTGATGCAGGAACAGGTTCAGTTGCGGGTCTTCCTGGTTGTCCAGCGACACCGCGTCGGGCGCCAGCGCGGACACCTTGACGCCCGCGCCCAGCGCGTCCGTGACGGCGTGGTCGATCATGCCCGAGTCGAGCAGGTCCTTGATGACGGCGGTCACCGCCGCGATCGCCAGCGCGTTGCTCATGGCAGCCCCGTGCGTCTGGCGGTCAGGTAGGCGCGCAGCGACAGGGCGCAGGAGCGCGGGGCGGCCGGGGCCGCGCGCTGGGGCGGGGGGGCGACTTCCAGGCGGTCGATGGTGATATGGACGTCGGGCGGGGAGGGCGGCTGTGCGAGGCGATTGGTGGCTGAGGCAGCATCGGCGGGGGCGCTTCGTGCATTGCGTGCGGGGAGGACACGTGCATCGGCGGCGAAGGCCGAGCCGGGCGCGGTAGCCGGGCGGGCGAGGGCCGTGACGTCATGCGCGCCGCGTGCCGCCGCCGGCAAGGGCCGTGTGATTGGCGACACGGCTGCCGGGCGGGTGTGCTGAGCTTCGGCGGCGTCGTTGTCGGCCTCGATGGGGCCAAGCGCGCGCAGGTGGCGCTCCGGCGAAAGCGCGACTCGCTCGGCCTGCTCCGCGCTGCGCGTTAGCCGGTCTGCTTCGGATAGCGGCGGCGTCACGCTGGCATGCACAACATGCACGCTGGCGACGTCCGCAGCGCCGCGTCCATTCGCACCGGCCGTTTGCGCATTCCGTTCAGCGTATCCAAGCCCGGCAGACCACGGCGCGCGCGACGGCGTCTGCACCGAGCGCGCGCCACCGGATTCCGCGTCGTTGCGGGCGGTTCGGACAAACGCTTCCGCAGCGGCCGCCGCGTCCCGCGCATCGCCCCGCCAGGCATCACGCAGACCGGCCCCAAGAACCTCCACCGCCCGCGGCGACGGTGCGCTACGCAGGCGCGGCGCCGTGCCCACGCTGCGGCTAGCAAGCTGGCGCAGGAAGCCGCTCATGGCAGCGCCTCGCTGTCGGCCAGTTCCAGATACGCGGCGCGCCGCTCGGGCCCCAGCGCCAGAACCTGCGGCTCGGTCCAGCCGTAGGCGCGCGCCAGACGATGCACGTCCCGTAGCAGACCGCGCGCGCACAGGCTGATGTCGTCCCACACGCAGGCGTCGGCGTCCAGCGCCACTGTCCACGCATGGGCGCAGTCCGCGCAGCGCAGCGACAGTTCGATGTTGGCGGCGGGGTCCAGCGCTTCCATGCGCGCTTCGATGTCCTCCAGCGCCGCGCCCTGCGGCAGGCGGGCGTCGGGCGGTGCCCCAACCCGGCACGCGCGCAGCAGCAGCGCAAGCGCCGCGTCGCTGTCGGCGGCCATCGCGGCCTGCACCTGGTCGCGGCTGCTGGGCAGACGCCAGGCGGCGCCGTGCGCGTCGAACATGGGTTCGGCCGATGCGCGCTCCGGCGGCGCGGATACCGTCTCCAGCAGCGCGGCCACGTCCAGGTCGAACGCCATCGCTGCGCCGCACGCCGGGCAATCAGCGCACGCCGCCAGCCGCGGCCCGAACGTGGCTTGCCGCAGGCGCAGCAACGCCAGGGTCCGCCATCCGACCGGCCGTGACGCGGCATCCACGTCAGGCATCGCCACGGCAAGCGCGCGCAGGCCGCGGTCTATCGGGTGGCAGTCACGACCTGACTCCCACAGCGCCAGAATCTGCGATTCGATCAGGGCGGTCATTGCGACGCTCCATCAGGCCGGCTCGACGAAACTCGGTTCGGATGGCTCGGCGACTTCGTAGTCGCGTTCCCATCCTTCGTTTTCCAGCTTGATGGTCTGGATCGCGACGGCGTTGGCGTTCGCGTCCAGATCGGGGATCGCCTGGTATTCCGACACCCAGCAGCGGAACACCTTGTAGGCCAGAACGAGCTGTCCGGCTTCGTTGTAGACCTCGATGATGAGATCCTTGCGAAAATTCTTGAGCGACACTTCGCTGCCCAGGCCCGATCCAAAGTTCCACACCTTGTTGGCCCACTGCTCGAACTCGCGGTCGTGCGTGACGCCGCGCTCCAGCGTCACCGCTTCGAACTTGCTGCGGCCGGGAGATTTGCGCCCGCTGGATGGGTCGCCGCCTTCGCGGTGTTCGACCACTTCGGTGCTGCGCTTGAGCGCCGACACCTTGCTGACGCCGGCCACGTAGCGGCCATCCCACTTCACCCGGAATTTGAAGTTCTTGTAGGGGTCGAAGCGCTGCGGATTGACGGTGAACTGCGCCATGGCAATCTCCTGGTAACCGTGGTCGGCAAACGCGCCGGGCCGCATGCGGCGCCGGCGCGGGCCGGGCTCAGGCCTGTATCTGGCCGGCCAGTTGCTGGATGCTGATGACGACGAACTCGGCGGGTTTGAGTGGCGCAAACCCCACCAGGATGTTGACCACGCCGCGATTGATGTCGTCCTGCGTGGTGGTTTCCCGGTCGCACTTGACCAGATAGGCCTCGCGCGGCGAACTGCCCTGGAACGCGCCCTGTCGGAACAGCGTGTTCATGAACGCGCCGATGTTCAGGCGGATCTGCGCCCATAGCGGCTCGTCATTGGGCTCGAACACTACCCACTGCGTGCCGCGATACAGCGATTCTTCCAGGTAGAGGGCCAGGCGCCGCACGGGCACGTACTTGTATTCCGAGGTGAGCTGATCCGCGCCGCGCAGCGTGCGCGCGCCCCAGCACACGGCGCCATACACCGGGAACGTGCGCAGGCAATTGACCCCCAGCGGATTCAGGCTGCCGTTCTCGCCATCGGTCAGCGTCGTGGCCAGCGAGATGACGCCGGTCAGGTTGGCGTCGGTGCCCGCGGGCGCCTTCCACACGCCCCGGTTGCCGTCGGTGCGCGCATACACCCCGGCGACGGTGCCGCACGGCGGCGCAAGACGCGGCTTGCCGTTCTTGAGCGGATCGGACACGTAAGTCCACGGGTAGTAGACGGCGGCGTGATCCGACTTGGGCAGCGCCGTGCCGTTGGCCACCGCCACCATCGCCGCCGGATCGGTTGCGGAGGGCGGGGCGTCCACGATCATGAAGGCGCGCCGCTCTTCGCAGTACGACGCGGCATCTGCCAGCACGCCGCTGTGCGTGATGGCCGGCAGGCAGAGCAGGTTGAAGATGTCGGCGTCTTCCAGCGCATACAGACCTTGCCGCAGCGCGCGGCTGCCGATGAACGCGGCATAGACGTCGTCCGGTCCGTAAGGCGTTTCGGTGCCGCCTTCGAGCAGCGCATCGACCGGCGGCGGCGAGGCGACGGCCCCCGTCACCAGG
>Ga0213827_1000057_pt1 | contig 161424 bp, 145 predicted proteins | sample MC6MC0898MG_FD_180669 | JGI IMG/M metagenome (GOLD analysis project Ga0213827, IMG submission 180669) | Enriched soil aggregate microbial communities from Iowa State University, Ames, United States - MC6-MC0898-MG | ecosystem: Environmental > Terrestrial > Soil > Unclassified | place: USA... | reverse complement strand
GAGGCGTAAAAGCGCATAGCCGGATTAAGCTCCTAAAACTATATTCATTATACTAAATTCATATTCCATTAAATATATTCAAGAATCATCATAATAGATATTATTAAATTGTTTAAAGTTTAGAAATTCGTAAATTTGCACCATGATTAAAATTGGCAATATAGAACTGCCGGAATTTCCACTTTTGTTGGCTCCGATGGAAGATGTAAGTGATCCTCCCTTCAGACGTCTTTGTAAGATGCATGGAGCAGATTTGATGTATTCGGAGTTTATTTCTTCTGAAGGATTAATTCGTGATGCTATTAAAAGCCGAAAAAAACTGGATATTTTCGATTATGAAAGACCGGTTGGAATTCAGATTTTTGGTGGTGATGAAGAAGCTATGGCAATGTCTGCAAGAATTGTGGAAACTGTAAATCCTGATTTGGTAGACATCAATTTCGGATGCCCTGTAAAAAAAGTAGTTTGTAAAGGAGCTGGTGCAGGTGTTTTGAAGGATGTTAATATGATGGTTCGTTTAACGAAAGCTGTGGTGAGTTCTACAAGTCTTCCTGTAACAGTGAAAACGCGTTTAGGATGGGACAGCAATTCAATCAATATTGATGAAGTTGCTGAACGCCTTCAGGAAACAGGTATCAAAGCTTTAACCATTCATGCGAGAACACGTGGACAAATGTATAAAGGTGAAGCTGACTGGGAGCATATTTCCAGAATTAAGCAAAATCCTAATATCGAGATTCCTATTTTCGGAAATGGAGATATAGATTCTCCCGAAAAAGTTTTAGAATATAAAAATAAATATGCGTGTGACGGAATAATGATTGGCCGTGCTGCAATTGGATATCCGTGGATTTTTAATGAAATAAAACATTTCTTTAAAACAGGTGAAAACTTAGCTGCTCCAACTATTTCAGACAGATTATTAGCCGTTCGTCAACATGCTGAATGGAGTGCTGAATGGAAAGGTGAAAAGCTTGGATTAATTGAAATGAGACAACATTATAGCAACTATTTCCGTGGAATTCCACATTTTAAAGATTTCAGAAGAAAATTCTTAGAAGTATATACTTTAGAAGAAATGGATGCTGTAATTCATGAAACTCAGGAGTTTTACTCAGAATATCAGGCTCAACAAGTATAAAGCTAAAACCCATCAGATTATGATGGGTTTTATTATTTTAAAAGCTTTGTTTAAATTAATATCCTCCTTCTGAAGAAGAATTATTTTTTATAAGAGCTGATGCTGAAGAAGTGCCAATTCTTTTAACACCCATTTTAATCATCTTTTCAGCATCTTCAGGAGTTCTTACTCCACCTGCTGCTTTTACAGGAAGTTTACCTGCATTATCCAGCATTATTTTAATGCCTTCGAATGTTGCTCCGTTTGGTTTTCCGTTTTCTGTCTGGAAAAAACCTGTTGAAGATTTAACGAAAATATTTTTTAAATCATTTTCACTAAAATTCTCTTCTGCCCAAGTTGATATGTTTTTGGTAATGTCGGCAATTTGTGTATCTGTCAAAGCTGCAATCTCAATTATCCATTTGGCGATTTTTTGATGCTGAATACATAGCTGCGTACATCTTATAAATTCGTCTTTTACAAGCTCTAGATTTCCTTTAAGATAAGCTTCGTAATTAATTACAAAATCCAATTCGTCTGCTCCATCATTGATCGCTTTGATTGCCTGGGCAAGTTTTTCGTCAACAGAATATGTTCCTTCGTGAAAACCAATTACAGTTCCCACAATCACATTGGATTTCTTTTCATTTAAAAAATTTTTAATTTCTGCAACATAATCAGGACGAATCATTACCGCAAAAATATGATAATCTATCGCTTCTTGAGCTAAATCTTTTACAATCTGCAGCGTTTCTTGTTCAGAAATTCCTGATTGTTCTGAAGTTTTTAAATAAGTTGAATCTAAATATTGAGCAATGTTCATCATAATTATACTTTCAGTTGTCTGTAAATACCTTGTTCCAAAGATATGAAAGTTTCGGTTCTTGTAACCCCTTTCAACTTCTGAAGTTTGCTTAAAATCAGCATTAAATGATCATTGTCCTTGCATAAGACTTTTAGAAAAATAGTATAATTTCCTGTGGTGTAATGTGCTTCTACCACTTCGTTTACTTCTTTTAAAGATTTTACCACATCAGGATAATGACTTGGCTGATCGAGAAACATTCCGATATATGATACTACTTTGTATCCTATTTTTCTAGGGTTCAAAAATGAGATAGAATTTTCTATAACACCTGCCTGCTCAAGCTTTTTAATTCTTTGATGTACAGCTGTGGTGGAAATCCCTACTTGTTTAGAGATGTAAGCCAAAGAACTTTTGGAATTGTCCATCAGCATATAAATAATCTCTTTATCTAGCTGATCCAATTGATAGCTCGTATTATCGTCTGTGTTTTTCATCTTTAATATTTTATTACTTCAACTCAATTATTTTTAAAAGCTACTAAAACAGGAAAATGGTCGCTAAAGCCACCAAGATATCTTGTTCCTGCATAAGTTCTGAAAGGTCTGCCTTCAAAACCTTTATTTCGGGTACTCATACTTTCAGGGTTAAAAACCTTTGCCTCTAGAAAAGATAATGTTGCATCAGCTTTGAAAAAAGAGTCTGATAGTATAATCTGGTCAAAAAGTAATCCGGATTTGTAATGAAAAGTAGAATATTTTTTAGTTGAAAACAGCCTTTGAAAAGGATTGTGCAAAATCTTTTCCTGCGTGTTGTCGTAAAGAATTTTTATTAAATTTTCATCATCCGGGTTTTGATTAAAATCTCCGCACAAAATGACATGTTCATTATCTTTATTAATAATATTTAAAATCCTGTTGTGAATTTCATTTATAATAAAGTTTCTTTTGGGCTGATTAATGTCTTTTTCTCTCTTTGAAGGAAGATGAGCTACAAAAATATTCATTATTTCCTCTTTGAATTTTACTTTTGCAAAGAGCACATCCCTTGTCGTGTCATAATTATCGGGTCTGTTGTCTACAATTTCAAAAAAGAAAGTGATTGCTTCAGAATCTATAATTTCAACTCTAGATTTGTCATATAACAGAGCAACGTCTACCTTTCGCTCATCCAAAGAGTTGTAATGTACAATTCCGTACTGTGAACTGAAGGGATCAAGTTTTACCAGATCTTCTAATACTTTTTTTCCGGAAATTTCACACAACCCGATAAGAGCAGGTAAAATACCATTTTCTTCCTTCATTAAACGAAAAACATGCGCAATTTTTGAAAGTTTAGTTCTGTACTTTCTGTCATCCCAGTTTCGTAATCCTGATCTTGTGGGATCGAGTTTATGAATTTGCGGCGGATCGGGCAAAAATAAATTTTCAACATTGTAAAAAGCAAAAAGCTCCATCAACATATTTTTCTAAATTGTGACAAAATTTTAAATCAAACTTATCATTAAATATATCAAAAATTTTGACTACTAAAAAATCCTGAATCAAATTATTTTTTAAAATCTTAATATGTTATTACAATGATAAATAATGGGTAAATTTACAATATAAATTTCAAACAAACCCATGTATGTTTCAATAAAAAATAATCCATATAAATGTGATATAAATGGTGCGAAAATCTATTGAAAGGGACTAAAAATGTAAAATTTTCAGTAAAAACTATTTATAGCATAAGTTTTTTTACTTATTCTAAAAGATCGGGACGTTTTTCTGTGGTAATTTTTACTGCCTGATCGTGTCTCCATTCCTCTATTTTAGCGAAATTTCCACTCAAAAGTATTTTTGGAACATCCAAACCTTTATAAGATTCCGGTCTTGTGTAGATAGGAGGAGAAAGCAAATCGTCCTGAAAACTGTCTGTTAAAGCACTTTGCTCATCATTCAAAACTCCCGGAACAAGGCGGATAATAGAATCTGCCAAAACACAAGCTGCCAATTCACCACCAGTTAACACAAAATCTCCTATTGAGATTTCTTTAGTAATATGCAAATCTCTTACGCGCTGATCAATTCCTTTGTAATGACCACACAAAAAGATCAGATTGTTTTTAATTGATAAAGTATTGGCGATTTTTTGGTTTAAAGTTTCTCCATCAGGTGTTAAATAAATGATTTCGTCGTATTCTCTTTGAGATTTAAGCTCAGAAATGCATTTGTCTAAAGGTTCAATCATCATCACCATTCCTGCGCCACCACCGTAAGGTTCATCATCAATCTGACGGTGTTTGTTGATTGACCAGTCTCTCAACTGATGAAAATGTACTTCTACAATACCTTTATCAACTGCTCTTTTCAAAATAGAAGTTTGAAACGGACTTTCCATTAATTCTGGAAGCACGCTTATAATGTCAATTCTCATTGCTGTGTATTATTTTTTTGAGATGGCGAAATAATCAGACGTAAGGAAGAATCTTTATTAAAATAGCTCCACATCCAATTAAAAAATATCGCCAGTTTATTTCGAACGCTCAAAATAAGCATTAAATGTAAGAACATCCAAAAATACCAGGCTAAAAATCCCTGAAATTTTATAAATGGTAAATCAACAACGGCTCTGTGTTTTCCGATGGTTGCCAAAGAACCTTGGTCTTTATACTCATATTCAACCCATTCGTTTTTATTTTTTCTCAGAAAGTTTTTGCCTAAATTTTTTGCCTGATTGATGGCAACATTCGCAACTTGAGGATGGCCTTGAGGATATTTCGGAGTTTCCATGTAAGCAATATCTCCAATTGCATAAATATTGTCGTAGCCTTTTACTTTATTGAATCGATCAACAATATATCGGTTTCTTACTAAATTTTCGGAAGGAAAACCATCAATGACATTTCCGGTAACTCCTGCAGCCCAGATTACATTATTCGACGGAATTTCTTTGCCGCTTTTCATGTAGACTTTATTTCCGTCATAATCGGTTACGACTTCACCACTCAAAAATTTTACACCTAATTCTTTTAAATATTTTTCAGATTTTTCCTGAGCTTCAGGGCTCATTACGGCAAGAGGTTTCTCGGTAGAGCTTACCAGAATAATTTGAAGGTGATCAAAATTCATATAAGGATAATCGCGTGGAAGAATCTCTTTTTTCATTTCTGAAAAAGCTCCGGCTAGTTCTACTCCGGTTGGTCCACTTCCTACGATAACGATATTCCAGTTTCCGTCGTCGCTTCTGCTTTTTTCAAGAATCAGCTTTTCGAAAGTCATTAAAACATGATTTCTGATACTGATGGCTTCTTGTGTATTTTTCATCCCAAAAGCTTTACTTTCGAGATCTTTATTTCCAAAGAAATTGGTTTTACAACCGGTGGCGATAATTAATTTGTCGTAAGTGAATTCTGCTTCGTCTGTAATGACCTTATTATTGGCCGGATCAATAGATTTTACATCCGTTAAACGAAACTGTGTATTTCTGGATTGCTGAAAGATTTTTCTGAAAGGAAAAGATATATTGGAAGGTTCGATTCGTCCGCATGCAACCTGATAAAAAAGCGGTTGAAACATGTGGTGATTTACTCTGTCGAGAACAATTACCTTTTTATTTTTATTGTTCAGCGTTTTTGCAAGCTGCAATCCCGCAAAACCTCCTCCAATGATGATAACCTTTTCGCGTGTTTCCATAATACACAAATTTACTTATTTTATTTAGTATTTTAGGGCTTAAAAAGTTAGTTTTGCAAAACTTTATGAGCCCTAAAAAGTACACCAAAAAAACTGCCAAAAGCATCCATAAATCAAGACGAAAGAATTATTTTTTGCGTCGGAAAATTGTATTGCTCATCTTGGTGATTGCACTAATCGGAACGGGGTTATATCTAAAGCAATCAATCAGTTATTATTATGCTTTATATTTTAATAAATTCACTCATAAAAAGCTAAAAAACAGCGAAAACGAAACTTTAAGAATTCAGAAAATTTTATCAAATAATTTGGATAAAACTTACGGTTTTGACATTTCTCATTATCAAAACAAAGAAGATATAAAATGGGATAGTCTAAGCATCGGAAATAAAACCATTCCGCTTGAATTTGTGGTGATGAGAGCGACTATGGGAAACCGAAATGCTGATAAAAATTTTGATGAATTCTGGGTTTCTGCAAAAGAACATAATCTCATTCGTGGGGCATATCATTTTTACCGAGCTGATGAAGATCCTGTAATGCAGGCAAACAATTTTTTGGATAATGTGAAGCTTGAAAGTGGTGATTTGCCTCCGGTTTTAGATATTGAAAAAATGCCAAGAAGTAAATCAAATAAAAAGTTGATTGAAGATTTGAAAGTCTGGTGTAAAATTGTAGAAGAAACATATGGTGAAAAACCTATTATTTACACCTATTATCATTATTACAAAGATTTTCTTAGGGGCGAATTTGAAGGTTACCCAATCTGGCTTGCCAATTACAACGATGTTCCCGAACCTTCACCTGAAGATGAATGGGCTTTCTGGCAGTTTACAGAAAACGGAATTGTGTACGGAATAAACTCTAAAATAGATCTGAATATCTATAACGGCGGAATTTGGTCGCTGAAAAGTTTGACTTTGGATTAATTAATCTTCTCTTAATTTTTGTTAATAATTCTTAAAAAATTATTCTATAAAATCATTTTTGCTTTAAAAAATTACAGATATTTGTGTCAACTAATACCTGAAAACTCGACTTCCAATATTTTGGTAGTTGTTTTTTCTGCTTTTTAAAAACTAACCATAAAAACTAATGTAATCATGAGAACAAAAATTTTATTGCTGTTTCTACTCGGATGGGTGGGAATGGTGTCTGCGCAAAAAGAGACTCCCAATCTTCATTATGATTTAAGTTTTGATAAAGATACTATTAAGGTGTCTGATTTATTAGCTAAAAAAAGTCAGATTATTCAAATAGATGTAACAGGGAAGTATTTTTCAGATGGAATAAAACAAATAAAAATTTTAAAAAAACAAAATGAATTATTAGAAAATGAAGCTAATTTGAATTTTTATCAAAAAGACGTTAGTAAAATCCAAGTAGAACCTTCGGATATAAAATTTAAAGAAAGCTTGTACTTGACTATAAAATTAGACTCATTACTAAAGAAAGATAAAAAAATAGTATATGGAATTGTAGGTTTAGATGGATCTGGAAATGAAATAAAAAATAATACAGGTAATCTACAGCAAATCGTAATAATTCTTAAAAAAGCAAATGAAATAAAAAAAGCTGAGATTGAAAATACGTCTGTCTATGCTTATTTTGGTGAAAATTTTGTTGTTAATCAAGAAATTTTGAAAGATAAGTCTACACCAGAATCTAGAGTGTTGAATGAAGTTCTTAAAAATGCGGGGCAAGAAAGTTATTTAGGAGATATAACTATACCTAAGGATAATCAAGAATTTTATTTTTATAAATTAAATAAAGAGGGATTTTTTAAAGTTGATAATAATTCTAAATATCGATTTAAGAAATTAGATATTGAAATTAAAGATGGCTATTTTAGGGATATTAGAGTTTTTGTAAAAGATAGTTCAGAGAACATACATGTTTTTACGAATTCTGCAGGAGCGAGTCTATTGTTTTTTTCTCAATTTGCTAGTAGAAGATATTTGTATTATGCGTATTCTCAAAAAAATGGAGTTTTATCAACTTATTCGGATGATGATTTGGATAATCTTTATATTAAACTTACGGATGTTATGAGCTATAGCTATAAGATTGGAAATCATTATATACCTCATGATCTTGCTATTGAACTTCCCCAAGATGATACAGAAAAGAAAAAGACTAATGCAGAAAGTAAAGCAACTTATCAAATAAAACAGAAAACAGATTTAGAAAAAATTGTTGAGCTGAGAACTTATACTGATTTTCTGGCTCTTTTTGGAGGTTCTTCAAATGGTTTGGCTCAAATAGAAGGTAAAGCTAAATTCTATTTGTTTCCCTATCCTTATCGTTTTTTTGGAAGTAAAAAAACATGGGGTCAAATTGAAGTCTTACCTTCGGTATCCCCGTATGTGAATTATTCTAGATTTGAAGATAAAAATAGGTATGTAGATATTGATTCTATAGAAGGAATTTATAAAGTACAAAAAAACCTCAATTTAATCGAAAAAAGATTTTTAACAATGGGGTTGGATACAGATATTCTAAAATGGCAACATAAAAACGGACCTGTTGGGTTAAGTCTTTATGGTGTACTTAATTATAACCTTTCTGAAATTAATATAGGTAATGATAGTATTAAAAATATTAAAAATATCAAAGCTTTAGGTTATGGAGGGGGATTGCATTTGGGTGTAAAACGTTTTAATAATTTTGGATTCGATTATAGATTTGAGGTTTTCGTATATAACTACAAAAATTACAATGATTATCCTGAATTGGATTTAAACATACGTATTCCTGTTTTGAAAAATGAGGCTGAAATTTTTTATCATCCTAATGGAAATCCCAATCAAGCTATTTTTGCCAGATTAATAACATATAAAGAAAGATCGAATAATCATGCGTTTTATCAATTTCAGTTTGGATATAAGTTTGCCATAGGAAATAGGACAGTAAGTGCTAAGAATTAATAGCAACTACTTTAAAACAAAAAAAACCTTCCAATCGGAAGGTTTTTTTTATCTAATTTGAAATATATCAATTACAAAGAAGCAGAATGAATCAACATATCAACCAATTTGTTTGAGTAACCCATTTCGTTGTCATACCAAGAAACAAGTTTCACAAAGTTTGGAGAAAGCATGATACCAGCATCTTTATCGAAGATAGAAGTTCTCTTATCTCCTACGAAATCCTGAGAAACTACAGCATCTTCAGTGTATCCTAAAATACCTTTCAATTCACCTTCAGAAGCCGTTTTGATTACTGCACAGATCTCTTCGTAAGAAGCACCTTTTTCAATTCTTACTGTTAAATCTACTACAGAAACGTCAACAGTTGGTACTCTGAAAGACATACCTGTTAATTTTCCGTTCAATGAAGGGATAACTTTTCCTACAGCTTTTGCAGCACCTGTAGAAGAAGGGATAATGTTGTTTAGAGCAGCTCTACCACCTCTCCAGTCTTTCATTGAAGGACCGTCAACAGTTTTTTGAGTAGCTGTTGTAGCGTGTACAGTTGTCATTAAACCTTCTACGATCCCGAAGTTATCGTGAATTACTTTAGCTAAAGGAGCTAAACAGTTTGTTGTACAAGAAGCATTTGAGAAGATTTTTACATCATCTGTAAGCTCAGTGTGGTTTACACCCATTACAAACATTGGAGTATCATCTTTAGAAGGAGCAGAAAGGATTACCTTTTTTGCACCTGCAGTAATGTGTTTTGCTGCACTTTCTTTATCTAAAAATAAACCTGTAGATTCTACGATATAATCAGCACCGATTTCGTTCCACTTTAGGTTGGTTGGGTCTTTTTCAGCAGTAACTCTGATTTTCTTTCCGTTTACCACAAGATCGTTACCTTCTACAGAAACTTCTCCAGGAAAAATTCCGTGTACAGAATCGTATTTTAACATGTAAGCCATGTATTCTGCATTGATAAGGTCGTTGATTCCTACAACTTCGATGTTGCTTCTTTCTGTCATTGCTCTGAAAACAAGACGACCGATTCTACCAAAACCGTTAATACCTACTTTAATTGTTGACATAGTGTTTTACTTTTTTAAAAATTATATTAAATAGATTAGATTGCTAAAATTTCAGAAATTAATAAAAGATCTTTATTAATTTCGTTGTGTTTTTTAATTGCTTCTTCGATTTCTGTATAAACAATATCGTTAGAACGCATTCCTGCCATTACATTGGTTTGCCCTTCCATTAATCCTACCACAGCTCCATAACCAAGTCTGCTCGCCAAAACTCGATCGGCACAGCTTGGCGATCCGCCTCTCTGTATATGACCTAAAATGGCTACGCGAATATCATAATCCGGAAATTCTTTTTGAGTTTTCTCAGCCAATTCGTAAATGTTTGCTAACTTTTCACCTTCAGCTACAACAACGATGCTTGAAGCTTTTCCTGTTTTTTCGGCATTTCTGAAGGTTGCAAACAACTCATCCATACTGTCTTTTTTTTCAGGAATAAGGATGTCTAAGGCTCCGGTTGCCAAACCGCTGTTTAAAGCAATAAAACCGGCATCACGTCCCATCACCTCAACAAAGAAAACTCTGTTGTGAGAAGTTGCTGTGTCACGGATTTTGTCAATCGCATCCATTGCGGTATTCAAAGCGGTATCGTATCCGATGGTATTGTCGGTTCCGAAAATATCGTTGTCAATCGTTCCGGGAACACCAATTACCCTGATGCCAAATTCTTCATTAAAGATTTTAGCTCCGGTAAAAGTACCATCCCCACCAATGCATACCAAAGCATCAATTCCATATTTCATGCAATTGTCATAAGCTTTTTGACGACCTTCTTTGGTTCTGAATTCTACGGAACGGGCAGATTTAAGAATCGTACCACCCTGATTGATTATATTTTTTACAGAACGAGGTCCCATTTTCAGGAAATCATCGTGGATAAGACCATTGTAGCCTTCTCTTACTCCGTAACATTCGATATTATAATAATTTGCGGTTCTTACCACCGCTCTTAATGCTGCGTTCATACCCGGAGAATCTCCTCCTGAAGTAAGAACTGCAATTTTTTTTACAGCACTTTCTTTCATCTAGTAAAAAATTTCAAACACAAATTTACGAAAACAAGTTCAGATAACTGTAGCATTTTAAGAATAACTTTAAGTATTAAGTTTTTAATATTTATTGGAATTAATATGCTTAAATCTAATATTACTTATCACTTTTTTACAACAGATATATTACACAAAACTAAATCTTTAATTGGGAGTGGTATTAAGTATTTGTAGCATAGTATTTCAGTCCAAAATAATGTTTTTAATATTTCTATATCATTAGAAATTAATATCTTGTAGTACCAAATTTTAAATATTTTAGTATGAAAAAATGTGTATTTTACGTACTCACAGTTTTTGCGCTGAATTCTTGTTCTACTGAAGAAATGCAGACCAATTCTATTGAAGCAGAAATTGTACAGACAGATCCGTTGAGTGCAAGACAGATCAATGACCAGATTAATCAAACAACCAAAACGAAAGGAAGGTTTTCCTGGAACGAAGCCTCTTCGCATTTTTTGTGGAGCGGAATTGTTCAGGGAAATAAAATGGCTTCCATTGGTTTCGGAAATTCAAAAAATGATTTTGATAAAAGTAAATCTTCTAATTCTGAGGCTTTACAACAAGAAATTTTAGATGTCATTCAACAATATGAAGGAAAAAATGAGAGAGTGTTATTGGCTTCTGATGAATTTCTAAATCAAATGGATGTTTATATCGAAAAGCAGGAAACTGTGATTGCCTTGCGAAAATTAAAATCAATCCGTTATTTTGAGCCTGCGGATTATCGTTATTTTGAAAATGAAAATAAAATTAATGGAGCTACAACAAAGTCAAGTGGAAGTTCTTCAGGTTGTGGATTGGAATCAATTGCTTTGAATACTGCAGACTACACCATCGTAACTCCAAACGCAAAAGCGCCCTGGTCGTTTGCTAAACACAATATTACCAGCGCATGGAATTACAGCACGGGAGCCGGAATTACTATCGGATTAATCGATTCGGGAGTTTCTTTTAATCAAAGTTTGTTGAGTGGTAGTTTTAATAATGGTTCATCTTCGGGAAGAACAATCAGTAAAAACGGAGTGTACGTAGATTCTGTTTGGCCGTGGAGCTCCGGTTATGACGGAGCGGATGATAAATGCGGTCATGGAACGAGCATGGCCTCTGCAATGGCAGCTCCGAGAAATAATCAGGGACAACCGGTTGGTGTTGCATATAATGCAAATTTGATTTCTTATCGTGCAGCTTCTAATGTTGTTTTGGATGGTTACCATGAGCAAGAAGGAGTAAAGATTGCTTTTACCAATCTTGGAAATACGGCAAGTGTGAAAATAATTTCAATGTCGATGGGTCATATTTTCTCAGTCGGAAAAATTGAAGACGGTGTAAAATATGCTTATTCAAAAGGTAAATTGATTTTCTGCGCAGGAGGAACTTCTACAAGCTTTACAACATTTGTAGGTGTGATTTTCCCAGCTTGGATGCCCGAAACGCAGGCAATAACGGGAGTTAAAGAAAATACTTCGAATCAGAAATGTGATGTTTGCCATTCTGGAAGCGAAATAGATTTTACGTATCAGATGGAAAGAGCTTCCGGAAATAATATTCCTGTGTTGAGCTATTACAATGCACAAACTGATTATGTAGGAGGTTCTTCTGTAGCAACTGCTTCTACTGCAGGTATTGCAGCATTAGTTTGGTCTAAAAACCCGTCATGGACGAGAGATCAGGTTTTGAATAAAATGAGACAGTCTGCAACCTATTATCCAACAAAGAATGCAGATTACGGGTATGGAAATATTAATGTTTTACAGGCTGTACAATAGATTTTACAGTTTTTAGAAGAATTAAAACCTAACTAACTTTTTATTTATAAGCAATCGGGAGATAAATTCTTCCGATTTTTTTGTGATTTCACACTAATTGATTACAGTTTTAATTTAGTTTAAAAAGAAAGGCGTTGTTTGTTTTTTAATATGGTGATGAATGTGTTTTATTTTTATTAAAATAATTAATATAATAGTATATGTTTGTTTTATGTTGTTGAAAATAACTTATTTGGTAATTATACTTAAAATTTAAAATACGTATTTATACGCTGTTAAATATGTTTTGTCTGTAGTAGTTTTGTCATGTGATCACAACCAAATACAGCATTGATTAGAAAATACTATTGATGATTAATAAGTAAATTTTCAATAGTATCAAAAAAAATCTGTATCAAAAAAACTTTAACCATGGAGACCAGAAACCATAAAAAAAACGGGGCGTAATCTGAAAAGCCACAAGAGTAGGAAACAAAATATTAATCATGACAACACAACAGGAATCATTAGTAGGAGGATGGACAGCCTATCGCGCTCTTACACCACAAGATCAAAAAGTATTTGACGAAGCAATGAGAGGATTTGTAGGAGTAAAATATACTCCGCAGCTTGTATCTACGCAGGTAGTTAACGGAACTAATTACCGTTATAAGTGCTCTGCATCTATGCCACCTTCGCAATTAGTTTGGGAAGCAATCGTGGAAATTTACAGTCCGATTGAAGGGGTACCGCATGTAGTTTCTATTACAAGAATCTAATTGAAAACTTACATATTATAATCGGAGGATTTATCTTCCGATTTTTTTTGTTCAAAATTTTAGTAATTAAGTATGATTAATCCCCTAATTGATAATCCAAAGGCAAAAGAAATTCAATTTTATTTTTGGTAAATTCTCCCTGATTAGTCAGCATGCCTGGGTTTGAAGTATTTCCGTTGGTATAAATTTCAAAAGTATCGCTTTCAGGATGAAGAAAAGAGGTTTGTATAATTGGGATTGTAGCTTTTACAAACTGTCCTTTTTTCAACTCGTAAAAATACTTTTTGAAATTAATCTGCATCATATAATCATAATCCAGATATAATTTATTTTCTGTTTTTTTAGTGTAATCAGTTTCAGGAATCTGGGTTTTTGTAATAGCAATTTTATAGGGTTGTTCGTTTCTTTTACGATTGCCAATATCTAAAATATCTTCAGGAACATTCAGCGTACCTTTAGATTTAAACATTTCGGCAAAATCCTTGAGTCGCTGTAATTCTTCTTCAGTCGGATATTTTGAGTTCGGAAACTTAGTGATCTGGTTCACAATGAAGCCTTCATCAGCAACTTTATTTGCGAAAACACTTCTGAAAAAATGAACCTGACTGCCGTCGTAAGCATTCATTCTATTCAGCTTTACTTTATCGTTGCTTTTTGTTTCCTTGAAGAAACTGGTACCGACAAATCGGGTTGTATTTTCGTCAAAATTTGCAGAAAATTCTACAAGATTATATTCGATGGTATATCCTAAATTTTTGTTTTCGATGATTAAAGTCTGTGGAGCCTTCACTTTTAAAGTTTTATTGCTTTTATCGTAGGCAAACTTTAATGAGCGTTGATTTTTAATCCTTACATTTTCTTTATCATATCCAATGAAAGAGTCCAGAAAGAAGTTTATATAATTTTTATATGCAGCTTCTGTAAACGGAATGATCACAACTTCTTCAATCTCTTTAGATTTAATTAAAACAACTTTCAGTGTTTTGTTTAAAACCTCAGATGTATTGGTTGTAAATGTCTCATAATCATCTTTTTTAAAAACTAAACTGTTATTGTTTTTAGAGGGAAGATTAAGACTGAAGCTTCCGTCTGAACCAGAAATAGTTCCTGTCTTTGTTCCGTCAAGATAAATGTTAACATCTGCAAGAGGTTTATCGATGTCATTCACGACTGTACCTTTTATGGTTTGCGAAAAAAGCACATAAAAAGGACAAATGATTAAGAAAAGTAATACTATTTTTTTCATGGTAAACAATATTACTAAATTTATAGTGATAAAAAAAGAGGCTTAAAGAAATTTAATTTAACCGATTTTGACACTCGTCATACTTAGCGAACCGCCAATTAAATTATCATTAAATAAAACCAGATCTTCAGACTTATTTTTTAAACCTAAAGAATAGATTAACGGTAAGTAATGATCAGGTGTAGGGATTGCATATTGCAGAGAAGTTCCCTGTTTTTGATAATCAATAAGTTTCTGAAAATTTCCGTCAAGAAGCCAGTTATTGGTCTTTTCTCTTGCTTCAATCGCCCAGTCCCAACCCGCTCCAACGGTGTCAATATTTCTCCAGTCAATTAATCTTAGATTATGAACAATATTTCCGCTGCCGATAATCAAAATTCCTTTTTCTCTTAATTTTTCTAATTTTTTAGCCAAATCAAAATGATATTGGGGAGGTTTTGTGTAATCAATACTCAACTGAATCACAGGAATATCAGCATTGGGATACATATGCTTAATCACCGACCAGGCTCCGTGATCAAGTCCCCAATTGTGATCTTCTTCAACGATTGGATTTAAAATTTCAGCAACTTCATGTGCTAATTCAGGATTTCCGGGAGCTGGATATTGCACATCAAACAAAGCTTGCGGAAAACCACCAAAATCGTGAATCGTTTTAGGCATATTCATCGCAGTAACTTTTGTTCCGCGAGTGAACCAGTGTGCAGAAATACACAAAATCGCATTAGGCTTCGGAATTTCTTTTGCTACATTTCTAAACCCTTGAACGAACTGATTTTCTTCAATGGCATTCATCGGAGAACCGTGACCAAGAAAAAGAACCGGCATTTTCTGCGAGTTTTTAAATTGGTTGCTTATATTCTGTAAATCGTTAAGATTCATTTCTATTTAGATTAAAAAAGGTTCAAGGTTATTAATAATCCCTGAACCTTCTGATTTAAAAAACTAATTATTCCATTATTCCACACTACGTGGCTTGCAGAAACTTATTTTAAAATTACGCTTGTTTTACAAACTGCAATTCACCTGCAATTTTCACTTCTTCACTTACCATTACACCACCTGCTTCAAGAGCTGCGTTCCAGTTAAGACCGAAATCTTTTCTGTTGATTTTTCCTTCAAAAGAGAAACCTGCTTTTGTATTTCCCCAAGGATCTACATTGATACCTCCGAAATCAACATCCAAAGTAATTGGCTTAGTAACACCGTTTACGGTAAGATTTCCGGTCACAGAATTGTTAAGAGCATTAGACTCAAAAGTAATGGTTGGGTTAGCTTCTGCATTAAAAAATTCTGCAGATTTCAGGTGATTATCTCTGTCCGTATTGTGGGTAGAGATAGAATCTACATTGATAGTTGCTGTAGTTTTTGCATTGGCAAAAGTATCGTCTTCAGCTTCGATTTCTGCATTGAAGTTGGTAAAATTACCTTTGATGTTAGAAATCATCATGTGTTTTACTTTAAAAGTAATCTCACTGTGCGCTGGGTCTAAATTCCATTTTGTAGCCATTGTATTTATTTTTTGTTGTTATTTATAATGCAAATCTAAGACAAGAATGATCTCCGATTCATTGATTTAGGATAAGAAAATTGGTTTTATATAAATTTAATGAGAATTCTGCAGTTATTTGTTCATTGTAGAGGTAATTCTTATTTCAGTTTTTTTGAAATTCATAAATAATTAAAGAAATAATTCTATTTTTGTTAGGCAATGGAAAATAAATCCCCGTTTTTGGATACTTTGTTTCTTCTTAGAAAAGAAGGTGCATTGACTGTTTTTTCAGATCTTAAAACATTGTCTATAAAAGAAGAAAATGAGGCAGAAGATTTTTTTGAATCTGAATTTGAAAAAGAAAGATTAGAATTTTTATCTGATCAGGTTGCATTCGATAAAGAAGCTGCAATTTGGGCTGCAAAAATTTTGTATCACAGTGCTCAGTTGTATTTAATAAGAAAAGATACAGCAAAAGATCTAGAAAAGATGATTCCGCAATATCAAGGTGAAAAAAGTATTTCTGCAATTTTATCTGCAGATTTGTCTTTGAGGTTTTTACCACAATTGCTCGATGCACTTCAGCTTGCAGATTCTACAGATCCTTTGGTGAAGATGCTGGAAAATATTTTACATCAGTTTCACTATTCAGGAATTGGATTGGATTTAAATCTGGAAAAAATCAATTGGCAAGAAGAATTAAAAGATAAAACCTACCGAAAATTATATCTTGAAAGAATCGTTGAAAAGAAAGCCTATAAGCTGGCAGAAATTCCCTACATCAATCAATTGCTGATTGCAGAATTTGGAATGTACAAAGATATTTTTTGGAGAGAATTAAAAATAATTAATGATGGAAATTAATTCGGCACTTATTGTAGGTTTGATTGTTGCAACCTATATGTTCCTATTTTGTGTTATTCCTTATTACATCAACAATTTTTTATTCAAAAATGATGTAAAAGACATTTCTATGTTTATGTATTTTGGTAAACCTTTATATAGTTATACTTTAAAAAACGGTATCAAGATTAACTTTGGCTATCTTCCCACCGGAAGTTCAATAGCATTTGATATTCCGGATGATTGGGATGATAAAAAAGCTATTCGATATAGTCAGAAAAGATCGAGAGTTCTTAACTTTATTTATCATATTTTACTTATTCTTTTATTTTTTTCGATAACTTTAATTTTAGGATATATTCCTATTAAAATATGTGAAGATGTTTTATTGGTTGAATATGAATTGATTACAAAAAAAATAGATTATAACGATTTGATTCCTATTGTTGCAAAACAATATCAGATGTATGGAAAAATCTTTTTTCTTCTTTTTGTTGTTTTAGTACAGGTGATTATAGCTGCCATACTAAATCTCATCTCTTCAATTTGGGAATATTTAGGAGTAATCAGTATGGCTATTTGGATACTGCTGTACTTTATATATGATCTGACTTACTTTATGTTTCCGTTATTATTTTATGTAGATATATTACTATCAATGACGATAAGCGGATTTTTATACTTTTTATTATTAAGATTTTTTATTAAATAAACATCCATAACTTGTATTACTTGGCTGAGTGAAACATCTATTTAAACTTTAAGATAGTTAGTTAATAAAAACTTTGCGCTCTGTGCGTTTAAAATTTAATTAAAACAAATGACTCAAAATATAGAAAAACTAAACAAAGTTCTCGCCTTTGTTAAAGACACTTTTGTCGGGAAAAATGACGTCGTAGATTTACTCGGAATCTGTTTGCTGGCAAGAGAAAATGCATTTTTATATGGTCCTCCCGGAACTGCAAAATCTGCCATTGTAAGAACATTGGCAAATACTGTTACAGATGGTAAAAACTTTGAGTATCTTTTAACTCGTTTCACCGAACCAAACGAAATTTTTGGTCCTTTTGATATTAGAAAGTTAAAAGAAGGAGAGCTTTTCACCAATACCGACGGAATGATGCCCGAAGCGTCAATGGTTTTTCTGGATGAAATTTTCAATGCCAATTCTGCTATTTTGAATTCTCTTTTGATGGCTTTAAATGAAAAGATTTTCAAAAGAGGAAAAGAAACAAGAAAACTTCCGGCATTGATGTTTGTCGGGGCAAGTAATGTTCTTCCTGAAGATGAAGCATTGAATGCGCTGTTCGACCGTTTCCTGATCAGAATTAATGTTGATAATGTAAATCCTGATCTTCTTCAACAAGTACTTTTAGCAGGTAGAAAACTCGAAAATGCTCTTGAAACACAAACTCCCGAAATCCTTTCAAACGAAATCCGAGAGCTTCAGAATTTGTGTAAAACTATTGATCTGAAACCTATTTACGAAGTATATTTAAATACGATTATCAACCTTCGAAATACAGGTATTGCAATTTCCGACCGTAGAGCAGTGAAATTACAAAATCTGATTGCGGCAAGTGCTTTAATTTGTGGTAGAAATGAAGCTGTTATTTCGGATTTATGGGTGTTGAAACATATTTGGGATACCGAAGAACAGATTGAAATTTTAGAAGGAATTATCAACAGAACGATTGAAAAAGATGACCATCCCAAATCTCATCCGCAAGCTTTGCAAAATAAAATTCCCAATCCTGAAGAAGTGATGAAAGATGTGAAAATTCTGATTGAAAAGTGGAATAGCGGAACATTAAATTTTGAAGAGCAAAACGTAATAAAAGATAAATTAAGATATCTTCAAACCCGATGCGACTGGATCAGAAATCCTGAGCAAAAGCAATATATTCAACAAGAAATCGAAAGTCTATGGCAGAAGATTCTTCAAACAGTATAAAAACTTTTTGGGCAGAACTTCCGCGTGCCGATGAAGATTTTTTAGGTTCTATTCGTGACTGGAAAAATGTTCAGATCGCAATGGATGAAGTGATAATCTGGCTGAAAGGATTTACCGATGAACAGGCCGCTTCATCGGAAATTCAGCAGTTGCCTAATTTTATTTTATATGAATTAAGAGATGGACTTTTATTCAGAAAAGATGCATTGGTTCCGAGTAAAAAAATGAGAACTGCTTTGCTCTGGATTCCGATTGATAAAGCTTTAAAGCTCACTTTTCCTATTTCAAATAATAATTTTTTTGGAATTGATGAAAAGATTGATGTTAAATTAAAGCCAAGTGAAGAAGAACAGCCTGCAATGGCTTTGTTATGTTCGATTTCTGAAATTAAAGAAATAATTGTTACGATACCAAAATTCAAATTGGAAAAGCTGAATTGGATTGTCATTAATAATAAAGCATTGTTTATGGGAATTCCATTATTAAGCTTTCCCGGAAAAACGTATTGGATAAAAGATGATCATCTTCTACCGACAGGTTTTGATTTTGAATTTAAAAATCTGAGTTCTTTATTGCAAAGAAAATATAATGAATGCAATGAAGACTGGCTTTTGTGGAACGAAGACGGAACTGTTTTGTCAATCAATAAAGAGTATTTCAGAAAACTATCTGTAAGCTCATTTCGTCTGACTGAAAAATCACAAGAATGGATTTAAAAGAATATTTTCAATCTTATCAAAATTATTTCTGGGAATGGACGACTGATGAAGATGTTCCTGATGCGACAGGATATACTCAATATAATCTCATTACATTTCAAAATATAGGCCCCGTAGCTTACAGACCTTATATTATTGATGTTTTAAAAGAAATTCGGCCACAAGGTTTTCCTCCTTTTGGATCTTTGCTGTTAGTTTTATATGCTACACAAGATAGCTATGCTGATTTAAAATCACTTTTTTTAAAAATTAAAAGTCATCCTTATGCTACACAAAAGTATATAGGTGATTTTATTCCTAAAGCTTTTGAGTTTTTAAACACTCTTCGTTCTTTAGATGGAATTTATAAAAAAGGACAAAATAGAATTATTCTTCTGCAAACTATTTTTACAATTGGTCACAATAACATTTCTGTGGGAAACGCAGATCAGATACTTAAAAGATATTCTAAAAGACCTTATAAAATCCTTGATTGTGCAGAAAAAAAAGAACTAACAGTCCGTCATTTTAGCAACGATATAAGAACTTTATCATTGCTTCAAAACAAATTTCCAACAATAGAATCAATCATCGAAGCGATGAAAGGTTTCGTTGATATTCCCGAATTACAAGACGAGGTTGTTGAAGAAGAAACCACGATAGAAACTGGCACAGATTTTATTCAAGAATTAATAGAAGAACCAAAAACTTTCCAAGTCGGAAGTTTAATTAAAAGAATCTGGAGCGGACTTAAAATTCCAATGCGTCATCTTTCTCCTGGTGAACAGCCGATTGGTGGTGTTTCAGATATGACCAACAAAGGTGATTTCAGCAGAATGCTTTTGTCTGAATTTGCCAATGAAGATGAGGTTTTCATGAACCGTGTTGCGAATAACGAAGCTTTGTATATTCAGCGTGAAATTCCGCCGGAAGAAAATGTTTTTGAAAGAATTATTTTAATAGATACTTCCCTGAAAAATTGGGGAACTCCGAAAGTTTTGGCATTTGCATCGGCAATTGCAGTAGTTAAGCATCCAAAAGCACATTCCGAATGTAAAGTTTTTGCTTTGGGACAAAATTCTATTCCGATCAAACTTGATAAAGTGGAGGAGCTGATTGATCATCTCAATATCGTAAGTCCGGTTTTGGAAGTTTCTCAGTCATTGGAAAAGTTCTTTAATGAAGAACATACCGGAAAAGATCTGGAAGTGTTTTTCATTACCAATCAGGAAAATTTATCGAATCAAAATCTTCAAAAAGTCATTCACGAAAATCGGGACCGACTGAAATTTTTGGTGACAACTTCCGCAGAAGGCGAACTAAATTTTTACAAGCATCATAAAGGAACAAGAAAGCACGTTCAAAAAATCATGCTTCCGCTGCAGGAATTGTGGGCAAATGCACCCAAGAGAAATCAAAAAAGTGAAAATAACAACTTTCCGAGAAGTAAAAAAGCAGATGTTCCTTTGAATTATTCGATTTTATTTCCAACCTCAAAAAACAGAATTGCTACATTTTTGTATGAAGGCGAGTTTTTTATTTTAAGTTCTAAAAAACAGTTGCTAAAAACTTATTTGTCAGATAACTATTACAATAAAAATTATTACGATCAGTATAAAATTCATCGGGGTTGTGAGGTTTTGTTTGAAGATATTTCGGTGAGACCAAAAGGTCAGTTTGCTTTAGCTAAAAACAAGCAACATCAATTTGTTTTATGCCATTATCAACGAGATAAAAAATTGATTTCTAAATTAAATTTAAATACAAAAGAATATTCTGAACTGAATTTGTCGGGATACAAAATTCCTCATCAGCATAAATTGATCTATTTTGATAAAAATTTTTATTTACATCAAATTGAAATTCCTTACAATTACAGGATAAACATAGATGGTGATATTTCTTTAGAAGAAACTTTCGACAAGGTTAATGAAAGGGATAAAAACAATTCAAAAGTTGAAACTGAACTCAATAAATTAAATAACAGCGGAGTTAAAATTTTAAATAATTTCAACAATGTCGGAATTAATTCTGAACTTGGGTTAGTAATTTCTAATAATGAACTGACCAAGAATTATGATCACTCATTGGTTTTTTACAGGAATAAATATCCGATGAAGATTTTTGCTCAGCAAAACAAAAATAGATTTACATTTTCTGAAGGTAGCGAAATTATTACAGATTCCCGTGGAATGCTGACTTTTAAAAGCAGTAATCAAAATGTTCCTGAGTTTTATATTCCATCGACAGAAATTGGATATTTGGCTTTGGCGAGCTATACAGAATTCGGAGGCTCAGAATATTATCTGCCTGAAACCACTTTGCTGAAAATAAGAAAAATGGAAGATATGATTTTGGAATATTTAGAACCATTTATTCATCAAATTGTAGAATATGGAACTGAGAATTAAACCTTTTCCGAAAAACAATTATCCTAAAAAAGGACTTTTAATTAAAGGTTCTTCACCATTGACATGGATGAGTGAAATGGAAATTTTAGGAATTGATTTAAATGAAGTTCGATCATTTCCAATTCCTTCCAACGAACCGAATATTTTGTATGGATGCTTTTTGATTTTTAAAAGTTTAGCACCTTCTGAAATTGGAAAAAATTCTTATTTTCAAAGTGTTGAAGACAAATTTTTCATTCCTGAAAATACCACTTTTTATCCTAAACTCAATCCTGAAGACTGGCAAAATATCAATGCTGATTTTCTGGTGATGCATCCCGATTTCGGTTTGGTGAAATTAAATGAAGAAATCGATTGGTTTTCATTAAGTAATAATCCTAAACAAGCAGAAGATAAGATTCGAAAACCATCAAACGGAGTAACAATTTCCCAAGAAATTAAAAGTTTTATGGTGGAAATGGATGATGACCAAGTGATGGAAGCGCTTCAAAAACCACAAACTGAAGAAGAATGGATGAAAAACTTGCCTTTTGATATGAAAAAGGTAATGGCGGGAAATAAAAAGGAAATCGAAAAATATTTAAAATACATTGAAAAATATCCTGAAAGAGCTGTAGAATTAGGCGTTCCGTTGGATGTAATGGGAACTTCAAGAGGTGATGGTTTTGGCAAATTCAAATTCGGAAACTGGTTTCAAAACTTTTTTGGCGGCGGTGATAATTCTTCAGGTGAAAGTTCAGGTTCTGGAAATTACCGCTGGATCTTTTTTGTTTTTATCATTTTAATTGGAGTTGCAAGAATCGGGTTTCAGTTTAGTAAAGATGAGAACGAGGAACATGTAAACTCAGGGAAAGTTCAGCAGGAAAGCAAGATCGGAAAAATTTTGGCTTTCAAATCCGGAGTTACCGAAATTGATATAAAAATTGATTCTATTTACAGAAAACGAAGAGGGAATTTGATGAATGATTTTCATGAAGCTACGAAAGAATTTCACGAAAAATCAATGGATGACGTGGTAAAAGATGTTGAGAAATATAGAATTGATGAAGGAAAAACTAAAGATTCTCTCAAAACGATTTATAATAAAAAAATAGTAAAAGTAATTACCGAAAATACTGAAAAACTGCAAAATAAAATTGCAGATTCTCTCAAAAAAGAAGGTAACGGAATTCCTGCCGATAAAGGTGTAGTAAAAATGATACTCAATAAAAAACAGATTCTGATGGCTGATTCTTTAGGGAAACTCTACGGAACTATTGAGCCACCAGTTTCTAAGATGGATGAAAATTCACAGGCTTATCTTGAAGGAAGCAAAGGCGAGTCAGCTGATGGATCTGAAAAAGTTTCCGCATCAGAGATTTTTTGGCTGATTGTTTTAATGACGGGTGCTGTAGGATTGTATTCATTCCTTTTTAAAAAGAAAAAAATACATTTCGGTGGAGAAAATGTTCCGCTAGGAATCAAGATTTTTCTCATGGTTGTTCTGATTACTTTATTGAGTTATATTTTTTATCCGATCATCGAAATGTTTGGCTATAACTGGTTTGCCTGGGTATTGATTATTTGTGTAGCTCTTCTTTTGTACAGACTTTTCCGGGAAGATAAAACCATTTTAAAATCTGAAGAGAATGAATAAGCAGAAGTTTATAGATAAGTTTCTGAGAGCGCTTATGGTATTGGCAATTATTAAAATCATTGCGATTTTTGCTGAGCTTTTTCAGAAAACATTTTGGAGCGTTATTGGAAATTTGGTCATTTTCATCGTCGTTTTAGTAATTATATTTTTTGTAATCATCGCTCTTGAAAGTAAAGAAAAATCCGGAAATTCATTAGGACGAAAAAGTAACGGAGGAAATTTTTATCTTGAGAACTCATTGTTCGACAGAATCAGAAATAAATACGAAGAATTAGCTGAGAAATACATTGCCGAAAAAGATTATACAAGAGCCGCAAAAGTGTATATGAATTTGCTGAATGATAATTATCGTGGTGCAAAAACACTTGAAGATGGTGGTTTGTACAACGAAGCTGCAGTCATTTATCTTAAAAAACTGAAAAACAAATCGGAAGCTGCATCCTGTTTTGAAAAAGCGAAACAATATCAAAAATCAATTGAACTGTATAAAGAGCTTGAGCAAAAAGAAAAAGTAGGTGATCTTTACATGCAGATTAATGATACGAAAAATGCCCATTCTTATTATCAGATGGTCGTTGATGATTATGTAAACAACAATCAGATGGTGAAAGCTTCTCTTATTTACCGTAAAAAAATGGACGTTCCTGAAGAAGCACAGAAAATCTTATTACAAGGTTGGGAAGAAAATAAAGATGCTTTTAATTGCTTGAATAACTATTTTGTAAATATTAATAATGTTGAAGATCTGAATCATACAATTCAAGATTTATATGCAAAAACTCCTTCCGACAAGAAATTAATTTATCTGGAAGCGATGAAGCATGAATTTAAAAAAGATTTAAAACTACAGGAAACGACGAGAAATATCGCTTACGAAATCATCGCCAAAAATATAGAAAATCATTCTTCCATTATCAATGAACTGAAGCATTTCAATCCAAAAGATGAGGTGATTTTAAAGGATATTTCGAGATACAGAACAGGGAGAAATAAAATGTTTAGAAATTAGAAGTAAAAATATACTCCTGTCATTGCGAACCGAAGGTGAAGCAATCTAAATTAAATAAACCCATTTTCTGCTTTAGATTGCTTCGTCGCTTTGCTTCTCGCAATGACAAGATTAACAATTAATTAAGAAAAACATTTATCTTTGCACCAATAAAATTATGACAATACAAAGAGCACATATCAGTTTAAATCTATGCGATCGCCCTGTAATAAAGGGATCGTTTGGATATGAATGGATGATATTGAATGAGGCGAAATGTGCTTGCTTTGAAAATTATTTACTGTAAACTCGTAAAAAATTAATCAAAATACTGCAGAAACGCCTCGATGATCGGGGCGTTTTTTGTGTTTTTAAGGCAGAAATTATTTAGAATGAAAAAAAATAACCATAAAAGTGAAAATTATTTAATCAACAATGAACAATTAATAAGAAAATAAAGCGTGATCAATAACCCGATGAGAGACAGTCATTTAGGTAATTAAGATATCTGTAAAGTATTACGGGCAGAAATTCTCTATTCTAAAATCAAATATAATTAATTGATTTTCAAATAGTTAATTGAAGAACAAATTTGTGAGTTAAAAAATTTCATACTTACTTTGCAACTGAAAATTAAAAGCAACACGTTTTTAATCTTTCAAAAAAACAATTTTAAACAACAAGAATATAATGAAACAATTACATAACATATCTAATCAGTATTCAAGACGACACGGACAAGAGCCGATGGGACTTGCATGTGTTCTTGATAGTGAATTTGTGGATAAAAGGTGCTTATATAAATGGGTCAGCTAATGTAGCGACACGTCAAAATATATAAAGCGCCTCCCGAAAAGAGGCGCTTTTTTTATGGTTTCTTTAGCTTATTTGGTAAAGCGCCGGTCTGTGGAACCGGAGAACAGGGTTCGATCCCCGGAGATACCCAAAGTGAAAATCTCATAGCTCAATGGGTTGGAGCATCGGTCTGATACGCCGAAGGTTGAAGGTTCGAGCCCTTCTGGGATTACAAAATACAATCTTATAGCTCAATTGGATAGAGCGTTGGTTTACGACACCAAAGGTTGAAGGTTCGAGTCCTTCTAAGATTACAAATAGAATCTCATAGCTCAAAGGTTAGAGCACCGGTCTTTTAAACCGGGGGTTGAAAGTTCAAATCTTTCTGGGGTTACAAAAAGATTTCGTAGCTCAATTGGATAGAGTATCGGTTTTCTAAACCGAGGGTTACAGGTTCGAACCCTGTCGAGGTCACAAAAGGAGAGTAGGCAAATATTGGTTTGTTGCGGCTTACTGCTAATGAGTTCTACGACAGTAGTGAAGGTTCAATTCCTTTGCTCTCCGCAAAAAAAGGTCTATTGAGGTAATGGCTAACCTGCCTGACTGTCGCTCAGGCACTGCGAGTTCGATTCTCGCATAGACCGCAAAGATTCACGGAAAAATTTCCGATCCGACTGTCTCTCGGAAAAGAATTTTGAAGTGAATCTGCAAAACTGGAAAGATAACGGTGGTTGTTTACCCGCCTTGGACGCGGGAGGTCATAGGTTCGAATCCTATTTTCCAGACAATTTGCTCCATTCGTCTAATGGTCTAGGACGGCTGCCTTTCGAGCAGTAAATAAGGGTTCGATTCCCTTATGGAGTACAAAGATTTCGTAGCTCAATAGGTTAGAGTATCGGTTTCATAAGCCGAAGGTTGAAGGTTCGAAATCCGAAGGATTCGTGAATATAAAATTAAATATAAAATTCATGAACAATCCTTCCGAAATTACAAAATGATTCTGTAGCTCAATGGTAGAGCGCTGGTCTGTTAAACCAGAAGTTGAAAGTTCGAGCCTTTCCGGAATCGCAAATAACTAAATGTTAATTGTTTCAAAAGAGAAGAGAAAAGGTTTGTCAAGCGCAGAAGATCTTTACGCCAAAAACACAATATAGACAGGCTTTTTCTTAACTCAATTAAACAGAAAGATGGAAATTAATTAAACATAATATAAATTTTTAGGTGAAAATAAAGTTTGTCAAAGCGCAGAAGTTCTTATATCAAACAAAAATTAAAACAGGCTTTATTTTTTAATGAAAATTTAAATAAAAAAAGAATAATCAGTAAAGTGGAAATTACTCATTATCCATTATTGATTACTCATAAAAACGATGGTTCGCCGAAGTGGAAGAGTCGGGGCGGTCTGCAAAACCGTTGTGAAAACTGAGTGGGTTTGAATCCCATAACCATCTCAAATAACTAAAATGAGATTAGTTCCGAAGAAAAAATAAAAGTTTGTCGAGCGTAGAAGTTCTTATATCAAACTAAAAAAATAATGACAGGCTTTGTTTTTCTTCACAAAAGAAATTTGGTTAAAATTTAGTTGGAAAATTACTCATTACCAATTACTTATTACCCATAAAAAAGGGAAGTACGCCGAAGTTGGAGAGTCGGGGCAGACTGTAAATCTGTTGCTTCATTGCTGAGTAGGTTCGAATCCTACTACTTCCACAACCGCTGATAATGTAATGGCAGCATGCAGGAAATGTACTCTTGTTGTTTAGGTTCGATTCCTAGTCAGTTGGTTAATTGCTCTATTCGTCTAACGATTCAGGACGTCTGCCTTTCGAGCAGAAAACAAGGGTTCGATTCCCTTATAGAGTACTAGGTTAAATGGAAAGAGAAAAGTTTGTCAAGCGCAGAAGATCTTTACAAATATAACAGGCATAGTTTATAAATATAGACAATCTTTTCTCAGACCTAATTTTTATAAATTATAGTTGATCAATTATCATTTATAAAAGCTTGCGGGAATGGTGGAAATGGTAGACACACTTGATTTAGGCTCAAGGTTTTGGGGGTTCGAGTCCCTCTTTCCGTACAAAAAGTATTTAGAAAAAATTGGAAGAGTGGTGTAGCAGGTCTGCATGTTAGTCTGAAAAACTAAAGGTACAGGTTCGATTCCTGTCTGTTCCGCGAAACTGATTCATAGTGTAATTGGTCAGCACACAAGACTTTGACTCTTGTTGTTCAGGTTCGAGTCCTGATGAATCAACAAAAACTGCTTCGATAGTGTAATGGCAGCATCTCAGTCTCCAAAACTGATGGTATTGGTTCAAATCCAGTTCGGAGTGCAAAAAAATGAATGGTCAATAATTGAAAAATTAAAGATTCACAACTAACAAATTAAAATTTAAACAAAACAAATTTAAAACATGTAGAAAAAATGGAAACGCAACAACAAACATGGCAGAACATGACCGGAAAAATTTTCCAAAACTCTATCACACAGCTGGTAGAAGAAGCCATCATCCGCGAACAGGCAAATGGACACCGACTGAAAGTGTGTGTGGGTTCAGACTCCCACGTTTATGGTGATACCATTAATTATGCTACGGCAGTTGTCTTTATTCGTGAGGGAAAAGGAGCGTTTACCTTTATCAGAAAAGAAAGAGAAATACAGAATATCAGTATCAAAGAGCGAATGTTGAACGAGGTCAACAAATCTGTAGAAATCGCCTACGCCATTTGCTCTATTCTGGAAAATTATGATGTGGAAATGGAGGTACACGCAGACATTAACACCGACCCGGATTTTAAATCCAACGTCGCTTTGAAAGACGCAATGGGATATATTCTTGGAATGGGTTATATATTTAAAGCAAAACCTTACGCTTTCGCAAGTTCCAATTGTGCTGATATGATGGTGTAATAAAGCGGAAAGCGGGAAGTTTTTAAAAGTAAAATGTTAACTTCCTGCATCCAGCTTCGAACTTCCATCAAAATAATAAATAAAAGAACCTTAAAAAACTAATAACCATGTATTTTTTAGTTCAGGCTAATGTATATTTAGATCCCGATCATTACAAAATTTTTGATGCGTTGGAAGAATTAAATATTGACTATGATGTCATAAATATTCCACCTAATGCAGAAAAAATAGGCTTTGAAACAGATCGAAAAGATGTTTTCGTGTACGGTTCGGTGACGATTGCAAGATTGGCAAAACAAAATACCGACTGGTTTCCCGGTTCTTTTTACGGAGGAAATCACTTATATGAAGTGTATTCCAAATATTATGGTGAAAACCTTTTGAATCACAAAGTTTCCGTTCACAAGATTTCAGAAGAATTGATTTGGGAAAAAGATGAACTAAAATTCATTAAACCTTACAATGAAGCGAAAATTTTCACAGGAAAAGTTTTTAACGAAACCGAATGGAAAGATTTCGCTTTTGAATCATTAAAAAATCAATTAAATAGAATTACAGAGGATTCTTTAGTTCAGATTTCTGAAGCAAAACGAACAATAAAAGAAGCAAGACTTTGGATTGTGGGCGGACAAATTATCGATGCGGGATATTATAAATTTAATGATAATGCGCCTTTCGAAGAAAACGTATCAGATGACGGGTTGTATTTCGCCAATGAAATGATCCAACTTTTCAATCTTGAAGAAGCGTTTGTAATGGATATTTGTTTAACGGATGAAGGCTGGAAAATCGTTGAAATAAACTGCATCAACAGCTCCGGATTTTATCCGAACACTAATGTGAAAAGTATTATCAAAGCTTTGAATGTTTACTTTTCCAATTAAATAATAAAGTAATGGAAATAACAAAAAGATTATTATTTCTAGATGATATAAGATATCCGATTGAGGCATATCATTATACCAAACAGGATATTTTCCTCAGAAAAGATTGGCATATCGTTCGAAATTACGAACAGTTTGTCAACAGGATTTTGGAAAAAGGACTTCCGGAAATGATTTCTTTTGACCATGACCTTGCAGATGAACATTATTTAGCACCAAATTCTCAGGAATTTGTAGAGAAAACAGGTTACGATTGTGCAAAATGGTTGGTAGAATATTGTATGGATAACTATTTGGACTTACCAAAATTCTACTGCCATTCAATGAATCCAGTTGGAAAGGAAAATATTGAAAGCCTTTTAAAAAACTTTAAAAACTATTAAAAATTAAAAAAATGATTTTCAAAACATATAACTCTATAGAAAATGCTTACCAGGCCCGCGTGATCGATCAGATCAGGTTGCAGGGTTTTGGAGATGAGGTTTTCATCGTCCTGGAAAAGGTTCACGGTGCTAATTTCTCTTTCTTTACCGATGGAAAGGAAATTAAGATAGCTAAAAGAACCGCTTTCATCGAAAAGGATGAAAAATTCTATAACGCCCATCAAATTTTAGAACGTTACAGAAAAAATGTCATTAATGTGTTCCAAAGAGTGAAAACTATTTTCCCGGATTTGGAAACTGTAGTAATCTACGGAGAATTGTTCGGGGGTGGTTACAAACATAAAGAAGTAGAAGCTGTAAAAGATGCGATAAAAGTTCAAAAAGGTGTTGAATATGCACCTCACAACGAATTTTACGGATTTGATATTAAATTAAACGGCACTACTTATTTGGATACAGATTTGGTTAATCAAATTTTCGAGGAAACCGGATTTTTCTATGCAAAAATCTTGTTTCAAGGGACTTTGGATGAAGCTTTGAAGTTTCCGAATGTTTTCGATTCTAAAATTCCGGCTTGGGTGGGATTGCCTGAAATTGAAAATAATATGTGTGAAGGAACAATCGTCAAAACTTTGAAAACCAAATATTTTGGAAACGGCTCAAGAGTCATTTTGAAAAATAAAAATGAAAAGTGGACTGAGAAATCTAAAATGGTTAGGAAAGACAGACCAATTCAAAAAGAAGTTCGTTTCAGTGAAAATGCTCAAAATATTTGGAAGGAAATCCAAGAATATGCAACTGTAAACAGGTTGAACAACGTTGTGAGCAAGATTGGTGAATTTGAACCACAAATGATTGGGAAAGTGATTGGTCTTTTTGCACAGGATATTTTGGAGGATTTTGAAAAAGATTTCCCGAAAGTTTTCACAACCATAGAGAAAGAAGAACAAAAAAGAATCAACAAAAAGTTGAATTCTTTAGTCATTGACGTTGTAAAAGAAGAGTTGATGACTCTAAAAGTATAGTTTCGGTAATTTATTATCGAAACTTTTTTATGTATTTAACAAAACCATAAAATCATCAATTTAATATGCAGAAAGTTTGTCATTCTGACGAAGGAAGAATCTATTTTCGTAATATTAAAGTAGATTCTTCACTCCACTTCGTTTCATTCAGAATGACAGTGAGAATGATTAATTGTGATTGAAAAAAAATAGAAAAAATGTTACAGGCAGAAATAAAAAGTCTTTTGAGAGAAGACATCAGTATATTAATAAAAATCCCGAATTCAGCAAAGCATTATTTGTGTGATTGTGGCGAAGCGAGCTTATTGACGGTAAAAGAAGTACAGTCGATTTCAGCAATATTCATCAGTCATACTCACATTGACCACTTTTCAAATTTCGATGGAATTTTCAGACATCAAATCGGAAGCGGAGAAAAAATCGTGATTTGCGGACCGAAAAATATTCATCATCAAATTCAAGCAAGATTAAAATCTTACACTTGGAACTTAATTGATGAAAATACGATTGAATATGAAATCCGTGAAATTGTTTCAAAGGAAGAAATCAATGTCTATAAAATTCGACCACCACATTGGAATCTTGAATTGATAAACACTCAAAACTTCCTTTTTGAAGATGAAAATGTGAACGTCGATTTTGCGATTCTCGATCACAAAACAGATTCTATCGCTTATTTATTCAAGGAAAAAGATTCGATCACTTTTAATGAAAATGCTTCCGAATTCAAAAAAGGAAAATGGATCAGCGAATTGAAATCGGCTTTTGAAAATAATGATTCAGACAAAGAAATTCAAATCGAAGAAATAGTTTACAAAGCTTCAGATTTATTTCATTTTTTAACAAGAAATGAAGGTTACAAATTAGGAGTAATTATGGATCATGCTGTTTGTGAAGACAATTATGAAAAAATTAAAATTGTTTTTAACAGAGCAGATATGGTTTATATCGAAACATTTTACAAAGATGAAGATCAGGAATTTGCAAAGATCAATTATCATAGTTTTGCTTCTGCATCTGGAAAAATCATGAATGAATGCGAAGTGAAAGAAGCTGTTCCGATTCACTTTTCAAGAAGATATGTGGAGAGCGATCAACTGGAAATTGAAACTGCTTTTTATAAAGCGTTTAGAGGAAATTAATTAAAAATATTTATTTAACTAAAATTAAAAAACTAAAAATAATCATGCAATTTAAAATACCTTTTCATTTCGATATGGAAACGGCTGATCCTGATGATTCTATGACGTTAGCTATTTTGGCAACGCATCCGAAGGTTCATCTGGCAAGCGTTTCTATACATCCGGGAGGAAAAGATCAGATAGGTTTTGTAAGACATGTTTTGCAAATTTTGGACAGGGAAGATGTTCGCATTGGATCCGGAACTCCGAAATCTTCAGCGAGCCGTGTTTCGGGTTTTTACCGAAGCTGGGTCGGAAATTTTGAGGATTCAGAAGCAGATGACACTGCCGCAAAAATTATGACTGAAACACTTCAGCAATTTCCCGAGTGTACATTATTAACGGGAGCAGCGCTTACAAATCCGCATGCTCTTTGGGAAACTGGAGTTTTCTTTGATCGTTGGTTTTGCCAGGGTGGTTTTGCAGGCGATAATATTGTTCCAAAAGAAAATCGACTGGAAAAATTTGATGGGAAACTTACCTGTGCGACATTTAATTTGAACGGAAATCCATTGGCTGCTGAAAAGTTACTTTCAATACCAATGACAGAAAGACGATTGATTAGTAAAAATGTATGTCACGCCGCTATTTTTACTAAAAAAGATGCAGAAATGTTGATGCCGTTTAGAAATAACAACAAAGGCTTGAACTTGTTTCTTAAAGCAGTGGAGCTTAAAGAAAAAGCACTCCATGATACTGTGGCAGCTTTATTGGCTGTAGATCCTTCAAAAGCAGTTTGGGCAGAAGTTATTCCTTACAGAAAGCGCGGTGAGTGGGGTTCTCGGAAAGTGGAAGAAAATTCTGGACAGAATTCATCACTGATTACAACTCACATTCCAGATTTAAAAGATCTGTGGATGGTGATTAAACCTTAACGAATTAATAATTTATTATAGTAAAATGTAAAATTTATGCAGTAAGTTGTCATTCTGACGAAGGAAGAATCTCGCATAAAGATTTTAGAGATTCTTCACTCGACTTCGTTTCATTCAGAATGATAGTGAGAATGTTGAATTTTTACATTTAAAAACAAACAATTAAAAAAAATGAAACCCAATATATTTTTCACAGCAGACCATCATTTTGGTCACGAAAACATTATAAAATTTTCCGAAAGACCTTTCGAGTCTTTGGAACAAATGAATGAAGAACTCATCAAAAGATGGAATGAAAGGATAAAAGAGAATGATATTGTTTATCATTTAGGCGATGTAAGTTTAGGAAAACCGGATGTTACAAAGGATATTTTAGATCGATTGAATGGCAAAATCCATTTGATAAAAGGCAATCACGAATATTCTGCACTTCGGATTTCGGATAGATTCGAATGGATTAAAGATTATCATGAACTTTCCATTGAAGATGAAGAGGCAACTCAAGGCAAACAAAAAATCATTCTCTTTCATTACGCCATGAGAACCTGGAATGGTTCACACCGCGGAGTTTGGCAGCTTTACGGTCATTCGCACGGAACATTGCCGGATGATGAAATGGCTCTGAGTTTCGATGTAGGAGTCGATTGTCACAATTTTTATCCGATTTCTTACGAGGAAGTCAAGGAATTGATGAAAACAAAAAAATGGACGCCACCTTTTGCTCCAAGAAACTAATAAGCTAGAAGTTGGGAGATAGAAGTATTTACAGTGTATGGTTTACTTCCAGCCTCCAACTTCAAACTTTTAAAACAATTTAAAAAAGTGAAAACAACAGACAATATATTAATTATAGACCTCGAAGCCACGTGTTGGGATGACCGCCCGCCGAGAGGTCAGGAAAGTGAAATCATAGAAATCGGCGTTTGTATTATGGATGCAAAAACCGGCAAGATTTCGCAAAATGAAGGAATCTTAGTGAAACCTCAATATTCAAAAGTGAGTCCGTTTTGTACGGAACTGACTTCCATTACTCAGAAAATGCTTGATGAAGAAGGTGTTTTACTCGAAGATGCATTAGATATTCTAAGAGCAGAATACGATTCTGAAGACCTGACTTGGGCAAGCTATGGAAATTATGACTTGAATATGCTTCAAAATCAGGCAAGAAGATTCAATGTCGATTATCCTTTGAGTGATGATCATATCAATGTGAAAACATTATTCGGACAAACGCATCCGACCGTCAGAAAAAGTGTCGGAATGGCAAGAGCTTTAGGCGAGCTGAATTTCAAGCTTGAAGGCACGCATCACAGAGGTGTGGATGATGCGAAAAATATTGCGAAAATATTGTATTGGTGCTTGCAAAAAGCTTAGTAAAAAAGTAGATAAATCCCGTTGTAATTCGTATATTTAAGAGTGTTTGAATTTTTATTTATGGATGAAAAATATAATGCTTTAGAGCATATCAGAAGTCGACCGGGAATGTATATTGGCTCAATAGATCATTGTGGTTTTAATGAACTAATTTACTATTTAATTCAGGATTTTATAAAAGCAGAGACTTATGAAATAACTTTTTCATTAAAAGAGAATAATCGATTAATTATTGAATGTGCAACTGATGAAAACTCTTCTTTCGTTTTAGATGCAATAAAAGATATTAATCATTATAATAATGAACATTTCTATTTATCAATTGCTGGTATTATCGCTTTGACAGATACTTTAACTATTGAAATTAATGATTTAGTTGTTTTACATTCTAAGAAAGGAATATTTGAAAGTATGAATAAAATTACCGATAATGTTAATAAAATAAAATTCGATTTTGCGCTAGATAAAGATATTTTTAAAGGTTTAAACTTAAGCTATCAACATTTGAATAGTTTATTCAGAAAGTTTTCTTTTTTGAACTCTCAACTTAAAATCAAGAGTATTGATGAATCTACAAATGAATTACAAATCAATATTTTTCATTATCCAAAAGGTTTATCAGAAATAATTGAATTTGAATTAGTGAAAAACTTTAGATATGATTCTCCTTTTTTCAAGCTTAATTTTAATGAAAAAACAGATTTTTCGTATTCATTATCATTAGCTTTTGTGGGAGGATGGAGTCTAAAACCTAAAATTAAAATTTATGCTAATTATAAAGAAACAATTTTAGGAGGTTCTCTGTTGGATGGAATCTTACAAGGATTCAGAAAATTCTTAAAAGAAGAAGCTTCAAAGAAAAATATAAACTTAAATATTTCAAATACTAAGCTTAAAAAACATCTTTTACTTTATGCTTCAGTCAACGGAGAGTTGTCTTATTTAGGGTCGACTCGATGGAAGTTAGGAACTCCAAAAGTTCAAAGTGAAATTAAAGAATTCATTTATCAGGAATTGCAATCCTATTTTACAGATAAAGAAAATATAATTACAGATATTTTAGATGTCTTACAAGATCAATATTAAGCTCCCTAAAAAGGGAGCTGTTTTTGTAAGAGATAAATAGATTTAATTGAAATATTCCACAACAGTATAATTTCCGTCATAGTACTTTTCCAAAAGTTCTTTCAGATAATATTTATGTTGTACGCCCGTTAGAACTACAATTTTTTTACCTTTATTTTCAGTTGCTTTTTTGATGATATTAATCGCCATGGAATTGTTTCTGAGATCCCAGAAATTACACCATAACTGATAACCTTCACGATAAGAAATTTTTTCTCCATTTGGCTTAGTAACAAATTTTCTTGAAAATAGATCTTCAGAATTAGAGATTTTGGGTAGCTCGTGATGTTGGATAAATTGTCTGTATCTGTTTACCGTTTCAAAGGCTAATGAATTTAAGTTTTTAATATCGGTCTTGGCAAAATCAGATAACGTTTTGTTGGCATTTACATATTTTTCGTAAATAATTTTATTTGTAGAGCTCAAAGCATTTTTTTGATAGAGACTGTCCATTAATTTAATGGTGAGATTATCGGTAGGAACCATTCCGTTGTCTTTTCTATATTGATTTCGTCCTTCAAACTCAAAAGGCAGATTAAGCGTTTTTGGATATTTTTTCAGATATAGTAATGTTGCAGTCTGTTCATTCGATTCAGGGCGTATTACTTTTGTATAATCGGCTATTTGTTTGCTGTCATTTTCCTGAAGTAGAATTTCGGGTTTAATGATATCCAGTATTTTATAAAGCATTTGAGGATTCAGAATAGGTGAAGAATCGTGAACAACACCGATGATATAAATTTTAGTCTTTTCAGTCGTTTGAGAATAAGTAATCATAGAAACTAAAAGACAAAATAATGAAGACAGATATTTCATAAATTTAATTTAAAACAAGTAATAGTTTTGGAAAGCAAATCTAATAAATAAGTCTTGATTAGTCGGTGTCGTTTTACATCTAAAAAAATGATTAATGTGTTTTTTTAATTCTATTTTTTCTCGAGCCATTCCTTATAAGAAATCACTCCCAGCTCAGGTTTCCCTTCTCCTTCCAAAATCGAAATAAATTCCAGTTGATTTCCATCCGGATCATTAAAATAAATTGCCAAAGCTGGCATCCAGGCAAAAACCATTGGCTCATCAATTCCGTCTTTTAAAAAGTTGTAAGGTTTTAAATTTTTATTTTTCAAAAATTCAACAGAGTAATTCAGAATATCATCTTTATCAGCAGAAAAAGCAAAATGTCTTGTTTGTAAATTTTCCTTTTGCTCCCATAAACCCAACATGGCTTCTTTATTTTTTCCAATCCATAAAAAGGCAATCGGGCGGGTTTCGTCATGATGAGCAAATTCCAAACCTAAAACTTCGGTGTAAAATTGTATTGAGTTTTCCAGATTGCTTACCTGTACGTGAGTTTCATATAATCCTTTTATCATAACTTAAATTTTAATGTACACAAAGCTAGATAATGGATTTCCAAAAACTTTAAACTATTGATTTCTTTATGTGAAATGAATGATAGATAGATTTTATGTTCTAGTTGATAGTTGTTTTAATTGAAAAAAAGCGAAAAGATTCAAGGGTACGTTTGTCATTCAGAGCGAAACGAAGTGAAGCGTGGAATCTCAACAATTAAAAGTTTGCTTAGATTCCTACGGAATGACAAATATTATGTTTAAGAGATTGCTTCCTCCTTATGCTCCTCACACTGATTTATAACACAATCAATTTTATCGCAGATAAAATCTTTGCGCCTTTAAAAAATTCAAGGAAAAAAAAATTGCGCCTTTGCGATTAACCAAAATAAAAACTTTTTCACAAAAAAAATGACTACGCAAAAACACTGCGCAATACCGTCCTTACTTTGCATAAGAAATCAGAGAGGAAGTGATAATCTTCCAATATGTTTAACAATAAAAACAGTAACCATGAAATTTAATTTTTTAAGAAAAGAAAATAAAGTAGTGATCAACCACGAAGGTGCAAAAGCTTACACAATGACGCCTGCAGAAGAACTATACAGTGCTGTTGTTACAACAGGATTATCAAACACAACCTATGAAAAAGGAAATGACAGATTGGCGAGAATCCAGTCTCTGATTCAGAAAAATGATCCTGAATTCGTTGCGAAATTGGCGGTTTATGCCAGAAAAGATATGTATTTGCGTTCGATTCCATTGGTTTTGACAACCGAATTGGCGAAGCAGACTTCAGGTACAGATTTAGTGAGTAAAACTGTTGACGGCGTTATCCAAAGAGCCGATGAAATCACAGAATTGCTGGCATATTACCAATTGGCAAACGATAGGAAAGATGTTAAAAAATTGAACCAACTTTCAAAACAAATTCAAAAAGGTTTGGTAAAATCATTCAATAAATTTGATGAATACCAATTCGCAAAATATAACAGAAAAGCTGAAGTTACTTTGAAAGATGCGTTGTTCTTGGTTCACCCAAAAGCAAAAGACGAAAATCAACAGGCAATTTTCAACAAAATCGTCAACGATGCGTTGGAAACTCCTTACACTTGGGAAGTTGAACTTTCAGTATTGGGTCAGATAAAATTTGCCGATGATGCAGAAAGAAAATCAGCTTTCAAAAACAAATGGGAAGAACTGATTTTCAGCAACAAACTGGGTTATATGGCGACGTTGAGAAACTTGCGAAACATCTTGGTAGCCAACGTTTCTTCAGATGCGATGGGCAAAGTGTGCAACTATTTGTCGGATGAAAAAGCGGTGAGAAACTCAAAACAATTGCCATTCAGATTTTTGGCGGCGTACAGAGAATTGAAAACAATCGATTCACCTTACTTGTCATCAATTTTGGAAGCATTGGAAGATGCGGTGATGGTGAGTGCAAAAAACATCCAAGGTTTTGGTTTCGATACTTCGGTTGTGATCGCGGCAGATGTTTCGGGTTCGATGCAACAGCCTGTTTCTCCAAAATCTAAGATTTTGTTGTACGATATCGGTTTGTTGATGTCGATGATGTTACAATCACAGTGCAAAAACGTGATCTCAGGTATGTTTGGTGACACTTGGAAGAGAGTTCCGATGCCTAAAAATGGTATCCTGAGAAACGTAGATGCATTTTACAAGCGGGAAGGTGAAGTGGGTTACGCCACAAACGGTCATTTGGTGATTGAAGATTTAATCAACAAGCGAGAAATTGTAGACAAGATTATGTTGTTTACTGATACTCAAATGTGGGATACCGGTGGATTTACAAACGCTTTTGGAAACTCCTGGAGCCGATACAAAAAGATCAATCCAAACGCAAAATTGTATATTTTTGATTTGGCAGGTTACGGAAAACAACCGTTGGATGTCAGAAAAAATGATGTATATCTTATCGCAGGTTGGTCCGACAAAATTTTCGATGTACTGAATGCTTTGGAAGACCGAAAATCAGCTGTAGAAATGATAAAAAAAGTAGTGCTGTAAAAGGCACTGCTTTTAAAAATTAAAACGAATAACCAATTTTTTTAGGAGCTATTTCCCGCTTTCCACTGTATCTTTTTCGCCAACGCTTTTTTTCAAAGCCAATTCAGAAAAAGGATGTCGTTGCAATCGGGGCTAGAAATAAAAACTACAAAATGAAAAATATAACTTTAGATTTTATAAAAGGAATTTTATATACATATGCAGACTTAAATACTCCAAATAGTAATTTATCTTATGAATATGAAATAATTGAAATGGAATTAGAAAAAGATGAATACATTTTTTTTAGAAATCAATTTCAACTTCCAGAAGAATGCTTATTTTCTATTGCAGATATTAGCTTTGAAGGATTTCAAAAGTCTCTAAATAATTGGTTCTTCAAAAATGGTGAAATTCTTCATTTAGGAATCAATGAGAGACGAGAAGATAATTATATTAAATTATTTTTCAATAGCTTAAATGACTTAATATGCATTAAAAATATTAAAGCAATGGAATTTAGTTATTCTAATGAAACGTATTATGAATTAGGAATTTATTATGATTATTTTTTCATAGAAGGAGATAAGAATAAATATCTTATCTATTTTAAATATGAAGATTAATAAACAAACCGATGCCGTAAGAAAAGAAATACTTCGACTTCCAATTGAAAAATGAGTCTTTTCGCCACATCGCTCGGTTTTAAAATAACCAATGTCGTTTTTAAGAGTTCAATCGTCAAACTCGTAACTTGAATATCAAAACTCTTATAGCTTATTACTTGGTTTTAATTAAAATACAAATTATGGGAACTATTTTCTATAGAATTGACGAAGATGTAAAAGCAGGAAGAAAGAAAAAAGCATGTGATAGGTTGAGAAATCTGATCAATGAATTTCCTGATGACATTTCGTTGAGAGAGAAGTTAGGGCGAATTTATTATGATTCAGGAAAGATGAAGCCGGAAAATTTTGGATTTTGTCTGAATCTCAGAATTTTGAAATGAAAGAAGCTGTTGAAATATACAAAAATACATTCAGTAATTCCGGAAATGCTATTTTAAAGGATATAGTTTTTCGTGGAGATAAAAATCAGCTTTCAGATTACGCTAGAAATATGTTAAAAGAATTGGAATCTGACAGTTTTAAAAAGACAAAACACATTCCTGATTTTAAAAGAAAAGGAAGAGAAAAAGGGAATTACACAGAATCTAAAGAGAATTTTTTAAGTAGAATTGGGTTTTATTTGTTTATTGGTGGATTTATTTTACTTCCAATTTTAGGAATTTTTAAACTATTTGAATTAATAAATTTATTATTTCAAAAATAAATTTAACTGCGTAAAAACAATGCGCACTAATGCAATAATTTTGCTACAACAAAAAACAATAACTATGAATCATTATAATAAATGTCTTAAAGAAACACTGTATTGAGGTTAATACTCAATACTTATGAAAAAATTTAAAGCATTAAAGCAATCTTTCGGAATCAATGAATATGGATTAATTGATTTTCCGAAGAAAATTTCAAATGTTCAGGTTTCCAGAATTTTATATGGGGACGATATGGGATGTTCATGGTGTTTTCCACATGGCTATGAAACTATTAATTCAAAAGAAATTAAGTTTCAAAGAAATTGGAAAAAATACAGAAATACCCAATGGAAAAATAAAAAGTAAGTGTCGTAAAACAGAATTTCTTCGTTTGGGGACAGCAATACAGGTTCGAGTCCTGTTCCCGAAAATTCGGGATGGCGTAATTGGTAGCGCTCTGTCAGTAAGTCTCTGTTTGAATTTTTACCTTACTTAAAAATAATCGATGCCGTAAAAAAGAGTTCCTTCGACTTTCACTTGAACTAAAAGCTCTTTTTATTAATTACTCGATTTTAAAAATATAAAAAAGATCAAGTGTCGTTTTAGAATCATACTTCGATATTTAATCTTTGGGTCACAGGTTCGAGCCCTGTCTTTTCTTCGGGAAAAGTAGCTCAGTTGGTAGAGCAAAAGCACTGAAAGATTCTATACTTTTTACCTTGATTTTAAAAAGAAAGAGTGTCGTAGAGAAAACTTACTTCGGTAAATCTAACGATCTTGGTTCAACTCCAAAACGCAGGTCTGTAAAAGTCCTGTTAAATGTAGTTTTCTCGAATTTTACCTCTTTTTTAAAATGAAAAATATGAATATACCAGAGAATTTGACTGAATTTTTATGTTGGATAAAAGAGCGAACAGAAAGATTGTGGAGTGAAAATACTTGCCAAAAAGGATTTTATGGAGCAAAATGGCAACCTCTGAGTGAAGAACAAATTGATTTTATTGAATTGAAATACTCCGTCAGATTTACATCTGAGCATCGTGAGTTCTTGAAAATTCTTCACGCTATCGATAAAAAAGAAATTGTAGAATATGAAGAGGAGGGTGAAATAATTTCTGAGGAATGTACTTTCTTTTACAATTGGTTGGAAGACGAAGAAGAAATTTTAAAAACAATGAAAGAACCTTATCAATGGATGTTTGATGATATTGATTCTGTGAATAAAGTTTGGCTGAAATCATGGGGAGTAAAACCGAAATCTATCGAAAAAAGAAAAAATATCTTTGATGAATGGTTTTCTCATGTCCCAAAACTTTTGCCATTAACTGGGACTAGGTTTATTGTAAGTGATGAAAATCTTAAATGGAAGCCAATTCTTTCAGTTAGAGGTTCTGATATTATTGTAGTGGGATGGGATTTTAGAACTTATCTGTTAAATGAAATCAGAAGTCATCTTGATATTTACATTGAAGTTTTTGATGAAGAAGACCAAATGTTTTATCCTGAATTATTGCCGGAAGTACAAGAGATTTTTGATCAGAATTTTAAATATGATGAAACAAAAAATATTCCTTATCTTAAAGAAATGATGCTGTATTGGTCCTCTGGATGGTCAAGCTTTGACATGACTTATCATCCTGAAAATGCAAAAGTGCATCCAATTGTAAAAACATATATCGCTGAAGAAGAAATTTAAAAATACAAACAAGTGCCGTAGAATAGTGTTACTTCGATATCACGACGTGGACGCGGGTTCAAGTCCCGTCTCTTCCACAAAAAAACACAATTTCTTAGGGAGAGTAGCTCAGATGGTTAGAGCACGATTACACTTTTTGACTGTTGCCTTGTTTAAAAAAAATAAAAGTGTCGTAGAGAAAAGTTCCATCGTCACATTTTGGGGAGGAATAGCGAAGTAGGCAATTCCTGCAAGGCTATCCGGTTCGATTCCGGCTAGACATGCCCCGCATTTTCTTTTCTCGTTTTTTACCTTTATTTTTTTTCTAAAATTGAAATCCTTTCCAAAATATCGGAAAGGATATTTTTTTGCTTGAAAGAAACATATCCCGCAATGGAGTAAGCTGCTTTTTCAGAACGGTTTTTTTCAGGTATTTCAGATAAATATCTTAAGTTTCCGTTTTCGATAGTCAGTAAAGTTTCTTGTTTGTTTTCTGAATTTTCTTTAACCAAAAAAAGACAATCTCCAATCTTGTAATTGGGGAGAAGATGAGTATTTTCTGTAAATTCAAATAGCATATCTGTGTTTGCTAATATTTTTTGCAAAACACTACTGTTTTCATCATTTTCTATTGATTTCTGTACTGTTTTTTTCAGCTCAGGAAATTTCTCCAGAGGAGAAAACATCAATGTATCTATGACAGATCCGCTTACTAAGTTGTTTACTTGTAGAGGTTTTGTAAGGAAATCATTAATGTCTAAACTAAAATAAACCGCTACTTTGAGCAATGTATCTATTTTTGGCTCTGCACGACCTTCTTCATATGCGCTTATTACTCCGCGGTTAAGATCAAATAAATCTGCAAAAGCCTTCTGGCTCAATCCTTTTACCTGCCTTATCTTCTTGATGTTGGTTCCGAAAAAACTCATAAGTCTAATCCTTTTTGCAAATGTACATAATTTTGCAATTTATTTTGCTAATAATATTTGCAATTTAACAGAAAATTATTACATTTGTATGACCATTGAGCTAAATACGCAGAGAAATGAGTGAAAAAAATAAGACATTTAATAAAGTAAAAAATTGGCTTTTAGACTACGAGTTTAACATCAGTTTTCAGGATGAAAATCAGAAAGTTTTAATTATAGAAAAAGAATCCAACGGAATAAAAAATATGATTTTAATTGTTTCAGATTCTATATTGATTATGGAGCAGTTTCTATTTGAAATCAAAAATCCCACAGAAACGCTTTACAGAACTTTGCTTCAGAAAAACAGAGATATTGTACATGGTGCTTTTGTTTTGGATCATTCCGGTAAAAAAGTAATCTTCAGAGATACTCTGCCGGTTGATAATATGGCGCAGAATGAAGTAATGGCTTCCATTAATTCTTTAGGGATTTTGGTTGGAGAATTTAATAGTGAAATGATTGAGATGAGTAAATAAATCATAAAAACTTAAAAAAAATGAATATTTTTAAAAGATTATATACAATAGGAAAGGCTGAAATAAATTCGGTATTAGAAAATTTTGAAGATCCCATAAAACTTACGGAAAGTGGAATTGCTGATATGAAAAATCAGTTATCGGAAAGCATGGAAGCTTTAGCTCAGCTGAAAGCACTTTCAATTCGTAAGAAAAATGAAATGGAAGCTGAGGAGCAGTCTGCAAAAGATTATTATGCAAAAGCAATTCTCTTGATCCAAAAATCAGAAAAAGGAGAAATTGAGACTTCGGAGACTGATCGTTTGGCAAAAGAAGCTTTAAAAAAGCAAAGCATTGCACAGGAAAAAACAGAAGTGCTAAAGATTGAACATGAAAAACTTCAGGAAGATTGTGAAAGAATGCAAACTAATATCAATCATCTGAAATCAAGTATTTCAAAATGGGAAAATGAACTCAGAACTTTGGAAGCGAGAGTTCAGGTGAGTGAAGCAACCAGAGATATCAACAAAAAAATGATACAGATTGACAGTAGTAGTGCTGTTTCAATGCTTGAGAAACTCAAAGAACGAGTCGTGCAGCAGGAAGCGATGGCGGAAGCGTATTGCGAAATTTCGAAAGCTGGGAAATCGGTAGATGAAGAAATAGATGATATTGTAAAAAATATAGATAGCGAAGCAGAAAATGCTTTACAGAAACTAAAAGAATCACTTAAAAAAGGCTAAAATATGACCTTTCAGGAATTTTTACATATAGCGTTTTCACCGGTAAACACCGTTTTGAGTGTGTTGCTGATTTTGGCTGTGATTTATTGGTTTTTTACCATTATCACAGGTTTGGATATTGATGTGGGGATTGATGCCGACTTTGATACTGATGTGAATGCACCCGACGGTCATGTTCACGTTCCGGATGATCCGTCTGCTTTTATTCAGTTTTTAAAATTTCTGAATCTTGATATTGTACCAATCACTTATTTTCTGACGATTTCATTGTTTTTCACATGGCTGGGTTCGTTTTATCTGGAGGTTTTTACTTCACCGAAAATTTGGACAGCAGTATTGTTGGTTTTTCCGATGTTTCTGGTGAGTATTTTGTTGACGAAACTGATTTTGAAGCCTTTGAATCCATTTTTCAGAGAAATTAATCATAAAGGAGAAAAACCGCATGATTTTTTGGGAAGAGAAGGAAGAATGAAATCTACCATTCATGGGAATAAAACCGGAATTTTGGAGGTTTTTATCGGAAGTGATCCTATGACTTTAATGGTGAAAAGTAAAGATGGTGAAAGGATAGAGCACGGAACTACGGTAATTATCGTAGACGAAGATCCTCAGAGAAAATTTTATTATGTAGCTACAGAAATTAGTTTTTAAAATTAATGTTATGGTTGTCTTGATAATGATGATATTCAACTACATCTTAGAACTTTTGCTTTGAATTTACCTTAAATATTATAATACTTAAGTAGAAATTAAAAACACATTAAAAATAAATAAACTATAAAAATATGAACACAACTTTAATTGCAGGAGTCGTTATCATTGTGGTAGCTTCCATTGGATTGATTTTCTGGATTTTATCAATGTATAAAAAGACCGTTCAGGGAATCGTTATTTTAAGAACCGGTTACGGAGGAACAAAAGTTTTCTTCAATGCAGGAATCGTTATTCCGGTTATTCATAGAATGGAATCTATGGATATTTCGGTTAAAAAGCTGGAAATTGCCAGAGAAGGAAGAGCAGGATTGATTTGTAAAGACAATATGAGAGCCGATATACAGGTGGCTTTCTTTATCAGAGTCAATAAATCGGTTGATGATATTGTGAATGTTGGTCAGACAATTGGCTGCATAAGAGCTTCGGATATCAATACTTTGAGAGAATTATTTGAAGCTAAATTTTCAGAAGCTTTGAAAACGGTAGGAAAAAAGTTTGAGTTCATTGAACTTTACGAAGCAAGAAGCGAATTTCGTCAGGAAATCCTGGACATCATCGGAACAGACTTGAATGGTTATGTTTTGGATGATTGCGCAATTGATTTTTTAGAACAAACCAAAATTGAAAATTTAGATAAAGACAACATTCTTGATTCTGAAGGGATCAAGAAAATTACAGAACTGACGGCTAATCAAAATATTAAAGCCAATCAGGTTCGTAGAGACGAGGAAAAAACAATTACCAAGCAGAATGTTGAAGCCCGTGAAGCGATCTTGGAACTTGAAAAGCAGCTGGCTGAGAAAGAAGAATCTCAAAAAAGAGAAGTGGCGAATATCAAAGCCCGTGAAAATGCTGAAATTTTGAAAGTAGATGAAGAAGAGCGTTTAAAATATGAAACTGTTCGTATTGCTACCGAAGAAAAACTTCAGATTGCAGAAGAAAATAAGCAAAGACAAGTGGTTATTGCAGCTAAAAATAAAGAACGTGCAGATTTGGTAGAAACTGAAAGAGTGCAAAAGGATCAAATGTTGGAAGCAACAGAAAGAGAAAGAATTGTTTCTTTAGCTCAGATTGAAAAGGAAAAAGCAATCGAATTAGAAAAGAAAAATATTCAGGATGCCATCCGTGAACGATTAACAATGGAAAAAACGGTGGTGGAAGAGCAACAGGGAATTAAAGATCTGGAAGCATTCAAAACGGCCGACAGAACAAAGCAGGTTGAAATTACTTTGGCAACTCAGGAAGCTGAAAAGAAATTAATCCAAGAGACAAGAGCAGCAGAATCTAGAAAATTATCAGCGGAAAAAGATGCTCAGAAGTATGTAATCGAAGCTCAGGCGAAAAGAGATGCTGCTGAAAAAGAAGCAGAAGCACGTAAAATTATTGCTGATGCAAAAGCGAAAGAAGAAGCAACGGTTGGTTTGTCTGAAGCTCAGGTTCTTCATGCAAAAGCTGATGCTGCCGAAAGACAGGGGATTGTAGAGTCGATTGTTATCGAGAAAAAAGCAGAAGCTGAGAGAAAAGAAGGAATTGCTCAGGCAGAAGTCATCAAAGAAAAAGCGTTTGCAGAGGCGGCTGGAATTACCGAAAAAGCAGAAGCAATGAAAAAGCTGAACGATGCTGGAAAAGACCACGAAGAATTCAGATTGACTTTAGCAAAAGAAAAAGAAGTGGAATTGGCTCAAATCTCAATTCAGAAAGACATCGCACAGGCTCAGGCCGGAGTTCTGGCGGAAGCGTTCAAGTCTGCAAAAATTGATATCGTTGGTGGTGACAATACATTCTTTGATAATGTCGTTCGTCAGGTTTCTGCCGGAAAAGGTTTAGACAAATTTATCAGTCATAGTGAAAATGCCACATTGGTAAAAGAAAACCTTTTGGGTGACGGAGAAAATATCATCGGAAAAGTAATGGGAATGGTTGACAAATACAACATTTCTTCAGAAGACATCAAAAACATGAGCATTGCAAGCTTGATTTTCAAACTAAACGGAGTTGCCGATCAGCAGGAAAAAAGTCTTCTATCCAGAGCAATGGATATGGCGAAACATTTAGGTGTTGACCAAAAACCAATCAGATAACTAAATGAATTTTCTGAGAGATTCCCAAAGGGACGATTTAACAAAGGATAGGATAAAATCCTATCAATAAAATTAAGTAAAACTCTCATTGTATAATCGTTCAATGATACTTTGAGAGTTTTTTTAATATTAAGAAATGTTATATGTTTTCTAAACTTCTTAATGTTTAAAAAAAACCGATTGCTTTCTTAATAACATTTTAACAGAATGATGATAGTCTAAAATCTAGCATCTAACATCTAATATCTCAAAACTATGTCAGAAACATTAAATTCAGGGACATACGAAATAATTCAAAACCGTCTGAATGAACAGAAAAATGACCTCATTCAAAGGCTTCGGAAGCTAAACGAAAACCGTAAAGAAATTTTCGGCGGAGTAGATTTTTCACTCATCGCCAACGAAAGAATTTCTACGGAGCACAATTGTGTTGCTAAAGATATTTTTTCACTGAAAGACATTTTGATCTTTGGTTCTAATGCGCATTTGGGTTTACAGACGGAGATTAATATCACTGACGTTTTTTCAATCTATAAAATAAATAATGCTCGTTTTGAACCACAGGATTCTTCATTAATCGGAGATGAAATTTTTATTGACGAGTTCAAAAATCTCTATAAATATTACAGAAATACTTTTTTCGCACGCTTTCATTTTACCGAAAACTATCTGTACATGGTTTTCCAGTTGTCAGAAAGTACATCTGATATCAAGGCTTTCAAATGGCTGATTAAAGAAGATCAGCTGGTTTATGTAGATTCCAGAAGTGCATCGGAGGTAACCTATCCGCCACAACACGGTTTTGCTTGGACGAAAGCTACAAGAGATATGCAGCGCAGTGGGAAATTTCCGCACGTCTCTTTAGCTGATAAAGTGTTTGTGGAATCGATTGGCGGCGACATTACGATAAAAGTTGAAGACAATACCGACACCGGAAAAGGAATTTATTCTGAAGATGTCATTCACAAGGATCAGAATCTCGATGATGCTGAAATTCACTTCTGCGACCTTGATAATTTGGTTTTATTTAAAATTAAACCTTATCAGGAAACGGAAAGATATTTCATTTATAATCATAAAGAAAAAATCGTTTCAAGAGTTGATACTTTGAAACATTCAGCGGTTTTGCTTCCCGAAAATCAGGGTGTGCTTTTTTCAAATGGTTATGCTTTGCAGACTGGAGGTTTAAAGGTGATTTCTCAGGATCAGAATAGGCTTCATTATCTGAAAACGATTTCTGAACCGAATGGTGAAAATTTCATGTATGTTTTTTATGATGATAAAACCAATAATTATCAGCTGATTTCATACAATATCATCACACAAACCATCGAAACACCTATTCGTTGCAGCGGATATTCAATTTTAAATAATGGAAAGCTTATTTATCTAAGAGAAAGCGTCGAAACTACAAAACATCATTTGGCTCAGATTTGGCAAACTCCATATTCCAAAGAATTGCTGCCGAATACAGAAAAATCAGATACACTGCTTTACAAAATCGGCAACAAAGATATTGTAAGGGTAATGGCGGAAAGTCAGGAGTTGATTACTTTATTAAATAAAAAAGATTCTTACAGCGGATTGTATGATGATATTGTCAAGCTTTCCACAACGATTTTAGATGCCTATTATTTTCTGGGCGATGATGAGGTTGAAAATCTGGATAAACCTTTAAAAGAAATCAGAAATATTGCTCATTCTGCGATCAATGAGTATGAAAAAGTTGTCGAGCAGAAAAAAAATACCTCCGAAGCGGTTGAAAAAATCAAAGCAGCGGTTGGGAAGATTTTAGACGATACCAAAAGAATCAACTATTCTCAACTTACTGAATATATCGATATGCTTTCGCAGATCAGAGCTTTGCGCGGCGAAATTACCGGAGCGAGAGATTTGAAATATGTTGAGGTTACGATTCTCGATTCTTTAGAAAAATCACTTTCAGAGCGCTCTGAAGAACTTTCGAATGCATGTGTGAATTTTCTGCTTCAGGAAGGTTCTTTATTGCCTTACCAAAACAGAGCGCAGCAGATTTCTGAAAATATTATCAATTTACAGAAAGCAATTGATGCAAAAACAATTGAGGAAGAGATTAATAATTTATCGGGACAGCTTGAGCTTTTGGTAGATATTGTCAATAATTTAAAAATTGAAGACACTTCGCAGTCTACGCAGATCATTGAAAATATTTCGGTGATTTTTGCAAGATTAAATCAGGAGCGTTTAGAATTATCAAAAAGGAAAAGAGAGATTTCTGGTAAAGAATTGTCTGCTGATTTTCAGGCGCAAATGACTTTGTTTGATCAGTCTGTTATCAATTTTATGGAGCTTTCTCAAACTCCTGAAAAATGTGATGAATATTTAACGAAACTTTCCATTCAGCTGGAAGAAATGGAAACAAAATTTGTTGATTTTGATGAATTTATCCAAAAGATTGGCGAAAAAAGAGAGGAGGTTTATGGCCACTTTCAAAATAAAAGGGTTCAGCTAACAGAGTTCCGAAACAAAAGAACTCAAAGTTTGTACGATTCTGCGCAGCGAATTTTAAAATCTGTTCAGACGAAAGGTGAGTCATTTGATTCTGAAAATGAGATCAACGGTTATTTTGCGACCGATTTAATGGTAGAAAAAGTCAGGGATATTTCCCGACAGTTGATGGAATTTGAAGATTCGGCAAAAGCAGAAGAAATTCAGACTTTGCTGAAAACTTCTCAGCAGGAAGCGGTCAGAAAGCTCAAAGATAAAAAAGAAATTTATGCAGACGGAGATAATGTGATTGCTTTGGGTGACTATAAATTTGCTGTAAACAGTCAGAAATTAGACTTGACTTTGGTGATGAGAAATGCTCAGTATTATTATCATTTAACAGGAACTGCATTTTATGAACCTTTAAATTTTGAAGCGATTTCAGAGTTCAAAGAAGTCTGGAATCAGGAATATATTTCTGAAAACTCGAATGTAAAACGCTTCGAGTATTTAGCGTGGAATGTTTTTTCGCAGAATAAAAATATCAATACCGAAGAACAGAACCGAATTGCAATCCAACAATTTATGACTGAACATTTTGGTGAAGGTTTGGTGAAAGGAATTCACGATGAAGATGCGTTAACGATTGTTTCAAAGCTTCAGCAGATGCATAATGAATTGGGATTGATGCAGTTTACACCGAAAGAACGAGCTTTGGCGCAGTTATTTTGGTATTTTTTGAATAGCGAAAAAAAAGAGTATTACCAGAAGCAATTTGAGGCAGCGAATTTAATTTCAAAATCATTTATAACAGATAAAGGTTTTCAATATCTCAATGAAGAATTGTCTAAAGAAATAGAATCTTTTGTTCAAAACAATCATCTTTTTGCTGAGGTGAATTCTCTGAACGCTGCAATTTATCTTAAAAGAGAAAATAAATCGACATTTTTAGTTTCAGAAAAAGCAGGTTTATTTTATGAATCATTTTTAAAAGATTTAAAAGAAAAAGGGAAAGATCTTGAGTTTATTGATCAGTTGAATGCATTGAAACAATATCCTGCAGCTTGTTTTTCTATTGCCGAAAGTGCTTTGAATGCCTTTTTATTTAATTCAGAATTAAATTTCGAAGACGATATTAAAAAAGAAGTAGCTGTATTTTTTGTGACTCAGAATTTCGATACCAAAAATATTCTTCATATTGCATATGAAGCGGTTTTAAAAGGTTTAAGGTCATTGGAAAAAGACCTCGATTATCACTTGAATTATTATGAATTCAATTCCCGTTTATCCAATTTCAATGAAGTGGTTGTTCCGAAATACAAACAACTTCAGGAGCTGAAAGCTAAATGGGTGAACGATAAAAAGAAAAGCCTGAAAATTGATACTTTTAAATCGCAGGTTTTAAGTTCTTTTGTAAGAAATAAATTGATCAGTGATGTCTATTTTCCTTTAATTGGAGCGAATTTAGCCAAACAATTAGGAACGGTTGGAAATGACAAACGTACCGATAGGATGGGGATGTTGCTTTTGGTTTCTCCTCCAGGTTACGGAAAAACAACATTGATGGAATATATGGCAGATCGAATGGGATTGGTTTTTATGAAAATCAATGGTCCGTCAATCGGTCATGATATAGTTTCCACAGATCCTAATGAGGCTAAAAATGCAGGAGCAAAACAGGAACTTGAAAAACTGAATTTGGCTTTGGAAATGGGTGATAATGTGATGTTGTATCTCGATGATATTCAACATTGTAATCCTGAATTTTTACAAAAATTCATTTCTTTAGCTGATGGACAAAGAAAAATTGAAGGAATTTATAATGGCGAAAGTAAAACGTATGATTTGAGGTCAAAACGTTTCTGTCTTGTGATGGCTGGGAATCCTTACACGGAAAGTGGTGAGAAATTCAAAATTCCTGATATGTTGGCGAACCGTTCTGATACCTATAATTTAGGTGAAATTTCAGGAAGCAAAACGGAATTGTTTGATTTAAGTTTGATTGAAAATTCTCTGATGTCAAACGATTATCTTACCCGACTGACTCAGTTTGGAATGGAAAATCTGCATGATTTGTATGATAGTGTTCAGACTAACTCGCCAAATGTAGATTTAGCTGGAAACTTCAGTTCAAATGAAATTTCAGATTTCAGAAAAGTTTTAGAAAATATCTTGAAAGTAAGAGATGTTGTTTTAAAAGTTAATAAACAATATATTGCTTCTGCAGCAATGGCCGATGATTATAGAAATGAACCATCTTTCAAACTGCAGGGTTCTTACCGAAATATGAATAAGTTGATTTCGCAGATTCAGCCTATTTTAAAAGAAGAAGAAGTAACGCAGATTGTTCTAAATCATTACCAAAATGAATCTCAGACGCTGACTACGGGAGCAGAATCGAATATGCTTAAACTTAAAGAGTTAATGAATATGCTTTCGGAAGACGAAACTTTACGTTGGCAAGAAATCAAGAAAACTTTTGTAAAAAATAAAACGATAAAAGGTTTAGGTGATAATGACCGAATGACACAGGTGATCGCTTTATTGGCACAGTTTAGCGAAGGTCTTGACGGAATAAAAGATGTTTTAAATAAGAACTAAAAAAAACACTACATCAAGTAGTGTTTTTTAGTTTCTATGAATAGCTTTGAACTTCCTCTTCCAGTAATTTTTTCCACTTAGAAAAAGTAGTTCGGCTGATGTTGTACTTTTTCGACATAAAGCTTGTAGAAAGATCATGCTTTTTTTGATAGCTCAAAAGTTTCATCATAGTCTTTTTGTCGTAAGTTTTAAGTTGTTGATTGGTTTTTGAGGTTTCTTTGCACTGTTTAAAAAGTTTTTCATTCAGCTTTAAAATCTCATCTGTAGAGTCTAACCGGCCTAATTGCTCTCTGATTTTCGGGCATTGTAGCTTTTCCGGGTACTGTTTTTGTAAAAGATCTTGGTAGATCCTGTTGTAATTTGGTCTCATAAATATAGTGTGTTATTGGTTGTTTAGCTTTTCTTTTGAATCCAGCGATGTAATGTACTCTTTGGAATAGAATATTCTTTAATTACATTGGCCTGGGTCATTTCGCCGGATTCGATTCTGGCGAGAATGAAATTTTTTATTTCCTGAGTGTAGATATTTTTTCTAAACTGTGGTGTCTTATCAGATTTTGGAGCATCAGTTTTATTTACAGCTGAAGGAGGGGCGTATAATATCAGATGCGAACTGTATAATCTGAAGAAATCATATTCCAGTAGTTTGCTCCATCTCAAAAGAATGTCGGTTTCTATGGATTTGCTTTCATATATCTTCTCTACAAATTCTTCATCCTTTGCAAGAAAATTGCATATTCTTTCTATAGAAATGTTTTTGTGGTCCACCATTTCTTTAATGTACTCACCTATGTGTATGTTTTTGTATAACATTTACTAATAATAAATTTTTTTTTTATTAATCACATTTTGTATGGTAAAATAATGGTTATGAGAGCCTTGTAAGGAAACTGTGAAACAATTTCTACATGATTTTGAGTTGCTCTAAAAAGTGGCTGTCTCATTATTTTACAATATTCAATAGTTGATTGGTTGTAAAAAATTGATTTTCAGCAGTTTGTGCTTTGTGATTGGTTTTGTAAACAAGATTTGAATTTTAATATCAAAACTTAATAATAACACCTTTAAAAGTGATTTAACAGAGTTATAATGGTATTTAAGCTTACTAAGATTTCTCTGCTATGCTACTATAGGTGATATCACGTAATGCTATTAATTATGATTAATACTTACCTTGTTTATTCTCCAAAATTAAAAAAAAATACCAATAAATCACAATTATTTGTTTAGATATATGTTAATAATATTTAATTTATATTGAAAATAGATTGTTAAAAGAGGGGTTAATAAAAGGGATTTTAGACTCATATTGTTTCTTTCTTGTACATTTTCAATAGGATACGATTCGGTAGTTTATCAATCGTTTCTGCTATTAATCTAATAATTATTAATAAGTCTTATTTTTGCCAAAAGAAAAAATAAATTCAATTTCAATAAAAATTTGTGAATTGTATTGTCTTATTTAGTTTTAATAATGAATTTATATAATCTTTAATAATTTTATAATGCTTGATTATGCCGTCTCTAACCTTATTTGACTTTTCAAAAAAAATAAATCTTAAAAATGAGGTTTTAGCAGGTTTTACAGTCGCAATGACTATGATTCCCGAGTCACTTTCGTTTGCAATCTTAGCTGGATTATCACCATTGACGGGTTTGTATGCAGCTTTTATGATGGGATTGGTCACTGCAGTTTTAGGGGGACGTCCCGGAATGGTTTCCGGTGGGGCAGGAGCTACGATTGTCGTTTTGATCGCTTTGATAAAAACTCACGGTGTAGAATATCTCTTCGCAACTGTAGTTCTCGCAGGGATTTTTCAATTATTAGTAGGAGTTTTTAAGCTCGGAAAATTCGTAAGATTAATTCCACAACCTGTAATGTATGGCTTTTTGAATGGTTTGGCAGTTATTATTTTTATGGCACAGGTCGAACAGTTCAAAATTACCGATGCAAACGGAGTTGTCGGTTGGCTGCAAGGAACATCCTTATATATAATGTTGGGTTTAACAGCTTTGACGGTTGCAATTGTTTACTTTTTCCCGAAAATTACGAAAGTTATTCCAGCTTCTTTGGTTGCAATTTTAATCGTTTTCGGAATTGTTTTCGGATTTGGCATTAATACTAAAACTGTTGCAGACATTGCCCACATCAGTGGAAGTTTACCCAATTTTCACATTCCTGAACTGCCTTTTTCATTGGAGACTTTACAAATTATTTTTCCTTATGCTATGATTATGGCAGGAGTTGGCTTGATCGAATCTCTTTTGACATTATCAATGGTCGATGAAATCACCAACTCAAAAGGAAGTGCCAATAAAGAATCTGTCGCACAGGGAATTGCCAATATTACCAACGGTTTTTTCGGCGGAATGGGAGGTTGTGCGATGGTTGCGCAAACTTTGGTGAACTTAAATGCAGGTTCAAGAGCGAGGTTATCAGGAATAATTGCATCAATTACCATTTTAATAATCATTTTGGTCGGAGCTCCTTTCATTGAAAAAATCCCGATGGCTGCGTTGGTTGGTGTGATGATGATGGTTGCAATCAGTACATTCCAATGGGTTTCGATTAGAATTGTTAATAAAATGCCAAAATCCGATATTTTTGTCGGAATGACAGTGGCTTTCATCACCATTGTTTTACATAATTTGGCTTTGGCGGTTTTGGTTGGAGTGATTATTGCGGCTTTAGTTTTTGCCTGGGATAATGCAAAAAGGATTCGCGCGAGAAAATATATTGACGAAAATGGAATTAAACATTACGAAATTCTGGGACCATTATTCTTCGGATCAGTCACTGTTTTTAAAGATAAATTTGATCCTGCAAACGATCCCGAACAAGTTGTGATTGATTTTAAAGAAAGCCGAATTGTCGATATGAGTGCTATCGATGCGTTGGATAAATTGTCAAAAAAATACAGTGAACTGAATAAAAAACTACATTTAAAACATTTAAGTGAAGATTCTATAAAGTTATTGAAAAATGCAGAAGCAGTCATAGAAGTCAATATTCAGGAAGATCCGACGTATAAAGTGATGCCTGAAAAATAATGTTAGAATGTCATTGCGAGGAGCGAAGCGACGAAGCAATCTCAAACATCTCTGCAAATACGGATTAAAAAAATCTGCGTAATCAGCAAAATCCGCGAGATAAAAACTTACCATTTATGATTAACAATTCGCTTTATTAACCCAACAAGGACTGCAAAATAAAATTTACAGCCCTCGTTTTTTAGGTTATTAATGTATTTGCAATGAAATCAGGCACTAATGCATAGTGCGACAACTTCATGCTGATCGAAGCTCTTCCGCTCGTCAGTGTTCTCAGATCAGAAATATATCCGAAAGTAGAAGCCAAAGGAACTTCTGCTGCGAAAATTTTTCTTCCTGATTTTTCATCGATCGAAGTGATTATTCCTCTTCGTTTGTTGATGTCGGCGGTTACAGCTCCCGTATATTCTTCAATACTTTGAATCTCAATCTGCATGATCGGCTCCAATAATTTCGGTTTGCATTGTTTTGCAACCTCTCTGAAACCGTCTCTTGCAGCAATTTCAAAATCTAAAGCATGAGAATCGTTACTGTGAGTTGAGCCGTCCAAAAGCGTAATTTTCATACTTTCCAAAGGATTTCCGCTCAAAGCTCCATTTTCCATCGCCTCTCTGAAACCTTTTTCAATCGAAGGAATAAATTCACCTGGAATTACTCCGCCTTTAATTTGGTTGATGAATTCCAAACCGATTTCATTATTTTCACGAGGTCCAATTTCAAAAGTGATATCTGCGAATTGTCCGCTTCCTCCGTTTTGCTTTGAAAGTTTCTCTCTGTGTTTTCGGGTTTCGGTTAAAATTTCTCGATAAGAAACTTTAGGTTTTCCCTGATTGATTTCAATTCCGTGATTCAATCGGATTTTTTCTAAAGTAACTTCAAGATGTAATTCACCTAAACCGCTCAACAAAGTTTCACCTGTTTGCCTGTCTCTTTCAACAACCAACGAAGGATCTTCTTCCTGAATTTTCGCTAAAACCAAACCGAAAGATTTCTCATCAGCATTCGTTTTCGGTTCAATCGAAACTCTGATAACCGGCGCCGGAATTGTGATGGATTCAAGCAAGACAGGTTTTTCAATGGAAGATAAAGAATCTCCTGTTTTCGCATCTTTGATTCCTGTTAAAGCAACGATGTCTCCTGCTTTTCCTTCTTCAATCGTTAACGTTTTGTCCGACTGCATCTGTAAAATCCTCGAAATCCTGAAATTTTCACCCGTTCTCACATTCTGAACCGTGTCACCAGATTTTATGTTTCCTGAATAAATTCTCAGCATTGCCAGTTTACCCATGTGTTTATCAATCACGACTTTGAAAACCAATCCAGAAAAAGTTTCTTCTTCATTTCTTTCAAGCTCAATTGTTTCTTCCGTTTTCGCATCTTTTCCTTTGATAAAAGGTAATTGATTCGGGGCGGGAAGATAATCTATAATCGCATCAAGCAACGGCTGGACTCCTTTATTTTTAAAAGCAGAACCACATAAAACAGGAACTAAACTTCTTGACTGGCAAGTTCTTTTTATGGCTTCAACAATCATTTCTTCAGAAATTTTCGTCTCAGAATCCATGAATTTTTCAAAGAAATTTTCATCAAATTCTGCTAATGTTTCCATTAATTTTATTCTGAATTCATTGGCTTCCGCTATATAAATTTCTGGAATATCTTTTTCAACAATGGTTTCTCCGTTTTCATCGATCCAATACAAAGCTTTTTGCTTAATTAAATCAATGACTCCTTCAAATTGGTCTTCAGCACCGATCGGAATTTGCAAAGCCAGAGGAACTGCATTCAATTTAGTATTGATTTCATTTAAAACAGCAAAGAAATCAGCCCCGATTCTGTCCATTTTATTGATGAAACAGATCTTTGAAATTCCATATTTTTCAGCTTGGAACCAAACATTTTCCGTTTGTGGCTGAACTCCCGAAGAAGCACAGAAAACGGCAACGACGCTGTCTAAAACTCTCAAAGAACGTTCAACTTCCACCGCAAAATCAATATGTCCGGGAGTATCAATGATGTTGATATTGAAAACATTCTGATCTTTTTTCCATTGCGTGGAAATCGCCGCGGATGAAATCGTAATTCCGCGGTTTTTCTCCTGGATGTCTTTATCCATCGTGGTGTTTCCTTCGTCTACGTTTCCTATTTTGTGGATCATTCCTGTGTAATAAAGCAATCTCTCCGTGAGTGTTGTTTTTCCGGCATCGACGTGTGCTATTATCCCTATATTTCGTGTGTTGTATTTCATTTTGTTAAATTTAAATTGTTGATTTTAAGGTTGTCGATATTTTTTAATCACAAAATTTATTAATTCTTAAATTAAATTTAAATAAGAAATTTTTCTTGCGTTAAAAATTGTAGACAACCAACTTGAATTTTCGAAAGCTGGAAATTGGGTAGCAAAAAAGACCTATCTGGATAGACAGGCCTTTAATTATATTTTGATTTTATAAAGGTCGATGCTATTCAGATAAATATTCAGTGCTACCAAAGTACACAGCTCTGATAGGATTGTTTAAAGTGATTATATTTATCATTTTTGTTGACATTGTTGATTCTTAATCGGTTGCGAAATTATAAAAAATATTTAAATGACAAAAATTTTAGCAATATTTTTTAGGAAAAGTAAAATCGCTGTTGTTTCGTCTTTAATTAAAATCTTAAAAAATCTTAAAAAAAATCAAGATTGAATGAAAAATTTTATCTTTGAAAGGAATTGAAAAATAAAACACATTGCGATGATTAAAAAGTGTAAAATATTTAAAAAATCTTTTTCAATAAAAGCTAAAACAATTAACTTATAATATTTTGAAAACAGATATTGACATTCACAGGCATGATCATTTTTCGTTTGATCTGTGGCTTACTTTAATAAAATCTCACCCTCAATTTAAAACAAAAAGAGTTGAGCTTTTTTCCTCTTTTTTTAAAGTGGATAAACCTATTGATGAAGTTGCAAAAACAGTGAAATATTATGATGATCTCTGTAATAATATTAATGAGGTAATCGGTGGAAATGTAGATACTTTTGAAATTTATTTATTGATTTTGAACTCTTTGGATGTCAATATAAAACAACTAAGCCAGGAAAACCTTAATGAATTTTACCAGAAAAGTGAAGATTTGTTTTTAGAATATAAACCTGTTGTGATTTTTGACGAATTGCATAATTTTTTTGATGAAATTAAAAGTCAGGGAAAAACTATCAATATTTTAAGCAATACAGGTTTCATCAAAGGTAAAACTATGCGGAAATTTTTGATGAACGAAAATCTTGATCAATACATTGATTTTCATATTTATTCTGACGAGATTAAATGTTCCAAACCCAATCCTTTGGTTTTTCAGGAAGTAAAAAATCGTGTCAGAAATCAGGAACTTCAAATGGAGCAGATTTTGCATATTGGCGACAATCCGATTGCTGATTATAAAGGCGCAAAAGATTTCGGATTCAGTGCACACCTACTCAAACACCAAATATAATTATGAACAAGCGTTATAGTTTACATAAAATAGATTCTGCAGAGGAGTTTACTTTTTCGCCTGCGGAATACAGCTATTTCAAGTATGGAGATAAATTTTTTGCAGAAAAATTTGCTAAAGAGCTTTTTGAAGGATTTATCAATCAGCATCAAGAAATTTTAGATACAGATAAAGAAATTGTGGTGTTGCCAAGTCCTTATATGGCAATTCCTACAGCATCAAATTTTTTATGTTTCTACTTTAAAAAGCATCTTGATTTTTATCTTTTTCAGAAAGGAAAAAAGTCGAGTGTATTATCTAAAATCAATAGAAATCATACTTACACAACAGATTACGGAAATCTTAGTTTTGAAGACCGTAAAAGCCTGATTTCTAATGATACCTATTATTTAGATAAAGACTTTTTGAGAGAAAAACTTTGCATTTTTATTGATGATATTAAAATCACAGGAAGTCACGAATACACGGTGAATAAAATTCTCAATCAATACGCAGTAAACGCAGATTTCCTATTTATGTATTATGCGGAATTAATCAATTTTGACATCGATCCTAAAATTGAAAACTTCTTTAATTATTATACGGTGAAAGATGTTCAGGACGTTGTAGAGGTAATGGCTAAAGAAAGTTTTCAATTTAATACGAGAATTGTAAAATATATTTTAGGTTTGAATTCCGAAAATTTTGAGTATCTTACCTCAAATGTAAAAAAACAGCATACAGATGATTTAATCGAGCTTGCTATAAGCAATAATTATCATTTAATAAAAGAATACGAAAATAATATAAACACTTTAACACAAACAGAAATCTATTATGGCAATTAACTTACAAAAAGGGCAAAGAGAAAATATAAATGCACCAAAATTTACCATCGGATTAGGGTGGGATATTAATAATACATCTACAGGTGGGGCTTTTGATTTGGATGCTTCTTTATTCCTATTGAATGATAGCAAAAAGTTGGTTTCAGACAACCATTTTATTTTTTATAATAACTTAGAATCTCCTGATAAGGCTGTAATCCATTCTGGGGATAATTTAACAGGTGACGGTGATGGTGATGATGAGCAAATCAAAATCGATTTAACTAAAATTGATTCTGCAATACAAGAAATTACAGTTGTAGTAACCATTCACGATGCAGATGCAAGAAGACAAAACTTCGGACAGGTAAGAAATTCTTTCATCAGAATTTTCAATACAGATACCAATGAGGAGATTTTGAAATATGAATTAGATGAAGATTTCTCTATCGAAACAGCAGTAGAATTCGGACGAATCTACAACAGAAACGGAGAGTGGAAATTTGAAGCGGTAGGAAGCGGCCAGAGAGACGGTCTGGATAAATTTGTATCAATGTATCAATAATTAGTATTATGGATAATCAAAATCAGCCAATTGACCCATCATTGCAGTCAATTGAGCCATTAAAAACATTCGAACCCACTCCTATGCCGTCTCAGCCGAGTCAGGCAGCTCCTTCAACGCCACCGGTTTTGATGGATAGAGATGGAAATGTGAATTTAAATCAGATTCAGGAGCAGGATCGTACAAAATACGAAATGGTTGCTAATGCGATTGACGAAACCAATCCTGGGTCAATCGTTAATTTCGGTTCAGAATTACAAAAAACGCTTGCCAATCAGAGTGACAGTTTCTTAGGAAATGTAAGAAGATCAAATTCTGGTGAAGTTGGTGAATTGATCAATAATTTATTGATTGAACTGAATTACGTTGACGTAGACGAAATCAATAATGGTGGAGTAAAAGGTTTTTTAAGCAAAATTCCTTTTATGAAAAAAATGTTGACGCAGGTTGATAATCTTTTCGCTAAATACGATAAAATTACAAGCAATATCGACCAGATTTCGCATAAAGTAAATGCAGGAATTATCACTTCAACTAAAGATAATGCAGTTTTACAGACTATTTTCGACAGTAACGTTAATTCAATTAAAGCTATTGAAGATCTGGTAATTGCCGGAAATTTAAGAATGGAAAAAGCGGCTTTAGAATTGGCAGATATGGAAGCGAATGTTCAGAATTTTGCAGACTATCAGATTGCTGATAAAAGAGATTTTATCAACAGATTAGACAGAAGATTGGCAGATTTGAAGGTGGTTCGTTTAATTATGATGCAGTCTCTTCCGCAAATCAGATTGGTGCAGAATAACAATGTTTCGATTGCTGAAAAAGCACAGACAATTCTTACGACAACTTTACCGGTTTGGAAGAATCAACTTTCTTTGGCAGTTGCGATGCACAGACAGCAGCAGAATATTGAGATTCAGCAGAAAGTTTCGCAAACAACTGAAGATATTTTAAGAAAAAATGCAGAACGTTTGGGTCAGAACTCAAGAAATGTAGCAAGAGCAAACGAACAGACTATTGTTTCTGCTGAAACATTGAAGGAAACGACTGCAATGTTGATCAATACTTTGAATGAAGTGAAGCAGATTCAAAAACAAGGTACTGAAAGCAGAAGAAAACTGGATCAGGATCTTCAGACTTTAGAACACGAATTAAAAGCAAACATCAGAGGGTAATAAGACGGTAAAAAGGTGAATGAGGAGGTTGCGATCATAATGTCTCAAAGCAAAAGAAGATTAACAAGGCTTAAACTTCTGGCTAATTTCTTTGAAAATGTTGATATCATTGCGATTTATATTAAAACAGATATCATCCATAATTTATTCAACGAAAATCAGACGTTGGATTTCAATAAATTAGAGCTTTTTCACCTGCAATATACCGACAGTCTTATCGAATTGTTGACCAAAATAAAAAAGAAAAAGGAAAACGATTTGCTGGCTGTTATTAACGAAATTAATATCAACAACCGATACATTGCTTCTTTCGAAGAAAAAAAGACCGACAGTTTTGAAACCGACAGGAAGATCTACAGCGGAATTTTTTCTGAACATCTGAGAAATTTGTATAAAGATCTTACCGAAAACAGAGTAACCCTAAACTGGAATGATGTACTGTATTTTCATAAAAAATATGCTGCAGAATTTTACAGATCAGAAGTAGAAGAAGATAAGCTGAAACCTCAGTCTGTTCCGTTTTATCAGTATCAGGATTACTGTATCGAAAGAAAATTGTTGGGTAAACTCAATATACAGAATTTTAAAGTACGTTTTGTCTGCGGTTACCGTATTGAAAGAGATGAATATGAGTTGTTTAAAATTTTTCAGTCTGATGAGCATTTTATCTTTAATGTAGAAGAAAAAAAAATGTATCTGATTGATGATGAAAATTTAGAATCATTAAATACGGATGAAAACGAATCTAATCAGATTTCAATAATCAATCAGCTGAAAAGAAAAAACGAAGACCTCAACGAAACGATGGAATTCAGGAAGAAAGAGCTTTCGGCAGATGTAACTATGGTTTTGAAAGATTATCTCAGAAACATTGAAAGCGTTGATATTATGAGTAAGATATTTGATGTGAACGAAGAAACCAATATTCTTCGGGCTATGCTTAATTTAAATTTAAATAATTAAAAGAGGAGAAGTGAATTTTTCAATTCCTTACTTTTTATATTTTTTTCAAAAAATAACTAAACTAAAAGAAAATAATGGCTATTAACTTACAAAAAGGTCAGAGAATAAACCTTACCAAAGAAAACGGGACTACACTTTCCCAGGCTTGCGTAGGAATCAACTGGGGCGCTATCGAGAAGAAAAGTTTCTTCGGTGGAGCTTCAAAAGAAGCAGTAGATTTAGATGGAAGCTGTATTTTATATGATTCAAACAAAAATGCAACTGAAGTAATTTATTTCGGAAACCTTAAATCTAAAAACGGTTCTGTAAAACACAGTGGTGATGATTTAACAGGTGACGTGAATGGTGATGATGGATTAGATAACGAAGTAATTACAGTAGATTTTTCTAATTTAGACCCTGCTGTTGAGCATGTAGCAATGGTTTTACACAGCTACAAAGGTCAGGATTTCGGAACAATTCCTTTTGCATCGATCAGAATTTATGAAGGAACTCCAACAAACGTAAGAGAAGTTTTTGCCAAATATGATATTGCCAACGATAAATCTTTCAGCGGACACGTATCAATGGTAATGGGAGTTTTCTACAAGAGAAACGGTGAATGGAAATTCAATGCAATCGGAGATGCTACTTCAGACAAAAAACTGGAACAAACGGTACAGACCGTTCAGCAAAAATATTTGTAAAAAACATAAAATAATGTCTGAAATAGTATTATTTTAGACAAACAATTATTAGCAATACCTGTTATTTACGGCTATTGCTTTTATCTTATAATAAACAGAATTAAAGTGGAAAAATACAATATTTTAGAACTGCACCCTGGTTTGGTGTGGGGATTTGCGATAACGGTTGTTATCATGTTGCTTCTCGATTTGGGAGTATTCAATAAAAAAAGTCATGAAGTTTCTTCAAAAGAGGCTACAATCTGGTCAATTGTCTGGATCTCGCTGTCAATGGTTTTTTCAGGAGTTGTTTACTGGGTTTTCAATACAGACGGAACTCCGGAAAGCCATAGTATCGCGGTAGAAAAATTTACACAATATCAAGCCGCATATTGGATTGAGAAGGCATTATCTGTAGATAACCTTTTTGTATTTATCCTGGTTTTCGGATTCTTTAAAGTGCCGAAATTCTTACATCACAAAGTTTTATTCTGGGGAATTATTGGAGCGCTTATTTTCAGAGCGATCTTTATTTTTGCTGGAGTAGAATTGATTGACTTAACCTACTTGCCTGAAATGAATATCTTTGGTCATGCAGTGAAAATCAATGTTGTGATGACGCTTTTTGGTTTATTCCTTATTTATGCGGGAATCAAATCTTGGGGTGACGGTGGAGACGATGACGATGAAGATTACAGCAATACAGCAGGAGCAAAATTGATTAAAAGTTTCTGGAAAGTTTCAGACAACTATGATGGCGACAAGTTTTTTACTGTAAAAAACGGAGTTAAAATGGCAACACCTTTATTGGTTGTTGTTGGGGTAATTGAGTTTACAGACGTTCTTTTTGCGGTAGATTCTATCCCTGCGATTTTTGCAATTTCAAATGATCCTTTCATCCTTTATACTTCAAATATTTTTGCAATTTTAGGATTAAGATCTTTATATTTCTTGTTGGCAAACTTCATTCACATGTTCAGCAAGCTACCTTATGGTTTGGCAATTATTTTAGCATTTATCGGTGTTAAGATGTTAATTGCACCTTGGTATCATATCTCATCTCCGGTTTCATTAGGAATTGTTGGCGGCGTTTTGGTACTTTCGGTACTTATTTCTATCATGTTTCCTGAGAAGGAAGATGATGAAGTAAAAGAATAATTAAAATCAAATAAAAACATAGAAGGCTTTACAAATCGTAAAGCCTTTTTTATTTCTTGAATTGGATCAGTTTAAAGTTGACAATTCATTTGCGAGGCAAATTTACCTTTCACTATTTATATTTCAACAGCTTATTAATCTTCTTTCTTGTCTGCAGCGAAACTTTATACGCTTCATCTCTGAGCTTCTGAATTTTCCCGACTGGCTGAAATATTTCAGCACTTTCAAAAGGGTTGAAAGAGAGTAGTTCATTTTCACAGCCCTTAGGATTGAGTAATGAGCCCTTTTCAATTTTAATTTCTCCAATTTTGATGAAAGGAGAGTTTTTCCATTCGACATTCAGCTTGTTGATTGGTTGGTCTTTTAAATCATAGCAAAACTGAATATATACATCAGCCAAATAATCATGAGTTCTGCAAAAGCTTTCTACAGCTTCTTTTACAGAATCTTTTTTGCCGAAATTTTTCTCTACGTTTTTAGGACTTATTTTAATCTTAATCATTTTATCATCAAAACGATAAACTCCTACAGAATGATAATCGAAGGAGAGCATGAAATTTTTTTTGTTTAAATAAAGTTTCCAGACATTTTTCAGAAAAGATGGGTTTAAAGTGAAAGGAATGACTTTATAAATCTGCTTTAAAAGAGAAAAAGAATTGCTCCATTTTTTCACAAAAAAACGATTGAGAGAAGTAAACAATTTCAAAAAAATAGAAACCGAATTCACCGGAAACAATGGGAAATTCACCAACGGATAATTGGAAATCGTTCTGCCCAATTCATCTTTTATTTTAATTGCAAAACCGTAAGCAGGAATGTCTTTTCTATTTTTATTAATTTTCAGATGTGCATTAGACAATCTTGCGGTAATCTCATATTTATTGCTGTCAAAAACAGATTTTAAATCATTCGGAATATCTTTATTGATGATGAATGTGCCTTTCAAAACCGCATAAGTTTTTGCATGAGCATTCCGTGTGGCATAGTTTGTATTGCTTATCGTAGACGAGTATTCTACAAAATCAGCAATACTCTTTTTGGTCTCTTCCAAGAGTTGTTTTTCTTCATAGCTAAGCTTTTCAAAGTTCTTATTATATCTTAAAGGATTTGGCATATAGTTTTTAAAACTCAATGATAACGCCAAGTTTTTTAATTTACGTTACGAGAATATTAAACATTTTTTAATGTTTTTTGTGCTGTAAACGGAAGCGATAATAAAAACCGGAAGTTTGATGCCGGAAGCTAGTGTTTTGATTCGTTTCCCAATTTTATTCAACTCAAAAATTGCTCTTCCAACTTCCAGCTTCCAGCTTCCAAACTTAAATCCTATCTTTGTAAAAAAAATTATGGGAGTAGCAGATTTGTTATTTAAGAAGAAAAAAGAATTGGCAGAGAAAAACCTGAAAGACGGTCAGGAATATATGGTTGAATATGGTAAAAGGGAAAGCGTAGTGCAGTTACCGAGCGGATTGCAGTACGAAATCATGACCGAAGGTGATGGCCCGAAACCAGGTCCAAAATCTATGGTAAAATGCCATTACCACGGAACAACAATTGCCGGAAAAGTTTTCGACAGCTCAGTAAAGAGAGGGACTCCTGCTTCATTTCCGTTGAATAAAGTAATCAAAGGATGGACAGAAGCTCTTCAGTTAATGCCTGTAGGAAGTAAATGGAGATTGATTATTCCACCGCATTTGGCTTATGGAGATCAGCAGATTAGCAAAGAAATCGGACCTAATTCTACATTGGTATTTCAGGTAGAACTTTTGGATATTAAATAATCCGGGTCTTAAAAATAAATTAAAATTCATCTGTTTTCAGGTGGATTTTTTTATTTGTATTATCTTAGTAATAAGGTTAAAATTTTTTTAATTGAATTTTAATGAAAAAACTATACTCTATTTTTGCAGCTTTTGTTTTACTGACTTCCTGTGTTTCAAAGAAAAATCAGGTAATAAAACAGAATATTTTGACTTTGAGAGACAGCTATTGTAAAGCGCCTTTCAAGTATAATTATGAAAATAAATTACCTTCTTATAATTCAGACTCTATAATTTTAGCTAATCAACAACTGAAAGGTGTTTTTTCTGATCAGAGTATTTTGATTTTAAATGCTTTGGATAATTTGGATGAAGTGAATGAAATTGTAAAACTGAAGAAAGATTCATCACTAAATTCTCAGGTAAAAGTTTTGCAGCTGAAGATGAAAATCAACAGCAAAATTACAATTGCATTGACTGAATTGGATGCTGTTGCTGCAGAATTCGATTGTGAAGGAGAACGTGTTGCGCAAATTGGAAATTATGTTGATAATTTAAACGATTCCAGGAATAATAAACTCATTTTATACTCAATTGCAGCCGGAGCTGTAGCATCAATTGCAGGCGGAATTGTACAAGATGAGGGTTGGAGTAGTGCGATTGATATTTCCGGTGGTGCTTTGGGAGCGGGTTTTGGTTTGGCAACTTTAAACCCGAAAGGTAAAAAAGTAGAATTTATACATCAAAGAAATTTATTAAGAGATATCTGGAACGAAAGACTGGAATCTCCCAATTTTCCACCTTTTATTTGGTATATGTATACTGAAAAGAGATTTTCAAACAAAGAACAGCATTCTATTATTTCGAGCATGAAACAACGATGGCTGCATTATCAGTTTGATGATGATCAGAATAAAGCCGATCAATCAGTTATTTTTAAAGATGGAGGTCTTTACAGAGCAGATGATCTTCACAATCGTGCAGCGATGCTTAATCAGATGCAGTCGGCAACCCGAACAATTAATCAGATTATTAATTATCTGCTGTTAGATTTAGACAAATTGATTTTATAATTTTGAATAGTAAATGTTTGAATGTCTAAATTTGTTTTAATCTAGTTTAAAGAATGTCGGAATTAAAAAAAATCAGAGAGAGACAAAATCTTACTCAGGAAGAATTAGCTGAAAAATCAGGAATTTCGGTAAGAACAATTCAACGGATTGAAGCAGGTACAATTCCGAAAGGTTATACACTAAAAACTTTGGCTGCAAGTCTCGATGTTTCTGAAAAAGATTTATTGATTTCTGAGATAATAAAAGAAGAAGTTGCAGTTGATGAAATTACTTTTATAACTGAAAATAATGATTCTTTTAATTCTGGTTTAATTAAAATAATTAATCTTTCCTCACTTCCCTTTGCATGGCTTCCTATTGCTAATTTCTTGCCGCCATTATTGATTATGCTTTTCACAAAAAATAAATCACAAATTGTAAAACAGATCATTTCACTTCAAATATTTTTAGCCATTATTTCTCCCATTATTTTTATGTTAATAGCGCTATTAAAATTAGGTTCAGAATCTGTTATGATAACAATGGTTTCCTTAATATTGGTAAATGTTTATATTATTTTGAGAAATACTTACGAAATTGATAAGAGACAAAATCTCCGTTATAAATTGAATTTCAATGTTATATAAGTGTGACAGATGAATGTCGGGTTTTTGTCGGGTTCTTTTTTTGACTTGAAATCAATTTATTCTGAATCTTTGTCAAAAATTAATCAATGACAAAAAAACTTAACATCAGCATTTTTATTCTTTTCTTTTTCTTCGGAAACTTCAATGCTCAAATCGATAAAAATTCACCATTATTTTTAGAACTAAAGAAACAGGATAGTCTTTTTTTTGAACGTGGTTTTAATAATTGTGATATCGCATATCTTGAGAAATCAGTAGATGAAAATCTGAAATTTTATCACGATAATGGCGGTTTTCAGGATAAGAAATTATTTTTGGAAAGAACGAAACAGAATATCTGTTCAAACCTTGCTCAAAAACCTATTCGGAAAGTTATTGAAAGTAGTTTGGAAGTTTTTCCATTATACAATAATGGTGAACTGTATGGCGCAATACAAAACGGAGAGCATCAGTTTTATATTCGTGAAAAAAATAAACAAGATGTTTTAGGTGGAAAAGCGAAATTTACCTCAGTCTGGATCAAGAAAAACGGAAACTGGACTTTGAGTGACGTTCTCAGTTATGATCATCAATAAACGTTTTTATTTATCAAAATTAAACTCAATAGCTTTCATATAAATTAATTGCAATTAGGAATTTAATTGTAATTAATTTTGTTACAATTAAAATATTTGTATCTTTGCAGAGTAATTATGAATAATACAAGATTTGCTACGGCGATACATATTATGACTTTGTTGTCAAAATTTCCTCAGGAGTGGCTTACTTCTGATTGGCTTGCCGGAAGTATTAATGTAAATCCTGTAATTGTTCGCAAAGAAATTAGTGTTTTAAAAGAAGCGGGTTTGATTATTAGCCGAAAAGGGAAAGAAGGAGGAAGTCAATTAGCAAAAAATGCTTCCGATATCAGCATTTCTGAAATTTATTCTGCGGTAAAAAACTCAGAAGTTTTAGGTAAAAAAAATAACAATCCTAATCCGGCTTGTCCTGTAGGTAAAAATATCAATACTCATTTAGGACAGCTTTTTACAGAAACGGATGTATTAGTCTGTCAGTTTTTAGGAGATAAATCTTTAAAAGAATTTACAGAACATTTTGAATAAAAAATTTTTGACTTAAAATGTAACAAAATTTATTACAATTGATTTAAATAAAATAGTATCAAATGAAACCGAAAGGTTCGTGAATTCCTATAAAAATAAATAAAAAAAGTATGAACAAAAAAGTAGCAGTAATTGGTGCAACAGGATTTGTGGGAACACAAGTAGTAAAAGAATTGGTAAACAGAGGTTTTGAAGTAGAAGCAATTGTAAGAGATGCTTCAAAAGTGAATGAAACTGAAAACGTAAAAGCAAAAAGCGTTGATGTAAACAATGTAGATGATTTAGCAGAAGCTTTGAAAGGAAATGATGCTGTAATCAATACCTTTAATGCAGGTTGGACGAACCCTAATCTTTATAATGATTTCCTAAATGGCTCAATCAATATCGAAAAAGCGGTTGAAAAATCGGGTGTGAAAAGATTTATAACAGTTGGTGGTGCAGGAAGTTTGTTCATTGATGGAAATCAATTGGTTGACGGACCAGATTTTCCGGCGGATATTAAACCTGGAGCAACAGCAGCAAGAGATTATTTAAATAAAATCAAAGAAAATACAACTTTAGACTGGACTTTTTTCAGTCCTGCAATTGAAATGCATCCCGGAACAGCAGGAATCAGAACCGGAAAATACAGAACCGCTCTTGAGAATCCTGTATTCAATGAAGAGGGGAGAAGCGTACTTTCTGTAGAAGATGTTGCCGTTGTTTTGGTTGATGAACTGGAACAAAATAATCATATTCGTGAAAGGTTCACAGCAGCTTATTAATTATTTTGAGAGTCCCGAAGGGATAACTTAGCAAAGCATCGGATAAAGTCTGATGAATAAGAAAGTTAAATCATAATTGAAAAAGCTTCGGCGGCACCTTTGGTGCCGCCGAAGCTTTTTATACGAATAAATTATTTTATAAACTCATAAACAGCTTCGGATTTACCGGAGCATTGTTTTTATGCACTTCATAATGCAAATGAGGTCCTGTAGAACGTCCTGAATTTCCTGATTTCGCAATCACTTGTCCAACTTTTACTTTTTCATTGGTTTTTGCAACCAATTGTGAAAGGTGACCGTAAAGTGTTGCCAATCCATTTCCGTGAGATACAATCACGCAGTTTCCGTAACCGCCTTTCTGCCCTGAGAAAATTACAGTTCCCGCTGCTGTTGCAACAACATCAGATCCGAAAGGAACAGCAATATCCAAACCTTTATGAAACTGCATTTGATCAGCCTCCGCAGGAGGATTATTTTTTTCAGTTGGAATTTTAGAAACAGCTATATTTTTAGCAGGAGAATTTGTTGGAGCAGGAGAAGCTGCGCTTGCCGTTTTGGGTGTTACCATTACTTTTATTTCTCTCTTATTTCCGTAACTGTCGGTTACTTCTACAATTCTTTCTACCGGTTCTGCTTTTACTTCAGGTTTTGGAGTTGCTGCAACAGCGACAGGAGCTGCTGTAGTTGGTTTTACAGAGGCATAAACTGTTTTAAAAGGAATAGGATTTTTTCTGATTCCGAAGTTGGATGAAATATAACCTTCAGTCGGCATTCCTAAGGGAACCTGCATCAGTTTTTTCTGCAAATCCATCAGATATTGGCTGTATCTGTTTGATTGTTTAGCCAGATAAATTGAGTTTGAAATACTGTCGTTATCAAGAACCATTAGCTTTTCGTTCTTAATATCTTTTGATTTTAGAAAAGAATTCAGTTGAGAAACCGTTTGATCTACCAAACCAAGATCTGTTTTCATTTTCAGATAATCAACGCTGTCTTTTTCTGTATTTATTTTCACCAAATTTACTTCATAGTTTTTGTCATCTTTCTCCGAAAACAATTTGGCAATGAAAATACTTTGTGCAAAAACAACCAGTGAAAGTCCTCCAATAAGAACTGTTACTTTCTTTTTGCTGCCTAAAAATTTCTTCATTTTTCTTTCTCTTAGAATTTAAAAAGGTTTTAAGGGTGCAAATTTAGGTAAAAATAAACTTTCAGTATTATTCTTAACAAAAATTTAGAAATTATTGTAATAAACGTATTTTTAGATATTTAATTGTGCGAGAGTGTTAAATTTTTCAAAAAATGATTGATGTTGGATGATATAAAGTCTCGATATTTCTCGGTTTTAATATATTTGCAGTTCACATTTCAATTATGGCGAAAAAGAAAACCAACTCAGAATCTTCTACTTCTAAAAAAACCAAAAATGACGTTACAGTTGGCGTTGTAGGTAGCGGAAGTTTTGCAACAGCAATTGTAAAAATGCTTGTTGAAAATTGCAAAACAGTGCATTGGTGTGTTAGAAATGAGTTTGTAAAAGGAGCAATTGAACTGCGTGGGCACAATCCTACTTATCTTACGGCAGTTAATTTCAATCTTAAAAATTTAAAACTAACGACTGATGTTAACGAGTTAGTTACAGCTTGTGACGTTGTTGTTTTAGCAACTCCATCTATTTATCTTTCAGATACTTTAGATAAAATGACGTGTGAATACAAAGACAAAATTTTTGTTTCCGCAATTAAAGGGATTATTCCTAAAGTAAATGATGTTGTTGCACATTATCTGAAAGAAGAATTTCAAATAGGATTCAGAAATCAGGCTGTCATTGCCGGACCTTGTCACGCTGAAGAGGTTGCAATGGAAAGACTCTCTTATCTTACGGTAGCAACTGTGGAAGACGAAGTTTCTGAAAAACTGGTTAATATTTTCAATTCAGATTTCATCAAAGTAAATTCCAGCAAAGATATTTTAGGAAACGAGTACAGTGCGATTCTTAAAAATATTTTCGCAATCGGAGCCGGTATTGCAAGCGGTTTGGGTTATGGTGACAACTTTACGGCCGTTTTTGTATCGAATGCAATTAGAGAAATGGAAACTTTCCTCGAAGCGATTTATGAGGCTCCTAGAGATGTTAATGAAAGTGCTTATTTGGGAGATTTACTGGTTACAGCATATTCATTGTTTTCGAGAAACAGAAATTTAGGAAATCTTATCGGAAAAGGGTATACGGTGAAATCTGCAATTCAGTCGATGAACATGGTTGCTGAAGGTTATTACGCTGCAGATTCTATTTACAAAACAGCAAAACAGAAAAAACTGCAATTACCGATTATAGATACCGTTTACGGCATTTTGTATGAAGGTAAAAATGCGGAGAAACAATTTAGAAAACTAACGGCAAAGCTGAATTAGAATTAATTTTATCTAAAAGAATATAAAACATCAGTGATTTTTCATTGGTGTTTTTTTATTAAATATATCGCTTCTATTATTTAAAATTGATAAATTCCATCGTCTTCGCTGGGCTGATAATAATTTTATTTTCGGTGCTGAATTAAATAGTTAAATCTTATTTTAATCTAAAACTTTTCCCGAAATTCGTATTAAAATTCACACAATGCCACATTCAATTACCAATAGAACGCCTAAGCCAAGATATGATATAGTGCTTATAGGAGGCGGAATTATGAGTGTAACTTTAGCCACTTTACTTCATGAGTTTGACCCCAATTTAGATATTGCTATTTTTGAAAGGCTGGGAAGATTTGCCAAAGAAAGTACCGCTGCATGGAACAACGCAGGAACAGGTCACTCTGCATTTTGTGAACTCAATTATACTCCCGAAAAAGAAGACGGAAGTATAGATATTTCAAAAGCTGAAAAAATTGCAGAACAGTTTGAGATTTCAAAACAGTTTTGGTCTTATTTAGTTGACAAAAAATATATTCAGAATCCTCAGGAATTTATCAATTCTTGCGCTCATATGAGTTTGGTTTTTGGTGAAAAAGATTCAGAATATCTTAGAAAAAGACATGATGCAATGATAAATTCACCTCTCTTTTCAGAAATGGAATTTTCTACCGATCATGATATTTTGAGAGAATGGATTCCTTTGGTGATGAGCAAAAGAAATCAGTCTGAAGTTTTGGCAGCCACAAAGATGGATCTCGGTACTGATGTGAATTTTGGGACGCTTACCCGAAAAATGGGACGTCATCTTGTAGAAGATTCTCATGTGGAAGTTTTCTTGTATCATGAAGTAAAAGACATTGATCCTAGAGAAGACGGGAAATGGGAAATGAAAGTCAAAGATCGTATCAACAATCATAAACAGGAAGTTGTTGCAGATTTTGTTTTTATAGGAGCTGGAGGTTATGCATTGCCTTTGCTCGACAGTTCAGATATTAAAGAAAGTGAAGGTTACGGCGGTTTTCCGGTTTCCGGGGAATGGCTGGTTACCCATAATCAGGAATTGGTAGCGCAACATCATGCAAAAGTTTATACTCAGGCGACGGTTGATGCACCACCAATGTCTGTTCCGCATTTAGATTTAAGAATTATTGATGGTAAAAAAGCATTGCTTTTTGGCCCTTTTGCCGGTTTTTCAACCAAATTTTTAAAAGAAGGAAGCTATCTGGATTTACCCGAAAGTGTTAATACAAAAAATCTTCGTTCGTTATTTGGAGCTTGGTGGCATAATATTCCTTTAACGAAATATCTGATTCAACAGGTGGCGATGACAAAAGCTCAAAGAATACAGTATTTAAGAGAGTTTGTAAAAGATGCGAAAGAAGAAGATTGGGAACTTAAAGTTGCCGGACAGCGCGTTCAGATTATCAAAAAAGATGATAAATTAGGCGGTAAATTAGAATTTGGAACTGAGGTTGTTGTTAATGATAAAGGAACGATTGCCTCACTTTTAGGAGCTTCTCCCGGAGCATCAACTGCAGTTTTTGCAATGTTGAATGTTTTAGAAAAATGTTTTCCTGAAAAACTAAAAGGAGAATGGAAAGATAAATTATTGGAAATGATCCCGTCATACGGACAGAAATTATCCGAAAATCCTGAATTAGCAAAAAAAACAAGAGCCTACAGTAAAGAAAAATTAGAGCTTAAGCATTAAATATAAGTGATAAGTAATGGGTAATAAGTAATTTTGTAGTGTTGCTTATTATTCATTACCAATTATTCATTACTCGTATCAAGATGGAAGTTATTTCAAAACCGATTATTGCAAAGGAAATCCTTGAAGCTCTTCAGACAAAAATTGAAGAAGAAAAGCAGGTGATTGTACATTGCTGTTTTCCGGCATCACCGTTTTTGGGAAATTTAATCAGAATTTGGAATACAACTTATCTTATTGATAACAGTTCGAGTCACAAAAGTAAATTGATTCATGCTGAAAATATTACCATTTATCCGAATTGGACGGCTGTTCCGTTTATGAAAGATTTTTGGTTTACATTGGTGTTTTCGGGTTTACCAAAAGACTGTACAAGTTTTGATTTTAAAGAAATAATTCCCGAAGAAGGCGGTTTTTTTGTAAAATCTATCAAAAGAAATTCATCAGATATTTACCGGATAAAAATTTCAGAATAATTTCAGATTTAAAATATTTAAAAACTAGAATGAAGAAAATTATATTTATTCTTTTGGCTATTTTTCCCATATTTATGTTTTCCCAGAAGGCAAAAAGCAATAATTCTGTGAAAAACAATTCAAATGAAATTAAAGAAATAAAAAAGTTTCAGTCAGATTTAAACAAAGAATATTTAGACAAGAAAGAAACACCTTTGCGAGGCGATAATTTTAAAAATTTTAAGGCACATCCTTTCTTTCCTATCGACTTGAAATACCGTGTAACTGCTGATCTTGTTAAAAATGAAAACCCTGAACCTTTTGATCTACCCACTTCTTCAGGAAAATCGAAATCGTATCAGGAATTTGGAAAAGCTCACTTTACGATTGACGGAAAATCTTATACTTTAACGATCTATCAAAGTTTAGATTTAATGAAAATAGAAAAGTATAAAGACCATCTTTTCTTGCCTTTTCGTGATGAAACCAATCAAAAACAAACTTACGGCGGCGGAAAATATATGGATTTAAAAATCCCGAAAGGAAATATAATTGTGCTAGATTTTAACCAGTCTTATCAACCTTTCTGCGCATACAACGCCTATGACTATAATTGCCCAATTGTTCCTGAAGAAAATAAACTTCCTGTAGAAATAAAAGCAGGAGTAATGTACAATGATACTTATCATCACTAAATTATGGTTGATTTACAGTTTTTTAAACCAAAAGATTTATCTGAATTAAATTATGAGCTTGATGAAATTCAGGCGCAGTTTTCAGCTTTGCCGAATCAGGCTTTGGAAAGAATTGAAGCAAGAAATCAAAATGATGATTTTTTTGCTTATCCAATTACCATTTTTTCTGATGAAAAAGCAGCAGGCTTTTGCGTGTTAGATTTTGGGAATGATAAATTTGAAATGACTGATAATCAAGATTCAGTTTTACTTCGTTCGTTGTCTATAAATCCTGAATTTCAGGGGAAAGGAATTGGTAAATCTCTGATGATTATACTTGATGATTTTATCAAAGAGCATTTTAAAGACTGCAATGAAATTGTTTTATCAGTTAATGAAAGAAATAATTTGGCTTTTCAGATTTATCTTAAAACAGGATATATTTATGATGGCAAAAAAATAGACGGAAGAAGCGGACTGCAGCTTGTGATGTCTAAAAATTTAGATTAATTTAAAAATCAAACAGTAAGTTTGGCGTGATACTTTCAATTGGTTTTAAACATCATTAAAATCAAAATATGGAAGTTTCATTAAGAAATCAGGTTGCCATTGTTACAGGCGCATCAAGCGGAATAGGAACCGGAATTGCCAAATCTATCGCTTCAGCCGGAGCAACAGTCATTATCAATCATTCATCTAAAAAATCTAAAGATGAAGCTCAAAAAGTTTTAGACGAAATTAAACATAACGGTGGAAACGGAATGGTTTATCGGTGTGATGTTTCAAAGGAAGAAGAAGTTGTAAAGATGTTTGCGGATGTGGTTTCAAAATATGGAACAGTAGATATTTTAATTAATAATGCAGGAATTCAGAAAGATGCCAAATTTATCGATATGACTGTGGAAGAATGGGATATGGTGATGGGTGTCAATCTTCGCGGTCATTTTTTGTGCTCAAGAGAAGCTATCAAAGAATTTCTCCGCCGTGGAATCGATAAAACTCGTTCAGTTGCCTGTGGAAAAATCATTCATATCAGTTCAGTTCACGAAATTATTCCTTGGGCAGGTCATGCAAACTATGCTGCAAGTAAAGGTGCTATAAAAATGTTGATGCAGACTTTAGCTCAGGAACACGGCGCAGATAAAATCAGGGTCAATTCAATTTGTCCGGGAGCTATTCAGACTCCAATTAATAAAGATGCGTGGGAAACTCCGGAGGCGATGAATGATTTGATGAAATTAATTCCGTACAACAGAATTGGTCAGCCTGAAGATGTGGGAAATCTGGCTGCTTTTTTGGCGAGTGATTTGGCTGATTATATTTCAGGAACCAGTATTTTCATTGATGGTGGAATGACCAGTCTGGAAAGCTTTTCAAATGGAGGATGATTTATTCAAAAATCTGTTGAATAATTTCTAGTGAATTGGGTGTTTTAAAATCGGTAATGTGATAATGATAATAAACCAGCAAACTGTCTAAAAAGGTTTTTCTCATAGCTTGCGGAATTTTTATTTCATAAGGATCTTGAGAGGATAAAATCAATTTCCATAACAGAGAATTTTCACTGTCGAAAAGATGATGAGTTCCGAGATTGGAGAATGTTCCTGTTTCGGGATCCAAATAATTTCCTTCATCTAAAAGGGGAGCAACCCCCTGAATTTTTAAAATTTTAACCAAAAGAATAAAATGAGAACGATAATTCTGCCGACTGAGTTCAAAGATAAATTCATCAATCGTGTGAAAGATAATCTGATTTTTATTCTCGTTTCTTAAAATCTGATTCAAAAAATCTGCAATAAAAAAGATAACCGTATTGGCTTTGATGTCTGTATAAACATCGTTGACTTCTGTTATTTCAAATTTTGAAACGGTTTGAATTCCGCTGCTTTTTCCTGCGTTGACAGAGAAATGAAGTTTATTTAAAGGAAGTAAAAATGCTTTCTTCTTATTCTTTTTGCTATAAATTCCTTTGAGAAAATAAGTTTGAAAACCATCTTCCTCGGTAAAACAATGGAGAACCGCATCGTTTTCGCCATATTTTATATATGAAAGTAAGAATCCGTTTTGTGAAATCATTAATTGACTACCGCTATTTTTGCTGTAGCTTTATCTGAACCGTCTTCGTTGGTCATCAAAACAAAATAAATTCCTGAAGCAACTCTTTTACCTTTCTGATTATTAAGATTCCATTCGTAATATCCTGTTCTTGCAATTGCAGAATGTACAAGATTTCCGGCAGCATCTGTAATTCTGATGTTTGTTTTCTCTGCCAAACCTTTAATGGTTACATTGCCTTTAAACTGAGAATAAACTACGGGATTAGGATAAACCAAAACGTTTCCAAAGTTGGAAGTTACATCTGCAACATCACCTTGGTAAGTAACGATTCCGTCAAAAGTTACAAAATAAACTTTGCCTGTTTTTTTATCGACCTTAATATCTGTAATAGTATTCGTTGGAAGCGGAGAATTGTCTTTAGTAAAATGTTTGATAGTCTGTTCGCCAGAAGCAGATAAATAGTAAACACCTCCGTCTTCTACAGATACCCATTTCTGGTTTCCGCCATCTACTTCTATATGTAAAATGGTAGCATCTCTGAAAAGTTCTTCTGCAAGCCCACCTTGTTCGATGACAATAGGCTCTAATTGTGGGTCGTTTTTAACTTCAGCCGCTGCATTAGGGAGAATTCTTAATCCAAGTTCAGTTCCGATCCAGGCATCTCCAGATTTGTCGACGGCAAAAGAAACAGAATTTGCAGGAAGACCATTTGATTGATTTAAAATATGCTGGGTATCATCAGATAAGCTTGGAGTTTTTTTTGTGTCATATACCATAAAGTTAACACTTCTGGGAATCGGAATCCACAATAAATCGTTATAAAAATTAGGATACTGAATACCTTGGTTAACATTTAAGTCTTTTATCAAAAAATTATCAGTTGCTCTGTCATAAAAAGCCAAAGACGATTTTGTTGCTAAGCTCGAGAATGCAATTGTTGCAAAAATATTATTTTGGTCATCAGACGTAAAGCCAACGGGACGATTTACATACTGACTGTCTGCGCCTACTTCGTATCTTTTTATAAATGTAAAATCTTTAGATCCCGGGTTGTATCTCATTTTATAAATACCATATCCAGTAGGTGAGTAATAATTGGTGAAAAATACATCATTGGTATTCGCCGGATCAGGAAAAGCATCTACAACATGGAAAACCGTTGAGCTCCCCACAAAGTAAGATGAATAAACCCATTCTGTTCCTGTAAAATAATAAAAACCGGGGTTTTTGGGGTTGTCCTGTGCATCGTTATATCCGTTTGCTCTAATTCCCGTTGAAACTAAAAGCTGATTATCATTGAATAGCCTTATTTTATAAGAATCATTAAAATAAGGACCATCTGGTTTGTATGCTACATTGTCATCAGATTTAATTCCTGATACTATGGTTCCTCCGTATACTTTCGAGCCAATAGTTGTTGCGGTATTGCAAGCTTCTCCCACACTGGTACTTCCACCGAAATTTCCATTCGTGTTATAGGTATAGATTCTGCTGCCATCAGTAATGATAATATTGTTTGAATTAACCACGACATCATTGATACTTCCAAAAGTTTGAGCAAGTGGAGTTGATGTTCCGTTATTGTAAATATAAGTAGCAGTAGCGGATGAAAAAACCAAAACCGATTCTGAATCAATATCTGTAAAGTTTCCGGCCATTTCTGTTGTCCAGGTTGAGAAAACAGGGAAGGTGGTATTCAGTTCATGTGTTTTCAGTCCTGTATTGGTTACTGCAAAAACTTTATTTCCAAGAAGTGTGGCTTCATTACTTGCCTCAAAAACACCTCCGGTGATGAAGAAAGCAGAATCTCCAAATTCTTTCTTTTTTAAATCAAAAATAGAAACCCCATAGCCTACAGATACTATTGCACGGTCTCCGGTAATTGAGATGTGATTTATTTTTTTGCTTCCGTTGTATCCTGTTGCGATAGGAATGTCTACAACATATGTTACTCCTTGTGGAGTAATGACGTCTAGTGCCCCGTTTTGATATCCCACCAAACCAATCTTTGTTTGTGGATTATAATCAAAAGCAGAAATTTTCACATCATGAAGGCCATTCGCTTTAGATAGTTTGGTAATTTCTCCCGTTGAAATTGTATAATAAAAAATCCCGTTTTCTGTGGCGGCAACGATTTTTCCGTTATCTTCTTTCATTGACAGAACATTGTTGTAAGAAAACAAGTCTGCCCATTTTTTTGAAGAAATATTCTGCGCATTTACAAACTGCAACGATGCGAAAATACCAAAAGAAAGTAATGAGATTTTTTTCATATGTAGATATCTAACGTTTTTTAAAGGTCATATGCAATCGCGCCATCTCCATCTTATTTGGGTATCCAAATCATGGCGATTTCATATTATACTGTTATACTGCTGTCGATTGCCTGATTATTCCAGGAAATCTGTTTTATATTTTTGTTTGAATCAAAAAAGAAGTCTATTCTGCCTAAAAGAAGACCTGCCCAACCGACCTGGTTTACCAAAACGTTTTTCCCTTGTCTGTTTTTAAAGGTCTGAGGTTCCGGTAAAAAAGTATGGGTGTGACCTCCCAAAATTAAGTCAATATTTTCTGTTTTTGAGGCTAAAATTTTATCACTTATTCTTTCAGGCTCATCTTTGTAATCATACCCGATGTGAGAAAGGCAAATCACGAGGTCACATTTTTTCTCATTTTTCAAAAAATTAGAATAATGTTGCGCCACGTCAATCGGATCAGACCAAATGGTTTCCCCGTATTGTTTTTTTCCAACTAATCCGTCCAGCTGAATTCCGACTCCAAAAATTCCGACTTTGATGCCGTTTTTGTTGAATATTTTATACTGTGAAGTTTTTCCGTCGAGAATCGTATTTTTAAAATCATAATTCGAACAGATAAACGGAAATTGAGCATTTGGCAAGACTTTTAAAAAGCCATCCAAACCATTATCAAAATCATGATTTCCCATCGTTGAAGCATCATACTTCATCATCGACATCAATTTAAACTCCAATTCACCTCCGAAAAAATTAAAATATGGGGTTCCCTGGAAAATATCTCCTGAGTCAAGCAGCAAAAGATTGCTTTCCTCGTTTCTTATTTTTTGTATTAAACTTGCTCTTCTTGCAAAACCACCCTGATTAGGATTTTTGGTATAGCTTTCATCGAAAGGTTCGATTCTGCTGTGTTGATCGTTGGTATGAAGAATCGTTAATTTATGGGCAGATTTGAAAGAATTTAAACTCAATTCTTCCGCCATCATCAAATTGGGAGCTAAAGTCATTGCTAAAGTTCCGCCACCTATTGTTTTTAAAAAACTCTTTCTATTCATTATTTCTTCCCAATAAAATTTAAACGAATATCTTCCTTCGGATTGATTTCAGTATTTTTCTTAAAATAATCGATAAATAAATCTCTCAATTTAATTCCTGTAGGAATCGATTCTCCTTTGCTGAAAAATTTCATATTATCACCTCCCAAAGCTAGATAATCAGACGTTGCAATGTAATAATCCTGAGTAGGGTTTACCGCTTTTCCGTTAATCAAAGTTTTGGTCAATTGTCCGTTGTTGGTTTCTATATATAAATGAGAAACCGGATTATTCACCTGGGTCTTTGCGTAGTAATCAAACAATCCCTGTAAATCTGAACCTTTCATTTTTACAATGATTACTTCATTTTCAAAAGGCATTACTTCGAAAACATTTTTCAGAAGAATATCTCCTTTTCCAATCGTAGTACGGATTCCACCGATATTGATTAAAGCGGCGTCTACGTTTTTATGAAGATTTGTTTTTACCCAAACATCTGCTCCGTCAAAAGTATAGTCTGCCAAAAGATTCCCTAAATTACTGTTGTCTCCTTCTTTTGTGAGATTTACTTGGGTATAAGAGATTTTTTGATTCATCTCTTTGTTGAGTTTCAGAGTGTAAGGCTCGATAAATTTCGCAAAATCTTCATCGTTCTTCAGCTCTTTATTAATAGAAATATTCTTTTGTGTCTGCACATTAGCAACCTGCAACGATGTCGTTTTACAGGCTGTAAGCGAAAACAAGGCAATTCCTAGCAATAAGAATTTATTTTGCATAATATCTTTAGTATATGCAAATATAATTATATGTATAATAAAATAGGATTAAATATTGTAAATTCTTGTATGAAATTATTAAATTTGGGGAAAATAATTCGAACAGATGAGCATTTTAAAAGGAGTAGGTGTTGCTTTGGTAACGCCCTTTAATGAAGATTTATCCGTAGATTTCGAAAGTTTGACAAAACTTGTTGAGTACAACATCGAAAACGGAACCAACTATTTGGTGGTATTGGGAACTACAGCGGAAGCTGCTACACTTTCTTCAGACGAGAAGAAACAGGTAGTTGAGCACATCATTAAGGTTAATAATAAACGTCTTCCTTTGGTTTTGGGAATTGGCGGAAATAATACTCTTGAAGTCAAACAGCAAATCGAAGAAACCGATTTATCAGATTTTACTGCAGTTTTATCGGTGTCTCCTTATTATAATAAACCTAATCAGGAAGGGCTTTATCAGCATTATAAAATGTTGGCTTCTACCGGAAAAAATATCATCATTTACAACGTTCCTTCGAGAACCGGTCAAAATGTTGAGGCAGAAACAACGTTACGTTTGGCAAAAGAATTCCCGAATTTATTCTTAATTAAAGAAGCTTCACCAAACATTCTTCAGTATTTTGATATTCTTAGAAAAAAACCTGAAGGTTTCAACTTGGTTTCCGGAGATGATGAATATACACTTCCTGTAACTTTGGCGGGTGGAAACGGTGTTATTTCTGTAATCGGACAAGGTTATCCGAAAGAATTTTCTACGATGGTACAATTAGCTTTTGAAGGAAAAGTAAAAGAAGCTTACGAAATTCATAATAAATTGGTTGATATCACAAGACTTATTTTTGCAGAAGGAAACCCTTGCGGAATTAAAGTTGTTTTAGCAGAAAAAGGATTAATCAAAAATTATTTGAGACTTCCATTAGTTCCTGCTTCAGAAGGACTTTATGCGAAAATAAAAGCTGAAATGGCGAAAATTTAAGAATGTGAATTGTCAAAAGTCAATTGTGAATTCTTAAACTATAAATATTTAAAGTGAAAAGTGTAGTGCTTTTCACTTTTTTAATCTTAGTATTTAACTATAACTTTTCTAAACACATTAGTTATTTTAAGTGAGTGATTTGAATGTTGAAAAGAACACATTAGTCTTTGAAAATCTTTGATTTTCGTCTTACGTGTTCTGAATGTTTTCAAAATAAGTCAACAAAAAAAAACTTAAGTGCTTTATGTGTTAAATGATTTTTTAAAATTTATCAAGTATGAAAATAATCAAAGCAACAGAACAAAATATTACCTTAATTCAAGATTTAGCCAAAAGATCTTGGGAAAATGCCTACGCAGAAATTTTATCAAATGAGCAGATGGAATACATGTTAAACACAATGTATTCTCAATCCGAAATTTCAACTCATCTGAAAAATCCCGATTATCATTATTATCTTGTTTTTGATGAAAACTCAAATGAATATGACGGATTTATCGGTTTTGAAAATCATTATGAAGAAAACACAACCAAGCTTCACCGTATTTATCTTGTTCCGGAAAGTAAAGGGAAAGGCTTAGGCAAAAAAACGCTTGAGTTTTTAAACGGAAAAACCTTAGAAAGTGGAGATAACAGAATTATTTTAAATGTAAATAAATATAATTCAGCGAAGAATTTCTACGAATCTCAAGGCTATAAAGTGTATGATGAAGGTGTTTTTGATATTGGAAATGGATATGTGATGGATGATTATTTGATGGAGAAAATGGTTTAATTCTAAAATTATTATGAAACATTTGTTTTTAATTATAACAATCTTATTGTTTAATAATTGTTTTGCACAAAATGATTTAGAACTTAAAATCATTAATGATACTATTAAAAAAGTGTCAATATTTGACGAGAATAACATTGTGTATACCCTAAAAAATGTTTCGGATAAAAATTACTTAATTATTTTGGATTCCGAAGAATTCAATGAAGATGGAGAGTATTATGTTGAACCTGAATTTGCAGGACTTCCTGACTATTATGTTTTTGAAAAACAAACATTATTAGGGAGTTCTCATGCATTTCATCACGGGACAAATAAATTTGATGTAGATAGATCTCATACAGATTTCACAAAATTCAAAAAATCATTTTCTAAATTATTTAACGAAAAAGACTTAGAAATCGCATTTAGAATTAGTAAAAATATAATAAAGCTAAATCCTGGAGAAGAAAAATATTTTTCGACAAGTGTGAACTTCCCAACCTATAAGAGTAGGTATATCGAATTGAAAAATAAATCCGAATATTATTTTCAAATAGGTCTGCAGACTCCAAAAGAGATTGTCGAAAAATATTATCAACCTATTAAAGAAAAAAATAATGATGAGGTAATTTTTGTAGGACAGGTTTTTTCAAATAAAATTCCGTTGATTTATGAAGTGTATAATGATAGGTAAATTTTTAGGTTAAGAAATCTTACTCCACTTATTTTTTCCTTTATAATTCTGCAGATAATAATTCTTGATAATTTGATTTTCGGTTCTTGACAGATGAGGGTCAGTTTCAAGAATTTTTTCAACCATTTTTTTTGTGGTTTTAATGATTGGTGCATCATTCACTAAATCCAATCTTTTAAAATCAACGACACCGCTTTGCTGAGTTCCCAAAATATCACCGGGACCGCGCAATTGCATATCGACTTCAGAAATTTTAAAACCATCATTGGTTTCGGTCATCGTTCTGATCCTCGTTCGGCTTTCGGCGGACATTTTATCAGAGGTCATCAAGATACAATAGCTCTGTTCGGCGCCTCTTCCGACTCTTCCACGAAGCTGATGAAGCTGTGAAAGCCCAAATCTTTCAGCACTTTCAATCACCATTACCGAAGCATTAGGAACATTTACGCCGACTTCAATCACCGTTGTTGCAACCATAATTTGTGATTTTCCTGAAGCAAAATAATTCATTGCAGCATCTTTTTCATCAGGTTTCATTTTCCCGTGAAGCATCGTTACCTCATAATTCGAAAAGTTGTCCATAATGTGTTCCAAACCTTCCATCAGATTTTTATAATCTAAAGTTTCAGATTCTTCAATCAACGGATAAACAAAGTAAATCTGTCTGCCTTTTCGTATTTCTTCATGACAGAAATGATAAACATAGGCTCTGTCTTTTTCTCTTCGATGAGCGGTAATAATCGCTTTTCTTCCAACCGGCATTTCATCAATTACAGAAACATCGAGATCCGAATAAAAACTCATTGCCAAGGTTCTAGGAATCGGAGTTGCAGTCATGACCAAAATATGAGGCGGAATTTTATTTTTTGCCCACAGTTTTGCTCTTTGAGCGACCCCAAATCGATGTTGCTCGTCGATAATTGCCAATCCAAGATTTTTAAATTTCACTTTGTCCTCCAAAATAGCATGAGTCCCTACCAAAATAGAAAGTTCACCATTTTCAAGTTCTTCGTGAATGGTCTTTCTTGCCGAAGCTTTTACAGAACCTGTCAAAAGACTGACTTTAATTTCTGTGTCTTTCAGTAAATCTTTAATTCCGTTGTAATGTTGTTGAGCAAGAATTTCTGTGGGAGCCATCAAACAGCTTTGAAAACCATTGTCTAAGGCAATCAGCATCGTTAATAAAGCAACCATTGTTTTTCCTGAACCTACATCGCCCTGCAAAAGTCGGTTCATCTGAATCGGCTTTTTCATATCCATTCGGATTTCCTTTAAAACTCTTTTTTGAGCTCCTGTAAGTTCAAAAGGAAGATGATTTTCGTAAAAACAGGTAAAATGATCACCGACAATGGGAAACGGATTTCCTACAGATTGGGTTTTATGATGAAGCTTTTTTAAAGCATATCCTAACTGAAAGAAAAATGATTCTTCAAACTTTAAACGTTGATTTGCCTTTTCAAAATAATCTAAATTTTTTGGAAAATGAATGTTTAAGAAAGTCTGCTGTCTCGATAAAAATTTCATCGAACTCATTATATGTTCCGGAAGATTTTCCTGAATAAGATTAGGGATTTCTTTACAGATATTTCTCAGGATTACCTGAAAGAACTTTTGATTTAAACCTCTTTTCGTCAGTTTTTCAGAGCTTGGATAAATGGGTCTTAATCTGTTGTCTTTTTCTTTGTTCTCATCCAGTTCAATTTCCGGATGTGGCATCGAAAACTGATTGTTGAATGCATTGATTTTCCCGAAAATAAAAACTTCCCGATTTAAAGGAATCTGCTCTTTCAGCCATTTTGAATACTGAAACCAAACCAAATCCATACTTCCTGTATCGTCGTTGAATTTTGCGGTCAGTCTTTTTACTTTTCCGGTAAGAATTTCCTGCACATTGGAAATTTTTCCTTTCAGCTGAATTTCAAGATTGCTTTCCTGAAGTTGAGCCACTTTATAAACTTTGTTTTTATCTAAATACCGAATCGGGTAGAAGTTGATAAGATCTTCCACCGTAGAAACACCCAACACATTTTTGATGAGTTTGGCTCGTTCGGGACCAATTCCTTTTACAAATTCTATGGACGTTTCTAAAGTCATTTTCCGGGTTTCGGGATGTAGATTTCCAGTTTTTTATCTGTGTTTTGAATGAGAAAATAAAAGCTCGAATTTCGGCAAAATAAAAAAGACTTCCAAAAAAACGAAAGCCTTAATTATATATTTCAGAACGATTAATCTTTTATTTTAGATTTAAATTTCTTCTGATAGTCTTCCCAATCTTGTTTGGTTTTTACTTTTTTGTATAAATCATTCGATATAAAATCAAGATAAGGTTCTAATTCTTTTGCAGATAATTCGCCTTGTAACATCGTGATAGGGCTTCCTTTTTCATCAAGAAAAACTGTACTTGGGACTGCATTTACATTCATAAACTGTGTGAATTCGTGAAGTGAATTTCTTCCTTTCTTGTGGGAAGTGTTTTCATTAGAAAATTTTCGTCCGAAGATTTCTATTGTTCTTTTATCTTCTGCATCAAACTTTACCGGATAATAATTTTGATTTAAAAACTCTGAAATCACAGCATGTCCGTACGTTTTTTTATCCATGATTTTGCACGGGCCACACCAATCTGCATAAAAATCGATGATGATTTTTTTAGGTTGTGTTTTCTGCGCATTTAATGCTTCTTCAATCGTCATCCATTTTACCTGCGCAAAATTGAAACTGATAAAAAAAAGAAAAAGTAGGGTGGATATTTTTTTCATTTTTTTTGTGATTTAAATTATTAACGGACTTCCTGCATGAGTTTTTTCACCCACGGAGATATCAAAATTAATACCACACCGGCAATTACTGCATATAATCCTAATTGTTTGTAACCTTCTGTGTATGTAATCAGTGCATCATAATTCGTTGAGCCTTTTTTTGCATCCGCTAAACCTGCGCCAATAATTCCAGCAACATATTGACCATAAGCTGAAGCGAGAAACCACATTCCCATCATCATTCCCTGGAGATTTTTGGTAGAAAGTTTCGTCATAATTGATAATCCGATAGGAGAGAGACATAATTCTCCCAAAGTGATTACTAATAAGGCTAACGTAAAGAAGTTTAACGAAGTAATTCCTTGTAAATCTGCAAATAATCTGGTGGCAAATAAAACGTAATATCCTAATCCCAAAAATATAAATCCTAAACCGAATTTTATAATTGTGTTGGGCTCAAATTTTCTTTTGCTCATCCAGATCCATAATAATCCCAGTAATGGTGCAAGGAAAATAATGAAAAATGCTCCACCGGAATTATTTACACCATTTGGATCTAAACCGAATAAATCTTTATTTAAATTTTTAGCAGCAAAAATACTTAATGAACCTCCACTTTGCTCGTAGATTCCCCAGAATAAAATAGAAAATATGATGAAAATTAACGCTGCCCAAAGTTTTTTCCTTTCTGCAGCTGTTACTTTGCTCATTTCAAAAAAGAGATAAATTAACGTTAAAGGTCCTACTGTCCACATGAAATAATCGGTATATTCAGGAACTGAGACCATCAGCATAATGATTGGAACAAATATCAATGATAAAACATATACTCCATATTCTTTCCACTTGGGCATCGGAGCTGATTTTATTTCATGATCAGGATGTCCTGGCTGAAGACCTATTGTTCCTAAACTTCTCTGGGTAAATATGAAATTGATTAAACTGATCACCATTACAATTGCGGCTAATCCGAAAGCAACATTCCAATGCAAACCTTCTGGTATTAAATGAGAAAGTAATTCTCCTTTTCCGATGGCAATACATAAATACCCACCAAGTAAAGCTCCTAGATTAATTCCTGCATAAAAAAGCGAAAATCCTGCATCAGCTCTCGAGTCATTGGGTTTGTAAAGCTGCCCAACCATTGAAGAAATGTTTGGCTTAAAAAAACCTGTTCCTACAACGGTAAATGCGATTCCTAAAAAGAAAAATTTATGCGGATCTGTAGCTAAAATTAAACTCCCTACAATCATTAAAAGTCCGCCCCAAAAAAGAGATTTTCTAAATCCTAATATTTTATCTGCGAAAAGTCCACCCACGAAAGTGAAAGCATAAACGAAAGCCTGTGTTGCTCCATATTGAAGATTGGCCTCTTTTTCATGGAAATTGAGTTGTGAAATCATAAAGAAAACCAACATTCCACGCATTCCGTAAAAGCAGAAGCGTTCCCACATTTCGGAAAAAAAGAGTGACCAGATTTGTTTTGGATATTTTCCTTTGAAATTTTGTATTTCGTCGAGCGTTAAATTCATGAGTTATAATTGATGAATGATTATTTGATAATTGATTTGCGACTCATTGCGTCACGAATTTTGTTGAGAAATTTTGATATTAGTAAATTATTCAATTATTGACACAATTCATCAACAATTCAAAATGTAGTATAAATTTATACATATAGAATTAACCCGCTAAAAATATCTTCAAAAATTTCCATCTTACGAATGTAAAAAAAAACCTCTGAAAAATCAGAGGTTTAGAATAAATATTTTATTTACACGGAATTAGTTTACGCCGTGCATCATTTTCTTTAAAATTGGAGAAATTAAAGCTAAAATTATTGCTGCAATTCCACAAAGAACAACAAACACCATGAAGAACTCGAATAAATTGTGAATCTCAAACCCTACAAAAGTCGGGTTTTCCAATGGCAACTGAGCTTTTTCAAAAGCGGCAATCTGTTCTGGATTTAATGTCACTTTTTTATCTAAAACATCCTGAAGGTTTACTCCGATTTCCTGTGCTTTAGAGAATTTATCTCCAGTTGCAGGAATCAATGCTCCTAACGAACCAGCTAATGCATAACCAGCAGCGTTAGAAATAAAGAATACACCATATAATAAAGATGCAAATCTTTTTGGAGCCAATTTACCTACCAATGATAAACCGATTGGAGATAAGCAAAGCTCACCACAAGTCTGGATAAAATATAAAAGCATTAGCCATTTAATAGCCAACAATCCTGAATTCCCAAGATCTTTTACATTGTGTGCTATGATGAAATAACTCAATGCAATTAATGCCAATCCCATTGCTTGTTTCATAGGAGAAACAGGTTCTTTGCCTTTAGCCCTCAATTTATCCCAACATAAACTGAATGGAACTGCCAATAAAACCACGAAGATTCCATTGAAAATCTGAACCATTGAAGGTGGCATATTGTATCCGAAAATATCTCTGTCGGTTTGGTTATCCGCAATAAATGTTAAAGAAGAACCTGCCTGTTCAAAAGCTGCCCAGAAAAAAATAATAAAGAATGATACAATATAAATTACCCAAATTCTCTGCTTTTCTATTTTGTTTTCAGCAGAACTCATGATTAAAAATGCCAAAGAAATACCTGCAGCATAAATGAAAGGATAAATAACTCCTTTAATTAATTGCCCCATTTCTACCGCTTTAAATCCAATTTCTCCTACCAATAAGTATCTGAATGCGAAAAATAAAACGACAAATATAACACCTGTAATTCCTAAAGATGCCCCAGAGAATTTAGCAGTTTGAGTTTCGCCTTCTTCAAAATCGGCGCTAGTATTATTCTTAGGTAAACCTCCGATAGGCCTTCCTTCAGGATTTACAACGTATTTATTTTTAAGAATAAAAAATGTCACTGTTCCGATTACCATTGCAATTGAAGCTGCAAGGAAACCCCATTTGAATGCAAAAATATCTCTTACTCCTGTTGTTGCATCTTTTACATCGCCAACATATGGACAGATGAATTGACCTAAAAATGCTCCGATGTTGATCCCCATATAGAAAATGGTGAATGCAGAGTCTAATTTAGATTTTTCCTGTTTAGGATAAAGACTTCCCACCATTGAAGAAATATTCGGTTTGAAGAATCCGTTACCGAAAATAATGATGAAAAGAGCCAACCACATAAACATTTTTGCGCTGTCTAAACTTCCCGAAAATGTTGAAGCACTAATGAAAAGTAGAAATTGACCAATTGCCATTAAAGATCCACCGATCAAAATTGCATTTCTGTTTCCAATGTACTTATCTGCGATGAACCCTCCCAAAAGCGGAGTCAGATAACAAAGTGCTAAAAATCCACCATAAATGATTGCCGCATCGGCTTCTCTTATAAGTAAAGAGTTTACCATAAAAAGAGTAAGAAGAGCTCTCATCCCATAGAAATTGAAACGCTCCCACATCTCTGTTCCGAATAGAACCCATAATCCTTTAGGGTGTTTAGTCTTCGACTGAACTGCTGTATCCATATATTAATTGTTAAATTTCTGTTAAGACCCACAAATATAGTTTTTTTTGGGTTTTTGGCAAGGTTTTAATTTTATTTTTAAAATAAAAAAGCCGCAGAATCATCTACGGCTGCTTATTTCGAATTTCAGAAAGTTAGTTTACTCCCTTTTCTTTCATAATTTTATTAAGCCTTTTTAATATGGAAAGTCCAAGTAAAGTGGCTAAAAGCAATAATCCAAAATTTACAATGAAGAAATTGGCTTTGTTTTCATAATCGTACCAGAAGCTCGCTAAAACTCCGGAAAGCTTGTTTCCTATTGACGTTGAAAGGAAAAATCCGCCCATCATCAATGCTGTTAATCTTGGTGGAGAAAGTTTTGAAACCAAAGATAATCCCATCGGCGAAAGACAAAGTTCTCCTACGGTGATTACTCCATAAGCTGCAACCAACCATAAAGCTGATACTTTTACTAAGCCGTTTTGTCCGGCATAAACAGCACCTACCATTACCAAACATGATAGTGCAGAGATGAATAATCCCAAAACAATTTTTGAAGGTGTACTTGGTTCTTTCCCTTTTTTGCGAAGCATCATGAAAAATGCAACAACGACAGGCGTTAGTAAAATTACCCAACCCGGATTAATCGACTGGAATAATTCTGTGTTGTAAAGATTTACTGTTTGTGAAGGATTGGCTTCTAATTTTGTTTTTTCAGTGTCAGCAATATTTCTGAAATAGATATCTTTTCCTTGCTCTTTTAAAGCTTTACCATTTTCGTCTTTTTTTACCTGATATTGGTCGTCATAGACAGAAACTTCCTTGTCCAAATAATCTTTTTTATCAACCAAGAAAATTGATTCTAAAGGTTTTTCTACAGCTGCAGGAACAGTTCTTTCGGTATAATAATTTGCCCAACGCGTCAAAGCGGTTCCGTTTTGTTTGAAAACAGCCCAGAACATTAAGCTTACCGCAAAAATAGCCAATAATGCTCCGATTGGTTTTTTGTCTTCTGCATTTGCCTTTACATAAAGCATTACATAAAAATAAATCACCGGAATACAGGCAAAAATAAATGCATCTGTACTGTCACTTCCAAAAATATTGTTTGGAATAAACCAACCAATCAATCCAAAAATTACTGCAGGTAAAAATACTTTTACTAAAACATCTGAAATTTTGGTGTCTCCTTCCTGTGCAGGTTTCAAAACATTTGCCTGAAGAATGTGCTGTCTTCCGATGGTGAAAACTAAAAGTCCTACAAACATTCCGACTCCGGCAGTCATAAATGCAGGTCCCCATCCGTATTTGTTACGCATAAAAGCAGCGATAATGTTGCAGACAAAAGCACCAATATTTATTCCCATGTAGAAAATATTATATCCGGCGTCTTTATTGGCTTTATAAGGTTCTTCGTTGTAGAGATTCCCTAAAAGAGTAGAAATACTCGGTTTAAAAAATCCGTTTCCGATGATAATTAAAGCTAAAGAAGCGTAAAATAAGGGAAGTTCTTTAAAAAAACCAATACCGAGATATCCTAATCCCATCAAGAATCCACCAATATATATCGCTTTGATGTATCCTAAAACTCTGTCGGCTAAAAATCCACCTAAAAATGGTGTTAAATAAGTTAGAGCGATAAAAGTCCCGAAAATATCATCAGCGCTTTTATCATCAAAAGCTAATCCACCTTTTTCACTGTCGATCATGTACAGTACAAAAATTCCGAGGATTAAATAATAGCCGAAACGCTCCCACATTTCTGTGAAAAATAGATAGGGAAGCCCTTTAGGATGTTTGGTTTTCATGTATAAGATTTTTACAATTTCACAAATATAAAATTTTAAAAACAATATTTGAATTTTATTAACTTTGAGTAAAATAAAAACTATCACAAAATATATTGATCAGTGAAAACTAAGATTGTATATATCACATTTTGTGAAAACTGATTTTAATAAGGATGGTATTTAATACTTAAAAACGGATGGAGAAACTTCTGATAGAATCAATTGAACAATATTTGGATCTTTTTGATTCTAAAGATGCTTTTATCACTGATAATGCTTTTAAGGCAATGCTTCATCATTATTTAGAAGTGAAAATGGTTGATTTTTATTTAAAAGTAAACCCAAATGACATGTTTATTTTACGTTATGATAATTTAGGCATTTCAGTTACAACTAAAAGTTATAACTATCTTCGAATAGAGTTTCAAAGAGCTTTTAGATTCGATAATGAGGAAGATGCAATTCAAATAAGATTGGAATTGCATTTCGAAAATATTTCAGACAATTCTAAATATGATGAGTATTTTGAACTATCAACAAGTGACTCTGATAATGTTTTTGAAGATAGGATCAATAGTTTAATGGAAGATTTTTTTTATAAGCAGACAACAAAAATGAAACCCACTCATTATGGTTTATCCGTTCATTCTGATTTTTAAGAGCATGACTAAAATTTCGCCTCAATAATAAGAAAATCACTCAAAATTTGAGTGATTTTCTTATGTGATTTTCGAAAAACTACAAATTTTCCAAAATAAAATCCGTCATTTTCTGATACAGTTGAGGTCTTGTTTGTCCACCATAAATTCCATGGTTTTTATCAGGATAAGCCATAAATTCAAATTGTTTTTTGTTTTGAATTAAAGCTTCCGAGAATTCCATAGAATTCTGGAAATGTACGTTGTCATCGGCTGTTCCGTGGATTAATAAAAATTTACCTTTCAACAAATTAGCATAAGTTGTGGGTGAATTATCATCATAACCTGCCGGATTTTCCTGTGGCGTCAATAAAAATCTTTCGGTGTAAACTGAATCATAATATCTCCAGTTGGTAACCGGTGCAACAGCAATTCCTGCTTTGAAAACATCGACACCCTTTGTCATTGCCAAACTTGCCATATATCCTCCAAAGCTCCATCCGAAGATTCCGATTCTGGTTTTGTCGATATATTTTTGATTTCCTAACCATTTTGCAGCTACAATCTGGTCTTCAATTTCGTATTTTCCTAAGTTTTTATAGGTTACTTTTTTGAATTTTGCTCCTTTGTAACCAGTTCCACGTCCGTCTACACAAGCAATAATGTATCCTTTTTGAGCTAACATTTCAAACCAAAGTGCATTTCCGTTATCCCAAGAATTGGAAACCTGTTGAGATCCGGGACCAGAATATTGGTACATAAATAACGGATATTTCTTATTCGGATCGAAGTTTTTAGGTTTAATAATCCAGGCGTTCATCTGATCTCCTGCGGAGTTTGGAATCGTAATAAATTCTTTCACTGAGAAGTTATCTGCCTGTAATTTTTTAAGTTGATCATCATTATTCTGAAGTTCTTTCAACTGCTTTCCGTTGCCGTCTTTCAATACAAAAGTATAAGGTTTTGCTGCTGTAGAAGAAGTTTCGATGAAGTAATTGTAGTTTTTGCTGAAGTTTGCTGCATTGTTTCCTTCTGCATTTGAGATCAACTGTGATTTTCCGTTTTGAATATTGATTTTAGAAACCACTTTATTAATGCTTCCTTTTTCAGTAGTCTGAACGAAAATTTCCTGAGATTTAGGATTGTAACCATAATATTCTGTCACTTCCCAATTTCCTTTTGTAACCTGTTTTTTCAGCTTGCCATCTTTGTCAAACCAATACAAATGACGGAAACCATCTCTTTCTGAAGCCCAAAGAAAACTGTTATCTTCAAGGAATTCTAACGTTACATTGTCTGTGTCAATCCACTTGTCATCAGTTTCTGTAAACAATTTTTTTGCTTCACCGGTTTTGGTATTTACTTTCAAAATATCAGACGCATTTTGCGTTCTCTGTGAAGTAATTAAAACAATTTCATCTGCATTCGCGGTTTGAATAACGTTTGGAATGTAATAGTTTTTAAAATTGTCAAGATTTACTTTTGTCTTTTTCCCGTCTGCTAAATGATAAATATGTGCCGTTGCAACAGAGTTTTTTTCTCCTGCTTTCGGATATTTATAACGCATTTCGGTAGGGTAAAGTGACTTTCCGTAGATAGGAATGTAAATTTCCGGAACATCGGTTTCCACTAATTTTACAAATAAAATATCTGCAGAGTTTTTAGTCCATTCGTACAATCTTGCGTGTCCAAACTCTTCTTCATACACCCAGTCTGCCAAACCGTTCAATACTTTATTTTTTACACCGTGCTCTGTAATTTGCGTAATTTTTCCTGAATTTAAATCCTGATAAAACAAATTATTATCAACAATGAAAGAAACTTTGGTAGCATCCGGAGAAAATCTCGGTTCCTGTACTGGCTTTCCATCATTTAAACTTAAAACTTTACCAGATTTTAAATCTTTAACATCATAGACACCTAAAAAAGAATGTCTGTAAATAGGTTGACTTTCTTTTAATAAAAGTATTTTAGACTCATCATCAGAAAACTCGTAGCTCTCAAAATTTCCGTCAACCAGATTTCCTTCTTTCTGAGAAGTTTTGTAAGAATATTTTGCGATGCCTCCTTGTTCGATGACCAAATAATTTTCACCGTTTTTCATAGATGCAATTCCGGCAATGCCTTTGCCACGGTAGTATCCTGAATATATTTTATCTAAAGTGATTTCCTGTGACGTAGCATTTTGAAATGCCGCTATAACAGTAAGGGTAAGTAAGAATTTTTTCATTGCTTAATTTAAAGAATTTCAAAGATAATAATTTTATTAATCTGATAAGAAAAAGCTTTTGTTGTAGTGTTTTGGCAAAAGAATTGAATATATTTTATAATCAAAGAAAAGAAATTATGGAAACTAATAGAAAGCTTAATCGGTATGATCTGAAAGATCAAGTGGTAATTACAGGATTTTCAAACTTTAATGAAGCTGAAAATTATGTACAAAAAGAAGGTGGAGGATTGGTAGAGGTGGCCTTTAAAGATGGAAACGATAATCCACAAATTACTAATGAAGCAGGAATTATTGAGAAAAAACTCCATTATTTTGTAGAAGCAGGTCCTGAATATAAATTTATACATTCTTCTGATCCAGGTTTTAAACAATATGCAGGTGAACTTCAGAAAATAAAAGCAAGTATGGATAAAACGGGTCCTGAAGAAAGATATTTTGCCAATTTTGAAATTGAAAATACAGAAGATCCAATTATCGTTATTAAAAATGATCATTTAGAATCGGTAACTTCAAGAGAACGGTCAAAATATCTGAAACATGCTTGTGTTTATGAAATCGGTGTTTCGAAACCAAAATCTTAGAAATTAAATCTTAAAAAATAAAAAACCGTGAAATTAATTTTCACGGTTTTTGTTTTCTATTTATTGTACATGATGCTGTAATATTCATCTGCCATTCTATCACTGTTAAAATTTTCCTTTACATCTTTCATAGAATTCTGCTGTATCTTTCGCCATTTTTCGGGCTGATCGTAATAGGTAGGTAGAATTTCGTTTTCAAGAAGTTCATATAATTTGTTGAAATCATATCGGTCTTGTTCATAGATACTCATATTCATATAATCTGCTTTTGGAACGACAAAAGAATTTTCGCCATGTTTTGCAAATTCCGGAATCCAGCCGTCGTCGGTAGAAAGGTTTACAGAACCGTTCATTGCAGCAGTCATTCCTGATGTACCCGAAGCTTCTCTCGGAACTCTCGGATTATTTAACCATAAGTCTGAACCTTGTTTTAAAGATTTACTTAAAGCCAACTCATATCCCGTCAAAACTGCCATGTTTTTGTGATTTTTACTTTCTTCCACTAAAACATTGAATGTGGAAATTGAAGAATAATCCATCGGGTAGGGTTTTCCTGCCCAAATAATCTGTACGGGATATTTAGGATTGTTAAGTAATTTTCTGAACCTTTCTTTGTCCTGCAAAAGCAGATCAGCTCTTTTGTAACCTGCAAATCTTCTCGCCCAAACAATGGTGAAAATATTAGGATCAAATAAATTTCCGGTTTGGTCGGCTACAATTCTGAATAATCTTTTCTTTAAAATTTTCTTTCGGTAATCGAAAAGAGTGTCGTTTTTTTCGTCTTTAGAATTGTAAAGCTCTTTGTCGCCCCAATATTTGAATTCCTGAGCGTTGGTTATTGATTTGATTTCGCAGATTCCGGGATATTTACTCCACATTGCTCTGGATACTTCACCGTGCAATTTTGAAACGCCATTTGCAATTCTTGCCATTTTCAAAGCACAAAGCGAGTGGTTGAAAAGCTCACCATCAGAACCTTCTATTATTTTTGCTTCTTCCATGCTTAAACCTGAAAAATAAGACATATCATAACATAGTTTCAGATTGTGCTTTTCATTTCCGGCTTCTTCTGGAGTGTGTGTCGTAAAAACAAGTTTTTCTTTTACTTTCTGAATGTCTCCGTCGTATTTTTTTAATAAATGAAATGCAGCAGGAAGTCCGTGAGCTTCGTTAAGGTGATAGATATCTCTATCAATATTCATTTCATCTAAAAGTTTTGCACCGCCTTTTCCAAGAAGAATGTACTGTGCCAATTTTGTAGATTCGTTGGCGTCATACAATCTGTGACAAATCGTTTTAGAGATATGATCGTTTTCCGGTACGTCTGTGGAAAGAAAAAACATAGGTGCCGTGTTGAAAATTTCAGGATCAAGGTACCATACTTTTACCCAAACTGGTGCGCTGTGAATTTCAATTTGAAATTTTATACCGGTGTCTTCAAGGAAGCTGTACATTTTTCTTGTCCAGGTAGGCTGCAAGGTTTGATCGTGATTTCTCGCCTGATCATAGTATCCGAATTTCCATAAAATTCCGATTCCAATAAGATCCTGATTAAGGTTATATGCACTTCTCATGTGAGATCCTGCTAAAAAACCCAAACCTCCGGAATATATTTTTAAAACTTGCTCTAAGGCAAACTCCATCGAAAAATAGGCAACTTTTTCTGCATATTTTGGATTGATACTGAAAGGCATTTCGAAATTTCTGAAATCCATAAAATCATTGTTTGTGTTAAAAAAAAGTAAAGGTATTGATTAAGAAAACAAACTCTACATTAATTATATAATAAATTATTTAAAAAAGAGACTGTTGAATCTTATTTTTAATTACCTTTAAGTGTAAATTTTTGATTATCAAAAGCTTTCAGTCTGAACCGTGAAAACATGTGTCATTAATAATAAAAAAAAACAACACATGAAAAGAGCATTTTCTGATGAAGATTTAATAAAAAATCTCAGCTTGTATCATCTCAACCGGCATTTGAAGAAAAAGCCGATGGAAAAATATCACCGAAAGATTGATGAGTCAAAACTTCATGACCGTGAAAAGTATAAGAAAAAAGCAGAAATTTTATTGCTTAACTCTTTTATGCACCATTTTCCGGAAGTCACCTTTGAAAACCTTACCTGCGAAAGTCCGGATTTTATCGCGACCCTTAACGAAAAAAAAATAGGAATAGAATTGACAGAAGTAATCAATCACCTTGAAATGAAAAAGGTAGAAAGTAATTTAAATAAGATTTTCCGTCAGGCAGAAATATTACTCGAACAAGAAGACACTACGAAATATCGTGGTGTTTATTTTTTAGAATTTCATCTGAATATTAAATTTGATTCTTTGGAGAATCAGCAGGAAATTGTTTTAAACATTTATAAAAGTATTAAAAAAGGAAAACCTGTTGGTTGTGTGAAAAATATCAGAAAATCTTCACATCGCAGAAATGTTTTTATTACTTATGAATATAATATGAGTCTTTTTGATGAGCTCTGTTCTGAAAAAATTATTGAATTGATCGAAAAAAAGAATGAAAAATTCCCATATTATGATACTTCTGTTGACGAATGTTGGCTGGTGATAGTTTCAGATATGAATTCTATTGCATCACGATATACATTCATACAAGACAGGGAACATCTAAATCAAGTAAAAAGCCCTTTTCATAAGATTTTTCACCTTGAAAACCTTTGTGGGAATATGACTAGTATTAAATAGTTTTTATAAATAGGTGTGAATAATTTAATTACTTTAGTTTTTTATTATTAAATATTTTGTTTTTTTGTCATTATTTGGTGATATTAATTAAATTTAGTTATATTTGATATACTTTAACTAATAATCAATTAGATATGAAAAAAACTCTACTATTCATTCTTTTTTGTATTTCACAAAGTTTTTATTCACAGGCAGATTGTTCTACTGCTTTAGCTGTTTGTGGAAATTCTAATATCACGTACAATCCCACAGGAATTGGTCTGGTTGATGAAACATTGGGTGGCTGTCTCACAGAAGGAGAACACAATTCAATATGGTATAAATTAACGATTGCAACCAGTGGTACACTTACTTTTGATTTGGTTCCTACCAATCCCAATGCAGATTATGACTGGGCGATGTATGGGCCAAATGTTACATGTGCCAGTTTAGGTGCACCTATTCGATGTAATGCAGCAACGGTAATAGGAGTTGGTGCTTCCACAGGATTGAATATGACGAGCACGATATTAAGTGCTGCGGGAGGTTCTACTACTCCTTATTGTCGGTATTTGGATGTAGTTGCAGGAGAAACATATTATTTATATTTAGATAACTGGGTTGGAGCAGGTGGAAGTACAACAGCTCCTTTTTCTCTAACTTGGGGCGGAACGGCTACTTTAGCTTCTCCTTTTACGGATCCTGTATTACAACCAAATCCATTTGTACCACCAGGAATTCCTGCGGCTAACCCGAATAACCCGCGTGAGATTCTTATTTGTTCAAGTCCCGCTTTGTTTGATTTCAGTACACTGACTCCAGGAATCTTAAATGGAAACCCAAATTTTATTGTTTCTTATCATACATCACAAAATGACGCGCTTTCTGGAGTAAGTCCTATTACTGCTCCTTTAATTGTTAATACAACGACAACTTATTATTATAGTATTCATTATCAAGATCCAGCGAACCCTAATAATGCGCTTAACTCTTGCCGACAAATCGGTGCTTTTAAATTTAAACTAGGAAATATTACAGCTAATGATGTAACGATTTTTGCGTGCAACAATAATAAAAAAGGGCAAGGAACATTTAATTTAACCGGAGCTAATGTTTTTGGAGGTGCGAATGTGACGATAACTTATTATCCGACATTGGCGAATCTAAATGCGGGAACGGGACAAATTACCAATCCTAGTCAATATGTATCTGCAGAAGGAACTGTTTATGCTTTTGTAAAAACAACAGACGGTTGTTCGGATACTGCAGTAATTACTCTGCGTTTTTACCCTGAAGTCATAGTGACTGACGCTACTTTGAGAGCTTGTACATTTGATGTTAATCTTAAAACAGCTTCTTTTGATCTTACAACTGCTTCGGTGACAGCTCAGACAGGAACTACAAAAAAATATTATCCATCTCTTACAGATGCAACGAATGGGACTAATGAAATATCAAATTTCACAACGTATATTTCTCCAAATGGAGTGGTTTATGTAAGAGTTATAGACGGAAACGGTTGTTATGGAATTGCAAAAATTAAATTGGAAGTAATTCCTCCTGTGTATTCTACGGTCTTAAAAGATAAAACAATTTGTATTGAAGATGAAACCATTTTGGATGCAGGAGCAGGATTTGATGGCTATGAGTGGAGTACTGGTGCAACAACGCAAACTATTTCTAATGTTGGTGTAGGAACGTATTGGGTGAAATTGAAAACCGGAGATTGTATCATTCTGCAAAACGTAAAAGTATATTCTTCAGAACAGCCGGTTATTACAAGTGTTGATATTTCTAATACGACTGTAACAATTAATGTAAATGGAGGAAAAGCTCCTTACCAATATTCAATGGATGGTATCGCTTGGCAAGATTCTAACGTATTTACGAATATTAAAAGGGGCGATCATAAAATTTATGTGAAAGATGCTTACGATTGCGAACCAATAGAAATCGGAATTGTTGTTCCAAATTTGGTGAATGTTATCACGCCAAACGGGGATGGCATCAATGATGTGATAGATTATTCTGCTTTAGCAAACAAACAGAATTTGATCTTCAATGTTTTCGACAGATATGGAAACAAAATTTTCCAGGCAGATAAATTGAATAATTATAAATGGGACGGAACTGCAGGCAATAAAAAAATTCCTACCGGAAATTATTGGTATTCTGTATCATGGAATGAAAATGACAAAAAAGGAACACCAATTAAATACTCAGGTTGGGTGTTGGTGAAAAACCGAGAATAATAGTAATGATTAAATATTGCAAAAGCCATCTTGTAAAAGATGGCTTTTGTTAATTAAAAACTTTTGTATCTTTAAAATAATCAGAGAGATAAAGGATTTTTCCGCATTCTGAAAATTGTATAATGGTACAGATTTCATTTGTGTAGCTACTTTTTCCGGATATATTACCTAAAGAATTTGTCTGGTAAAATATTTGTTGTTTCCTAGATTGAAAATTTCAGAAACGCTCCATTCAATCTTTTCATATCTTCTGAAAATAGCTCTGAATAATGCTAAGATTCTGCTTTTTCCTGAAATTTCTTTTGTAGGCGGAATCCAAATCACCGTTTCATCAGTAAACCATTTTTCAAGCTTTTCAATGTTTAAGGAATTCAAATCCTGCATAAAATGGCTAATTTTACAATTCATAGTTTGCAATTTACATTTATATACGTGAAAAATGCTAAATTGGTTTTAAATAAAATAGTAAACATTTATCATGAAAGATTTATTCATAAAAAGGTTTGAATACTACAAAAGGCTCGGCGATAAATCATTTGAACAACTTTCAGACGAACAGATTTTCTGGCAATTTAACGAAGAAAGTAATTCCATTGCAATAATTGTGAAGCATGTTGCTGGAAATATGCTGTCAAGGTGGACGAATTTTTTAACGGAAGACGGTGAAAAATCATGGAGAAACCGTGATGAAGAATTTGTAAATACTTTTAAATCTAAAACTGAGGTTTTAGATTATTGGGAAAAAGGCTGGAGCTGTCTCTTTGAAGCGTTGAGTCAGATTAATGATCAAAATTTATATTCAACAATATATATCAGAAACGAAGCGCATCCTGTGATTGATGCAGTTTTCAGACAGTTAGCTCATTATCCTTATCATATCGGTCAGATTGTTTTTATTGCTAAAATGATGAAAAACGAAGATTGGAAAACGCTTTCTATTGCAAGAAATAAATCTCAGGATTTTAATAATGAAATGAAAGAAAAATTCTCTGAAAAATGAAGAATTTCGCCATAAATAAAAATAAAGGAATTATTTCGGAGGAATTTTTAAATAAAAATATTTTAGATTTTTATTCTGCCTGCAAATATGTTTCAGAATTACCATACAAAAGGAATGCTGATAAAGGTAATATCAAATGTGTTTTTGATGATTTGGGTGGTACCTGCAGTACAAAACATGCAACACTGAGAAAACTGGCACTTGAAAATCATCAATCTGATGTAAAATTGATTCTCGGGATTTTTAAAATGGATGCGGAATATACTTTTAAAATTAAAAATACTTTAGAGAAGTTTAGTTTAAATTATATTCCCGAAGCTCACAATTATCTCAAAATTGATGATGAATATTTTGATTTTACAAAACCTAATTCGGAATATTCACAATTTAAAAATAAATTACTGGTTGAAAAGGAGATAGAATACAATGAAATTATGACCGAAAAAGTTTTGTTTCATAAACGTTTTCTTGAAAATTGGCTTTCGGATGAGAGTATTTCTTACAGTTTAGATGAAATTTGGGAAATAAGAGAAAAGTGCATCAAAGATTTACAGAAAAATGATGTGGTAGAAATTCAGAATTCTTCTTCAGTTTGTTTTGCGAATAGTCTTGATGTGAGGGATGATTATAAACTATAGACCGAATCAATTTAAAATTTATATTAAATTGATTATCTTTGCACCCACAAAATTCAGGAAAATAAATGTCTCACTTTCATAGAACTGCCGCATTTCATACTCTTGGCTGCAAATTAAACTTTGCGGAAACATCTACTATTGCTCGTCAATTAACAGATGCAGGTTATGATAAGGTAAGTTTTGATGATAGAGCAGATATTTATGTAATCAATACTTGTTCGGTTACCGAAAACGCTGACCGTGAATGTAAACTTCATGTAAAAAGAGCGATGAAAGCCAATCCTGAAGGTTTGGTGGTAGTTGTTGGATGTTATGCGCAGCTGAAACCTGAAGAAATTTCGCAAATTACTGGTGTTGATTTGGTTCTTGGAGCCAAAGAAAAATTCAATATTCTAAGTTATTTGGATGATTTAGAAAAATCTGAAAGTGAAGGTGTTGTTCATTCATGCGAAATTGAAGAAACTGATTTCTTTATTGGAAGTTATTCAATTGGCGACAGAACCAGAGCTTTCCTAAAAGTTCAGGATGGTTGCGATTATAAATGTACGTACTGTACAATTCCTTTAGCAAGAGGTATTTCCCGTTCAGATACTATCGAAAATGTATTGAAAAACGCCAGAGAAATTGCCGAAAGAGACATCAAAGAAATTGTTTTAACAGGTGTAAATATCGGTGATTACGGTAAAGGTGAGTTCGGAAACAAAAGACATGAGCATACTTTTTTAGATTTAATTTCTGAACTTGATCAGGTTGAAGGAATTGAAAGGATCCGTATTTCTTCCATTGAGCCTAATCTATTGAAAGATGAAAGTATCGAATTGGTTTCTAAAAGCAAGAGTTTTGTACCGCATTTTCATATTCCTTTGCAATCAGGAAGTGATGATTTATTGAAAAAAATGAAGCGTCGTTATCTTACTAAATTGTATAACGATAGGGTTAATAAAATCCGCGAAGTAATGCCCGATGCGGCAATTGGAGTAGATGTTATCGTTGGTTTTCCGGGAGAAACCGAAGAATTATTCATGGAAACGTATAATTTTCTGAATGAGCTTCCAATTTCATATCTTCATGTATTTACTTATTCTGAAAGAGAAAATACGGAAGCGGTAGGAATGCAGGGTGTTGTTCCGATTCCGGAAAGAAAAAAACGTAATAAAATGCTTAGAATTCTTTCTGAAAAGAAAAAAATGGCATTTTATCAGACTCAATTAGGAAAGACGCTTCCCGTTCTTTGGGAGCACGAAAATAAAGACGGCAAAATGTACGGCTTCACAGAAAATTATGTGAGGGTGCAAAAAGATTTTGATCAGGCTTTAGTAAATCAAATTGAATTTCTAAATTTAGAAAAAATCCTGTCAGATGGCACGGTTTCTGTGCAATCGTCTTACGAAAGTTTTTTAGCAAAAGCATAGTCTGTTTGCTATATTTCCACTAAATTTATTCTTTAACGTTTTAAATCTATATTCTTATGAGAGATAAGTTCTTATCTTGGGGAATTGTATTGGTAGCTGCAACATGGGTTGTGGCGTTACTGATCAAAGCACATTATTGGATTCCTACGCTGTTAACAGCAATTTACGCATTAGGAGTTTATAATTCTTACCAATCAAAACACGCAATTCTGAGAAATTTTCCTGTCTTGGGATATTTCAGGTACTTTTTTGAAGGTATTTCACCTGAAATGCAGCAGTATTTCATTGAAAGGGAAACCGATGGGAAACCATTTCCCAGAAATCAACGTTCTGCAGTGTATAGACGTTCAAAAAATATCAGCGACACTGTTCCTTTTGGAACTCAATTAGAAGTGAATCATAGAAAATATGAGGGCATTAAGCATTCTATTTATGCTAAATCTCCAAAAGAAGAGCTTCCGAGAGTTTGGGTAGGAGGTGAGCAATGTACTCAGCCTTATCATGCTTCGTTGTTCAATATTTCAGCCATGAGTTTTGGTGCATTGAGTGACAGAGCTCAAATTTCGTTAAATAGAGGGGCAAAAAAAGGGAGTTTTTATCATAATACAGGAGAAGGAGGAATTTCGCCTCATCATTTGGAAGGAGGAGATTTATGTTGGCAAATAGGAACCGGATATTTCGGTTGCAGAGATGATGAAGGAAAATTTAATCCCGAATTATTCACAAAATATTCCACTCTTCCAAGTGTAAAAATGATTGAGATTAAATTATCTCAAGGTGCAAAACCTGGTCATGGTGGAGTTTTACCGGGTGTGAAAAATACTCCCGAAATTGCTAAAATACGCCACGTACAACCTAGTCTGACTATTATTTCTCCACCTTCTCATTCATCTTTTTCTGATGCTGCGGGATTGTTGAGATTTGTACAACAACTTAGAGAGCTTTCCGGCGGAAAACCTGTTGGTTTTAAGCTTTGTATTGGTGATACCAAAGAGTTTGAAGATATTTGCGTTCAGATGAATGTTTTAAAAATCTATCCTGATTTCATTACGATTGACGGGGCAGAAGGTGGAACCGGAGCTGCACCACCAGAGTTTTCTGATGGAGTAGGGATGCCTTTGGAGCCTGCTTTAATATTTGTAAATCGTACGCTGAGAAATTATAATCTTAGAACTAAATTACGCATTATTGCCAGTGGAAAAGTATTGACAAGCTTGGATATTCTGCGAGCGGTTGCAATGGGAGCGGATATGTGTAATAATGCAAGAGGATTTATGTTTTCTCTTGGTTGTATTCAGGCTTTGAGATGTAACAACAACAATTGTCCAACAGGTGTTGCTACTCAAGATAAAATGTTGATTAAAGGACTTGATGTAACTGATAAAGCAGAGAGAGTTTATCATTTCCACAAAAATACTTTACACACTTGTAACGAATTAATTGCTGCTGCAGGAAGAAATTCTTATGAAGAAGTTGATGCAAGTATGTTTATGAGAGGAGATGAGTTTGAGCATCTTTCAGATAAATATTTCCCGGATATTTTGGGAAATGTGAGATAAATTAAAAAAGCGCTTCAAAATATTTTGAAGCGCTTTTTAATTTTATGTTATCTTTTTATTTTTGATCTGCAGGTCTTGTTTCTGTATGGTAAATCTGGAAATTAAAAACAAAACTCATATTTTTAAGACCGTAATAATTCTCATCTCTTGCAAAAGCGGCTTTTGATGGGACAATAATTACTCCCTGTAAATTATACGATGCAGATGATGGTGTATTTTGAAACCCATTAAAGTATTTTAAAGCTTCTTGAAGTCCTTCAATTTCATAATAACCTCTTTGTTTGGCAATATCCGTCGTTGCTGCATTTAAAACAGCTTCTTTAACATAATAAAACCTTGGATCTGTCACTGGAGATCCACTTCCATCAATTGTATTAATTAATGTACCTGGTGAAGAAAATGTAATATTTCCGTCAGTTTCCAAAGCGAGATAATTGTATCCTCTTATCATTGTTTTAATCAGACTAGCGGTGCTCGAGTTTGAATCTGTATTTATTGTTACTCCTGGATTTGGTTGCGCTCCATCTCTTTTGATGTAAATTACTCCGGATGGAAGTGTTTGAGGATTCAACTGAGATAATTTTTTCTCATTATCATCAGCGGCATCTGAGGTAAAAGCTTTTATATTTCCCTGCGAATCTAAGTAGTTGTTATCCATAAATTTCTGAATAGCCTGCTGGTCGTAAGAGTTTCTTACATTGATGTCTTCCGGTTCTACGAAAGTTTCCACCTCATCATCCTTTTTACAAGCTGTGAAACACAACGATCCTGCAAGGATATACAAAAATATTTTTTTCATTTCAAAAACTTTAATTACTTTACAAATAATATAACGACAAAAGTATAAAAAAATATGAGAATAGATAAATTTTTATGGAGCATTCGTTTTTATAAGACAAGATCGGTATCTGCAGATGAAATAAAAAAGAACAGAGTTTCTATCGGAACGTCGGTTGTGAAGTCCTCCAAAGAAGTGAAAGAAGGAGATGTTATCAAAATTCGCAAAAACCAAATCGAGTATAAAATTAAAGTAATACAAATTCCTAAAAGTAGAATTGGTGCTAAATTGGTACCGCTTCATATCAAAGATGTGACAGATAAAGATCAGTACGAACAATTAATGATGAGAAAGATGTCTCAGGAGTATTATCGAAACAGAGGAGAAGGAAGACCTACTAAAAAAGATAGAAGAGATATGGATGATTATGTAGAAAATGATGTAACTGCAGATTTTACAGATTGGGATGATTTCTTTGGGGAAGATGGCGGTGATTCTGAAACCAACGATTAATGAAAAGGAAAAGCTCTAGAGATAGAGCTTTTCTATTATTTCCTGAATAATGTCTTCAGGGTTTTTATTATCTGTATTAATGCTAAATTGTGCCTTGCTATAAAATACATTCCGTTCGAATAAATGTTTAGCAATAAATTCGGGAATATCTTCATCGGCAATTTTAGCAATTAAAGGCCTTTTTTCTTTCTGCTTTGAAATTCTTTCTGCTAAAGTTGAAATAGAAGCTCTTAAAAAAATACTCTTCGAGTTATTATTAATAATTTCCATATTATTATAATAAACCGGAGTTCCCCCTCCCAGACTCAGAACGATGTTTTCTTGGGTGGCTAAAATTTCCTCCAAAGTTTCTCTTTCTAGCTTTCTAAAGTGAATTTCTCCCTTTTTTTCGAAGATTTCAGGAATGGTTAATTTATTTCGACGAGAAATTTCTTTATCGAGGTCAATTAATTTAAAATTTATTTTGTCGCTTAATATTTTGGAAATGTGAGATTTGCCGCTCCCCATGTATCCTACTAGTGAAATTATCATGAAAATATTTTAAACAAATTTGCGAAAAAGTTTTGAGATAATGAAAAAAGTCCTATCTTTGCACCACTAAAAACAAGGGACATTACTTAACAATGAAACTTGAAAATAAAGTGACCGACTCGGTAGCTCAGCTGGTAGAGCAATACACTTTTAATGTATGGGTCCTGGGTTCGAATCCCAGCCGGGTCACTAGCAAAAAATCTTACTAGATTTGTAATTTTTTTTGCCTGCGTGGTGAAATTGGTAGACACGCCATCTTGAGGGGGTGGTTTCCTAAGGATGTGCTGGTTCGAGTCCAGTCGCAGGCACTGCAGAAAAAATATTTGATTAATAATTGATATTTTATAAAATTAATTTTATATTTGTCGACGTTAATTTTATGTGACCGACTCGGTAGCTCAGCTGGTAGAGCAATACACTTTTAATGTATGGGTCCTGGGTTCGAATCCCAGCCGGGTCACAAGTTTACTGAAAAGTAAATTTTTTTCATATTAATATTTTGTGATTTGGTGTTCAAAGGCTTCCTTCCGGAAGCCTTTGATTTTTTGTCAATCCAAATGCATATTATCAATCAATCTTACCCCGTCTACATCAACTACAATAAATGCTCTGTAAGAACTTTCATCTTCTCTTAGATTAGTTTCTTTTAATGTGCTTTCATCTGCAATCAGAAAATATTCCAGTTTCATATTTTTTTGATTGTGAAAAATTTCATCTACACTTTTTTTAATATTGAAAACAGAAGTGTTTTTAAACCATTCTTTAACTTTTATCAATGTTTCAAAAATTATTTTAGCATCCTCTTTTCTTGCTTCAGTGAGACGTTGGTTTCTTGAGCTTAAAGCTAAACCGTTTTTTGCTCTGTAGATAGAAACTCCTTTGATCTTAATGGGAAGTTGCTTTTTCTCAACCATTTTTTTTATGATGGCTAATTGTTGAAAATCTTTTTCGCCGAAATAAGCATTGTCAGGCTTTACCTGTTTGAAAAGTTCCTCAACTACAGTTCCTACACCATCAAAATGTCCCGGTCTTGATTTTCCTTCCATTTCATTTTCCAGGCCATCATAGTCGTAATGCTGACTTTCTGTTTTTTCAGGATAAATATCTTCAACTTGGGGAATGTAAACAGCATCTACTAATCCTGAGCTTTCAAGAACTGATATGTCGCGATCTGTATCTCTTGGGTATTTTTCGAGATCTTCAGCATTGTTAAACTGTGTAGGGTTTACAAAAATTGAAGAAATTACCAGATCATTTTCTTTTCTAGCAACCTCGTACAATGATAGATGTCCATTGTGTAAAGCTCCCATTGTTGGTGCAAAACCTATTTTCTTGCCCATTTCCTTCTGTCTTTCTATAAAATCCTGAAGTGTTTTTTTGTTTTTTAGAACTTCCATAGTTTATTTTAATAACAATTCAAAAATACTAAATATTAAGATATTCATTTTTAGTTTTCATACATTATCTTAAGAACTATCGTAAAAAAATGTTAATTAGGATAATGTTGAATGTTTTTTCGTAATTTTGCATATTAAGCGTTATTTAAAATTATATAAAAAATTATATGCCCAATCAGAAAATACTGTACATTACCACAGAGATGTACCCTTATCAGGAAGATACAAATTTAGCAGCGGTGGTAAACAAAATGGCACTTAAAATGCACCAAGAAGGCAATGATGTAAGAGTTTTTATGCCAAGATTCGGACAGATAAGTGAGAGAAAATTTCAACTTCATGAAGTAATTCGTCTTTCGGGGATGAATATTATTATCAATGACCTAGATCAGCCTTTGATTATTAAAGTGGCTTCACTTCCGGGTGAAAGATTGCAGGTTTATTTCATCGATAATGAAGAATATTTCAAAAGAAAACAATATTATTTTGATGATGCAGGAGTAGCATTTGAAGATAATGATGAGAGAGCTATATTCTTTGCACGCGGTGTAATAGAAACAATCAAAAAACTAAACTGGGTTCCGGATGTTATCCACTTAAATGGATGGATGTCTTCTTTCGTGCCTATTTATCTGAAAACCTACTACAAATCTGATACTTATTTCAAAGATGCTAAAATTGTACTTTCATTATATAATGAGAAGGATGCAGCTTTAGCAGGAAACGTAAGTGAAAAACTAAAGTTTGATAATATTTCAGATTTAAATGCGTTAAATAAACCGAGCTTTGAGAGCTTCGTAATCGAAAGTATGAATTACGTGGACGAAGTTGTAAAAGGCGATGAGTTTTTGAACGGTGATCTTGATAAAGGTTTCAATGAAACAACTACTTCAAAATCTGAATACCTAGATGTAGACTCTATCAGTAAATTATATTAATATACATTTTGATGATTTATAATATTAGAAAAATTTTCACCATTCTTTCTGTAATGGTTTTAGGTGGTGTATTGGTTTATAACTGTGAACCGGAACCGGATTCTCTTGGTGAGCAACTGTTTTTAGATGGTGCGGCAAATGGAAAAGAAGTTCCTTATGATATTACTGCTTATAATATAAGTAATAATGATACCATCAGAGCAGATGCAAATACACTGTATAATCTTTTGGGTTCTACAGCCAATACTTCTGCTACAGGGGTTTTGGGTGCTTTTAATGAAAGTCAGTTTGGGATGCAAAAAGCGACCTACTTTACCCAGTTGAGATTATCTGCAAATGATCCCGACTTCGGAACAAATGCGGTGGTAGATTCTGTTGTTTTAGTTTTTAAGCCAATTTATCGTTCAGATTCAATTAAGACAACCACGGATGAAAATTATGTCTATCCGGATGGTAATGTTGATGCTAAAAAAGTTGTCAATACTTATCCAGCTGTAAAATACGGTAAGGCTAAGAAAAAAATGACGATTAAAGTACAGGAAGTAACAGAATTTATGAATGGTTATAATGATCCTGTTTATTCAAACAAAGACTTTGCTGCAAGTTCAACAGTTTTAGGATCAAAAGAATTTTCGGGTGATGTAAATTCAGTTACAATTACTAAAGATTCTGATGGAACTTCATTGTTTAGTTCTGCAGCTGGTTTCAGAATTCCTTTATCTCCTATTTTTTTCCAGTCTAAAATTATCGCTAAAAAAGGTCAGCCAGAATTGAAAGATGTTTCCAATTTCATCAGATATTTCAGAGGATTGAAAATTTCTGTGGAGGAAAGCGATGGTTACCTTTTCCAATTCTATCCAAACGATATGGAACTGATCATGTATTATAAGAATGATAAAGTTGAAAATGGGCAAACAACAAGGCCTCAGTTAAAATATTCATTCTCTATCGGAAGTGCAAACGCACATTCTGGATATTATCAGTATGACAGAAGCGGTGCTGCAGCAGGTAGTGTTGTACCGAATACGGAAACAGGAGATTTAAAACTGTATGCTCAGGGAATGGGAGGGAATTCTATCGGAATAAAGCTACCTGTTCTTACAATTAATGAGCTTAAAAAAATGTATCAGGATCAAAAAGCTGCCATTATCAGTGCAAAAATCAGATTGTATATCGATGATACTGTTTGGTCGAATCCTTATGCAAAACCTTCTGCCTTTACAATCCTTCAGGGAGATAAAGATACAGATGGAAAAACAGTTTTTGGTTATACAACAGATTACAGTGTTTTGGGAAGTGCATCTACATTTGTTCCTTTTAGAGCTTATGATACGACTAATGGTTACTACTACGAATTTACCGTTACACAGTCTTTAAAAGAGATTGTTGAATCTAGTAAAGTGTCTGATAATGATTTTAAAAACAAATTTTATAAAATTGATCTTGCACAGTTTATCTCTACTTCAGCGGGCAGTCTTGCAGGGTTCAAATATACATCGAGACCTTTCTCTATGGGAAGAACCGTTTTCGTAGGGACGGATCCTTCAAACGTTAAAAATGCTAAGTTAAGAGTAACTTACGGTACAAAATAATATTTAAAAAAATATACTTGATTAAAATATGTGCGGAATAGTTGGTTATACAGGCTTTCAAGATGCCTATGATATTGTTATCAATGGTCTTAGAAGATTAGAATATAGAGGTTACGATAGTGCCGGAATTGTTTTAGAAAATACTGCCAATAGCTTTAGTGTTGAAAAAACTAAAGGGAAGGTTGATGATTTAGTCAATATTTCTCATAATTTAAAAGGAACTGCAAAAATAGGAATGGGACATACACGTTGGGCAACCCACGGTGTACCAAGTGATAGAAATTCGCATCCCCATGTTTCTAATAACGGAAAAATAGCACTTGTTCATAATGGTATTATTGAAAATTATGATACAATTAAAACAATGCTTACTGAAAAAGGTTTTTCTTTTAAGTCAGAAACAGATACAGAAGTTTTAGTTAACCTTATCCAATACTTTACAGATCTTAATTCTGAAACAGATTTTCCTGAAGCTGTAAGATATGCGCTCAACGAAGTTTATGGGGCTTATGCTATTACAGTAATGCATGAAGATTATCCGGGACTTTTAGTTGTTGCGAGATTAGGTTCTCCGTTGGCAATTGGGATTGGTGATAAAGAATATTTTATTGCATCTGATGCATCTCCTTTTGTTGAGTTTACAAAAGAAGCTATTTACCTTGAAGAAGGTCATATGGCAACTATATCATTGGAAGGTGGTGTAGATATCAGAACAATCAACGATAATTCTAAAATAATTCCTGAAATTCAAGAATTAAAATTAAGTTTAGAACAGATTGAAAAAGGTGGATATGAGCATTTTATGCTTAAAGAAATTTTCGAACAGCCAAAATCTATTCACGATACAATGAGAGGAAGACTTATTGTAAATGAAGGTGTGATTAAAATGGCAGGAATATGGGATCATGTAGAAAAATTCAAAAACGCTAACAGAATTATCATCATTGCTTGTGGTACTTCATGGCACGCAGGTCTTATCGGTGAATATTTAATTGAAGAATTTGCAAGAGTTCCTGTAGAGGTAGAATATGCTTCTGAATTTAGATACAGAAACCCTATCATTACAGATAAAGATGTAGTAATTGCTATCTCTCAGTCAGGAGAAACTGCAGATACAATGGCAGCTTTAAAATTGGCTAAAGAAAAAGGTGCATTTATATATGGTATATGTAATGTAGTGGATTCTTCAATTGCAAGAATTACAGATGCAGGATCTTATACACATGCAGGACCAGAAATAGGCGTTGCTTCTACTAAAGCATTTACAGCTCAATTAACCATTCTTTCTTTAATTGCATTAAAATTAGGGAAACACAACGGTAATTTAGGAAATGCAGAATTCATGAGTCTTATCTCTGAACTTGATGCAATTCCTAAAAAGATCGAAGAAGTTTTGGAAGGAACTCACGAGCTTACTCAAAATATTGCAAAAGACTTTATTAATGCAACCAATTTCCTTTACTTAGGAAGAGGTTACAATTATCCGGCGGCTTTGGAAGGAGCTCTTAAATTAAAAGAGATTTCTTACATCCATGCAGAAGGTTATCCTGCGGCAGAAATGAAGCACGGACCAATCGCTCTAATTGATGAAAACATGCCAATTGTTATCATTGCTCCTAAAAAAGGACACTATGATAAGATTGTAAGTAATGTACAGGAAATTAAAGCCAGAAAAGGTAAAGTAATTGCGGTGGTAAACAAAGGGGATACTCAGGTAAGTGCAATGGCAGATTATGTGATCGAAATTCCTGAAACTTCAGAATGTTTTTCTCCAATAGTAGCTTCAGTGCCTTTACAGCTATTGGCTTATTATATAGCAGTGTATAGAGGTGCTAATGTAGACCAGCCAAGAAATCTTGCAAAATCTGTAACTGTAGAGTAAAAAGTACTTGGAAATAAAATAAGTTTAGGTTTTTTTCGTTATTCTAAAAAAAATCTTAAAAGTTTCTTAAAAAAATTATATATTTACGGCTTAATTATAAAAATTAACATGAAAAGGATATTTCTTTTATTATTGTCTGCGTCGGTAGCATCGGTATCTTGTTCAGGTGGTGGATCTTCTTCTGTGGGGAAGCCTGGAACAAAAGGAGAATTGATACCTAGAGAAAAAACAAAATCATTTGTTGCACAAAGACCTTATGGTATGGTGGCAATTCCTGGCGGTTCTTTTATTGCTGGTATGGCTGATGAATCATTTACCAATAATGGTGAAACTGCACCTTTGAAAACGGTAACTGTTGCTCCTTTCTTTATGGATGAAGCAGAAACGACTAATGCAGAATACAGGGTTTTCATCAATTACGTAAGAGATTCTATCGCAAGAACTATGCTTGCTGAAGCAGCTGGAGAAGGCGGAGAAGGTGGTGGCCGAGGTGCAAGCATCGGAGATTATGCTTATCTTGCTAAAAAAGAAGAGAATTTAACACCATATCAGGAATATCTTGAAGGAGCTGGAGGTAGAGAAGGTTATGACGATACTAAAAGATTAGATTGGAAAATTCCATTACATTGGAATACAACAAAATATCCTGATGTAGAATACGCTGAAGTTCTTGAGTCTATGTACTTACCTGCATCTTCTAGAGTAGGAAGTGAAAGACTTATTGATGTTAGTAAATTAAAATATGGCTATAGATGGGGAGATATGGATGTTGCTATTGCTGATAACGAAAGAGGTGTGAACTTCTTAAAAAGCGAAAGTATTGCAATCTATCCCGATACAACAGTTTGGGTAAATGATTTCCACTTTACTTATAACGAGCCTTTATTCGAGCAGTATTTCTGGCATAAAGCTTACAAAGATTATCCTGTTGTTGGGGTAACTTGGGATCAGGCAAGAGCATACTGTGATTTCAGAACTAAATTAAAGTCTGATTATAACGAAAGCTTGAAAAGAAAACAACAAAGACCTTTACGTTTCCGTCTTCCTAACGAAATGGAATGGGAATATGCAGCAAGAGGTGGAAAACAAAATGCTACTTATCCTTGGGGAGGTCCTTATTTAATGGATGATAGAGGTTGTTATCTAGCAAACTTCAAGCCAAAAAGAGGCAGCTATATGGAAGATGAGAAAAAAGGAACTTATACTTACACTGCTCCTGTAAAAAAATTCAAAAAGAATACTTTCGGATTATTTGATATGGCAGGTAACGTTTCTGAGTGGACGGATTCAGGATATAACAATTCTGCATACGGATTCTCTTCTACTTTAAACCCTTCTATTAAATCTAAAACAGATAACAAAAAATCTGTAAGAGGAGGTTCTTGGAAAGATGTTGGTTATATGTTGATGACAGGTGCAAGAGACTGGGAAAACAAAGATTCTGCAAGAAGTTATATCGGTTTCAGAACGGTACAAGATATTCCTGAAGCAGCTGTTAAAGCGAAAAGAGTTAACAGATAATATTGCCTAAATTATTTTTATTATCAATTTATAACATTTAAAAAAAACTAACTTATATGTTTAAGACTAAAGATGCTTGGATGAATTTCTTCTATTCATTCGGTGCTGCAATTGTAATTCTTGGAGCTTGGCTTAAAATTACTCACATTACCTTGGGACCAATTAACGGAAACATCGCTCTTACAGTAGGGCTTGTAACTGAGGCAATTATCTTTATCATTTTTGCATTCGATCCTCCTGCTGCTGAAGAATCGTACCACTGGGAAAATGTTTATCCTGAATTGTTGGATAAGCATGCAAATCCAAATCCTCTACATTCAAATATCTCTGCAAAGAACACAGTTGATCATTTTGCGGAATTAGAGAACTCTCTTTCAAGTAAGTTAGATAAAATGCTTCAAGATGCGAAACTTGATGTACAATTATTTGATAGACTAAGAACAGGGATTGATAAATTTTCAAGCTCAGTAGATCAAATCAACCAAACTGTTGATGTATCTGCTTCTACACACAAATACAATGACCAGCTAAACAAAGCTGCTTCACACATGGAAAGCATGAATGCTCTTTATGCTATGCAGTTAGAAAACGGTCAGAGACAATCAGATTTTGCTAAAAAATATGTTGATGATATGCAGAAATCAGCAGAGCAATCTGAGAAATTTAATCAAGAATTACAAGGTTTAACAACTAACTTAAACAGCTTAAACAGAGTTTACGGTGGTATGTTAACTGCTATGAAGTCATAATTCCTTAACCATTATTTAAACAAAAAACTAAAGAAAAGAGAATGGCAAAAGGAAAACAGACTCCACGTCAGAAGATGATCAACCTGATGTATTTGGTGTTCATCGCTATGATGGCCCTAAACATCGATGTTGAAATTATCAGATCATATTATGACTCTACAAGAGCGTTAAATGATACAAGACATTTGACTGAGCAGAAAAATGAAGATATTTTCGAAAAAACATTAGAAGCTAAAGCACAGCAAGTACCAGATACTTATGCAACACCTTGGGAACAGTACAAGACATTGAAGGGAAAGATTGATGTTTTGGTAAGCTCAGCTGAAGATATTAAAGTTGTTTTGAAGAAGCAATCAGACTTCCATGATAAAGATCCTAAAACAGGGAAAGACATGGATGTAAGTGAAAATTTCTCAGCACTGAACAATAACGAAGCTACAACTGAATATTTCTTTAAAGAAGGTGATGAAAATACACCTTCTGCAAAAGCTTTAGAGCTTAAAAAGCAACTAGATGATGTAAGATCTTATATTGTAGCTACTTTTGGAGGTAACCCACAGTTATTGAAATTAGTTGAAAGAGCAAATAAGTCAATCATTGCAGAGTATCCTGCTGGAAAATCTCCAAATGGTAAAACTTGGTTTCAGAATAAATTCTATCACCAACCTCTTATTGCTGCGATTTCAAATCTAGAGATTATTCAGAATGATGCAAGAAACGTACAGTCAGATGCTTTGGCGTTAATGCTTCAGGAAAAAGTAGATGCTAGTATCAAATTTACAAGCTACGAAGCGATCGTTTCTGCTCCTACCGATGTTCAGGTTGGTAAGAAAGCTGAAGCTATCGTGATGTTAGGTAACTATTCTAATAGTAGTAAAATCAGCATCAGCGGTGTAAGTAGACAAGAAAACGGTAAAGGGTATCTTCCTTTAAACACTGGAGGTCTTGGCGAGAAAAAGATTGGTGGTGTAATTACTTTAACAGATGCTACAGGAAAAGCTCAGCAATTCCCGTTCACGCATACATATAACGTAATCGCTGGTCCTCAAGAAGTTAAACTTGAAAAAGGTTTATTACTTTCTGCTGATAAGATGAACGTAATGTATAGAGGATTAGAAAACCCTGTTTCAGGTTCTATCTTAGGTGCTGACAATGCTAAGTTATCATTATCTGCTCCTGGTGCTCAAGTAAGAAACACAGGTGCTGGTAAGTGGATTGTAAAACCTCAAAGTGGTAATACTGTAAAATTAACATTATCAGGAACAGAACCTAGTGGTAAAACTGTTTCACAGGTATTTGAATACAGAATTAAAAATGTACCTCCTCCACAAGGTCAGATGAGAGGACAAAATGCGCTTGCTATGCCGGCTACCTCAATTAAGAATCAAACTGTACAGGCCGCAATTCCTGACTTTGATTTCCCTGTAACATTTACTGTTACTGAGTTTATGGTAAGAGTTCCTGGTAAAGCAGCAATGCTGGTTAAAGGTAATTCACTTGCAGATGCAGAAGGTTTATTGAAAAATGTAAGATCTGGAGATATTGTTTCGATTATTGAAATTAAAGCTACAGCTCAGGGACTTGAAGGACCTGTTAAGAGAATTACTCCAATCGTTATTAATGTTCCATAAGATTAAAAAGCAATTATTATGAAAAAATATATTAGCAGTCTTTTAGTTTTAGCTTCTGGGTTTGCATTCTCTCAGACTATTCTAAATGCTTCTTCTCCGGAAGAGTTCAGACAAATGAGAGCTGAAAATATGAGAAAAGTAGGAGATACTGTTATTAGTAATAAGATTACTCCTTTAGAATATGGCTTTGTAGATGATAAAGACATTCTTAAAAGCATGATGGTGTGGGAAGTAATTGACCTTAATGATAAGATCAATCAGCCTTTTTACTATGACAATCCTAATGGGTTGCTTTCTAAAACGACAAGGTCTTTATATCAGATTTTGTTAGATGCAGCAATGAGTGGTCAAATTGAAGAGGTATATGATGATGAGAATTTTTCAATAAAGTTAACACCTGATCAAATTAAAGCTAGATTACAGAAAATAGTTACAGGTGATGGCTTAGTTGATATTATCGCTTCAGGAAGAAAACCTACTGAACAGGAAATTAAAGAAAATACAGATGTTTTTGAAACAACAACAGAGAATGTTAAAGTTTTAAAAATTATGGGTATGTGGTTCATCGACAAAAGAGATGGAATGATGAAGTACAGACCTCTTGGTATTGCAGCAATGGGTCCAGATCCAGCTGTACAAGGTGTTTTTGATGCAGAAGGTAAACCAATTGCTGGTAAAGACGAATTGATTGATTTATTTTGGATTTATTATCCAAAAGCGAGAGATATTTTAGCAAATAATTATGTATTCAACAGAGCAAATTCGTCAGCGGATTTATCTTTTGATGATATAATTAATGCAAGAAGATTCTCTTCAATCATCTACAAATCAAGCAATGGTCTTGGTGATGGTACTATTAAAGATTATGTTCCTAGAAATGCTGAAGAGCAATTGGCTGAAAGCCAAAGAATCAAAGATCAGATTCTTCAAATGGAAAACGATATGTGGAATTACTAAATTTCACTTGATATTTATAAAAAACCTGAGTACATTTACTCAGGTTTTTTCATTATGAAATCGCCTTTCGCCTTGTTATAATTAAAAACAATAAGGCAAGTGATTACATATTGCTTTTAAATAAATGAAATTTCTTATATGAAAAATGTAGATTACATCATAGTTGGTGATGGTTATGCAGCTTTGTTTTTTGCTCATCAGTTACTTTTAAATAGTAAATCATTTGTAATTTTTTCGGAAGGTAAGAAAAGTGCATCACAAATTTCAGCAGGAATTATCAATCCGGTAGTCCTAAAAAAGTTTACTACATTTTGGTTAGCACAAGAACAAATCGATTTTTTGAAAAAATCTTTAAAAGAAATAGAATCTTATACAGGCGAAAATTATCTTATAGAATCTCCCATTCACAGAATTTTTCATGATGAGAATGAACAAAAACTTTGGCTTAAAAAATCAGCTAATGATGACTTAAAAAACTTTTTGGATGAAAATTTCGATCATTTAAATGGTGTAAAAAATGACTTTCAGACCGGAAAGGTCAATCAGTCAGCGAGGCTGAATGTTAAAGGTTTTTTTGTGGGTTTATTGAGTTATTTAGAAAATAAAGGAAATTTAATAAAAGAAAAATTTGAGTATTCTGAAATTGATACGTCAAATTCAACTTACAAAAATTTTAGCTTTAAAAATATTTTGTTCTGCGAAGGAATGGGAGTAAAAGAAAACCCATACTTTTCAGATATTGCTGTTAATCCAAACAAAGGGCATCACATCCGCGTAAAACTTTCTGAACCTATTCAGCAGGATATTACTATTAAGAAAAAACATTTTTTATTTCCTTTAGACAATAATCTTCATTTTTATGGTGGAACGTACGACCGAGAACAATTACATCACGAAATAGATAATTCTGCAGTCGAGCAATTACAAAAAGGGCTTTCAGAATTTTATCCAAATGATTTTGAAATTAAAGAAGTACATTTTGGCTTCAGACCAACCGTAAAAGATAGAAGACCTATATTGGGAAAGCATTCTCAGCATTCCAATTTTTATGTATTTAATGGTTTGGGAGCTCGCGGAATTCTTAATGGATGTTATTTCTCAAAGATGTTATTTGATTATATAGAAAATAATATTCTATTACCTAAAGAGATTTCAATCGATAGATTTTAAAGAAAAAAGACGCTTAAAAAGCGTCTTTTTTTATTATTGTAAAGCCATTTTTTTAATTGGCTGATCTTTTTTTGCATGAAACAATACCATGTCTGCATCTTTTTTTAAGAATGTGACTTCATATTTGGTTTCAGTAAATTGATATTTGTTGTCATCTGTAGAAAAACTGGAGTTTTCTATATTTTTTTTAAGCTCATAGCTTTGCCCGTTAAGTCTTACCACAACCGTATTTTTGGTATTATTAGTGATAATCTCCATTTGATCACCATGGCGGTCAGCAACTGTCATCTTTGTAATATCATCTTGAGATGTGGGTGTTTCTTGCTTTACACTTGTAGTGTCTGAATCTTTAGCGGAGTGTGTACACGCTGATAGAGTGAGGATTATAAAAAATCCAAGGAAAAAATTCTTCATTTGTAATTTTGGTTTTTAAGGGTTTTCTAATGCATTGCTTTGATCGTGTAAAATTACAACTATTTCTTATTAAAATATGTTAATTTTTAATAATTTAAATAATTTAATCGCTGTTTGTGGGTTTATTTTAATGTTAAATATAATTTAATGCTTCTCTCATTCACTTTTCAGCGAAATTCAAGAAGAGTTAAATTTTGTTAATAGTGAATTGAGTATTAAAATCTAAACCTACCTTTGCCTCTTCAAATGAGAAACTATATCGTATACTTTTTGACCAGCCTTTTTCTGCTTTTTGTAGTGGAAAGTAAGCTTAATGTCAAAACTTTGCGAAGTGACTTTTCTGGTCATATTTCTCACAATTACCCAAATAAAGTTGATCATAATAATCAATCGAGTGCAAAATTTACTGTTCAGCAGATAAGCGACAGTGCTGATAATTTTACTTTAGAATTAACGGAGGATGATTTTCAGCTATCCGATACCGTACAGGCAATTATCTTTTTTGCGAGTGTTTTCGGATTGATTTATTCATTTGGATTATTATTTAAGAAAAGGTTTAAACCTTCTATTTCTGAATTTTTACAGCATGTTCATTCTGTAAAAACATTCATTCTGATTCGTTCGATCAGAATTTAAAATTTCATTTTCCGATTATCTTTTTTGTTCCAAACCGGAACGAAAAAGCTTTGCATTGTGTCTATTCTGATTTCACAATGTAATGTTCTCCGAATTATTTATTCAAACTAACATTTAACGATTTTAATAATACTCTAGATTATGATGAAAAGAGTTCTCCCAGGCGTTGTCTTAAGCGCTGTCCTTTTACTTGCAAGCTGCAATGGAAAAAAGGAAGAAAAACAGGAAGATTCAGTGTATCCAGTGACTTCACCTGTGAAAATGGATACGATTATTAACAAAGATTTTGTCGCTCAGATCCAATCGGTGAAGAACATCGAGGTCCGTGCTCAGGAAAAAGGTTTCCTTGAGAAGATTTACGTAGACGAAGGTCAATATGTAAATGCGGGGCAAACATTGTTCAGAATTATGCCACAGATTTATCAGGCAGAATTACTCAAAGCAAGAGCTGAAGTTGAGCAGGCTTCTATCGAACTGAAAAATGCAAGTACTCTTGCCAGCAACAATATTGTTTCAAAAAATGAAAGATTAATGGCAAAAGCTAAATTGGATGCAGCCAATGCCGAAATGAAATTAGCGCAAATTCATCTTTCATTTACAGATATTAAAGCACCTTTCTCAGGGATTATCGATAGAATTCCATTGAAATTAGGAAGTTTGGTGGATGAAGGTGATCTTTTAACGACACTTTCAGACAATACTAATATTTACAGTTATTTCAATGTTTCTGAACCTGAATATTTGAATTACCAGACTCACGTTGCAGATCGTGGAAGTCAAAATGTAAGTTTAATGATGGCAAATGGTGAAATGTTTAATCAACAAGGTGAAATTCAAACCATTGAAGGTCAGTTTGATAACGAAACAGGAAATATTGCTTTCAGAGCTAAATTTCCAAATCCTGAAAAGCTCTTAAGGAATGGTGAAACTGGAAAAGTTCGTATGACTTTACCGCTTAAAAATGCTTTGATCATTCCACAAAAAGCGACTTACGAAATTCAGGATCAGAAATATGTCTTCGTAATTGATAAAAACGGAGTTGCGAAATCTAAAAATATCAAAGTTTCTTATGAACTTCCTGATATCTACGTAATTTCTTCAGGAATTTCTCCGGATGAAAAAATCTTGTTGGAAGGTGTTCAAAAAGTAAAAGACGATCAGAAAGTGAAAGTGAAATTCCAGGATCCGAAGAAAGTTCTTCAGAATTTAAAATTAAAAGCAGAGTAAAAATAAATGATAATTGATAAGCGATCATTGATCCATCATTCATCATTAATAATTTATCATTTATAATTATTTTTATGTTTAAAAAATTCATTCGCAGACCTGTTCTGTCAATCGTAATCTCGCTGATTATTGTTTTTATGGGAGTTTTATCTTTAATGAAACTTCCGATCACTCAATTTCCTGCGATTTCTCCGCCAAAAGTAAATATCACCGCGACCTATCCCGGAGCCAATAACGAATTACTTGTAAAAGCGGTAGTCATTCCTTTGGAAAGATCATTAAATGGTGTTCCGGGGATGAAATACATGACTTCCGATGCCGGAAACGATGGTGAAACTTCCATTCAGGTAGTTTTTGATTTGGGAACTGATCCCAATGTTGCAGCGGTTAACGTTCAGAACCGTGTTTCATCTGCGGTTAATAAACTTCCGCCGTTGGTTGTTCGTGAAGGAGTGAAAATTACCCGTGAAGAACCGAACATGTTGATGTATATTAACCTGTACAGTGACGATCCCAAAGCCGATCAGAAATTCCTTTTCAACTATGCAGATATCAATGTAATGTCGGAATTGAGAAGGGTAAGCGGAGTTGGTTTTGCCGATATTTTGGGAACAAGAGAATATGCAATGCGTATTTGGTTGAAACCTGACCGTTTGACAGCTTACAATATTTCGGCAGATGAAGTGATGGAAGCTCTGAACGAACAAAGTTTGGAAGCTTCTCCCGGAAAAACAGGTGAAAGTTCAGGAAAACGTTCTCAGTCATTTGAGTATATTTTAAAATATCCGGGACGTTTTAATAATGAAAAAGACTACGGAAATATCATTCTTAAGGCTAAATCTGCAGGAGAATTTGTAAGGCTAAAAGATGTTGCCGATATCGAATTTGGTTCTTCAATGTACGATATTTATTCTACGTTAAACGGAAAACCGTCTGCCGCAATCACGGTAAAACAATCGTACGGATCCAACGCAAGTGACGTTATCAAAAACGTAAAAACGTTGATGGCTGATCTTGAGAAAACCAACTTCCCAAAAGGAATGCACTATGACATCAGTTATGACGTTTCAAGATTCCTGGATGCGTCGATTGAAAAAGTAGTTCATACGTTATTCGAAGCCTTTATTTTGGTGGCGATTGTGGTGTTTTTATTCCTTGGAGATTGGCGTTCAACTTTGATTCCGGCGATTGCAGTGCCAGTTTCATTAGTTGGAACTTTTGCCGTCATGTCCGCATTTGGAATTACTTTAAATATGATTTCGCTTTTCGCTTTAGTAATGGCAATTGGGGTCGTCGTCGATGATGCGATTGTTGTGATTGAAGCCGTTCACGCCAAGATGGAGGAAAAAGGACTTTCGGCATTAAAGGCGACTGAAGAAGCAATGCATGAAATCAGCGGAGCAATTATCGCCATCACTTTGGTAATGGCAGCTGTATTTATTCCGGTGGCATTTATGTCGGGTCCGGTTGGAGTTTTCTACCGTCAGTTCTCGATTACAATGGCATCGTCGATTATTCTTTCGGGAGTTGTCGCATTGACTTTAACTCCGGCTTTATGTGCTTTAATTCTGAAAAACAACCACGGAAAAGCCAAGAAAAGAGGTCCAATCACCATTCTTTTAGATAAATTCAACAATGTATTTACTAAAGGAGCTGGGAAATATGAGAACCTACTTAAAAAGACGGTGACTAAAAAGTTCATAACGCTTCCTTTGTTATTGATTTTCTGTGCCTGTACTTACTTTTTAAGCAACTCATTGCCTTCAGGATTTATTCCGGGAGAAGATCAGGGGATGATTTATGCAATCATTCAGACGCCGCCTGGTTCTACATTGGAAAGAACGAATCAGATTGCCAAAGAACTCTTGAAAGAATCTGAAGATATCGACGGAGTACAGTCGGTTTCTTCATTGGCGGGTTACGAAATTTTAACTGAAGGAACAGGTTCAAACTCAGGAACTTGTTTGATTAACCTTAAAAGCTGGGAAGACCGTTCAGAATCAGCTGCCGAAATCATTGAAAAGCTTGAAGAAAAAGCCAAAAATATTCCGGGAGCCAATATTGAATTCTTCCAGCCGCCTTCTATTCCGGGTTATGGAGCTGCAGGTGGATTTGAATTGAGACTTTTGGATAAAGCAGGAAGCGGAGATTATCAGAAAATGGAGCAGGTAAGTACTGATTTCGTCAAAGAATTAAAAAAACTTCCCGAATTAGGTTCTGCATTTACATTCTATTCCGCAAGTTTCCCTCAATATATGCTTAAAATTGATAATGATTTAGCCGAACAAAAAGGCGTAAGTATTGAGAAAGCAATGGATAATCTTTCTACGTTAATTGGTTCAAACTATGAAACCAGTTTTATCCGTTTCGACAGACCTTACAAAGTAATCGTTCAGGCGGGTCCGCAATATCGTGCTTTGCCGAGTGATTTGTTGAAGTTGTATGTGAAAAACGATAAAGATCAGATGGTTCCGTATTCAGATTTTATGCATTTGGAAAAAGTGTATGGTCTTTCTGAGATTACGAGACACAATATGTACAATTCTTCTGAAGTAAGCGGAACTCCTGCTCCTGGTTACAGTTCCGGACAGGCGATTAAAGCCATTCAGGAAGTTGCAGATAAAACATTACCAAGAGGTTTCGGTATCGACTGGGCGGGAATTTCAAAAGATGAAGTTGGCCGTGGAAATGAAGCGGTTTATATCTTCCTGATCTGTTTAGGATTTGTTTATTTAATTCTTTCGGCGCAGTATGAAAGCTTTATTCTTCCATTACCGGTAATTCTTTCATTACCAACAGGTATTTTCGGAGCCTTTTTATGTCTGAAATTATTAGGACTGGAGAACAATATCTATGCACAGGTTGCGATGGTAATGTTGATCGGACTTTTAGGTAAAAATGCCGTATTGATCATTGAATTTGCCGTTCAGAAAAAAGCCGAAGAAGGAATTCCGGTAGCTCAGGCGGCCATTGAAGGAGCAGCCATCCGTTTCAGACCGATTCTGATGACTTCATTTGCATTTATTGCAGGATTGATTCCTTTGGTAATGGCAACCGGACCGGGAGCTGTAGGAAACAGAACGATTGGTACCGCAGCCGCAGGAGGAATGCTTATCGGAACCGTTTTCGGACTGCTGATTATTCCGGGACTATACTACATTTTCGGAACCATTGCTGATAAATCCCGACTGGCAAAATATGAAGAAGAAAATCCTTTAACCGAACAAACAGAACCTTACCAACACGATGATAAACATGAAGATTTACAATAAATATATAGCAGCCATCGCCTTATCGCTTGTTTTAGCAAGCTGTAAGGCGCCAATGGCGACTGTTATTCAGGACGAAGTGAAAAATAATATTCCTGAAAATTTTAATCAGAACGAACAGCAGGACGTTAATAATAACAGTGGAACAACGCCGTGGAGACAGTTTTTTACAGATCCGAATCTGGTAAGTTTAATCGAAACTTCCTTGAAAAACAATCAGGAGTTAATGATTACGCTTCAGGAAATCGAAATTGCCAAAAGCGGAATCGTTGCCAAAAAAGGAAAACTTTCTCCATCTGTAAGAGCAGGATTAGGAGCCGGAGTAAGTAAAGCTGGTCGTTACACGAGTGAAGGAGCCGGAGACGCATCAACTGAAATCGAACCTGGAAGAGAAATGCCTGATCCGCTTGGGAACTTCGAAGGAGGGTTGATGGCCAACTGGGAAATCGACATCTGGAAAAAACTCAGAACTGAAAAGGATGCCGCGGTTGCGCATTATCTTTCAACGGTGGAAGGCAAGAATTTTGTTCTTTCAAATCTGATTGAAGAAGTGGCTGATAATTATTATGAATTATTGGCACTGGATAATCAATTGGATATTATTCAACAGTATATCAAACTGCAGACGAGAGCTTTAGAAATTGCAAAAATTCAGAAAGAGGCAGCCGCTGCAACTGAATTGGCAGTGAAAAAGTTTCAAGCTGAGTTAGCAAAATCAAAAGCGACAGAATATACGCTCCGTCAGCAGATTACTGAAAAAGAAAATCAGATCAATGCGCTTTGTGGACGTTATCCGCAACCGATTGTGAGAACGAAAGAAAGTTTTATGTCGATCATTCCACAAACGGTGTATACAGGAATTCCGTCTCAGTTATTGGCAAACCGTCCGGATATTAAGCAGGCGGAATTAGAATTAAAAGCAGCAAAATTGGATGTTGAAGCCGCAAGAAAAGAATTTTATCCTTCTTTGGAAATTTCAGCAACTCTAGGTCTGGAAGCTTTTAAACCTTCTTATCTGGTAAAATTACCCGAGTCAATCGCTACAAGTTTAGTTGGTGAATTAGCAGGACCGCTGATCAATAAAAGTGCGATCAAAGCTAATTTTCAGACAGCAGATGCAAAACAGATTCAGGCCTTGTATGAATATGACAAAACCATTCTGAATGCCTATCTGGATATTTCAAATCTGATGTCGAAAGTAAAAAACATCGATCAGTATTATCAGTTAAAATCTCAGGAAACTCAGGCTTTAGACCAATCGATTGATATTGCGAATCAGCTTTTCAAAAACTCAAGAGCAGATTATCTTGAAGTTTTGCTAAATCAAAGAGATGCTTTAGATGCAAAAATGGAGTTGATTGAAGCCAAAGAGAAACAGTTAAGCACCGTTGTCGATATTTACAAAAGTTTAGGCGGCGGCTGGAAATAAGTTAGTTTTTTATTCATATATCATTATTTCAATCGTGGAGTCCGGTTCTATTTTTAGAACCGGACTTTTTATTAATAAAATTTTATACTAAAATAAAACACGTCAAGTTTTGGCGCATTACCACAATAGCTTTGCAGTATAAAATATTAAGAGCTATGGAAATTCCGTTTTATTTAAGTTTCAGAGAATTGGAAAATGATTATTATAACCATCTTGAAAACTGGTTTGAAAACAATCGAAATACCAATGAGATCGATTTTTTGCTTTATTTAAAAGAAATGTATAAACCGTATTTGTGTTATAATTTTTCGAAAGACAGATTACAGGCAGATGCCGTGATCGAAATAAATAATTGTTTCTTTCCATATCACGAAAACTTTGGTATTTCTTTTAACATGAACCATGCAAATGCCAAAAAATTCAAAACGGGAATCAACAATATTTCAGAAGTGAAAAGCATCACCATGATGGAATATGCTCAACATATTTTAGACAGAATTCATCAATATTTTCAGAAAAATAAAATTTCGATGAAAGAAAATGAAACGATTCTGGATTACATCAATCATTACGAATTGATCACTGCAAAAGAAAAAACAGGCTATTGCCCCGATTACAATCTGCATCAGAAAAAGCTTCCATTTTTAAAGGCTTTTCTTCCCCGTTTCGGAAGTACGGTAGATATGTCTTTATACCGAAATTTTTATTTTTCGGTGGTACGAATTGCAGATTTCATAGATTCTAAATTGAATGAAGTTCAGGCTTTCGACCAAAGTATTTACAGCGAACTAAAATCTGAAGCAATGATAAAAGTTCACATGAGAGGACATAGTTTTCTTACGATTTGCAATTGATTTTTTTTAGGAGCTTGATCCCGCTTTCCGCACTCGCTATTTTTTTTGGATTCGGCGGCGGCAAAGCCGCCGCCGAATCCAAAAAAAAAATGAGCTCAAACAATTGCTCCAATCGGGGCTAAGAAATGGGGTTTAAAAATCATAATATAGAAATTAATACAAATTGCCTGCTTTAGAAAACTGTAGTGTAAAAAAAATAAAAATTAATCCATTAAATAAAATTCCCATTGCTTAATAATGGTTAAAGCTAATAACCAATTACAATAAATAATCCACACGGGTTTTGGGAATTTTAGGATTGATTATTAATGTTAGAAGGTTTCAGTTTTGAACTTTTGGTTCTTTTGCTTTAAAACTAAAGAATATTTATTGAACATTCATACACATCATTATATTGTCGAAATGTATTTTGAAACTGCATTTCAAGCAAAAAACCAGATCAAACGATCTGGTTTTTGTTTTGTGTATATAACAGCTCCCTTAAATTAAATTTAGGATAATATATTAACTTATAAAATCTGTTTAGAGTGTATTTTGCTAGCTGTTGATTTCTGATCCCAGCAATTTTAAAGCACAAAGCTGAGAGTTCAGCTATAAGTAATTTCTTAAATCTATAAGGGCTCTCTTTTTACCATTACTCATTTAAGAATTTTTCCGGTCTATTTCATAAAATAAACTTTCAATCATCTCATGTAATTCCATTTGACTACAGTTATAATTTTCAATTTTCCCATAATCTATGAAAGTTGACAGATTATAACCTTCTTCGATGTCATTATAATATATTACTGACTTACCTAATATGGCAACAACCCAGAATCCACCGCCATCTTTTCCCATTGTATTCTCTTGCCATTTTTCAGGTGTAATTTTTATGTATTCCCAAAATTTTAAATAACTGGGCTTATTAAAAAGAATATCATTACAATATTCCACATCTTTTTTTATGATGTCTTCATTAATTGGTGTCCACATAAAGTTATTTTGTTTTTAGAATGATTTTTGTAATATTTAAATTATTGATTATGTGCTGATTACAATGTATTATTCCCTTAAAGCTTTTTATTATTATCAAAATTGTGTATGAATGATAAATTAGATTTTCAATATTTGGATATATGAAGAAATAGTAAATGTTTTAGAATTATTAAAAGAATATAAGAAAAGCGTTGAAAATCAACGCTTTTGCAGAGAGGAAGGGATTCGAACCCTCGATACAGTTACCCGCATACTACCTTTCCAGGGTAGCTCCTTCAACCACTCGGACACCTCTCTATGTTTTGAAGACTGCAAAAATAGGCTATTTTATTGAATCTACAAATTCTTAATTTAAAATTACTCGCTAATTTCTCCACAAATATTTCTTGCAAAATTATCGGCAAAACTTCCATGATAATTAGGGTTGTCAATAAGGTGCATTGCTTTTGTAATCGCTGATTCTGCTGTCATATCTCTTCCGCTGATTGCTCCGATTCTTGAGAAAATATTACTGTTCTCATATTTTCCAAAAGATATTCCGCCTGAAATGCACTGACTTACCACTAAGATTTCAGTTCCGTTATTTCTGATTTGCTGTAAAGTTTCCAAAGTTTTTTCACTGCTGAAAATTGTTCCAGAACCGAAAACCTGTAAAATCAACACTTTCATTTTAGGAATTTCTTTAAAATGATTCAGTTTCATTCCCGGGAAAATTCTCCAGAACAAAACATCTTCAGAAATATGTTCGTCTACATGAAATTCAATTTTTCCGTCACAACGGAAAAGATTATCCTTGTCAATTTTTAAATGAACCCCAGATTGTCCCAAAATCGGGTAGTTTGGACTTGCGTAGGCATCAAAATACTCTGCAGAATATTTCAAAGTACGGTTTCCTCTCAATAATTTATATTCAAAATAAATCGCAACTTCCTGAATAACGGCATCGTTACATTCATACAGACTTGCATAATATAAGCTTGTCAAAAGATTTTCTTTTGCATCCGTTCTTAAATCACCGATTGGAAGTTGTGAACCTGTTAAAATAACTGGTTTTGTCAAACCTTTTAGCATAAAACTCAATGCAGAAGCGGTGTAAGACATGGTATCTGTTCCATGAAGAATTAAAAATCCGTCGTATTTTTTATAATTATCGAATACCAAATTAGCAATCATTCTCCATTCTTCAGGTCCCATATCGGATGAGTCGAGCGGCTGTGCGAAAGGATGAACGAAAACTTCACATTCCATGAGTTTCATTTCGGGCATTTTCTCAAAAATATTTCCGAAATCAAAGGCACGGAGACTTCCGGTTTCGTAATCTTTTTCCATACCAATCGTTCCACCGGTATAAATAAGTAGGACTTTTCTTTTCATGTGAACTTTTCTTAAAAGATTTAAATCATTTTCAGATTCAGAATTTCAAAATTACGTTAATTTGCAAAGATTTGAAAGAAGATGAAAGATTTAGAGAAAACTTACGAATATTTGCAACAATTTTTAACGGAAGAAAGATTAAGAAAAATCGAACATTTTGCTCCTGAAAGTTCAGATTTTATACTTCCTGTGATTGAAGATATTTATCAGTTCAGAAATGCGGCAGCAATTGTACGTTCCGTTGAAGCTTGTGGTTTTCATAAAGTTGTTGCTTTGCAGGAAGAGCATAGCTTTGAACCCAATTTAAAAGTGACAAAAGGTGCAGATACCTGGGTTGAAGTAGAAAGGCTTCCCAGAAATATGGAATCTTTTCAGAATATTAAAGACAAGGGCTATAAAATGGTGGCAGTATCTTTAGAGAAAAATGCTAAATTTTTACCCGAATATGAAATCACTGAACCGATTGCTTTGGTATTCGGAACTGAAATGGAAGGCGTTTCTGAAGAAATTTTAGATTTTGCAGATGAGACTTTGGCAATTCCGATGTATGGCTTTACCAGAAGTTTCAATGTCTCGGTTGCTGCCTCAATTTGTATGTATGAATTAAAACAAAAGCTGATAAAATCAAATATTGATTATAAATTGAATGAAGAAAAACTGCTAAGAATGAAGATTCGATGGGCGGTAAATTCGATGAGAAGCGGTGAGCAAATTTTTAATAAGTATTTAAATGATAATAGGATTAGTTTTAACTGATGAAAAACATCTTTTTCTTGATTGTTTTACTTTTGATTTTTTCTTGTAAAAAAGAAGATAAATCAAAATTTGTTGCTCCTAAAATGACACAAGATTCTTCAATAATTTCAAACGAGAAAGAAGTTAAAATGACTGATGAAGAAATTTCAAAGATTCAGCAAGAAGAAGAGAAAGAAAGATCCCAAATTATAAAAAAATATACGCTTTCAAAAAAAGGTAATGGTTTTGAATATAAGGTTTTTTGCGAAGAAGAGAAAAGTGGGATGATCAATTTCACAAAAGTAAACGTTTTGAAATCCGGTAAATTATTTCAACAATTAAAAATTGATAAAGATTCCACAATCGTATTTCATGACTACGAAGTTGATTTTTCTTGTAATGAAGATTGGAATTTTGATGGGTTTAATGATTTTAAACTTGTAAAATGGACAGGAATGGTTGATCGCTCATACTATTTGTGGCTTTATGATAAAACTTCTGGGAAATACAAGCTTTCACCCTCTTTTGGTAAAATTATAAATCCTGTTGTAGGTAAGAAGAACAAAGAAATTACATCAAGTTATCATGCTGGTCCTACAACATATTACTATTCAATTTATAAATTCAAAAAAGGAAAATTTGTACAAACACAAGCTGAAGTAGAAGGGGATTAGTAAATAAAAAATTAAGAGACAATAATTTTAGCTTTTAAAAGTTATTATTGAAATTTTAAATCATCATGATGAGATTATTACCTGTTTTATTTTTGCTTTTCTATGGTTGTATCTTCTCCCAATTGAAGTTTGACACACTCTCTCCCAAAAGATTAAAAACTACAGTTACTCCTGCAATATTAGTTGGTTATCATTATGCAGGTGATGCAAAAGATAATACAGAAACATTCAGAGCTTCGCAAATGCATATCATTGAAGTTGTTTTTGCCAGAATCATCGAGTATGGAGGAAACCATGGTGCTGCAAAAGTATATTATGCAGGAAGTGATTTTATATTTAATAATCGGTATGATTTTTTTATGGCTCCTAAAATTGGGGTGAGTTCCAGCGCAGGAATGGCTTTAGGCGCTGAAGTACAATTTCAGACCAATTTTGAAAAAGTAATTCCACGGATTATGCCGTATTTTGGATTTGGTGGTGGTGGTGGAAAACTGACTGTGGGATATAATTTTAGATTATTGAAAGCCGAAAATTTTCCAATCAATACTCTTCAGATTGGAATTACCTGGCCTATAAAAAGATTTAAAGAAAAAACTATCTAATCATCTTGTTATAATTCCATGCTGCAACAAAAACTCCCGCAGTTTCCGTTCTTAATCTTTGATTTCCAAGAGAAACCGCTTTGATTCCTTTTTCAGCCAAAAATAGAATCTCCTTATCTGAAAAATCACCTTCAGGACCAATCAGAAAAGTGTAATTTTCTAATTTTGGAATTTCATTTAAAACGATTCTCTCTAAATTTTCGTTACAATGTGCGACAAAAGTAGTTTCAGAATCTATATTTTTCAGAAAATCCTGAATTTTAATTAAATCATTTATAACCGGGAAATGAAATCTCAAACTTTGTTTTGATGCTGCAATTGCCTGTTTCCTGATTTTATCAATGTTTAAATTTTTACGTTCAGTTTTTTCAGTTTGAAGAATTGTGATTTCAGAAATTCCCATTTCTACGGCTTTTTCTACGAAAAATTCGATACGGTCAATGTTTTTTGTCGGAGCAATCGCAATATGAAGTTTAGGATTAAAATCGGATGTTTCCGTTTTAATTTCAGCAACTTCAATTCCAGCTTTTTTACCTTCAATAATCAATGTTCCGGAAGCAAGGTTTCCTTTTCCATCAGTCACATGAATTTCTTCTCCATCTTTCATGCGAAGAACTTTTACGATGTGCTGCTGTTCTTCGTCATTAATTATTGCTTTTCCGTTATTGATTTCTCCAAAAAAAAGTTTCATAGAAAAAGGTTATTATTTTTTAAAACGTAATCTCATTTTCACTCAAAAATGCTACTCCAGTTTTTATCGTAGTATAAATATCTCCTTCGCAATCTCTGTAAGAACACATGTAAATTTCCTCAATCCAAATATTATTCATGAAAATCATATTCAGATATTCATTTTTCCTTAAATTATTTTTGATGGACAAATAATCTCCTGCTTTAGGTTCGTAAGGAAAGCTGAAAACATTCTCTGAATTTATTTTTTCTAAAATCTCTTCCTTTATATTTTGAATGTATCCAATTTCCGAACTCGCCATTAAATAATCTTCGTCTTCAGATTTTTCTGTTACTTCATTTTTCCCGGTAATCGTTTCTAAAACCCAATAATATTTTGAATTCTTTTTAGAATGCGTTCCCAGTACTTTTTCTTCTAATAATATTTTCATCTGTAGATGTTTATTGTTTAAGTTTTTACTTTAAAGTTTTCTTTAAAATAAAATTGAATTAATTGTGATTTATAAATCGTATTTCGAGGTTGCCGTAGTTCTTAAATCTGTAAACTCACCGCGTTCAAATTTCAGTTGTGCAACCATAGCAATCATTGCCGCATTATCAGTGGTGTATTCAAATTTTGGGATATAAATATTCCAGCCTAATTTTTCGTGATTATCCTGCATTACTTTTCTTAATGCAGAATTGGCAGAAACTCCACCGGCAATCGCAACTTCTTTGATGTTTAAATCTTTTGCTGCTTTCTCTAATTTATTCATTAAAATTTCAATGATGCACTTTTGTACCGAAGCACAAAGATCATTCATGTTTTCTTTAATGAAATCAGGGTTTTTCTTTACTTCTTTCTGAATAAAATATAAAACCGAAGTTTTAATTCCACTAAAAGAGTAATCGTAATTTTCAAGTCTTGGTTTATTAAATTTAAAAGCATCAGGATTTCCTTCTTTTGCCAATCGGTCGATAATTGGGCCTGCTGGATAATCAAGATCAAAAATTTTCCCGATTTTATCAAAAGCTTCACCGGCAGCATCGTCAGTAGTTTTTCCGATAATTTCCATGTCGAAATAATCTTTTACCAAGACAATCATCGTATGTCCACCGCTTACGGTAAGACATAAAAACGGGAATTTTGGCGGCACAGGATTTGCATCGTCAATGAAATGCGCTAAAATATGCGCCTGAAGGTGATTTACTTCTATCAAAGGAACATCTAAACTCATAGCGAGCGACTTAGCAAAAGAGGTTCCCACAAGCAGAGAGCCTAAAAGTCCGGGACCTCGGGTAAAGCCTATGGCAGAAATTGCATTTTGTTGTATATTTGCTTTGAGTATAGATTTTTCAACAACAGGAATAATATTCTGCTGATGGGCACGAGAAGCCAACTCTGGAACAACACCACCATATTCTTTGTGGATTTCCTGATTGGCTGCAATGTTTGAAAGAATAGAATTTCCTTTGATAATAGCTGCTGAAGTGTCATCGCAAGATGATTCGATACCTAAAATTATAGAGTCGCTCATAATAATGGCAAAGTTAGAGAATAATAACGAAAATGAGAACAAAAAATCGGTAGCTGAAAACCTGGGAGATCAGGTACAAAAGACCGTAGAAAACGTTCAGGAGACTGTAAAAGAAGCTTCTGAACTGGCATCAGACGCTATAAACCATCCGATAGACACTGCGCAAGAGTTTGGGAAACAGGCTGCAAAAGATGTGGTAAGCTATTCTTGGTGGGCAAAGCTTTTATTGATTCTTTTTTGGACACTTCTTTCAATCATCGTTCTTGTTTTTATTGCAATCAACTTACCGGTTACCAAAAGATGGGCTGCAGATCAGGCTTTACAGATTGTCAATAGAGATTTTAAAGCTAAAATGTCTACCGAAAGTGTAGAGGTTGATTTCTTTGGGGATGTTACTATTAAAGGTTTAAGGATAAAAGATTATAAAAATCTAGACTTTATTAAAGCAAGAGAGTTTAAAGCCAATTCAGATTGGTTTTCTTTAGCTACCAATATCGGGAAAAACAATTCTTTAAGTTTTAACGGTTTGACGCTTAACGATGCAGACATTAAAGTAATTACGTATAAAGGCGACAGTATTTCAAATTTTATCCGTTTTACACAACTTTTTGACAGCGGTAAAAAGAAAGACCCTAAAAAGCCGCCTTTTCAACTCAATGCACGTTTAGAAATTTTAAATTCAAAAGTTTCTATTGTTAATCAAAACTCACCTGGTGAACCAGGGAAATGGTTGACAGCAACTAACGTCAATCTGATTGCTCCAAAAGTTAAAGTCAATGGAGCGGATATCAATGCCCGAATTGACAATTTTACATTTACTACTAAAAGATGGGGGAAATCTCATTTTGTTGAAACATTTTCTACCGATTTTTCAATGACCGAAGATTTTCTTTCTTTGGGAGATCTTACTTTAAATACAGATCATTCGCTTCTTCAGGGAGATATTAAATTTAATTTAAATAAAGGTTCGTGGGCAGATTTTACCAACAAAGTAAAATGGGACATGAATATGAAGTTGGGAAGTCAGGTAAGTGGTTACGATATCTCTTATTTTGTTACCAATTGGGATAATTTTATTCCGTTTAATGTGAGCGGTAAAATGACAGGCCCATTAAATCATTTTACTTTAGAAAACTTTCTGATTAGAAACCCTTCGGTAAATATTGCTACAAAAAAACTGAAAGCCAATCATTTGCTAAAAGGTGATTTCATGATAGAAACCGAAAATCTTTCAGCAGATTTTACTTATAAAGATTTAAAAGCAATGATGCCGACTTTCGTCTCCTCAAAGATGAAGAACTTTGCAGACGATTTCGGTAAACTAAAATATAACGGAACTGCGAAAGTAACTCCGAAACAGGTTTATGTTTCTTCAGGAAATCTGATGACTGGAATCGGGCAGGCAAAAATTTCTAATTTTTACTTAACAGATTACAGCTCACCTTTGCCTAAATATAAAGGATATGCTGAAGTTAATGATTTAAATACTTCTGTAATTACAAAAAGCAAAGCAGTTGGTTTGATTTCCGGTAAATTTAATCTAGACGGACAAAGTTTTGATGTCAACACAATGCGTCTGAGCACAAAATCTCAGATTTCCAGTATTGAAATCATGAATAAAGAGATCAATAATGTGGTTTTGGATGGTCTTTTAGATCATAAAAAATACAATGGATTGATTACCGTAAATGACGAACAGGCAAAAGCGACCGTAAAAGGTTTAATAGATTTCAGCACTTCAAGAATTTCTGCCAATGTAGATGCTGATGTTACTTATTTAAATATGAATTATTTTACCGACAAAGCTGGAAGTCAGATTGTAAGTGGTAGAGTAAACGGGAAAATGGCAATGTCAAATATCAATGATTTGAATTTGGATGTTGAAGCCTCCAATGTGAATTTTGCAATGGCTGATCAAAAATATCATATTCCAAATGCTAAACTGAAAACTTTTGTGGAAGGGGGAAGCCGTTCTATTTTGGTTGATGCTCCGGGCGCAGTAAACGGAAAAATTTCAGGGAAATATAATCTTGCTGATTTGGCAGGAATGGTTGAAAATGGTTTGGGGAAAATTTTGGTTGGTCCTGAACCAAGAAAATTATACAGAGGACAAACTTTCGCCATGGATTTTGACGTTGAACAAGGTTTGGTTGCCTATTTTATGCCTGATTTAAAACTTCCTCAAGGCGCGAAAGTGGAAGGAGAATATGACGGTAATTCAAATAATTTGATTTTAAATCTTGATGCAGCTTCTCTGAAATACATTATGACAAAAAAGGAGGAGATTACCGAAGCAGACCGTGCTTTGGCAGAAGCAAATCCTGATTATAAAATTGATGATAGAGTAGTGGTTACACGAGACAGCGCAATGGTTGACAGTGTGATGGTAAGAATTAATACTGCCAATACCGAACAACAGCTTTACGCAAAAATAAGCAGACTCGAATACAATAAAAATATTCTGAAGGATGTAATACTTACAGGCAAAAATGAGAATAATTCAGTTTTAAGGATTGCTACCAATTTTAAACACGGAAGTCCGGAAGATGAACTGAATGAAACTCTGAAAGATTATGCGATTAATTTTAATCAATCGACGAATCCTGCGGGAGATTATGTGTTCAGGTTTGAGCCTACTGAAGTTAATTTAAATAATGTAAAATGGTCAATTGATACCAATCCTGAGCTCGATCATTATGTAAGTTACCGACGAAAAACCGGTGATTTTGAAATTCATAACTTGAAAATTTATTCAGATGAAAGTTCATTGTTGGTGAATGAATCTATATTTAAATCTGCCAAAGATTTTTACGTGGATGCTGAAGTTCAGAATTTTGCTATAGAAAAACTTTTAGAGATGCAGTCTGGTGGAAACCCGATGGATATTAAAGGGTTAGCAAACGGAAATGTGAAAATCAAGATGGATAAAAACACATTGCAACCTTTGGTTGATCTTACCGTAGACAACATCATGATGAATGGTAATGATATGGGTGATGTGACGATTTCTGCAGTGAATGGTTTTTCTCTGAATGTATATGATGTTGATGTAAGAGTTGCTTCGGCTGGAGTAATTGGAAATAACAATCTGCATTTAACAGGAACGGTTAATAACAATACTCCGTCTCCAACGATTGATTTAACAACAGAATTAAGAGATTTTGATCTTGCATTTACACAGCAGTTTGTACAAAGTATTTTCGGAAATCTAAGAGGAAAAGCAACGGGTGATCTTAAAATAAACGGAACACTTAAAAATTTAGATTACAGCGGTGATATTGCTTTAAAGGAGTTTGGTTTAAAACTATTATTTACAGGAGTAGATTACTCGTTTGATGATACAGTGATTCCGCTTTCTAAAGGTTTGGCAATTTTAAATAACATTGGAGTTCACGACGGAAGATCAAATTCACAGGGAACGATTTCCGGAGCGATACAGTTTGAAACGTTATCTTCAATGGGAGTCAATCTCGTTATGAGAGCAGATAATCTTTTGATGCTAAATACTACTCAGAAAGATTACGATCTATTTTGGGGAAGAGTTTACGGACAAGGTGATTTATATGTCGACGGACCTGTTTCTGCTTTAAATCTTTCTACTCCAAATATGAAGGCTCTAAACGGGAGTACTTTTACTTTCAACTCGAGTTCGACTTCCAATGTTGAAGAATTTAAAATGCTGAGGTTTTTGAAAGAAGGAAAAGATGGTTTGGTTACTTTAGAGGAAAAGAAGAAAACCGGCGCCAATATGAATATCGATTTCAGTTTGGATGTTGATAAAGGTACTACCGTAAATGTTTTGGTTGGTGATGATGTAGGAAATATTACAGTGAAAGGGATGGCGAACAATCTGAGATTCCAGATGAACCGACAAGGAAATATTGGTATGAACGGATCTTATATGGTTGATAGCGGAACTTTCGTATCTAAAGCGATTCTTAACAGAACCTTCCAGATTCAAAAAAACAGCAGCATCAGATGGGATGGTGATGCAATGAAACCAGCTTTGGATATTTCTGCCAATTATGTGAGAATGGTTTCTAATGCGGGAGATTATTTAAATATGGGACAGCTACAACCAATCAGTGTATTGTTACAGGCAAATATTACTAACACTTTAAATGACCCTAAAATTGCATTAAATGTTACAGCTTTAGATGTTTCAAGCCAGGTAAAAGAAACTTTGGCGGCAAAAATTAATCAGACGGAAGGTGAAAATGTTTTGCAGTTTGGTTCTATTTTGTTGCTCAATATGTTTAATGTTTCCAATTCCGGAGGAGGATTCAATTTTGATGCTGCGGGAATAGCAGAATCTTCGGGTTACAATATGTTATTAAAGCAACTTGGGTCTGTTTTAAATACGGTAAGTAATGAATTTCAAATTGATTTGAATTACGTAAAAGGAAACGATCAGTTTTCGAATAGTGGAGACAGAGCAAATGCTGGTGTAAGTTTTGATTTGTCACCAAGAATTACGGTGAAAACTGGTTTAGGAATTCCGCTTTCAAGAACAGAAAACACAAGTAACAATTATCTTTCTGGTGAAGGGTCGGTAGAGTATGATATTTCTAAGAAAAATGATGGTACATTGGTTTTGAGAGGTTATTCTAAACCAACTAACATCGGTATGGGGGTAGGAACTGTAGGTACGAACGGTTCTGCAAATCAGGCTTATGGTGGAGGGATCGTTTGGAGTAAAAGCTTTAATTCTTTATTCAAAAAGAAGAAAAAAGACAAAAAGTCAGCTGCTGCCGGAAGTGAAATAAAAACAGATTCTGTAAAATCAAACGGCAAAAAGCCGTAAATTTTTAATGATTTTTATCATACGTGTTAATTATTGTTAATATTTGATATTATTTTTTTAGTTTAATTATTTTTTTTAATTTTGTAAAAAATTTATCGATTTTTTAGGAAAAATATAATTTCACTATATGAACTATCAACTGGACGAAATAGACAAGAAAATTCTTGATTTCTTAGTAGAAAACACAAGAATGCCTTTTACAGAAATTGCTAAGCAGATGGATGTTTCTGCGGGTACAATTCACGTAAGAGTGAAAAAAATGGAAGATGCAGGTATTATTTTAGGATCATCTCTTAATCTTGATTATGGTAAACTAGATTACCATTTCACAGCTTTTATCGGAATTCTTTTAACAAAATCAAACCGCACACAAGAGGTTTTGAAAGAGTTGGGAACAATTCCAAATGTAATTGAAGCGAGTGTTATCTCTGGAAAATACAATATTTTCTGCAAGGTAAGAGCTAAAAATACAAACGATGCAAAAAGAATCATCTATCAGATTGATGACATTCAGGACGTAATGAGAACTGAATCTATGATTTCTATGGAAGAATTCTTAAGCGATAAAAACAGATTGATCAACGCAATCTCAATTTAATCAAATTTTAGACGATATAAATACCAAAGAACTTATGAAGTCATTCATAAGTTCTTTATTTTTGCAGTATGGAAAAGGAATATAAAGAATATAACTATTTTGATGTAGATCCGAAGAAAGGATGGGGTTTTATTTTGGCACTGGCTTCTCTGCTTTTGTTTACGGTTATGGGGATGGGAATAGATATTGATGAGTATCTTCAGCACGAATATCTCAATATACCAAGATGGTATTTCTATGTGATTTTCACGATTGATGCTTTCATGATGATAAGCCTTATTCTGATGTTTTTTTACAGAAAAATAGGGATGTTTGCTTTTCCTGTGTTATTGGTTCTTCATTTCCTGATGCATAATTATTATTTGTCAACTTTCTTATACACCGATGTTACCAATCTTTTCCTTTTTACAGGATTTGGAATGTTGGCGATTATCCCAAAATGGAAATTTTTCAGATAAATTATTTTAAATTGTTAAAAAGGAAAGAGTATTTAGCTTCTTTTAAGTTTTAACTGAATTAATAATTAAAATATTACAACATAAAAAAAGCATCCAATTCGGATGCTTTTCTTTATGTCAAAGGAAATATTATTATGCTAAAATTCTTTTCACCGCTTCTTTTACAGCAGCAGCGTCAATTTTATATTTTTTCATTAACTCAGCCGGTGTAGCAGATTCTCCGAAAGTATCGTTTACAGCAACGAATTCCTGTCTTGTTGGTCTTTTTCTTGCCAACATTCCTGCAATAGATTCTCCTAAACCACCTAAGTAGTTGTGTTCTTCAGCAGTTACAATTTTGCCTGTTTTTTCAACAGATTTCAAGATGATTTCTTCGTCTAAAGGTTTAATCGTGTGAATGTTTATTACCTCACAAGAAATACCTTCTTTTTCAAGCTCATCAGCAGCAACCAAAGATTCCCAAACCAAGTGACCTGTTGCAACAATCGTTACATCAGTTCCTTCTTGCAAAAGAATTCCTTTTCCGATTTCGAAAGGCATATCTTCCGGAATGAAAACTGGAACAGTTGGTCTACCGAATCTTAAATATACAGGACCGTGGTGGTCTGCAATCGCAAGAGTTGCAGCTTTTGTCTGATTATAATCGCAAGGGTTAATTACCGTCATTCCCGGAAGCATTTTCATCATACCGATGTCTTCCAAAACCTGGTGCGTTGCTCCGTCTTCCCCTAAAGTAAGACCTGCGTGAGAAGCACATATTTTTACATTTTTATCAGAATATGCAATAGACTGACGAATCTGGTCATACACTCTTGAAGTAGAGAAGTTGGCAAAAGTTCCGGTAAAAGGAATTTTCCCTGTGATGCTTAAACCTGCAGCAAGACCCATCATGTTTGCTTCTGCAATACCAACCTGGTAAAATCTTTCAGGAGCTTTTTCGATGAATTTTTCCATTTTCAAAGAACCGATAAGGTCTGCACACAATGCAACAACATTAGGGTTTGTGTCAGCCAATTCAGCTAAACCAGCCCCAAAACCTGAACGTGTATCTTTTTTTTCTGTATATGTATATTTCATGAGAATTTAAATTTTGATAATTGATAAATGATGTTTGACCAATGATATTGAAAGCTACATTTATCGATGATAATTTATCATTTATAATTAGTAATCAGCTGGAGCTTCTAGGTACAATTGTTTGAATGCGGTATCCAATTGCTCGTCATTAGGAGCTTTACCGTGCCAAGCGTGAGTTCCCATCATGAAATCAACTCCATTACCCATTTCTGTATGAAGGATAATTGCAACTGGTTTTCCTTTTCCTGTTTCATTTTTTGCCAATTCTAAAATTGCAATTACAGCTTCAAGGTCGTTACCGTTTTTCTCTTCCAAAACTGTCCATCCGAAAGATTCTAGTTTTGCATGAAGATTTCCTAATGAAAGTACATTTTCTGTGCTTCCGTCAATTTGCTGTCCGTTATAATCGATAGTAGAAATGATGTTGTCTACTTTGTTGGCTGCAGCATACATCAAAGCTTCCCATATTTGCCCTTCCTGCAATTCTCCGTCTCCATGAAGAGAGTAAACCAAAGAGTTATCACCGTCTAATTTTTTTCCCTGTGCAACACCTAAAGCAACAGAAAGACCTTGTCCCAGAGATCCTGAAGCAATTCTTACACCTTCCAAACCTTCATGAGTGGTTGGGTGACCTTGCAATCTTGAATCTAACTTTCTGAAAGTTCTCAATTCGTCAACCGGAAAGAAGCCAAATCTAGCCAAAGTAGAATAGAAAACCGGCGAAATATGTCCGTTTGAAAGATAGAAGTGATCCTCATTTTTACCTTCCATTGTGAAAGGAAGAGTATAGTTCATTACTTTACCATACAATGCTGTGAAGTACTCAGTACAGCCCAAACTTCCACCCGGGTGCCCTGAATTTACAGCGTGAACCATTCTTAAAATGTCTCTTCTGATTTGTGTTGTAAGAGATTTCAGCTCTTCAATACTTTTACTCATATATTAGGATTTATTTGCATGCAAATTTACAATTTTTTGTCGGCTTATGGAAATGCAAAAAACCGAGAATTTTTACACAGATTTTTTTGCCAAAGTTGGAAATATTTGCTAATGTTTAAAGAGGTTTTAATTAGTCTTTAGCCGATTTAAAATGTAAAATCTGATTAGATTTTAGCCGAACTTAAAATTAAACTGTGAAAAAAGTTTGACATTCAGACATGATTTACTTTTGTATACTTTCTGTATCATCGCTCTACCATCTTTCCGCCTGGATTTTATTTTAAATTTGATGAGAAATATTTAAACAGATACTTTGCTAGGTAGTTTTACTTTTTATAAAAAATGTAAAAATCAGCTTTTGAATCAAAAATCATTACAGAATTATTCTTAATTCCAAAAGTTCCATCTCCACTAATGTAATCGAATTCTTGAGATAAATTTTCACCATTTATTTTTAATAGATTGTATTTTTTATCTTTTGAATATACACCAATAGTATTGCTTTGATAAGTAGGACTAGTACATTGAAATTCTGAAGAAATAATTAAGTTTAACTTGTTATTTTCAAACAAGTAGTATTTCCAAACTTTATCTTCAAGTAACATTATATACTTTCCTAAGAACTGAATTTTTTCATGTTTAATTTTCAAAATTTCATTACCATTAGAAAGAAATAATCCGTATTTATCTTTCTTTTTTAAGATGAGTAAATTAAGTTTACTATCATACATTGAGAAATTCTGTGAAATAATTGAATCCATTTCTGATTTAAAAATAGATTTTTGCTCTTTTTTATGTACTAATTTATATTTTTCTGATTGTGTTTTGACAATGAAATAATCGGGAGCCATAGGCTCGGCGCAATTGATGAACCCAGATTGTTGTGTACCACTTCTTAAGTTATATATAATTCCTCCATCATCGAAAATTCCATATTTTTCATAAGAAGATAACTTTATTGGAAAAGGAAATTGTGACTGATAAATAAATTCACCGAGACGATTGATAAGCCCCCAATTGCCTTTGTTTTTAACAATTGCTGATTTTCCTGTAAAGGGATAAGCAACTTCATACCCCATTTCAATTGCTTTATTTCCATTTTTATCATAAAAATAGAAAAGGCTATCTTCTGATAAATGATTTTTGTTTGTATTACTAGCATAAACCGTATCATCAGACATTTTAACTATTTCGTTAAGAATATTAAAATCTATTTTGTCAGTAAATTGAATCAGCGGGTTTTGTGCATGAATTTTGTTTACAACTAACAATGTAATTATTGAGATAAGTACTTTCACGTTATTTAATAACATTTTTAAGTTGTTTAGATTTAATAATTGTCAGATTTTAAACCACCTTCAAATAATTCTTATTCTTCACCATCCACAACCCAATAAAAGTTAGCAACCCATTTAAAATAATCAATTCCACACCAATTCTATAATCGGTATAATTGGTTACCAACATGTTGATAATGTAAGTTAAAACCGGTGCTAAAAGTGTAACAACTAGAATTGAATATTTTTGTGAAATTTTAAATTTGGTAAAGATTCCGAAGGCAAAAAGTCCTAAAAGTGGTCCGTAAGTGTAACCTGCGATTTCCATAATTAAATAAACAATCGACTTGTCATTCATTGCTTTGAAAACCATAATTAAAATAAAGAAAACTACAGTAAAGATCAAGTGAACTTTCATTCTCAGACGTTTTTTCTCTTTTTCGGTTTTGCTTTTATCTTCATTAAGATTTAGAAGGTCAACACAATACGAACTTGTTACAGCCGTTAAAGCTCCATCGGCAGAAGGAAATAAAGCGGAAATCAATCCGATAATAAAGATGACAGAAATAATCATCGGAAAATGCCCATTCAATGATAAAGCCGGGAATAAATCGTCTCCCATGATGTTTTTCACATTTCCAGCAGCATCTTTAAATCCGAAAACATTAGAAACGACTTCTTTTCCTTCTACAATATTCGTAATTTGAGAATATCCTGCACCATTTTGTAATGCAAAAAGATAAAGTAATCCACCTAAAAACAAGAATGCAAGATTCACAAAAAGTAATGTTCCTGCGAAAGTCAGCATGTTTTTCTTGGAATTCTGAAGATTGTCAACGGAGATGTTTTTCTGCATCATTTCCTGATCCAATCCGGTCATTGCGATGGTGATGAAGATTCCGCCTAAAATAGTTTTCAGGAAAAATGTCTTGGAATTTGGATCAAAATTGATGAAATGAGTGTAGTTTTTCTGCTCTAATATCGTGTAGGCTTCGCCAAAAGATAGATCTAAATTAGATAAAATATAAACGATGCATGCAATTAAACTGATGATCATAAACGAAGTTTGCAAAGTATCCGTAATGACGATAGTTTTCACTCCACCTTCAAAAGTGTAAAGAAGCACCATTAAAAGAAGTACCAAAGCCGTTACCCAAAACGGAACACCTAAACCTTCCAATAAAAAAATCTGTAAAACATTTACAACAAGATATAATCTAGCTGTTGCTCCGATTGCTCGTGAAACAATAAAAAATACGGAACCAATTTTATGCGCTTCTACATTGAATCTTCTGCCTAAGTAAGTGTAAATTGAAGTCAGATTCATCTTATAGTAGAGTGGAAGAAGTACTGCTGCCACAATAAAATATCCAATGAAAAAACCGATGACCATCATGTAATATTCAAAACCTCCGAAAATGTATTCACTTCCGGTCATTTTCCCCACAGTTCCCGGAACGGAAATAAATGTTACGCCACTTAAACTGGTTCCAATCATTCCGAAGGCTACAAGCCACCATTTACTTTTTTTGTTGCCAATGAAAAATGATTGATTGTCAGAATTTCGGCTTGTAAAATACGAGATCACCAAAAGGCCAACGAAATAAACAAATACAAACAGCAAAAGAACAGTTCCTGGATTCATGCTAAGGTTTTAAATTTTAGCAAATATAGTTTTTTTTGTTTCTGTTGAAAAAGAAAAACCTTTCAGCGAGATTTCGTGAAAGGTTTTTAAGATTTTAATTCTGATTGTAATACTACAAAACGTCTTTCAAATCTTCATTTTTTTGAAAAGTAGCTTTCGCAAAGGGACAAAGGGGAATAATCTTTTTGCCATTTTCTCTTGCAAATTCTACAGCTTTTATCAACATTTCTTTTCCAACGCCTTTTCCGTTGTAGGCTTCTTCAACCTCGGTGTGATCGATGATGAATCGGTCTTCACCTGCCCAAGTATAGGTCATTAATCCCGCTCTTTTTCCATCGATTAATGCTTCAAAGCTTCCGTGTTTTTCGTCGTTGTTTTGTTTTACGTCTATCATATCTATGAAAATTTGGTTTGAATTTCTATTTCGTTATTTAACATTTTGTGTACCGGACAAGCATCCGCAATGGTGTGAAGTCTTTTTAGCTGTTCTTCGCTAAGGTCATTTCCTTCAAAACTAATGTTTCTTTTAAAAACTGCCAATTTTGTTAGAGGGAAATTTTCCAGTTCTACTTCTACGTCAATTTTTTCAACGTCCCATTCTTTTCTGTCGATGTACATTCTCAGAGTGGCTGCAGTACAGCTTGCCAAAGAGGTTGCGAGAATTTCAAAAGGATTAAAACCTTTATTCTGCCCGCCTTTATCGATGGGTTCGTCAGTAATCAGACGATTTTCGCCTGCGACAACTTCTGTGTAATATTTTGTTTTGCCTAAACTTGCTTTTACAGTTACAGCCATATTTTTGTTAGATGTTAGATGTTAGATGTTAGATGTTAGAAAATCTTTGATTTTCAAAACTTATGTGTTCTTATTGTTTAGAATATTCTAAGCTTAAAATCTAAAGTGATCAGATCTTCTGTGACTTTTGCGGTTAAAAAAGTCCCACAGATTTTAATTAAGCAATCTGATTTTTAAAACTTTCAATTTTATTATTTAAATCTTTCAGCATTTCAGGATTGATAACGCCGCTTTCCAAATCGAAATTTTCGTAAAACTTAGGTAATGAAAAAGTTTCCTTTACATCTGCCGCAAATTGGGGGAAAAATGTTTTTGCTGTATTCATCACGTTTCCGCCACCATAACCTCCAGGAGAAGTACTCATCAAAAGCATTGGTTTATTTTGGAAAACTTTTACATTGATTCTTGAAGCCCAATCGAATACATTCTTAAAAGCCGCCGAGTAAGAACGGTTGTGCTCTGCTAAAGAACAGATGATGACATCACATTCTTCAATTTGTTTTAAAAAGTTATGCGCTTCATCCGGAAAACCTTTCTTTTCTAAATCAACAGAAAATACAGGCATTGTGAAATCATTAAGATCAATCAAATTAATCTCGTGTTCCTGAAATTTTTTCAGAACAAATTTTACCATCTCTCTATTGATAGAGGTGGAAGAGGTACTTCCTGCAAATGCTAATATTTTCATGCTTATTTATTTTTAAATTGTAAAAAAGAAAATCCTGAATTATTTATTTTTTCGCTGAATCTTCTTTTACTTTTTCCAGATAATCTTCCTCCAAACTTTTAAGTCTTTTAAAATAATTTTCTTTATCTATAAACAACTTCGGATTGTAAGGATCTCCTTCTTTTCGCTTTTTATGAAGATCAAACTGACTTGCATGTGAAGCTACCCAAACATCGAAATCTATTTTTTTCATCGCTTCAAAAGTATATCCATAATCTTTTTGAATCGTAGGATATTTTTTGACATCCGAAAATTTATGGTCAATAATAATCGAAGGTAAATTGGCGATCAGAACTTTATAATTTTTATTCCCTTCTTTGGTCTCAAATAAGAAACTGCAAGATCCTTTTGTGTGACCGGGATGATGAAGTAAGGTCAATACCGTATTTCCCAATTTGATTTTAGCATTGTTTTTTAAAAGAAAATCGGGATGCACAGGTTCGAAAGTAACGCCGTATTTTCCCATTTCATAGTCAGATTTCCCACCACTTTTCAGCTCTTCTGCATCTTTTTCGTCAACATAAAGCTTTGCACCGGTTTCTTTTTTTATTTGAGCCATTGCTCCCATGTGATCATAATGAGCCTGCGTTAAAGTAAGAATTTTGACGTCTTTATATTTAAAACCCAACTTTTCGATATTTTTTTTAATGGTAGAATAAGAATCTGCCAAACCTGTGTTGATCAAAATATTGCCTTTATCGGTCACGATGAGATAAGATGCAAGATCGTAAGTTCCTACATAATACAGATTGCCTACAATTTTGAAAGGTTCGTAGTTTTTAGACCATTCTGCCGGATTGTTTTTAGGCTCTGTTACGGTTTGTGCAGTTCCAAAAAAAGATAGGCATAGTAAAAATAAAAGTGTCAGGTTTTTCATCTGTTAAAATTGGAATGTTAATTAAAAGGTTGCTTCTATTTTCTGTTTAAAATGGCTTTAGGAAGCGGAACATATTCCTGTTCGTCTCCGGGAACCAAAGGAAAAGCCTCGTGATTCTGATCATTCCAGTTTACTTTTGCTTCGTTAATCACTTCTTTATCAGAATTTACAAAATTCCAGAAAATGAAACGTTCTTCATCAAAAGGTTCACCTCCGAAAAGATAAACGGTTCCGTTTTCGCTCATTTCAAACTCACAAAGTTGCGTGTTTTTGGCAATCAGCAATTGTTTTGAACCGTAAGAATTATTTTCAATGTTTACTGTTCCGTCTAAAACATACATCGCTGCTTCACCGTAAAGATCTTTTCCGATGCTGATTTTCTGTGCAGTTTTAGTTTTAATTTCAATAAAAAATAATTTACTGTGAACAGGAACCGGAGATTTTTTATCGAAGGCTTCACCTGCAATTAATTTATACTGAACTTCTCCTTCTTCCCAAACAGGAAGTTCATCAGCTTCAATATGATGAAAGGTAGGTTCGCTTTGCTCCAAATGTTTTGGAAGACCTACCCAAATTTGAAAACCATGAAGTTTTTTATCTGTATTTCTTAAATATTCAGGAGTTCTTTCTGAGTGTACCACGCCTTTTCCGGCAGTCATCCAGTTCACAGCGCCCGGTTTTATTTCAAGAGCACTTCCAATGCTGTCTCTGTGAAAAATAGAACCTTCCAAAAGATAGGTTAAAGTAGAAAGACCAATGTGTGGATGTGGCGGAACATCAAGATTCTGATAATCTTTTAATTCTGCAGGTCCCATATGATCGATAAAAACGAAAGGACCAACCGCTCTTTTTTCACGGAAAGGCAACAATCTTCCCACTAAAAAGTTTCCGATATCTGCGGATTTTTCTTCTAATATAAGTCCGATATTTGACATGAATAATGTGATTTTAGTTTTTGTGTATCGCTAATTTAATTAAAATTTATTCTATTTAAGGCTACTTTAATAAAAATTAAAGTTTATCGTAACCTTCAAATTTTTCGTCTACAATGCGTTTCCAATCAGGATTTTTTTTGATGAACGCAAAAACATACGGACAAAACGGAAGCAGCTTTTTGCCACTTTCTTCAATATAGATCAACGTTTTTTCAACTACGGCAGCAGCAGCTCCGGTTCCTGCTAATTCCGGTTCAGCTTCGGTATGGATTAATGCGATTCGCTGGCTTGTTTCCTTATAGTCAATAAATGCGAAATGACCGTTTACCTCGATTTCAAATCTCTTTTTTTCTTCGTTTTTTACTAATGGAATGTTTTCAAATTCTGGTTTCATGATGTTTATATTTTTTAAGTTGTGATTTTATTTTTGTCATTCTGAACGAAGCAAAACATAGTGAACAATCTTATTTTAAAGAGATTCTTCCTTCATCAGAATGACAAATAATATAATTAATAATTGAAAATTAATCTTCCAAATACCCGAATTTTCCGGTATTGAAATCTTCAAAAGCCTGCATGATTTCTTCTCTGCTGTTCATTACAAAAGGGCCGTGCGGAAAGATGGGTTCATTTAGAGGTTCGCCACTTAGAATTAATACTACAGAATCTTCTGTTGCTTCGATGGTGAAGTTTTCTCCTTCATTTTTAAACAAAACCAAATGGTCAGTTTTTACTTTTTCTTCACCATTCACTAAGATATTTCCTTCAACCACCAAAGCTGCGGTATTAAAGTTTGCAGGAAAATTAAATTCTGCTTTTCCCCCGGATTTTAATTTGGCATTCATCAAATTAACCGGACTGAATGTAGAGGCAGAACCTTTTATATTTTGATATTCTCCGGCGATGATTTCCACAAACCCGTTTTCACCTAAATCTGCTCTTTTTATTTCTGAGTTTTTAATTGCCTGATATTTTGGCGCACTCATTTTATCTTTTGCAGGAAGGTTTACCCAAAGCTGTACCATCTGGAAAATTCCTCCGTTTTTTGACCATTCTTTTTCGTGATATTCTTTATGTAAAATTCCACTTGCTGCAGTCATCCATTGTATATCTCCTTCACCGATAATACCACCACCTCCTGCGCTGTCATGATGTTCTACTTTTCCCTGATAAGCAATCGTTACTGTTTCAAAACCTCTGTGTGGATGAACGCCGACACCTTTTGGAATTTCTGAACCATTGAAATGAAATTTAGAATTATAATCAAGCATAATAAACGGATCCATTCTCTTCATATCTAAACGATAAGCTCCCGGAATAAAGTTGTGTACTCTAAACCCGTCACCTACAAAATGAGCAGGTTTTGGAGGGATTACTATTTCTATTTTTTTTGTTGTCATAATAGATGTTTTAATTTTAAACAAAATTAGAACAGTCAGAAGAGAATTACATTGATGTGTGATAAGTAAGTTTGAGGGTGTGGAGAAGGATTATATAGTTTGGTTTTATTCTTCAGATTTCATGTTTCTGCCATCAAAGGAATGAAGTCTTCTGAAAACTAAGCTTGATAAAACCGTCAAAATTCCTACGGTAAGGAAAGTGTAGCGAAATGCATTGTGAGTTTCATGTTTTATTAATTCAGGACTGTTTTCGTAAATTTTTAAAACAATTAAACCAAAAGCAATTCCGAATCCGATGGCTAACTGTTGATTAACAGAAATTAAAGAATTTCCACTGCTCGTCTGAAAGTTTCGTAAATCTGCTATGGAAATGGTATTCATCGATGTAAACTGTATAGAATTGAAAAATCCTAAAATAGCAATCACCGGAACAAACCAAAAAATAGAACTGTGGATATCCGGAATGGCAAGACAACAAATTAAAAATCCGATAATAAATGTATTCACTATTAAAGTTCTTCTGTATCCAAATTTATTTAAAATTTTAATGACAGAAGACTTACCAAACATTGCTGTTAATGCCATTGGCGCAATAATCCAACCCGAAGTTACGGCTGATTGACCATACGCAATCTGAATCATCAAAGGAAGTAATAACGGAACCGAGCTGATTCCTAATCTCGTTGCAAGATTCCCTACAATCCCAACACGGAAAGTACGAACCTGAAATAAGCTTAAAGGAAAAATAGGATTATTGCCTCTTTTTGCGTGTCTGTAATAATAGTACAGGAACAAAAATCCTAAAATGAAAACGAGTAAAACCGGTGTGATATTCTGCATATCTCCGAAAAGTTCCAGAGAAATAGAAAGAAGAAGAGAGGCTGCTGCAAAAATCATAAAACCTTTCAGATCAAAATCTGTTTCCCGGGAATTGTAATTGGGCATATATTTTAACCCTAAAACAATTCCTAAACCCCCAATCGGAATGTTAATGAGAAAAATCCAGTGCCACGAAAGATAATCGACCATATAACCTCCAACAAGAGGACCGAGAACTGGACCAATTAAAGCCGGAACAATAGCAAAATTCATAGCTTTTAGTAATTCGTTTCTGTTAAAAGTTTTAATTAGAGCCAGTTTTCCAACAGGGGTCATCAAACTTCCACCAACTCCCTGAATTACCCGTGAAACTACTAAATGAGTAAGGTTTTGAGATAGGGCACAAAATACAGAACCTAAACTAAAAAGAACCAAAGCAAAAATGAAAACCCTCCTCGTTCCGAAACGGTCTGCCAAAAATCCGCTTGCCGGCATAAAAACCGCTAATGTTAAAACATAACTGATAATTGCATTCTGCATATTCAATGGAGATTCATTTAAATCTCTTGCAATCGAAGGAAGGGAAGTATTCAGAATCGTAGAATCGAGCATCTGCATAAAAATGGCAGTTGCTAAAATTAACGGAAGAACTTTTTTTACAGTTTGGCGCGGAGAAGCTTGTGTGGGCATTTATCGAAAAATTGATATGATTTGCCATACCAATTTACGAAAAATTATAGGATGAAAGTTTTAAACTTACGATAATTACAGACTCATATGAATCAACGGATAATCTTTACCGGAACCATCTTTTTCTGATCTTCCTGTTTTTTTAAATCCCATTTTTTCATAAAATCCTATTGCCTCCGGATTTTGCTCATTTACATCCACTTTTGTACAACCTGTTTTATCATGCAGATATTGATAAAGTTTTTTTCCTAAACCTTTTCCGCGAGAGTCATTATGTACAAACAGCATTTCTAAAATATCATCAGAAACTGCACCAAATCCTTTCGGATCATTGTTTTCAGAAATGATATAAACCTCAAGAAGAGGAAAATATTGCTCAGGAATTGCTTTCTTGAAATATTGAAAATCGCTTTCTGATAAAAAATCATGGGTGGCTTTTACGGCAGACTCCCAGATTTCGACCAATTTTGGGTAGTCATCAGTAACTGCTATTCTAATAGGATAAGACATTTTTTATTTTTCGGTTAAATTTATAAAATTAATCTATGAAAATGAAAATCATGTTTTGAGAATGATACAGTAAAAAATAATTAACTAATTTTAATTAAAAAGGAATCTTATGCTTTTTTCAGAAACCATCAGCAAAATTTTAAAAATAAAATATCCAATTTACAAGCGCCAATGTTTGGAGTAAGCAAGTTTGTTAATCTTGGGATAGGACAATTAATTGTTGATTACTACTCAGAATATTTTAGAACAACTCATTCGGGAATGTCCGCATTTATTATTTTAAGTTCTTGATGACTTCAAGATTTAGTATATTTAAAAATGAAAATAAATCAGCAAAATCTGCGAGATAAATAATGTATAATAAGTTTTAAAATTAAACCAATTCATAATATTAACTTACATCACAAAAATCACACAATATAAATGAAATTACCACTAGAGAATTCTGAAAAAACTACAGGAAAAAAATCATCCGTCAGAAAAATATTGAAAATCATTGGATTTTTATTTTTTATTTTAATTCTTGGTTTAGGCATTACAGAATATGTTTACCGAAACGAAAAAGAGACGCCACTTTATAAAATTCAGCAATATTTAACGTACAGCAAAGAAGATTGGGCAAATTACGAAAACAATAAACGAATTTTAGCAAGTTCTCCTGCCGAATCAAGTATGACAGATGTTGCAACTTCAGCTCCTGAAAGCCCGATGGATACATTGATGTGGGAAAATGCAATTAAAAATAAAGATTTTATTCCGGATGAGGTTTTGGCAGAAATAAAACGGTATAAAGCACGAGATTTTTCTAAATTAATTTTGGCAGAAAATAAACCGACAAGTGAAGAAGCCCAAAATGCCATTGTTGCTCATTATAAAAATGAAGTCAGTCAGCTTCTCGATCAATATAAAGCCCACATTCAGATTGGAACGGCTTATAATGCACCATTACAATCAGAGGATGAGCTGGTGCGAGTTACAGCGATGGTTTCTGCGTTTAATAAAGAACAAGGAAATTTGGGAAATATTCAAATGCCGCTTGATGTGATTTACGATTTTGTTCAATATAAATCTGAACCCGATGTTTGGTACTTATCAGATTTTAGCCAGAATATTCCTTATGATTACAAACTTAATAAGGATCGGTGGTAATTTTATTCATCAATTCTAATATCATAAAAATAGCTTTCAGTACTTCTGAAAGCTATTTTTATTTTATGTAAATGAAGAGTTTACTTCACTTTACTCTCAATGACTTATTTAGTTAAATCTAAACCACCAAAATTCCCCGAGCTCATCATCATATAAACACCTTGCGTTTTATCTAGCAAATCCCAATAGGCATGAAGTTCTTCAGCATTGGTGAAAACTTTAAGGTTTTCATTTTTAAATTTCTCCTTGATTAAATCCGGAGAAATCGGCTCCATTCTTTTGATTTTTAAAGCATCTTCAGAATAGAAAACTATGGCTTCATCTAATCCGTCCATTGCGTGGTCGTATTGCTCAAGAAAAATAGGATTTAAACTTGAATACGTATGAAGTTCAAGGAAACCGTATTTTTTCTCATTTTTAAATTGTTCGCAAAACGCTTTCACCGCAGCTTTTACTTTACTCGGAGCGTGCGCAAAATCTTTATAAAGAATTCCTTTATCTTCACGTTCTACTTTTTCGAGACGTTTTGAAGCTCCTTTAAAACTCATAATGGCATCATAGAAATCTTCATCCATAATTCCCAAAGTATGGCAAATATGTCTTGCTCCTTCAAGATTTAATAAATTGTGCGCTCCAAAAACAGAAAGCGGAATATCTCCCATTTCCGTCTTAAGAAGTACTTTTCCGTTGCTGATTTCGTATTCAGGAGTTTTATATGGTATTTTTCTGAAGTAATTTTCAGCATTTTCTACCACTTTTACCACTTCTGCATCTTCTTCATTGTACACCAAAACTCCACCCGGAGTAATGCTTGCTACAAATCTTCTGAACTGCTCGATGTAATCGTCAAAAGTTTTAAAAACATTGATGTGATCCCAGGCAATTCCGCTCATTAAAGCGATATTCGGTTGATATAAAAGGAATTTTGAACGCAGATCGATAGGGGAGGAAAGATATTCATCGCCTTCCAAAACCATGAAGTCGTTATCTTCGGTCAGCTTTACCATACAGTCAAATCCTTCCAACTGAGCTCCCACCATATAATCTACATCTTTCTGATGAAAATTCAGAACGTGAAGAATCATCGAGGTAATCGTTGTTTTTCCGTGAGAACCAGCGATGACAACTCTGGTCTTGCTTTTAGATTGCTCGTAAAGAAACTCAGGATAAGAATACATTTTTAAACCCAGTTCTTTTGCTTTTGCCAACTCTGGATTGTCTTGATGAGCATGCATTCCCAGGATTACAGCATCAATATCAGACGTGATTTTTTCAGGAAACCAACCCATTTCTTCAGGTAGAATTCCTTTTTTATCTAATCTCGATTTTGAAGGTTCAAAAATAGCATCATCTGAACCTGTCACCTGATACTCTTTATCTTTAAGTGCAATTGCAAGGTTGTGCATTGCGCTTCCGCCAATAGCAATAAAATGAGTTCTCAACTTATTTTCCTAGTTTTTTACGTTATTGTTTATGAGTTTCTGAAATTCAGAGGTAATGTTTTCCCAATTGGTTTTATAATCGGGCATGATCATGCTTCCGTCATTCTTGCTACCTTCATTTACACCTTTCTTAATGTTGATTGATGTAGTCACATTATCATAAACTTTTTTGTGATCTTCCTGAATCTTTCTGAAATTATTTTTCGAAAGTGTTTCTTCCAAATTTTTCAGATCTTCATTAGATACTTTGAAACTTTTCTTTATTTTTTTGCCCTGTCCTTCGAAAGAATAATGTACATCATTTCCCTTTATCAAAAGGTTTTCATAAGAAGGAGCATAACCGCCACTTCTGGAATAACTGATATCGAAGTCTTGGTAAACCTTCTGACTGTTGCAGGAAAGTACCGTCATAATAATTAAAAATACGCTTAAAATCTTCTTCATTGTTGTTTTAGTTTTACAAATTGGTTTGTTCAGATTTTTTAGCCTTAATTTCTTCATCATAAGTATGCAGAATATTAAAGTCTTCGGTCTGCTCAATGGCCGTCATTATTTTATGAAGAATTTGCTGTGCATTTTCTTTGTCGTAATCAATATCCAATGGTTTTTTAAACTCCATGGTCGGCTTTACTCCGGTTACTTTTACACGAAGCCCTTTTTTATCAAACGCTCTTCTGAACCCATTTATTTTAATAGGAATTACAATTGGGCGCTGATTTTTTATCAATTTTGCCGTTCCTTTTCTTCCCTGAGCAAAAGCAGCAGTAGTACCTTGCGGAAAAGTAGCTACCCAACCATTATCTAAGGCTTTCATAATGTTGTCAATCTCTCCAAGATCTACCATTCGGTTGATATTTTTTCCTTCAGACCTCCACGTTCTTTTTACGGTAACTGCACCTGCAATTTTAAAAATTTTAGGAAGAATACCTTTATTCATGGTTTCTTCGGCAGCAACGTAATAAAAATCGATTTTAGGATTAAGAAGATAAATAGGATTTTTAATGGTATTCAAATATCCGTTGTTTACTGCACAAAATGCGTGATACATTGCGGCAACATCAGCAAAATAGGTTTGGTGGTTTGATACGAAAAGTACATTAGAATCCGGAAGATCTACCAAATTTTCGGTTCCGGTGATTTTAAGCTTATTGAAACCATTGAATCTTCTGTAAGAAACAATTCCCAGAATAAAAATGATTAATCTTTTTAAAAAATAAGGTGTTCCGAATGAATCGGTAAAAATGTTCTTCTTCGCCATTTTTCAATTAAACATAATAGTTGCAAAGTTACATTTTTTTAATCAACTGGCTGAATTCGCTCAAGATCATTGCTGTGGCTCCCCAAATAATATACCCGTTAAAATTTATTACCGGAACTTCATGTCCTCCGGCTCCGGGAAGTGCCATTATTTCAGGGCTGTCTGGTAAGTTTAAAAACGAGGTGATGGGAAATTCTATTACTTCTACAGCTTCACTTTGCTGAAGAATAAATTCGGGATTTTTTTTGGTATAAGAAATAAAAGGATAAACATAAAAATTACTTGGTGGAATATAAATAGGAGAGAGCTCACGTATAATTCTCACATAATGTTTTTCAATACCTATTTCTTCAGAAGTTTCGCGAATTGCGGTTTGGACAAAATCCTTATCCAGTTCTTCACGTTTTCCGCCGGGAAGAGAGATTTGCCCGCTGTGTCGGTCTCTTTCGTTTTCAGATCTTACAATAAGTGGGAAGTGCCACTCATTATCTTTTAGATATAAAACGATATTTACTGCTGCAAATTTCGGATTTTTTTCTAAAACCTGATCGTATGTAAATATAGGACGTGAAGGTGGCGAGAAAATTCCGTGTGCATTGGCCCCTGCCAATCCTGCATTTTTTATTTTTCTTAAAAGATCTTTACCAAAACTTTCCATAGCTCAAATTTAGTAATATATCTTGTAGAAAGGAAGCCCGAAAATGTTAATTAAAGATAATTTTCAAGACAAAAAATTACATGTGTTTTAGAGATAGGTTTAGTAGAGAGAGTGCTACATTTATATAAATACATTTTATCGGAAAATAAAAAAGCCTCCAAAATCTGGAGGCTGTAAAATGTTTTTTAATTAGAATATCCGCTCAATTCTTCTTTGTTAGAATTGTAGATTTTGTATTCTAAATACTTGAAAGAATCCCTGGGAATAATGGTGACCCATTTTTTGTACTTCAAAAACCATTTCATCTGGATGCTTTTAATACCTTTAGTAAGGTAAGCTTCTACGAAAGGGTGTACATGCAGGAAAAGTTTTCCTTTTTCTTTCTGCATAATGGTTCTGATGGTGTCTCCCATTTTCTCAACAATTACGATCGGAGCTACTATTTCTCCGTCTTTGTTGGGGTTTTCTTCTTTGGTGTCGATCTGTTTTTCCGGACGGTTTCTTTGTCTGGTGATTTGTATCAATCCAAATTTACTTGGAGGTAAAATCTTGTGACGGGCTTTGTCGCGGCTCATTTCTGTTTTAAAATGCTCATACAAATCTCTTCTGTGATCGGGGTTGGTCATGTCGATAAAATCTACAACGATGATGCCTCCCATATCGCGAAGACGTAATTGTCTTGCTATTTCTGTGGCTGCCATTTTGTTCACATGTAGTGCGTGTTCTTTATTGGCAGTGTTTCCGGCGGTAATATTATTTCCGGAATTGACGTCGATTACGTGCAACGCTTCTGTGTGTTCTATCACCAGATAAGCGCCTTTTGAACTAGGAATATTTACATGTTTTCCAAAGCTTTGTTTAAGCTGTTTTTCTACATTATAATATTCGAGAAGAGGAATATGGGAGTCGTAGAACTGAACGATATTTTTTCGTTCCGGAGCTATTACTTCCAGATAATTTTTCATTTCGTCTACCATTTGCTCGTCATCGCAAAAGACATTTACAAAATCCTGATTAAAGTTATCTCTCAAAATAGATGATGCTTTATCATCTTCACTCAAGACTTTAGAAGGTACTTTGTTTTTCTGAATATTCTTAAAAGTATTCTCCCATTTCTGAATCAGTTGATTCATATCGTTGTGGAGGTCTGCTACTTTTTTTCCTTCTGCTACCGTTCTGATGATGACCCCAAAGCCTTCCGGCTTTATACTGTCGATCAGGGTGCGAAGTCTTACTTTTTCTTCAGAACTGCTAATTTTTTTTGAGATTGAAACCTTATTATCGAAAGGTATCAAAACCAAAAAACGTCCTGTTAAAGAAATTTGGGTAGAAATTCTTGGTCCTTTTGTGGAGATTGGCTCCTTGGTAATTTGTAATAAAACGATATCATCTTTGGCGATGATCTTATCTACAGTCCCGTTTTTGTCGATTTCAGGCTGAATTTCAAAATTTTTCAAACCTGATGAAGCTTGTTTTTTAGAAACCGAATCTTTTAAAAATTTTCGGTAGGTAAGGTATTGCGGTCCCAAATCCTGGTAATGCAAGAATGCATCTTTATCATAGCCGATATTTACAAATGCGGCATTAAGATTGGGTGCAAGTTTTTTTACTTTTCCTATAAACAGATCTCCTACTACAAAATCATTTTTGTCTTCTTCCTCATGAAGTTCACATAGTCTACCATCCTCCAGCAAAGCAATCTTTGTAAGATCATCTTCATGCGAAACTATTAGTTCTTTCTTCATTTTTAAAATTAAAGATAAAAAGATTGGTGATGAAATTTGAGATGATGATGGCTCATTTTTCTCAATTTCTTACTTGTTTTACATAACAAAATATAGTCGGTGAATATTAAAAATTTAAAAACACCAACTATATTATTATACTAAAAATCTCGAAGGAGATTATTTTTTCTTATGTCTGTTCGCTCTTCTTCTTTTCTTTCTTTTGTGTGTTGCAACCTTGTGTCTTTTTCTTTTCTTTCCGCTTGGCATAATGTTAAATTTTTTTAGTAACTAGTTAATATTAATTATTTCTCTCTTTATTTTACTGCAACTTTAGTTTTCACTTTCTCCACAAAAGATTTTGATGGCTTGAAAGCAGGGATATTGTGTGCAGGAATTTCTATTGCAGTATTCTTAGAGATGTTTCTTCCCGTTTTTGCTGCTCTTGTTTTCACGATGAAAGATCCAAAACCTCTTAAGTAAACATTGTCTCCATTGTACATAGAAGTTCTGATCTCCTGCATAAAAGCTTCTACAACTTTCTGTGTTTCATTCTTTTCGGTCCCCAATTTATTGGAGATGGTGTTTACCAATTCTGCCTTTGTCATTTCCTTTGTAAATTTTAAATTTTAGGTGTGCAAATTTAGTTAAAAAAAATTGAATAGTAGCAAATTCACGTGAAAAATGTTTCACATAAACTGCTGAGAATTCTGTGTTTAGTATAGTATACCGCTAAAAAGAGGGCTTTTTTTACATGCTGGAATTGTAATATCCGTTTTCTACGCAGAAACGAATGAGATGCAGTTTAGTTTTTAAACCGAGCTTTTCTGTAAGTCTGTTGATGTAAGTATCGATGGTACGCGTGCTCAGATTGAGCTTTTCACCAATCTCTTTATTACTGAAACCTTCATAGCAGAATTTCATCAGCTGAATTTCTGTTGACGAAAGCTCTTCCTGGCTTTTTTTCTGACGGTTCATATATTCCTGAACTGCCAAAGGCTGTTGTTTCCAACTTTCGGAATAGGTTTGATAATCAAACTCTTGAGAGGTGATTTGCCCTTTGATAATATCTTTTATAATATTGCTGTTTTTTTGGCAGTAATAGATATTGGGAATCTTCTCTAAAATCTCTGCCATGTCTTCCTGGTAAGTTCCGGAGTAGGTGATAATCGGTGTTTCGCTGTTGTTTTTGCGGATAAATTTTATGGCTTCAATACCGCTGAGAACGGGCATGAAGAGTTCAATGATGAAGACATCTTCCTGTTTCCTGTAGATTCGGTTAATCAACTCATGACCGTTATTGCAGTCATTAAGCAGCATATTAAATGGGTTTTCCAGAAGCGTTTTGATCATTATTTTTTTAAAATAAAAATCGCTGTCCGCAATAGAAAATCTTACCGTATTGGTCAGTAATTTACTCATTCTATTTTCATGATTTGGTATGGCAAAATAAAATTCTGCTGACTAAAATAAGAAAATCTTTCGGATCTGAAAATTAAAGTTAACATTAAAAAATTGTAAATAGTATTGTATGCATTGAATTTAATTTTGTGCATAAATATTTTTTTTCCTATTTTCACAATCCAAATCAAATCACAAACATGTCTACTAGTAGGGAAAAAAAATTAAACAAATCTGATGTAAGGTTGGGTATATGGAAGTTTATACTTTCATTTATTATATTATCTGCAATCTCATTCATCAGTGTATTCTTCTTTTTTAAGAGTTATGACAGGCAGCTTGCCGGCGTTGATGAAGAAGTGCGTGCATACAGAGAACTCTTGATCAAAGATAATCTTCTTCATACCCACGTTGATAGTATTTACGCAAGAATGGAACTTTTAGATTCTGACAAAGCCTATAACGATAACTATTTACGTACTTATATTCTTGATAACGTTCGCGAAGCCCAAGAACTTATGGGAGCCGATAGTGCTACTAATTTCAAACATTATGCTGTTTTAATGCAGAAAATTAAGCCAATGCTTAATCTGAAAAGCCAGATTCTCACTGTTTCTTTCAAGCAGCAGATCGCTATACGCAATGTTCAGGAATGTCAGGGGAAATCTAATCAGATTAATAACAAGATGAAAATAGATCCTACCAGAAAATTTACAGGAGGAAGAAGATAATTACATTTTAAAGTTTAGAAATTATGCAGGGACAAATTACATTATCAAAAAAAGAAAAGCACTATCAGTTTTTTTATCTCATATTAATGCTTATTGTTGCTCTTTTCTTTCTGGGAGTTATTTTTCTTAAAAGTTTTTCATCTCCTTTTTCGGAGGCAGATATCAATTCATTGCAGATTTTGGATCAGAAAGTGAAGTTTGATCAACAACAGAAAATTGGTTTAAAATTAATAGATACTGCTTCGGCGAGAGTTAACAGATTGTCTGTAGAAATTCAGCAACCGGTAGAAAGAAATGATGCTGAATATGCAGTACAGGATTTAGCTAACACATTTCAGAATGTTGTTGTAAGCGATTCACGAAAAATGGCTTTTCCGCAAATTGGAAAGTTCTTTAAAATGAATATGGTAGATAAAGATAGAATTATGAAAATGAATGAAACTACAAAAACATTCGAAAAACAGTTTGAAGACTGCCAATTAGGATACAAAGAAAAAAGCCAGACTCTGAGAGATCGGAATAATGCTTTAAACTCAAGATAACACCATAAAATATACGAAACACATCACAAAAACTTACTATGAACTATTTTCAAAAGAACAGGAAAAACATCATTATTGGTGTAATTGCCATACTGCTTATTGCCGCATTGATTGCATTGTGGTTGCAAAAAAAGGTTATTCATTCGGCAGATGATATTGAAGGAGTGGTTTTCCCGTCTACACTTTCTACTGGTGATACTTTAACATTTAATGATAAAACATCATTTGCGAAATTCAAGAAATGGGATTTTGGAGACGGCCAGACTTCAGATAAAGACAAAGGAATTCATTTTTACAGTAAACCGGGGTATTACAATGTTACCTTGATTATTGATAATAAATATTCTAAATCTTTCCCGATTATAGTTTCCTCAAGAGGTATTCCAAAACCTAAAGACAGCACAGCCGGAGTAACTAAGATTGATGCCCAAACTCAGGCAATGCAATATGAAAACGTACAGTTTCGTGCGCTTTCAGATGCTACACAGTTTACCTGGAGGTTTGGAGAAACCGGAAAAATTGATGCTAAAGATAAATTAGCTATTTATGCATTTCAAAAGCCTGGAGATTATGTAGTTACACTTTATACAGAAAAAGATTTAGAACCTATTCAGCACCATATAAAGATTTTACAGGCATATAATTCTATGCAGGATGAAGAGCCTACTTTAGACGAGCTGTATGCGAAAAAAGATAATGATTTTAAATATCATTTGCAGCAGATTGCCAATGGTAACAGCTTCAATATGCATTACAATTATCTTTTGAAAACCTATTTGTGTAACAACGAAAATGCAATTGTAAAAGTTGCCGACAGCAAAGTCAATAATTTTTATCTGTATTGTGCAGGTCTTCAGTTTGATAAAAATACAGTAATACAGACTGTAAAATTGAATTTTGATGATGGAATGACTTGTGTAACCAAAGTTGACATCAACCAAAGCAAATAATAAATTGTTCGTTTATCGGGCATCACACCAATTATAAAGAAAATTAAGATGAAAAATAAATTTCCTCTAGCAGCTTATTATATAGGGCTTTCAGTTTTGCTGACGAGTTGTCAGGTAAAATTGCCGTCAAAAAAAACTCCTGAACCACAGCAATATGGGCAGATCGATAATGCTTCTGTGATTAATGGTTTTCCAAAAAAATCGGCTCCTTGGATCGTTATTTCAGACCGATCAAGAAATACGGCTTATCTCGATAAAAATGATGAAAAATCATATAAAGAAGTGAAGTTTTTAGAACCTTTAATGGTTTTAAAACACAGAGATGGAATGGTAAAAGTAGCAGAATATATTCCGGATGCTTTAATGAAAAAAGTTTCGTCAAAATCGATCAAGACCTACGGCTGGATTCCCGAATCTGATCTTTTGCTTTGGAGTAATTCTTTGAAAAGCGAAAAAACGGGTTATCCTGTAAGAGTTGCAGTAGTTCCCAATGATCCGGATGTTATCAAAAGTGCAGAGAGATACTATAAAAATGATTCCATCATGGTTTTTAATTCGCCAAGTCTTATTGAAGCTGCGAATGTGAAAATCCCGAACGGACAAATGGTTTATGTTTACAAACAGGCCGAAAATAACAAACGTTTTCTAGTAGGTAAAAAGCCGAGGATTGATATGGACAGTATCAGTACGGGCTTATACGGTTGGGTGAGCTCTAATGTTGTTTCAGCTTGGGGTGAACGTTCTGCTGTGAAAATGAAAAATACGACAGGTATTAAAGAATCAACTTTAGGGATTCATGAAGGTTCTCCGGTAGCTTCGGATAAAGAAAACCGTACTGCTGTTCTGTTGACGGATGTGAATAAAAGACCTCCTCTTGAAAATATTTACCCTGTAACATTAGCTTTAAATGAAGAAGCAAAACCTGATCGTAAAACTAAATATTTTACCAATGTTTTAGATTACAGTAAAAATTTTGTTAAAAACGTATTGGGAGAGCCTATTATTTTTGATCGTTACAAAGAGATAATTGATAAAAACAAGAAAATAAATATTGTTTTTGTTCTAGATATAAGTGAAGCAAATAGACCCTACATTCCCATTGTAAGCTCACTTTTACAGGATCTTCAGTTAAAATTTGAAAAGCCTTCTTATTTTAATTCTGTAAAATACGGTGTGGTTCTTTATAAAAACAATTCTTGTGGAGAAAATGTAATTCCGTCACCTTTAAGTAAAGATTATAACAAAGTAATGAGTTTTATTGAAGATAAAATGAATGAAATGAATTGTCCTAGTAGTGTTGGAAATCAGCCGGTAAATGAAGGTCTAATTGCCGCTGGAAATTTACTTTCTGATGTTCCGGACGAAGCTAATATTGTAGTTACAATTGGTACGTCCGCTAACCGAAGCGGAAATATGTATGGCGTTATTGGTTCATTAACACAAGCTCAGGCAAGGTTGATTATGTTCCAAACTAATGCTCGCTCTTCTGATACTTACAACGATTTTGTTTTAATATCAGAGAATATCGTGACCAATACGGCTAAAAATGTTGCTGAATTAAAAAAGCAGAAAATTATCAATCAAAGCGATGTCTTAAACAAGAATAATTTTAGTTTAATAGAAAGTGATGCAGGTTTCTTTTCTTTAGATTTCCCTAAACAAAGTATGGCTCAAGGATTTGTTATTTTCCCTAAAAAAGGAGATATCACCGCACCAGGACTTTTGGTAAAGTCTGTAGATAGTCTCATTGCTCAGGTAACTTATGACAATGAAATGATAGATAAGTCATTAAATGAACGCTTTCATTCTTCAGTAGGTGCAGGGAAAACAGAGGTAGACTTTAAATATAAATATCTGTATCCGGGATTGACGAATCCGGTTCCTTCAGGTATTGCAGCGCAGCTCATCAATTATGGAAATCCGTTTTTAACGAAAGGATATATTCCTAAAGAATTGATGGATTACAAACAGAATATGGAAAAGGGTATTCTTGTTTCAGAGAGTGAATATGATCAGCTGAAGGCTTTCTATAAAGAAGTTTATGAAAATACGGGTGCTTCAAGAACAGACTTTAAGCAGGGAAGAGCAATAAGAGAATATGTTAAATTATTAAAAAAATATAATCCAACGCTGAAATTTTTAGACAAAGGAGAATTGTATAAGCAACCGATGTCTTATGCAGTGGGAGTAAGTACAGGTTTTGATATTTCTGATGAAGAAAAAATGTCAAAATATATGCTTGCAGGCTGGAAAAAACCTAGTATTATTACCAATGAAGAAGCAAGATCTTATTTTAAATATTATAAAGATCTTGCAGACAGAATGCTTACTTACAGAAATAATCCAGCTGTAAAAATTAAGCAGAACGGACAGGAATTTTATTGGCTAAACGAATATTTTATGCCAACAATGCTTCCTGTAGAAGAGCCGGAATATACTCAACATTAATTAGTTATGACATAATAAAAAAACGGAGAATTAATTTTCCGTTTTTTTTATGTTAGAATACTTTTTGTTATCTTTGAGTACCAAATC